>LDZQ01001452.1_pt1 | contig 32962 bp, 34 predicted proteins | sample 615361 | NCBI WGS metagenome assembly LDZQ01 (sample SAMN03408297, study PRJNA278302) | terrestrial metagenome | isolation source: oil reservoir sample I2 | place: USA: Alaska, North Slope, Ivishak formation | collected 2013 | reverse complement strand
TAAGATTAAGCTACTTCTTATCTACCAGAGGGAGGGGTGGCTCTCCTGCTTCAAGCCATCAATTTTACACCATCATAATGGACACTACTTGCTCCCATTGTCGGACAAAAGTACATACAGCTGTTCAAAATTAAAAAAAATAAAGGTAGCTCTGTTTACTTTGTCTACTTTGTAAACAGTCAAGGCAACTCAAAGGACGCTTCTATCCCAGCAGGAGTAGTTTGCTTTCCCTTGTAGAAAATAAACTTTTATCTCTTTTTATATCAAGGAAGAAAGGAGAAAAGAAAATTTAAAGAAGCTTTACTGAAAAATTTTGAGGGGAAAAGCCAAAAAGGGGAAGAAAACTCTTCCCCTAAAAAGCTCTCTTAGCAACTAGGTTTTACTACTGCTCCACTACGGATACAACGCGTACACACTTTAATTTTTCTTACTTCTCCATTAGGAAGCTGAGCCCTGACTTTTTGTAAGTTAGGCAAAAACCTTCTCTTATTCTTGTTATTAGCATGGCTCACATGATTACCCACAAGTGGAGACTTACCGCAAATTTCGCACTGTCTAGACATATCTATACCTCCCAAATTCATTCGTCTTAAGCGCACAGAAGAAAATATTTATACCCCCCTTTATCAAAAAAGGCAAGCCTAAATTCTTGACAAGAAAGACCTTAGCACTATACACAAGTCTAGTTTCAGTCAAGAAAAGGATTTTTATTTATGTTAGAAGGATGGCTCAGTTTAAAAGACGTCCCGGCTGAGGGCCGGGAATTTTCATTTGAAACAAATGAAAATTGGCAAGAGTTTATTGCCGAGTTTAATCTAAAATTTAAGATTCTTATTCCCCTTAAGCTAGATTTAACCGTTTTACCACAAAAAAAAGGTTTCTGGCTAAAGGGAGTAATTCAGGGTAAAGTTGAGTTTGCCTGTGACAGATGTTTAGAGCCAGCAATTATCTCCTTTAAAGAGTATTTTGAGTTTTTTGAAGAAAAAGAACCTGCTGAACCAGAAAATATGGGAGAAAGTCTTTTACGTTTTATTGATAGTCATTATGAATTAAATATTTTTCAACTTATTTGGGAACAATTTCTCCTGTCTTTGCCAGATAAAAAACTCTGTCAGGAAGAGTGTAAAGGTCTATGCCCTAAGTGCGGGACCAATTTAAACCTGGCTTCCTGTAATTGCGAAAAAACAACAGGAGATCCTAGATTAAGTATTTTTAGACAATTAAAATTAAAATCTAAATAAGGGGTAAAATTATGGCAAATCCAAAAAAAAGAACTTCCAAATCCAAAAAAGGAATGAGACGTTCTCATCACCATTTAGAAGCACCTAATTTTATTTATTGCTCCTGTGGAGAGGCAACTCTTCCCCATACTGTTTGTCCTGCTTGTGGGAAGTACAAAGATAAACAGTATTTGAGAAGAGAGGATAATGAGTAAAAGAATCTGTATAGCTGTAGATGCCATGGGGGGTGACCATGGCCCAGAAGTAGTTGTACCTGGAGCTTTAGAAGCTGCCAGGTCTAAAAACTTAAAAGTTCTGTTGGTAGGGGATGAAGCAAGGATAAAGACAATTCTTGCGCAAGAATCCACTAAGGGAATAGAAGTAGAAATTGTGCACGCTGAAGAAGTAGTTGGCATGGAGGAAAAACCTTCAGAAGCTCTTCGGCGTAAAAAAAATTCATCCATCCAAAAAGCCTTTATTTTGGCTAGAGAAGGCAAGGCTGATGGCGTAGTTAGTGCAGGCAATTCAGGGGCAACTTTGGCCTGTGGCATGTTTACTGTAGGTAGAATAAAAGGGATTGAGCGCCCAGCTCTAGCCTCCATTCTGCCCTCGGAAAAAAAACCCGTTGTGTTGATTGATGTAGGGGCTAATGTAGATTGCAAGCCCCATCACCTCCTACAATTTGGCTTAATGGCTGAAATCTTTGCCCGCGATGTATTAAAAATACAAAACCCAACCCTAGGGCTCCTTACCATTGGAGAAGAAGAGGGAAAAGGTAATACTCTGGTTAGAGAAGCTTATAATCTGTTTAAACTCTCTTTTTTAAACTTTGTGGGTAATGTAGAAGGAAGGGACATTTTCAAAGGTAATGTGGACATTATTGTCTGTGATGGATTTGTGGGCAATGTAGCTCTCAAACTCATGGAAGGACTGGCTTCTTCCCTAGGTGCACTTCTTAAAGAGGAAATAAAAAAGAGTTTTTTAGCTAAAATGGGATTTTTGTTGGCTAAAAAGGCTCTGAAAAACTTTTCCAAAAAACTGGATTATGCAGAATATGGAGGAGCTCCTCTTTTAGGACTAAAAAAAATTGCTCTAGTCTGCCATGGTGCTTCCAACAGTAAGGCTATTAAAAATGCCGTGCTTATGGCAGCTTCTTTTGTCAAAAATAAAGCCAATGAACACCTGGAAGAAGGTCTGTCCATGCACCAAGAAATTAACCTCTTGGGTAAAAAAGCCCTAACCACACAAAAAAAATAAGAGTATTTAGTTATGAGCAAGATTTATATTCAAGGGATAGGTCATTATGTACCTGCAAAAATCCTTTCCAACCAAGATCTAGAACAAATGGTAGATACAAGTGACGAATGGATAACCACCAGAACAGGCATAAAAAAAAGACATGTAGTGGAAAAGGAAACCTGCTCTGATTTAGCCTATCAAGCTTCACTAAAGGCCCTGGAAGATGCAGGGCTAAAAGCAACAGATCTTACTCATATTGTTTTAGCCACTTTTACTCCTGACACCTATGTTCCCAATGGGGCCAGCCACTTACAAAAAAAACTTGGCTGTGCGCCCACTCCTTGCTTTGATATCAATGCGGCCTGCACTGGTTTTTTATATGCCCTGGAAGTAGGTAGAGGGCTGTGTTTAACTAACCCCAAGGCAAAAGTTTTAGTGGTAGCTGCAGAAGCCTTAACCAGCAGAGTAAATTTTACTGACCGCAGCACCTGTGTATTGTTTGGTGATGCTGGAGGCGCAGTTATCTTAAGTACAGAACCAGGAAAAGCTGAAGTTAAAAATATTCTCATTCAGGCAGATGGTAGCCTGGGAGATCTACTCACCATTAAAGGAGGAGGTTCAGCTTATCCTCCCAAGCTGGGAGAGCCCATTGATGAAAAATATTTTGTGGAAATGCAAGGTCGGGAAGTATTTAAGTATGCTGTACGCTCCATGGCTGACATCTGCCTGGAACTTTTAGCTAAAGAAAACCTGTCTTCTAAGGATATTGACCTTTTTATTCCTCATCAAGCTAACATTAGAATTATTGAAGCGTTGACTAAAAAATTAAACCTAGATGTAGACAAAGTTTTTATAAATGTACAAAATTACGGAAACACATCTGCGGCCTCTATCCCCTTGGCCTTAAGCGAGGCTTTTGAACAGAAAAAAATAAAAAAAGGGGATAAAGTGTTGTTAGTAGCCTTTGGAGGAGGATTTACCTGGGGAGCATCCCTTTTACAATTTTAAAGCAAGGTAAGGGAAAATTATGGAAAAAACAGCACTAATTACTGGTGGCTCTAGAGGTATTGGCAGAGAAATAGCCCTGCGTCTGGCTAAAGAAGGGTATCAAATATTTTTGACTTATGTAAGCAAACCAGAACTAGCCCAAAAAGTGGTTAACCTTATTGAAAGCCAAGGCGGAAAAGCCAGAAGTTTTCTTTTAGATACAGGTAAGTGGGAAGATGTAGTTTCCTTTTTTCAAGAGGAAATAAATAAAAAGGTCAATCTGGAAGTTCTGGTTAACAATGCAGGGATTACCAGAGATGGGCTTATCCTGCGTTTAAAAAAAGAACAATGGGAACAAGTTCTGCAAGTCAATCTCACGGGTGCTTTTGTCTGTCTACAACAAGCAGCTAAAATCATGGTCAAGCAGCGTTATGGCCGCATTATAAATATCACTTCAGTGGTAGGCCAGAGTGGAAATGCAGGCCAGTCCAACTACGCAGCCTCTAAAGCTGGACTTATTGGTCTTACCAAAAGTGCTGCCCTGGAACTAGCCTCTCGCAATATCACAGTAAACGCAGTGGCACCAGGTTTTATCGAAACAGATATGACCAAAGAACTTCCCCAGGAGATAAAAGAGCTTTATTTACAAAAGATTCCCCTTTCTCGCTTTGGCTCCAGCCAAGATATAGCTGAAGTGGTGGCCTTTTTAGCTTCTCCCAAAGCAGGCTATATCACCGGACAGGTTATTGGGGTTAATGGCGGGATGTATTTATAATAAAAAAAGAAAATTCTTATGGAGGGTAACATGTCTGTAGAAGAAAAAGTAAAGGAAATTGTAGCTGAACAATTGGGTGTATCTCTAGATCAAGTAAAGCCTGAATCCAAGTTCGTAGAAGACTTGGGGGCAGATTCCCTAGATCTAACAGAACTCATTATGGCTATGGAAGACGAATTTGGTGTAGAAATTGATGATGAAAAGGCCCAAGAAATCAAAACAGTTCAAGACGCCATTAATTTTATCCAAGAAAATAAATAAGATAAGGGGGGAAGTTTCCCCCTTGTCTTAGGTTTAAAAGAGGATTCTATGCAAAGAGTTGTAGTTACTGGGCTGGCCGCAATTACTCCTTTGGGTAATGATTTAGAAACTAGCTGGAACAACCTCTTGGCAGGTAAAAACGGTGTAGGTCCCATCACTCGCTTTGATTGTAGTGAATTTGATACCAAGATAGCTGCAGAAATAAAAAATTTTGATCCAACTGATTATTTAGATCCCAAACAAATAAAAAGATTGGATAGATTCTGTCATTATGCCTTAGCTGCTGCTAAAATGCTTTTAAAGCAAGCTAACTGGCCCATTGAAGAAGAATTGAATGAAAATCTGGGAGTATTGCTGGGTTGCGGTTTAGGTGGGCTGGAGACCATTGAAGAATTTCATACTAAACTCAAAGAAAAAGGTCCTAAGCGTGTTTCTCCCTTTTACATTCCTCAACTCATCTCCAACATGGCTGCGGGTCAAATATCCATTATGGCCAAGGCCAAAGGACCCAATCTGGTAACCACCTCGGCCTGTGCCTCTGGCTTACATGCCATTGGCTATGCCTTTTCTGAAGTAAAACTGGGCAGAGTAAAGGCAATTATCACTGGGGGAGTAGAATCTACCATTACTCCCATGGCTGTATCTGGTTTTAATGCCATGAAAGCCCTTTCTACCAGAAACGAAGAGCCAGAAAAGGCCAGCCGTCCCTTTGATCGGGATAGAGACGGCTTTGTGATTGGTGAAGGATGCGGCTTGTTGCTCTTGGAAAGTCTGGAAAGCGCCCTGGAAAGGGGAGCAACCATTTTTGCAGAAGTAGTTGGTTTTGGAGCTTCTTCTGATGCCTATCACATGACCGCCCCAGAAGAAAATGGTACAGGAATGGCTTTAGCTATGCAAAGGGCCTTAAAAGAAGCGCAGGTAGACCCCAGGGAAATAGACCATATTAATGCGCACGGCACTTCCACTAAATTAAATGACATCTGTGAAACCAGGGCCATAAAAAAAGTTTTTGGCTCTCATGCCTATGATTTGCTTATAACTTCCAATAAATCCATGATTGGACACACCCTGGGAGCTGCAGGCGGAATTGAGAGTGTCTTTAGTGTCCTAAGTATTTATCATGGCCAGATTCCTCCTACCATCAATTTAGATAATCCTGACCCAGAATGCGATCTTAACTACTGTGCTAACCAGAAAGTAGAAAAAGATATTGAGTTTGCCCTGTGCAATTCCTTTGGTTTTGGTGGAACCAATGGCTGTATTTTGTTTCGCAAGTTTCACCCCTAACCTTTTGAAGGAGCAAAAATGCTTTTAGAATTTTTGTTTAAACACGATCCCCAGCTGGCAAAGGCCATTGAATTGGAAGAAAAAAGGCAATTAAGCAAATTGGAATTAATTGCCTCAGAAAACTTTGCCTCTCCAGCAGTGCGCCTGACCATGAGCAGTGTACTTACCCACAAGTACGCTGAAGGTTATCCTGGAAAGCGCTATTATGGAGGTTGCGAGTTTGTAGATATGGCTGAAGACCTGGCCAGAGACAGGGCCAAGGAACTGTTTAAAGCAGAATATGCCAATGTTCAGCCTCACAGTGGCTCTCAGGCCAACATGGGAGTTTATTTTGCCTGCTTACAACCTGGAGATACCATTTTAGGCATGGACCTTTCCCATGGAGGTCATTTAACCCATGGTAGTCCGGTAAACTTTTCAGGCAAACTTTTTAAGGTGGTCTTTTACGGGGTAAACAAAGAAACTCAAACCATAGATTACGACCAGGTAGAAAAACTGGCCCAAGAACACCAACCCAAACTCATTGTGGCTGGAGCCAGTGCCTATCCCAGAACCATTGACTTTGCCCGTTTTAGAGCCATAGCCGACCAGGTAGGTGCCAAACTTATGGTAGATATGGCCCACATTGCTGGATTGGTGGCTACAGATTTACATCCTTCTCCCATTCCCCATGCCCACTTTACCACCACAACCACCCACAAGACCTTAAGAGGTCCCAGGGGAGGGATGATTTTAAGCTCAGAAGAATATGGAAAAACTTTAAATTCACAAATTTTCCCGGGAATTCAAGGTGGACCCTTGATGCATGTGATTGCTGCCAAGGCAGTGGCCTTTGGAGAGGCTTTAAAGGAAGAATTTAAGGCCTATCAACAACTGGTCCTTGAAAATGCCCAGAAAATGGCCCAGGAATTACAGGCTGCAGGTTTTAAACTGGTTTCTGATGGCACAGACAACCACCTGCTCCTGGTAGATTTAACCAACAAAGATATTACTGGCAAAGAAGCAGAAGCTGCTTTGGATAAGGCGGGAATTACGGTAAACAAAAACACCATTCCCTTTGAAACCAGGTCTCCTTTTGTTACTTCAGGCATTCGTCTGGGCACTCCAGCCATTACCACCAGGGGAATAAAGCCAGAACATATTCCCCAAATTGTAAACTGGATTGTGGCTGCTTTGGAATCCAAAGATAATGAAACCAGACTGGAACAAATCAAAAAAGAAGTGGAAAGGTTTGCCCTGCAGTTCCCACTTTTTGCCTGGTAGTTATGCAAAAAAATAACCGCCTTTCTTGGCCAGAATATTACATGCAAATAGCCACACTGGTGGCAGAGCGCTCCACCTGTTTACGCCGCAAGGTAGGTGCTATTGCAGTAAAGGATAAACGCATCCTGGCTACAGGCTATAATGGCGCTCCAGCAGGTCTTGCCCATTGTCTGGAAATAGGTTGTTTAAGGGAAAAGCTACAAATTCCTTCCGGAGAAAGGCACGAGCTCTGCAGGGGCTTACACGCTGAACAAAATGTCATTATTCAATGTGCTGTGCATGGAGTAAGTTTACAAGGTGCTACTATTTACTGCACAACCCAGCCCTGCCTCATTTGCACCAAGATGCTTATTAACTGTGGGATTAAGGAAATCTACTTTGCAGAAGGTTATCCAGATAATCTGGCCCAGGAGATGCTAAAAGAAGCTCAAATCACCTTTCAAAAATTGACTTTATGAACTTAAAGGAAAAAGAAAAATTTATGGCCAGAGCCATCAGCCTGGCCCAGCGAGCTAAAGGAAAAACAGCTCCCAATCCTTGTGTGGGAGCTGTTTTAGTTAAAGAGGGAAAGGTTGTAGCCTCTGGCTATCATCGAGGCTATGGTCTGCCCCATGCTGAAGTGGAAGTATTAAAGGACGCTAGGAAAAAAAATATTGACCCTAGAGAATGCGCTTTATTTGTAACTCTGGAACCCTGCAATCACTTTGGCAAAACTCCACCTTGCACCAAAGCCATTTTAGAAGCTGGCATCAAAGAGGTCTATGTTGGGGCCCTGGACCCCAACCCTCAAGTAGAAGGCGGGGGAGCCAGATTTTTGCAAAGCAAAGGAGTGCAGGTAGAAACAGGGATTTTACAAGCCCAGTGTACAGATTTAATAAGGGATTTTTATCTCTGGAAAATAGAAAAAAGACCTTTTTTTTATTTAAAGTTAGCTTCTACCTTAGATGGAAAAATTGCCACTTCCACAGGGCATTCCAACTGGATTAGTTCAGAAAAGTCCCGGGAAAAAGTCCACCAGCTGCGCAAAAAAGTACAGGCAGTCTTGGTGGGAGGAAATACTTTTGTTCAGGACAATCCCAAGCTCACAGTTCGCAAGGCAAAAAGTAAAAAACAACCTTTAGCCCTTATTCTGACCAGAAAACTTCCTGCAGAAGCAAGTTATTATCTCCTCCAGCAAAGACCAGAGGAAACCATTTTCTTTACCCTGGAAAGCCAGGAAAACTTGCGTTTACAAAAAAAGATAAGCGAACTGGGCAGTAAAGTGGTTTTCCTGCCTGTTAAAAACAATTCCTGGGATTTAAAGGCAATGGCTACTTGGCTCTGGAACAACAATATTTTTTATGTCCTGGTGGAAGGCGGGGGCTTTATTGCCCAGAAATTTTTGGAATATCAGCTTGCTGATGAAATCTGGCTTTTTTTGGCTCCTAAAATTCTAGGAGATGCTGGGGCCATTTCTTCTTTTTGGGGAAGAAGCATAAAAACCATAGACGAAGCTTACACTTTAAGCTACCAGAAAGTAACTTCTTGTGGAGAAGATCTCTTACTTATTTTAAAGCCTTAAAGATGTTTACTGGCATTATTGAAGACATAGGTGAAATTCTCAACATAACTCCCTTAAGCAAAGAAAAGCGTTTTAGCATTAAAACCAACAAAATAAAAAACTTTGTGCAGGGAGAAAGTATTGCTGTAAATGGTGTCTGTCTTACAGTGGAAAATTTTTCTAATACTTCCTTTACAGCCTATGCTTCCCTGGAAACCCTTGGAAAAACCAATCTCCAATTTTTAAAAACTGGAGATAAGGTCAATCTGGAAAGGGCCCTTACCTTATCCTCTAGACTGGGTGGACACCTGGTAACAGGACATGTGGATTGCCTGGCCCGGGTAGAAGAAATTACCCCTGCAGGAGAATCAAAAATTTTTAGACTCTCCTATCCAGAAGAATTTTCCCCTTATATTATTTCCAAAGGTTCAGTGGCCCTGGATGGGATTAGCCTGACAGTAAATACTTGTGGTCCGGGTTTTCTTGAGGTAAACATCATCCCTGCCACTCAAAAAGAAACCACCATAAGCACCTGGAAAAAGGGTACTGTGGTTAATTTGGAAACAGACATTATAGGTAAATATGTCAAAAGTTTTTTGGACAGAAAGGAAAACACTTCTGAAAATAAATCTCAAAGCAAATTAACTCTCGACTTTTTGCGAGAACACGGTTTTTAAAAAATCAAAAAAGAGGTTAGAAAATGCCCAAGTGTACTATTGAAGAAGCCATTGAAGACATTAAACAAGGCAAAATGATCATCTTGGTAGATGACGAAGATAGAGAAAATGAAGGGGACTTAACCATTGCTGCTGAAAAAGTAACTCCTGAAATAATCAACTTTATGGCCAAGCACGGACGGGGACTTATCTGCCTGGCCCTGGCGCCAGAATGGGTGGACAAATTGGGACTTCCCCTACAACCCCAACGCGGTCGTTCCAAGTTTGGCACGGCCTTTACTGTATCCATTGAAGCCAAAGAAGGAGTAACTACTGGCATTTCTGCTCAAGACAGAGCTACCACCATTTTAACGGCAGTAAAAGACAATGTAACCCCGGATGATATTGTTACCCCAGGACACATTTTCCCCTTAAGGGCCAGAAAAGGCGGGGTACTGGAAAGAGCTGGACAGACCGAAGGCAGTGTAGATTTAGCCAGATTGGCTGGTCTAAAGCCAGCAGCAGTCATCTGTGAAATTATGAAAGACGACGGCACCATGGCCAGAATGCCGGATCTGGAAAAGTTTGCCCAGGAACATGATTTAAAAATTTGCACCATTGAAGACCTTATTCGCTACCGCATGCGCTTTGATTCCCTGGTCAAGCGAGAAGCAGAAGCCTTTTTGCCCACTGCCTACGGCAATTTCAAGGCCATTGCCTTTGAAAGCCAGACGGACAATCAAACGCATATAGCTCTGGTAAAAGGTGAGTGGGAAAAAGACGAACCAGTAATGGTCAGGGTTCACAGTGAATGCTTAACTGGTGATGTCTTTGGTTCCTTACGCTGTGATTGCGGCAAACAACTCCAAACTGCCATGCAAATGATTGAAAAAGAAGGCAAGGGCGTTATCCTCTATATGCGCCAGGAAGGAAGAGGTATTGGCCTGGCCAACAAGATAAAAGCCTACAAACTGCAAGACCAGGGCAAAGATACGGTAGAAGCCAATTTAGCCCTGGGCTTTCCTCCAGACCTTAGAGATTATGGTATAGGAGCTCAAATCTTGGTTAATCTGGGAATCAGTAAAATGCGTCTTATGACCAACAATCCCAAAAAAATCGTAGGCCTGGAAGGCTATGGTTTACAGGTGGTAGAACGAGTACCCATAGAAATTCCAGCCTGTGAAGAAAACTACTGTTATCTAAAAACCAAAAGAGATAAAATGGGACACATTTTAAACAACATTCAAGATAAAGGGGATAAGTAAAATGTTACACCTAAAAACCATTGAAGGGCAACTAAATGCCCAGGACCTTTCCATTGCCATTGTAGCCAGCAGATTTAATGATTTTATTGTGGACAAACTCATTGCTGGTGCTGTGGACTATCTGGTACGACATGGTTTAAACAAGGACAATATCACTCTAGTTCGAGTGCCAGGTGCCTTTGAACTTCCTCTAGTGGCCAAAAAACTGGCCAAAAGCCAGAAATATGCAGGTATCATCTGCCTGGGAGCCATTATTAGAGGAGCTACCCCCCATTTTGATTATGTGGCTGCTGAAGCCAGCAAAGGTATTGCCCTGGTCAGCCTGGAGACAGAAGTTCCCGTAGGATTTGGCGTACTCACCACTGATACTCTGGAACAAGCCATAGAGCGAGCAGGAAGTAAAGCAGGAAATAGAGGAGCTGAAGCTGCCCAAGCCCTCCTGGAAACCATCAGAGTGCTGGAACAAATCTAGGTCAAAGGGAATCTACATCTATGAAAATTCAGAAGCTCTCTCGCCGCAAGCAACGGGAATTTGCCTTTCAAGTGCTTTATAGCCTGAACTTTAATTCAGAAACAGAACTCAACTTGCTCAAGGAAAATGCTGCCTGTTTTCCAGACCCTAAAAAAGAAAACTTCTCGCCAGAACAAGCTCCTTTTGCCTGGGAACTCATTGAGGGAGTAGAAGAAAAAAAAAGCGAACTTGACAGTTATATTGAAAAATATTCCCGCAACTGGAAAATAAATAGAATTGCCAAAATAGAACTTACTATCTTGCGCCTGGCTACCTTTGAACTTATTTTTCGCCCTGATATTCCTCCTAAGGTAAGTATCAATGAGGCCATAGAACTGGCCAAAGGCTATGGCGATATAAATTCCAAAACCTTTGTCAACGGCATTCTGGATGCCCTTGCTAAGGATATAACCAATGGTCAACTTGGGAATAGTAAATAATTTAAATTTACTACCTCCAAACACTCTGTGGGTTAATTTTAAAAAACATACTCAAGTAGAAAGTATTTTAGAAATAAATAAAAACTTAACAACTCTAAATTTTTTCTTTAACCCTGAAAATAACTTTGGTGAAAGTTTTTATTCTCTTTTAAAAGGGTTAAAGGCAAACCAGATTGCCTTAAATCCAACTTACCTAGTTCCCATATATAATTTATCGCTGGAAGACTCCCTTTTAAAGTGGGGAGAAACTATTTTTCCTTTTTTTAAAAATTGGGACGGTACCCTGTACTTTGAAGTAAAAAATTTTTGCCTGCAAAATACCTTTAAAAAGTGGTCTAAAAAATTTACCCATGTCTGCTTCAAAAACAAGTACAATCTTGTCCAATCCCAGGAAAATAAACAGACAAAGAAAAGAAGTATTTATCCCCTTTGGAAGTTAAAGGTGCAAAACAGTTAGAGAGGAGAGAAACATGAAAAAAGAGTACAATCCTCAAGAAATAGAGCTCAAGTGGCAAAAGATTTGGGAAGAGAAAAAACTATTTAAAACTCAAGAAGATAATTCTAAGCCCAAGTATTATGTGCTGGAAATGTTTCCCTATCCTTCTGGCCGCATTCATATGGGACATGTACGAAACTATTCCATTGGTGATGTGGTAGCCAGAGTCAAGAAAATGCAAGGGTTTAATGTCCTTCATCCTATGGGCTGGGATGCCTTTGGACTACCTGCTGAAAATGCCGCTATCAAGCACAATACTCATCCAGCCAAATGGACCTATGAAAATATAGCTTACATGAAAAAAGAACTTAAAAGACTAGGTTATTCCTATGATTGGGACAGGGAAATAGCTACCTGTCATCCCAAATACTATCGCTGGGAACAACTCTTCTTTTTAAAGTTATTGGAAAAGGGGTTGGCCTATCGCAAAAAATCCCCTGTAAATTGGTGCCCAAAGTGTAATACAGTCCTGGCCAACGAACAGGTAGAAGAGGGACTTTGCTGGCGCTGTAGCTCAGTGGTAGAACAAAAGGAATTGGAGCAATGGTTCCTGCGTATTACAGACTATGCTGAAGAACTTTTAAAGGACCTGGAAAAGTTGCAGGGTGGTTGGCCAGAAAAGGTTCTCATTATGCAAAGAAACTGGATTGGAAAGAGTGAAGGTGCAGAAATAGAATTTGCCCTTGAAGGTTCAGAGAAAAAAATAAAAGTTTTTACCACCAGGCCAGATACCCTCTTTGGAGCTACTTTTATGAGCCTTGCTCCAGAACACCCCCTGGTAGAAGAATTGATTGCCAACAGCCCAAACAAGCAGGCAGTAGAAGAATTTATCCAGAAAACCAAGGCCCTGGATAAAATAAAAAGAACTTCTGAAGACCTGGAAAAAGAAGGCGTATTTACTGGTCGTTATTGCTTAAATCCTGTAACTGGCCAGAAAATGCCCATATATGTGGCTAATTTTGTTTTGGTAGAATATGGAACAGGTGCAGTTATGGCTGTACCTGCGCATGACCAGAGAGATTTTGAATTTGCCCAAAAGTACTCTTTACCTCTAAAAATTGTCATTCAGCCTGAAGGAGAGAAACTCCAGGAAGAAACTTTAAAAGAAGCCTATACAGGCCCTGGATACCTGGTAAACTCAGGCCAATTTGATGGGCTTTTTAATGAAGAAGCCAAAATCAAAATCACAGAATACCTGGCTCAAAAAGGTTTGGGCCAAAAGACTGTAAACTATCGTTTAAGAGACTGGAACATCTCCAGACAACGCTACTGGGGGGCTCCCATTCCTGTAGTTTACTGTGATAGTTGTGGAATTGTGCCAGTAAAAGAAGAAGACCTTCCAGTAGTACTGCCGCTGGAAGTAAAGACAAAGCCTGATGGCAAGTCTCCTTTGCCTGAGTGCAAGGAATTCCTGGAAACCACCTGTCCCAGGTGTGGCCAAAAGGCCAGAAGAGAAACAGATACCATGGATACCTTTGTAGAGTCTTCCTGGTATTTTGCCCGCTATACTGCGCCCAGATTAGAGGATAAACCCTTTGACCCCAGGGCCCTAAAATACTGGCTCCCTGTAGATCAGTACATTGGTGGAGTAGAACACGCCATTTTACATCTGCTCTATTCCCGCTTTTTTGTGAAGGTTTTAAGGGATTTAGGTTTTATGGAATTGGACGAACCCTTTAGCAACCTCCTTACCCAGGGAATGGTCTTAAAAGATGGGGCCAAAATGTCCAAATCCAAGGGCAATGTAGTGGACCCGGATGAAATGATTCAAAAATACGGTGCAGACACAGTTAGACTCTTTTGTCTCTTTGCTGCTCCACCAGAAAAGGATATGGAATGGAGTGACCAGGGTATTGAAGGCTCTTTTAGATTTTTAAACCGTCTCTGGCGCCTGGTCCAAGAGTTAAAACCCGTGCTTAAACCTGTGGGTCCTGCCTATAAACTGGATAGGGAAAGTTTGTCTTCTGAAGCCAAAGAACTCTTGTACAAAGAACACTACACCATAGAAAAGGTAACCAAAGATCTGGAAAACAAGTTCCAATTCAATACAGCCATTGCTGCCATCATGGAACTGGTAAACCTTTTGTATTTAAGCAAGGATAAGTTAAAGGATTCAGAACAAGGTAAGCTTTTACTCTCTTCCAGTATTAGCACTGTACTTACCCTGCTTTATCCCATTGTGCCTCACCTCTGTGAGGAGTTATGGCAGGAAATAGGCTATACCACCACCCTGGCTGAATCCAGGTGGCCTGAGCCCCTAAAAGAAGCTCTGGTTCAAGACAACCTGGTTATAGTGGTTCAGGTAAATGGAAAGCTAAGGGGCAAACTGGAAATACCTGCTAACACCCCGGAAGAAGAAATTAAAACCCTGGCTTTACAAGAAGAAAATGTGCAAAGACACATTGCAGGGAAAACAGTGGTTAAGACCATTGTAGTGCCCAAAAAACTGGTCAACATAGTGGTTAAGTAATGTTAAGAAAAGCAGGCAATCTACTATTATTAAGCATCTTGTTTTTAATGGGAGGGTGTGGCTATCACTTTATTGATAGCCAACCCCTTTCCTTTCCCAACCAGGCAAGCAAGCTAAACCTAAAAAAAGTTGTTAATCCTACCCAGGAAACCTGGATAGAAGGATATGTGCGCAATTTTTTAGCTGAAGAAATAAGTAAAAGAAGCTCTGCCACTCTTACCAATTCCAGCCAAGCAGAACTTTTCTTAACCATTTACCTGGACAGATTGTCCACCTCTGAAAAAACCAAAGGTGAAAATGATACTACTCTAAAATACTCTGCTGACCTTAGTTTAAGAATGGTTTTTAACAATGCCCAAGGAGAAAAAATTTTAGAAACCAGGCCAGTTAGTTATGCGCAAAGTTATACTTCTGAAGGAGAAAAAAAAGAAGCCATAGAAAAGGCTCTAGAGGAAGCTCTGCGCTTAAGCTTAAATCAACTGGGAAATAATGACTTCTAGACCCAATTTTTATCTCTGCTTTTCTCCAGACATAGGTCTAATTCAAGAAGAAGTCCAAAAAATTTTAGAAACTTTTAACCTGACTAATTGGAAGAAAAAAGTCTTCTGGGCAGAAGAGTTAGAGGAAAACTTTTGGAGTACCTTTACCTCTTCTTCCTTATTTGGTCCGGGTCAAATCATTTGGGTCAGAAAAGCGGAAAACCTGGAAGTTTCTTTCTGGCAAGAAGCTAAGAAATATCTTTTAAGTAAACGCAGCTCTACCTTTTCTATTTTTTGCTTTGAAGCTAGCTGGAATAAAAAAAAGCTTCCTCCTATCCCCAGCTGGTTTAATAAACATCCTGTCTATCAACTGGCCAAAAAACAAAAATGGATTTTTGCTGCTCCTGAACTAAAAGAGAACCAAAAAAGGGCTTTTATTCTGGAAAAAATAAAGGCTGCTCAAAAGGAAATTTCTCCTCCTCTGCTCAACCAGCTCCTGCCCCTGCTTCCAGATGATACAAAGGCTCTAATGCAAGAACTGGAAAAAATTATCCTAATCAGTGAGCAAAAAATCCAGGAAAAAGATTTTAGTTTATTAAATACCTTTTCAGAAGAAGATGTCTATCAACTCTTTAACTCCCTTTTAAATAAAGACTACCCCAACCTGTGGAGAAATTTACAAGAACAAACAAAGGCCAAAGAACTAATTTTTCCCTTGCTTGGCCTTTTAAGAAGGGAAGCCAAAGTCCTGTGGTTACTTTATTACAATCAAGATAATGAAGTAAATATGCCAGTTTTTATCAAGCAAAAGAAAAAATTTCTGGCCCAAAAATTAGGTGTATCCAGAATAGCTGCCCTCTTAGACCTAGTTCTTATTTGCGAATTTAAAATAAAAAGTGGAGAAAGTTCTCCAGAAGAAACCTTTGACTACTTACTACTCTCTTTATCCAGACTCTTCTAAGTGCCTGGCCTTGATTTCTCTTTAAAGACAAGCAAAAATAAATAAATTTTTTCCAAACCTCTTGCCCAGGGGGGATTTAATGCCTAATAAAAATAAACCTCATTATCTTGGCCATAGGCAAAGATTAAAAAAGAAACTCCGCGAAAACCCTGAAGCTTTGGCTGACTACGAGGTGCTGGAACTCCTGTTAGGTTATGCCCTGCCGCGCAAGGATACCAAGCCCTTGGCTAAAACTTTATTAGCCAAGTTTAAAAATTTTAAACAACTGCTCTTTGCCAAAGAAAAGGAGTTGGAAAATATAGAGGGAGTGGGGCCAGGAATTTCAACTTTTTGGCTAGCTTTAAGGGAGTTTTTGAGCAGAGCCAGTGTGCAAGAGTTTCAAAAGACAAAACAAAAGATAACCTCACCTCAAGATGTTTATAACTTACTGGCTCCCAAACTAATTCCCTTAAGCAAAGAAGAGGTGTGGCTGGTTATGCTGGATAACAAGCATCAGTTAATAAAAATGTCCCGCCTGAGCCAGGGCACTCTGGATTCTTCGCCCATTTATGTGCGGGAAATATTAGAACAGGTGCTCTTAAATCAAGCCAAGGCCTTTATCCTGGCACACAATCATCCCAGTGGAGAGCCTACTCCTTCTCTAGCTGACCTGGAAATCACTAGAAAAATTGAGGAAGCTTGTAAAAATTTAGAGGTGTCTTTTTTAGACCACCTAATCATAAGTAAACAGGGATATCAGAGTCTAAAGGAACAAGGCTTTTAACCCAAGGAGGGAAAAATGAAGACCATGCAATGTTTAGTAAGTGGAAAGGTTCAGGGCGTATGGTTCAGGGCTTGGACTCATGATCAAGCCACAAGCCTAAATATAAAGGGATGGGTAAGGAATCTAGCTGACGGCAAAGTAGAAGTTTTAGCCCAGGGCGAGGAAAAGGATTTAGAAGAACTAAAAAAAAGACTCCTGGTTGGTTCACCTTTAAGTAGAGTGGAGCATGTGGAGTGTAAGTATTTAGAAGATTACGATAAAACTTATGACAAATTTGAAATAAGAGGATAAAAAGGAGGATATTTTAGCCTATGAGTGATGAAAAGATTCATACTGAGCAAGAAGAACAAAAAACAGAAGAAAGCCAGGATACTAAAGAAACTGCCAAAGGTTCTTCTCTCTTCCAGGAGGGAAGTTTAGATATACCAGACACCCTTCCCTTGCTGCCAGTAAGGGACATTACCATTTTCAACTACATGATTTTACCCCTTTTTGTGGGTAGGGAAAAAAGTGTTCAAGCTGTGGATGCAGCTCTAAATAAAGATCGTTATATTTTGATTTGTGCCCAAAAAGATGAAAAAGTAGATGAGCCTACCATAGACGATATTTACCATACAGGCACAGTGGCCATGATTATGCGTATGCTTAAAATGCCAGATGGCCGCCTCAAAGTACTTATCCAGGGGATTCAACGAGCCAGGATAAAGGAAGTAGTGCGAGAAGATCCCTTTTATGAAGTAAAAGTAGATCTTATAGAAGAAAAAGACATCACTGAATACGGACCAGAAGTGGAAGCTCTGGTTCGGGCAGCCAGGGAACAAAGCGAAAAGATTCTCAGCTTAAAGGGAATAGATGCTGCTGAAATCATGGCTGTTTTAAACAGCGTGGATGAGCCAGGAAGACTGGCGGACCTAATTGCTTCCAACCTGCGCATGAAGCCAGAAGAAGCTCAAAAAATCCTGGAATGTGAAGACCCTGTGGAAAGATTAAAACTGGTCAATGAAAAGCTGGCCAAAGAAGTGGAAGTAGCCACCATGCAGGCCAAAATTCAAAACATGGCCAGAGAAGGAATGGACAAAGCCCAGCGTGAGTTCTTTTTGCGTGAACAATTAAAAGCCATCAAAAGAGAACTGGGTGAAGGAGCAGATGAACAAGAAGAACTGGAAGAACTTAGAAAGGCCTTAAAAAAAGCAGGACTTCCTACTAAAATAATGAAAGAGGCTGAAAAACAACTCCGTCGCTTAGAAAGTATGCACCCAGATTCTTCAGAAGCAACAGTTATTCGCACCTACCTGGACTGGCTAGCTGAACTGCCCTGGAAAAAGGTCAGTAAAGACCGTTTAGATATAAAAGAAGCAGAAAAGATTTTAAATGAAGACCACTACGACCTGGAAAAAGTAAAAGAAAGAATTCTGGAATATTTAAGTGTACGCAAATTAAACCCTCAAATGAAAGGGCCTATTCTCTGTTTTGTAGGTCCTCCTGGCGTGGGAAAAACCTCTTTGGGCAGGTCCATTGCCAGGGCCTTAAACCGCAAATTTGTGCGCATGTCTTTAGGTGGCATGAAAGACGAAGCAGAAATTCGCGGGCATAGAAGGACTTATATTGGTTCCATGCCAGGTAGAATTATTCAAGGCATAAAAGAAGCCGGGACCAAAAACCCTGTATTTATGCTGGACGAAATCGATAAAGTGGGCACTGACTTTAGAGGAGACCCTTCTTCTGCTCTTCTGGAAGTACTGGACCCAGAACAAAACAACTCCTTTACTGACCACTACTTAAATGTGCCCTTTGACCTCTCCAAGGTCATGTTTATCTGTACAGCCAATATGCTGGACACTATTCCGCCAGCTCTGCTGGACAGAATGGAAGTAATTAGAATCCCGGGCTATACTGAACAGGAAAAGGTCAAAATAGCCCAACAATACCTTTTGCCCAGGCAAATTAACGAAAACGGTTTAAAACCCGAACAGATTCAAATTAGTGCTTCCACCTTGCTGAAAGTAATTCGAGAGTACACCAGAGAAGCTGGCTTAAGAAACCTGGAAAGAGAATTGGGAACTATTTGCCGCAAAGTTGCGCGTAAAATAGCTGAAGGCCAAAAGGGTCCCTTTAGGATAACTAGTCAAAATCTCCATAAATACCTGGGCGCTCCCAAATACTTAAGTGAAGAAAAGGAAAGCAACTTACCTCCAGGTATTGCCCTGGGCCTGGCCTGGACTCCCTTTGGTGGAGAAGTGCTAAACATTGAAGTAAGTGTTTTGCCTGGTAAAGGAAAATTACTACTAACAGGTCAGTTGGGTGAGGTAATGAAGGAAAGTGCCCAGGCTGCCCTAAGCTATGCCAGGTCCAGAGCCAAGGAATTTGGCCTGGAACCTGATTTTATAGAAAAAAATGACTTACACATCCACGTCCCAGCAGGAGCCACACCCAAGGATGGACCCTCAGCAGGCATTACCATCTGTGCGGCCCTGGTTTCCAGCTTAAGTGGCAAAAGCCTTCCTGGAGATACAGCCATGACAGGAGAAATTACCTTACGAGGTAGAGTCCTGCCTGTGGGTGGCATCAAGGAAAAAATCCTGGCTGCTGTGACCTATGGTTTAAAACAAGTGATTATTCCCAAGAAAAACCTAAAGGACCTGGAAGAAATCCCCAAAGAACTAAGGAAAAAGATTAAAATAAAAAGCGTAGAGCATGTAGATGAACTCTGGACACTTCTAGGCTTAAAATAAAAAAGCCCCCTTTAAAGGGGGCTTTTTCTTACCAATTTTCTACATCTCTAGCTATTTCCTTGTATAAGTCTGATAAAAGGACAAAACCTATAACTTTGTCTCCTTCTTCTACTACTGCCCTTCCCCGTCTATAATCCACAAAAGTTTCCATTACCTTGGCCAAGGGGTCTTTGGGCTTTAATCTTGGCACATCCTGTTGAATAATATCTTTAATTCCCACTTGCGAACAAATCCGACAAGCCCTGGTAAAGGCTTTATCCCAGTTTACATCTTCATCCCACAAACTGCTTTCCTGTAATAAACAAGGACCCAAGGCCTGCAAAATATTCCACATGGAAATAACACCTAAAAATTTTTTTTCCTTGGAAAACACCAAGACACAGTTTAGCTCTGGATATTTCTCATTATATTCTTTAAGCGTTTTAATTACCTGAGTTAAGCTGGCATCTTCCTCTACAAAAGGAAAATCATCCCGCATAATATCCCACACCCTTTTTCTAAGTAACATAAATACTCCTCCTTCTTTTTTCCTGACCTTTGATTAACACAAAAAAATATCTCTCTCAAGAAAGAGCTTTAGACCTTTTCTTTTTTTTAAAAGTAAATTAACCTTCTCCTCCATGCAAAAAGAAAAGATTCGTTATACCTTTATTCCCACCAGTTTAGGCCTGGTAGCCATAGCCAAAAGCCAAAAGGGGATTTGTTTTTTAGGCTTGGGAGAAAGAGAAGTCTTAGAAAAAGAAATCAAACACTTTTTTCCTCAAGCTAATTTAGAGCAGTTAGACCCTGCTTTTCTGGAGAAACTAACCTACCAAATAGAAAATCCTCAAAAACAACTTAGCTGGCAGTTGGATATGCGGGGTACTGCCTTTCAACAAAAGGTCTGGTCCATTCTGCTTACCATACCACCAGGACAAACCAGGACCTATTCCTGGCTAGCCCAGCAAGTGGGCAATCCCAGGGCCATACGCGCTGTAGCCAGGGCCTGTTCCCAAAATAAAATAGCCATCCTTATCCCCTGCCATAGAATTATAAGAAAAAACGGGAAGGTAAGTGGGTATAGATGGGGAATAAAAATAAAAGAAGAACTTCTAAAAAAAGAAAGTTTGTTTGTTTTCTACACTTAATTTTTTAAGAAATTCTTTCATTTTTAAATAACTATCCATATTAGAAGGATAACAAGCGAAATCAAAGTAATAGGAATACCTATTCTCGCATGTTCTTTAAAGGATATTTCAATATCATATAATTTCGCTTGCTCTACTACAATGAGGTTAGCAATGCTTCCAATAAGGATTAAGTTACCAGCAAAGGTGCTGGAAAGAGCAAGCACATACCAGCCTTCTGGATTAGTAGGGTCTAAAAAATTTACTAGAATCATAACTGCCGGGACATTACTAACTAAATTACTCAATAAAGTTGATATAAAAGTAAGGACTCCTAAATTCTGTAAATCTAAACCATATTGCTTTATATATTCCATACCAAGCATAAGATAGTTACCAGAAGTAACTCCATAAATAACTATGAACAACGAAGCAAAAAGAGTGAGAAGATACCAGTCTATAAGACCTAAAATATCTCTTGAATACATTTTTCTGCTGAGCAATAAAAAACCAGCAATGGATAAAGCTGACAATTCTCGAGGAATATCTGTAAAAAAAAGAAATACTACAACACCTGTAGCTAAAATTCCTTTTAGACTTTCCCACTGGTTAAAATCAGGCCAATTCTTTTTATCCTCTACCCATTTAAATTCTTTTACTTTTTTACTAAACTCTCTTTTATAATTTAAACAGATATATCCAAAAGCACCTGTCAAGGCTAAACAAGAAGGAACAACTGCCCAAAGAGAAAAAGTCTTAAAATCAAGCTTACCCATCTGTCCAATCAACATATTTTGAGGATTTCCAATAATTGTAGCCGCTGAGCCAATATTACTGGCTATAGCAAGTCCCAAAAGAAAGGGGACCGGATTAAGACCACCTGCTCTTAAGGAAGCTGCAAGTACAGGAGTAAAGGCCAAACATACTATGTCATTGGCCAAAAAGGCAGAAAGAAAGGCGCTTAAAAGCATCACTGCCAAAAGAAACCATCTAGGACGATAAAGAATTTTAGTACAGAGAAGGGCACTCCAGGTATAAAATCCTCCCAGCCGCAATTGGGCAGAAATAATCATAAGAGCATACAGCAGAGAGATGGTGGATAAATCAATGGCCTTACACACTTCAGAGAACTGAACTATACCTGTAGACACCATAGCAATAGCCCCTAAAAGGGCAATACCTGTTCTATCTATCTTCAAACCTGGCACTTTTCCTAAGGCCATACCAAGATAGGTAATGAGAAATATACTAAGGGTAATAATTGCCAGCCTCCCTACAATTTTTTAAAATAGATAACCTTATCATCTCCTCGAGCATAAAAATCTGGAATAATCGCCACTTTTTTATAACCACAACGCTCATAAAAAGCCCTAGTACTTACATACTGCAAACGATTAGAAGTTTCTATGTACAGGTGTTCACCTGCTAAATTTTTTATTGCCTTTTCTGTTTTCTGTAACAAAATTTTTCCTATGCCTCTACCTTGATAATCAGGATGTACGACTATCCAGTACAGGTCATAACGATTCTGAGTACAGGGAATAGGGCCAAAGCAAGTAAAACCCACTAATCTATCACCATCTTTAACCAAAATAAAAAAGTAGCCACTGGCATCTTTTTTTTCTAAACGCTCTTTAACAAGAGAAGTGGCTACAGCTACTTCTTCTTCAGAAAAAAAACCTGTAGCAATTACTATCTCTTCTATTGCTTTAATCTCCTCAGCTTCAATCTCTGTAAAATATTTTAAATTTAACAATATTAAACCTCAAAAAATATAATTTTCAATGACACCTAATTTATTCCAATTTTAAAAAATACTATCTTCAATTATGCTTCTAATTGCTTCAGAATAGTTAATACCAGCTTTTTCTAAAGCAGCAGCAAATCCAGCATCAGGAGAAAGACAAGGATTGGCATTGACTTCCAAAATCCACGGCTGACCATATTTATCGATGCGAAAATCAACTCTTGCATATCCTCGCAAACCAAAAATCTCCCAACACTTCTGGGAAAGTGTTTTTAGAGTTTGAAGTAAAGGTAAATCTTCTTCAGAAAAAGAAAAACAACGCTTAGTATGCTGATAGACAAAAGAAGACTCTATCCATTTAGCTGCATAATCTAAGATTTTAGGGATATCAGGAGAAAAATCTTCAAAAACTATTTCAGCAGGGGGTAAAATCCTGAGACATTCTTTATTTCCAAGCAAGGAGATATTAAATTCCCTTCCATCTATAAACTCTTCAGCAAACCAATAACCTCCATACTTTTCAGATTTATCCAGTAGCGAAGTATAAAGTTCTTCCACAGCCCCTGGGGAAATAACTGAAGCAGCATTAAGCCCAATAGAAGCATGTTCCCACACAGACTTTATAATCCAGGTTTTGCCAACAACCTGTTTCTCCAAAGATTTTTCTTTCTCTAAAGGATCTATCCACGCGGGGGTAGGAAGACCAGCTTCTAACAACATTTTTTTAGCTAAAATTTTGTTAGATACTAAACGAAGAGTATCCGCACTAGAGCCTGTAAAAGGAATTTTTATAGCCTCTAATACAGAAGGAAACAAATGAATTAAGCTTCCATATCCTCCTAAAGATTCCACTAAATTAAAAACGACTTCTATTCCTAAAGTTTTAAGTTGAGTGCAAATTGTCTCCAAATCCAAAGAGCACTCAAGCACTTTCACCTGATAATCTCCTTTATCCAGGGCTGCAGCTACAGCCTCCACTTGCTTCAAAACATCATAAGCGTCTATCCCTTCTCCCTTTGAAATTTTATTATGCACGATAGCAATCTTCATAGCTTAACTCTGTTCAAGGCAGAATTTAAAATAGATTGGATAAGTTCAAGGTAAGTTATACCTTTTTTCCGACAAAGAATTGGAAGATCTGAGTGTTTAGGGTGAAGACCAGCTAAAGGATTTACTTCCAAAAAAAGAGGAATACCTTCCTTCGTACACTTAATATCCACCCTTCCTGCATCTCTACATCCCAGTATTCTCCAAGAAGAAAGAGCTATAGTCTCTGCTTCTTGTACTATCCCATCTTGCTCTGCTTCCACCAAATGATATTCCACTCTTTTCTCATATTCTTCTTTGTTGAGATAAGAATACACTCCCTCTTCAGCTGTAGAGCGCAAGATAACTTCCAGAGTACCTATTATTCTGGCCTTCTTTCCTGTACCTATAATACCTACGGTAAATTCTCGTCCACTAAGATATGGTTCTATTAAGGCTGGCTGCTTAAATTTTTTTATAATTCTATCCACAACCTGAGGTAATAACGCTCTGTCTTTAACTATAGAAGAAGAATCCACTCCCTTGCTTGTGCCTTCTGCTACTGGCTTAACAAAATAGGGACCAGAAAAACTTAACTCTGCCAAATCCTCCAACTGACTGGCTACAAAAAAATCACTGGTAGGCACACCTGCATCTCGAAGAACCCTTTTGGTCATAGCTTTATGCAAAGTCAAACTCAAAACTAAAGGATCTGAAAAAGTATAAGGAATTCTATAGGCATCCAGTAAAGCTGGGACCTGCGCTTCCCGACCAATCCCAAACATTCCCTCAGCAATATTAAAAACAAGATCCCATCTTTTACCTGTGGCTAAGGCTTCTACAAGATCTTTGATATTACCTATACGCTCACAAACATACCCTAAAGAGATAATTGCAGACTCAATAGCTTCTATAGTTTCTTCTTTGTCCAACTCTGCAGTTTCCTCTTCCGAAAATCCCATCTTTATATATGTTGATCTAAGATCATAAGTTAAACCAACTTTCATTTTTTTCCCCAACTAATCAATATTTATTTTTTGTTAGTTTAAACCACAGGCTAACTATCTCTCTTTTACAACGTCAGGATAACGAAACAATTTATTTTCATAATTTTTTAGCAAAACATCATTTTCATCTCGTCCTACCCAATACTCAGGAGAAATTGGGACTTTACCTCCTCCACCAGGAGCATCTATCACATAAGTGGGAATAGCATAGCCACTGGTAAATCCCCTAAGCCCCTTAATAATCTCAATCCCTTTTTGAACACTTGTGCGAAAATGAAAAGAGCCAGGAATAGGATCACATTGATAGAGATAATAGGGACGAACTCGCATCTGTAGCAAACTATGCATCAATTTTTTCATAGTTTCCACATTATCATTGATATGTCGTAACAGAACAGTCTGCGAACCCAAGGGGATACCAGCATCAGCTAATTTTTCACAGGCCTTGCTTACTTCAGGAGTACATTCTTCTGGGTGAGTAAAGTGAATACTAATCCACAAAGGATGATAACGCTTAAGCATTTTAACCAGCTTGGAAGTAATTCTTTGAGGAAGTACAACAGGAACCTTTGTGCCTATACGAATAATCTCCACATGGGATATTTTTCGTAACTGACTTAATAACCATTCTAAACGTTCATCAGAAAGTAATAAGGGATCTCCTCCTGAAATAAGAACGTCTCTAATAGAAGGTACTTGACGAATATATTCCAACATTAGCTCAAAGCGTTTTTTCTCTGGCTTCAAAAGACCTCGCCCCACAACCCTGGACCTGGTGCAATAACGACAATAAGTAGCACATAGATCATGAACCAAAAAAAGGACTCTATCTGGGTAGCGATGCACAAGCCCCCGCACAGGACTTTGTGACTCCTCTCCCAATGGGTCTTCTTTCTCCTCAGGTCGTTGAATTAGCTCATGAGTAGTAGGAATAACTGCCCGCCGTAAAGGATGCGCAGCATCATCTCTATCCAACAAACTCATATAATAAGGAGAAATCGCCATAGGCAATTTAAGCCCAGGCCTGCTAAGAACCAACCTTTCATCTTCTGCAAGAGTTAAAAACTTATTTAACTGCTCAATCCTATGAATACGATTTGCTACCTGCCAATGCCAATCATTCCATTCTTTTACTGTAGTTAAAGGGAAAAAAGTACGACGAAAATATTTTATTTTTTCATCTTCTGACCTGCGGCTATGATAAATATGGTTGTAAGGAACAGATATGGAATTGATTAGAAAATTAGACTTAAAAGACAATGTAGAAAAAACAGAAACTTCTCCCCTACTACCCGGAGGTTCATCATCTTTTTCAGCAATACTTTTAGTATCAGAAGAAATAAACTTAATAAAATTAGATTGTTTTATTTGTTGTTCCATGGCCTCTCTCCTTATTATTTAAAACAATTAACCAACTAAAACGCCCAAAAACATAAAGCGCAAATATATCTCCAACAATCATTGGTCAAGAAAATTTTATAAAAAAAAGCATATCAACCCTTATATCAAGAAATACTTACACATACTACACACATAAAAAAAACAATATAACAACAAAAACAAAACAAACAAATTAAAACCTTACACACTACCTTAGATTAAAATAAAATTAAATCATTAAACAAAAAAAATTAAATATAATCAAAAAAATTAAAACAACCTATAAAAAAAATATAAAATTAATCAAATAATATAAAAATAAAATAAAGAACAAAGAAAACTAACTACAACCTTATAAAACATAAAACAATATCTACATAAAGCTATAAACTTCTAAAAATTAATATTAAATACACATTTTTATATAAAAATCAAATTTATAATTAGCCATTCTTATCCAAAATATAAAATTAAAACTTATTTTTCCAATCAAAAAAAAAACTCAACCAGTCGCTACATAACATACTAAAGCACCTACTTCAGCCATAAAAACAGAAATTTTTATACTTTATCAGAATTATTTTTATTAAAAAAACGCATAAAAACACAATTTCATCTGTTTTTTTTAACTTAGCCTAGCCTAAAAAAAGGCCTAAATCCTCTATTAAAAAAAACTGTGTGTCTTTATTATAAAAGAGTAAGGATATTAATCTAAATTGATTTAAAAAAATCTTGATTCCTTCTTCTGTTCTTATTATGTGTAAGAGAAGCAAAACACTAAAAGATGAACATGTCCTGGTATAAAAAAGAAAAAAAAGAAGTTCTAAAGCAGTTAAACACTTCCCTTTCTGGCCTTAGCTTGCAGGAAGCAGAAAAGCGCCTGCAAGTTTTTGGGCCCAATGAAATTGAAAAATCAGAAACAATAAATCTATTTAAACTGGTTATAGAACAAGTTAAAAGCCCGCTCATTTATATCTTGATTGTAGCTGGAATTGTTACCTTTTCACTTGGCCATTTTATTGATGGCATTGTTATTTTCTCAGTGATTATTCTAAATGGACTAATAGGTTTTATTCAGGAATATAAGGCAGCCAAAAGCGTCTTAGACCTCCAAAAGCTGGTCAATGTAGAAAGTACTGTCCTTAGAGAAGGGCAAAAAATCAGCCTGGATAGCAAAGCCTTGGTGCCAGGCGATATAGTGGTGCTAAGTTCTGGCGACAAGGTGCCAGCAGACATAAGATTGCTGGAGAGCAAAAGTCTGTATGCTGACGAGTCCATATTAACTGGCGAATCTCTTCCCAGTTTAAAAGAAAGTGAATTTACAGCCAACTCCAGGCTACCTCTTGCTGAACAAAAAAATATGCTTTTTATGGGCACCTGGATAACCAAAGGTCGCGGACTGGGAGTAGTGGTAGAAACAGGGGCCAATACTGTTTTGGGAAACATTGCAGCCAAGACCAAAGCCAGCCAGCTTACTAAAATTCCCATTCAACAAAAAATAGATTCCTTAGGTAATAGACTAGGGCTACTGGTTTTGGGCTCTGCCCTTTTAATTACCATTGCAGGTCATCTAAAAGAAATTCCTCTAACGGAAATTTTTCTTACAGCTGTAGCTGCTGCTGTGGCCACCATACCTGAAGGACTGCCTATTGTGGTAACCATCGCTCTAGCCATAGGAGTTAACCGCATGGCTAGACAAAATGCTATTATTCGTACCTTGCCCACAGTGGAAACCTTAGGCAGCACTACGGTTATTTGTTCTGACAAAACAGGGACTCTTACCAAAAATCAAATGACCACCAAACTTATCTTTGATGGTCAACATACTTATGAGGTAGAAGGGTCTGGTTATGAGCCAAAGGGTAGAATTTTACATGAAAAAATGCCCCTTAAGCCAGAAGAAGAAACAAGGGTAAAAAATATCTTGCGCATTGGCTTACTCTGCAATGAATCCAGGCTAATTTTCCAGGATAATAGCTACCAGGTACAAGGCGACCCCACTGAAGGGGCTTTGCTTATAGCAGCCTTAAAAGCGGGTCTTTTGCTGGAAGAGGAACAAAAAAAATATCCTCTTCTGGACATATTGCCCTTTGAATCAGAAAGGGGATACATGGCCACTTTACATCAGGGAGAAGAGAAAAATATCCTTCTCTTAAAGGGAGGATTGGAACATCTTCTTAAAATTTGCACCAATTGCCTCTTGGAAGAATCCTTTCCCCAAAAAGCTTTTAGTGAAGCAGAAAAAAGTTTTGCTTCCCAAGGTCTTAGAGTTTTAGCCTTTGCCTACAAAGAACTTCCCAGGGATGTTCATAAAATCAGAACCCAGGACCTAGAAAGTGGACTAATCTTTGCTGGCTTACAAGGTCTCATAGACCCCCCTCGAGAAGAAGCCAAACAGGCCATTAAGGAATTGAAAAAGGCTGGAGTGCGCATATTGATGCTCACAGGAGATCAAGCCCTCACAGCCAAAAGTATCGGAGAGCAACTTGAACTGGCAGAAAAAAATACTTCAACCCTAACAGGAATTGAATTGGAAAGTTTATCTCCAGAAGAGTTAAAACAAAAACTAAAAGAAACCACCATTTTTGCCAGAGTTTCTCCAGAGCATAAACTCCAGATTGTCAATTTACTCAAAGAACAAGGAGAAATTGTAGCGGTTACCGGCGATGGAGTAAACGACGCTCCAGCCCTAAAAAGCGCTCACATTGGAATTGCCATGGGTAAATCAGGCACTGATGTGGCCAAAGAAGCTGCTGACATGGTCATCCTGGATGACAATTTTGCTAGCATTGCCTATGCTCTGAAAGAAGGGCGCATTGTATTTGACAATATTCGTAAAGTCATATTTTTTCTCCTACCTACAGGCATAGCTGCTGTTATTTCCATTCTGTTAAGCTTACTTTTAAATTTACCCATTCCTTATCTGGCAGTTCAGCTGCTCTGGATAAATCTGGTCACCAATGGTTTACAGGACATAGCCTTGGCCTTTGAACCTGGAGAGAAAAATATTCAATACCGTGCACCCAGGCCACCTAAAGAACCAATTATCTCTTCTTTACTCCTTCAAAGAACCATCCTGGTAGCTATAACCATTGGTTTAGGAGTTATTTTTAATTTTTATTTAGCCTTAAAACAAGGTTATCCTCTGGAGGAAGCCAGAAGCGTAGCCATGACCACAATGGTATTTTTCCAATTTTTTCAAGCCCTAAATTCCAGGTCAGAAACTCTTTCCCTGTTTAAACTGAACCCCTTTAACAACCCCTTTCTGTTCTACAGCTTAATTGTAGCCTTTTTATCTCAACTGGCAGTACTCTATACTCCCTTTCTTAAACAGATATTTAGGACTACCTCTCTTAGTCCAAACCAATGGCTTATTATCCTCCTCACTTCTTTGAGCGTAATTCTGGTGGTAGAAATGGACAAACTCATACGCGCAAAACTTAAAACCAAACAATAACCTGATTTTCTCTTAACCCTTTCTCCAGGTTTTAATTTTACAATTCTGTTATTTTAAAACCTAAAAACCCTACTAATTTCTACATATTTTTTACATTTTTGCATAAAATTATTACCCGGCCCAGAAAGAAATTCTTTTATTTCAATAAGTTATACTCCTGGCCCTTTTATTGCTTTTAAGAAAATAAGCAATATTTAAATCAGGAGGTGGAGAGTGTTTAAAAAAGCAGGGTGGTTTTTATTTTTAGTCTTAATCTTAAGTAGTCCTTCTCTAGCCTGGGCTGAAGACAGTTTTTTAACCCAGGACAGGGCCAATATTCTCTGGACTTTGTTGGCAGCCATTTTGGTTATGTTTATGCAAGCTGGCTTTGCCATGGTAGAGGTTGGTTTTACCAGAGCCAAAAACGCTGGCAATATCCTGATGAAAAATCTTATTGATTTTGCCTTTGGTTCTATTTTGTTTTTTCTTCTGGGGTTTGGGCTTATGTTTGGAACAGATGTGGGTGGAATTGTTGGAACTTCTCTCTTTGGTCTAAAAGGAGTTAATTTTGCCAGTGGTGGTGCCTGGATACTTACCTTCTGGTTTTTCCAGTGTGTATTTTGCGCTACAGCTTCCACCATCATCTCTGGAGGCGTGGCTGAGCGCATGAAGTTTCCTGCTTATGTCATTGTTTCCATAGTGGTCAGTGCCCTTATCTATCCCCTTTTTGGGCACTGGGCCTGGGGAAGTCTGCTCCTGGGAGATGAGGGTTCTGGCTGGTTAGAAGGCCTTGGTTTTATTGACTTTGCTGGTTCCACAGTGGTCCATTCCATTGGCGGTTGGTTGGCTTTAGCTGGTGCTCTTCTTTTAGGGCCCAGGACTGGGAAATATACTCCAGACGGAACATCTAAGGCCATTCCAGGACACAACATTCCCTTAGCTGGTTTAGGGGTTTTTATCCTCTGGTTTGGCTGGTTTGGTTTTAACCCTGGAAGCACCACTAGCGTGGATGGGACTATTGGCTATATTGCTGTAAACACCAACTTGGCTGCAGCTGCAGGTGTAATTGGGGCCATGCTTGCTGCCTGGCTAAGATTTGGCAAGCCTGATGTCTCCTTTAGCTTAAATGGAGCCCTAGCTGGTTTGGTGGGTATTACTGCTGGCTGTTATGAAGTATCACCTGTGGGTTCAATCCTCATAGGTCTTATGGCTGGAATATTATGTGTGATTTCTGTGGAATTTTTGGATAAAAAACTAAAAATAGATGACCCAGTGGGTGCAGTTTCTGTACATGGCGTGTGTGGAGCCTTTGGAACCCTGGCTGTGGGTTTCTTTGCCGCTCCAGGGTTTGGCGATGCAACCGGGGTTTTCTATGGTGGAAGCTTTAAACTGGTTGTCACTCAATTTATTGGTGTGGCCAGTGGTTTTCTCTGGGCTTTTGGTTGCGGCTTAATACTCTTTGGTTTGCTTAAGAAAAGCATGGGCATTCGAGTAAGCAAGGAAGAGGAAATTAAGGGCCTGGATATCGAGGAACACGGAATGGAAGCCTATCCCAGCTTTCAGATTTTTACTACTGAATAAAGCCAAAAGGAGTACAGTCTTATGAAACTAGTTATAGCTTACATTCGGCCAGAAAAATTAAATGACGTAAAAGAAAAACTTTACGCTGCTAAAATATACAACATGTCTGTTACCAATGTTTTGGGTAGTGGCAGGCAAAAGGGGTTTACCGAAACTTACCGAGGAGTTTTAAAAGAGGTAAACCTTCTCAAAAAGGTTCGCCTGGAAATTGGGGTTAATGAAGACTTTGTCCAACCCTGCTTAAAAGCCATCCAGGAAGGGGCTTATACTGGCAAAGAAGGAGATGGCGTAATCTTTGTGCTGGAAATAGCTGAGGCCTTACGCATTCGAACTGAAGAAACAGGACCTCAAGCTATGGGCTAACACCTCCCCTAAAAGTCTCTCTTCTCAGTTAAAGCCAGGACCAAAATCCTGGCTTTAACTTTTACCTACACTCAACAAATAAAGAGTACTTTCTTCTTCTCCATTTATTTGCAAAATATTATCTACCTCTTCATCAAAAAAAGCTGCCACTGGGCAGGCACCCAATCCCAGGTGAGTTGCTGCAAGCAAAATATTTTGCGCAATATGCCCGGCATCCAGCAAAATATACCTGAGCCCTCTATGGCCGTATTTAATCATATTCCTTCTAAAAACTGCACTAAGGACAATATTAAAGGCAGCCTTGCCCACAAAACTCTGGTCCAGACAGGCTTTAGCCAGGTTTGAAGAAAAATCTCCTTCTCTTTTCTGTTCCAGTTTAAATTTCTCTGGTTCAAAAAAGTACACTCCAGGCTCCAGGTCGCTCACCTTTCTGGCCACCACATAAAGCTGACAGGGATAAAGTGCTCCAGCAGAAGGAGCAGTTTTTAAGGCATAAAATCCTGCTCTCCCACTTACTCCATACCCAGCATAAAGGAGATAACTAAGGTTTTTTAAGTCTACAAACTCATCTTTAAACCTTCTTTGAGACCTCCTCTTTTTTACTAATTCTAAAAAGTCGTCCTGTTGCGGTGCAGGAAGAAAAATTTCTGCTACCTGGTCTTCTGTCTTCTTTTTTTCCGGGCCAATTCGCAAAGGCTCCCAGAAGGGAAGCTCTTCTCTTTTAAACTTTGTTTTTTGCCAGTATTGCCAGCCCCAAGATTTTTTTAAATCAGGCATATTTACACTCCTTGGCTTTTTCTTTATCTAATTTAAAATAAGAGTTTTTTTAAGGAGCTTAAAAATGAAAGTAGTTTCCCTTTTAGGAAGTCCCAGAAGAAAAGGCAATAGCTCTACTTTAGCCGACTTTTTCACTTCCCTCTTGCAAGCCAAAGGCGCAGAAGTAAGCACCTATCACTTAAATGGCCTCACCTACAAGGGCTGTCAGGCCTGCTTTGCCTGCAAAACCAGGCTGGAGCACTGCATTGGCGAAGACGACCTAAAACCTGTGTTACAAAAAGTAGCTGACTCAGACCTTTTGGTACTGGCCTCACCCGTGTATTTTGGCGAAGTATCAGCCCAGCTAAAGGCTTTTATAGACAGAACCTTTTCCTTCCTAAGACCAGATTATGCCACCAACAAAGAAGTCAAAACCCGCTTGCAACCTGGGAAACATCTAGTTTTTATCCTTGTACAGGGACATCCCAAGGAAAAACTTTTCGCTGATATCTATCCTCGTTATAGTTATTTTTTTAACTGGCTGGGCTTTACCCACTCCCATCTTTTACGGGTATGTGGACCTTATGCCAAAGGAGATATAGAAAACTATCCAGAAATCTTTGACCAGGCCAAAGAACTGGCCAACAAACTTTTGCCTTAACCTACACGCACTGCTCAAGATAACTTCTGGCTACTTCATCTTCTGAGGCGTAAGGTAGAAAACACTCTCTGGCCTTTTCTTTTTGGCCCAGATTAAGCAAACTTACCCCCAGACAAATTCTTAAGTGCTTGCTCTGGGGGAAATAGGCTAAGCCCTTTTCTCCCAGCACCTTGGCCGTATGATAATCCCCTCTTTTCTGGGCCAAAATAGCCAGGCCTAAAAAGGCTCGCTCATTTACCTGAAACTCTAAAGACCTGACAAAAAGCTCCCAGGCTACTTGCAAGGAGTCTTTTACTTCCTTGCGCTTGGCATAATCCCCATGACTAAAGGTCATGCCCAACCTGGAATAAAAATCAGCATGATAGGGGAAAAAACTTTTATCCTGCTGCTCAACCCGGGTTTCCAGAACATATCTCCCCAGGTTGCCATAAAAATAATTTTTCAGTTTTTGTCCCCAGCCAAGGACTTTTTGAGCCTCTAGTTGCTTATCCACTTCAAAATAGAGTAAGTCTTCTCCTTCCTTTTCCCACACTGAAGCATCTATCTTGCCTTGC
>LDZQ01001156.1_pt1 | contig 33233 bp, 37 predicted proteins | sample 615361 | NCBI WGS metagenome assembly LDZQ01 (sample SAMN03408297, study PRJNA278302) | terrestrial metagenome | isolation source: oil reservoir sample I2 | place: USA: Alaska, North Slope, Ivishak formation | collected 2013 | reverse complement strand
TTTACAAAAGCCGGCAAAATAGCGCATTAAGGGGTGTGGCTTAGCCACACCCCATTAATCCACTCACGTGCCAGCTTCGTTAAGCTGATGGGAGGATATTTATATTGGATGGTGGTTGTGCTCTCCAAGCAGAAAGCCAAAGGTGAGAAATAATGGGAAAGGTTGCAGTTTTTATAGACCACTCCAACATGTTCAACTCGTGTGTGAATGCTCAGGAAAAGTATGACTTTGAGCTGATATCTCGGTTTGTGCAGACGCTGGGCATTCCCGTCGTGGGAAAGGTATACCTCAACGCCAACATCAAGGGTGGAGATGCCGGGCTCGTTGACAGGCTGTTCTACAAGTACTTCGAGAACGGATACGAGCCAGTGTATGCTCCAGAGTATATATACCTCGAGCACTCCAAGAGCCTCTCTGGCTCTATGATGGCACGTGATATCATCCAGACTGTGTATGAAAAGCCATACGTGGACACGTTCGTCATCGTGAGCGGGGACAAGGACTTTCTTCCGGTGGTGAGAAAGCTGGTCGAACTCAACAAGAATGTGGTTGTGCTGGGGGTGGAAGCCTCCACGGCGCAGCCGCTGATACACGAGTGCGAGCGCCTGCAGCAGCAGTTCGTGGACTACCTCTCCTTAAAGGAAGCCTTTGAGAGTGATGAGGAGTGGTAAGGGGCCGCATCGAGCCAGCGTCCTGTCCCATTGAGAGAGATGTATGGCTTAGTAAAGCCAGCATACACCGTGGCTTTTTACAAAAGCCAGCAAAACAGCGCATTAAGGGGGATGTCGGCTTTTTACAAAAGCCGGCAAAATAGCGCATTAAGGGGGATGGCTGTGCCATCCCCCATTAATCCACTCACGTGCCAGCTTAGTTAAGCTGGCTCATCCCTCGGGCTCCTCTATCTCAAACAGGGGCACACCCTCATGCGTGGGCGGGGCCAGCCAGTCCACCATCTTTTCGGGGTGTGCGCACACCACCAGCACGTCTATCGGGCCATACAGCTCGTTCTCTATCGCAAAGCTCACCCTTCCCACGGTGGCTGCCTGCTTGTTCAGGGAGAACGTGAGCCCACCAGCACCACACCCAGCCAGCAGCACCGACCTTGCAGTGTCCAGTATCCTCTGCTTTCGCAGGAGCGCATGGAGCACCCGCAGGCCCTCCATACCTCCCCTTCCCATGAGCACCCGCACCTCCTGCCGCTCCCCCTCCACCCTCACACTCTCGAGCGGAAGCACCTGCTCCACGGCAGAGAGGACGGCGTCCTCGTCCTCTGTGGGGTATATGTCCGCTCTTACCGTGAAGTGCACCATGGTCAGAGGGTGTTGAGTATCGTTCTCCTGTTGAGCATGCCCACGAGCTCGTTTTCGTTGTTCATCACGGGCGCGCCACCAAACCTCTTCTCGAGCAGTGTCCTTGCCACCTCTGAGAGGGGGTCGTCCATGTTGAAAGACACCACGGTGCGGCTCATCACGTCCTCCACCAGCACGAGCCTTATCCTGTTTTCCTGCTGGTTTGTGGGCACGAGCTCCTTGAGCGCCCTCATCGCATTTGCCACATCTCGCTCGGTGATGATGCCCACCAGCTCACCCTCATCGAGCACGGGCAGCCTTCCCACATCCCTGTCCATCATGAGCCTTCGGGCATGCACGAGCCTGTCCTTCGGATTCACCGGATAGGGCACGATCATTGCATCCGATGCACTTCCCCTGATCATGTCATGGTCGTAGTATGCCTGCAGCACCTCCCTCGGGGCCACACACCCGAGTATGTTCCCATCCTCCATGCACACGAGCATCTCCATCCCCGAGTTCAGGAGTTCCTTTGCACTCGTCACGCTCCTGTCCGGCTCAACCACCTCGAAGTTCCTGGCCACGCACGCACTCACATGCAGGCTCGATGGGGACACGGTGGCCTTTCTCTTCTCGCCCAGCGTCTTCATGAGATTCCTCAATGTGAGTACACCATAGAGCTCACCATTGTGAGCCACCACGAGCCTTCTCGTCTTGTGCTTGTCTATGAGATCGAGGGCCGTGGAGAGGTGCTCGTTCTTATCTATCGTGTATGGCTCGCTCATTATATCCGCTACCGTCAGCTTGGAGAGTCCCATTCACACATCCTCCCTTACCAGAATGCTGGCGATGTCTGCACGCGATACCACGCCGCAAAGCTCATTGCTCTCGTTGATCACGGGCAGGGCCCTCAGGTTGTGCTCCACCATCACGCCGCACGCCTTGCTCACCCGCTCGAAGTGGAGCACCACCGCCATCGTGTTGTTCATCACATCCTTCGCCATCAGCGGCAGCTCCTTGACATATCTGTACCTTCTCCTGCCACCATGGCTGTTCTTTCTGACCATTTTCACCTCCCTGCCCCGTGTTATGTCATCGAGGAGCTCTGTCAGCTCGAGCAGTGCGAGGTTCGTGCTGGTAATCACCCCCACTGGGTGCTCGGAGTCCTTAGCCACCACAACCACGTCCACCTCGTTTTCCTGCATCTTCTCTATCACCTGAGGCATCGACTGGTTGGTATGCACGCTCACAACGAAGTCATCCATCACATCGGATACCAAGATGTCAGGGTCGAGCTCCCCGATGTACCGCACGATATCCATGAGTGTGATGATGCCCTCCAGCTTTTCATTCACCACGGGCAGCCCCTCTATCTGGTTTTCCAGCAGCACCTCGGCTGCCTCCTCGATTGTTGCGCCCCCATGTATCTTTATCAGCCCCTCAGACATGGCGTTACGCACGGGAATGGCGTCCACGGGTCTTCTCCTCCATGGGGCATCTGGCTGAAGCAGGTGATCGAGGATGTCCGTCTGGGTGATCATCCCCATGGGCTCCTCCTGTTCGTTCACCACCACCAGCCTGTTGACCTTGTGCTTGAGCATGAGATTTCTCGCCCTCGACAGGGGCTCATTGGGACCCACCACATACACTGGGGTGGACATCACCTTCTCAACCGTCGCCTCCTCCTCCAACTACGCATACCCCCTTTCGTGTAGCACGCGAACTACGTCCCTCTCAGTGATTATTCCCACAAGCTCACCCCTTCCTATCACGGGAAGGCAGCCCACACCCCATGCCGTCATGCTCAGGGCAGCATCCTTTATAGAGCTTTTTATGTCCGTGGTGAGCACGTCCATTCTCACGAGGCTCTTGAGGGGCACTTGGAGAGCCTCACCCACCGCCCCGCCCACGAGCCTCGAGAACACCTCCCCCTCTCCAAGATACCTCACAACATCGGAGGAGGTGACAACGCCGATGAGCACGCCGTTCTTTGTGAGGGGCAATCTCCTAAAACCCCGACCCACCATGAGCTTCATCCCATCCAGCAGTGCGTCCTCTGCATCGGCGCACACCACGTTTGTACTCATGACCTCTTCCACACGAATGCCGTCCAGCGCTCGTATGGCCATGGCAAGCTCCTCCATCTCGGCTGGTATGTCTCTTGCCACGAGCCTGAGCACGTCCCGCTCGGTGATGATGCCCACCACCCTACGCTCATCGTCGAGCAGTGGAAGCCCTCCCACCCCCTCCTTTGCCATCGTGCTTATGGCATCGTGCACATCGGCCTCCATCGAAAGGGTGGGCACATTCCTTTCCATGATGGCCCGGACATCCTCATTGATGGCTGCCAAGAGGTTGTTGCGGTACCTGTTCCTCACGAGCTTGTGAAGGTGCCCACCTCCAAGCAGGTTCACTATGTGAGTGGTGTACACCATTCCCTCCAGCCTGTAGGTGCCCGCATCCACCACGGGCAGTCGCCTTACTCCATGCTCCAGCATGGTCTTTACGGCACCCATGATGGTGGTGGTTCTGGGTATGCACACCACTTCTCGGGTGCCTGCCCACAGGGCCGTGCCCCCACGGATTGCCCCCTCATCTGAGGGGGTGGGCGAACCTGCTGTATGCCTCCTTCTCATGTCCACCCCTGCTTTGGCACTACTCCCTGCAGCTCTCGCACAGCAGCCTTCCATTCACAAGCTGGAGGTTCTCAGAAAACTGGCCACATGCCTCACATATCCCCTGCACAAACCCCTCATCGCTCCGCTCAGGCTCGGGGCACCCCCTGCCCTCAACGAGTAGCCTCATTATCTCATTGATCTCGGCGCTCACGCTGAGCACGTCCCGCTCGGTGATTATTCCAACGAGCCTTCCATCCTCCACAACGGGCAGCTTTCTCACCTTCTCCTTTAGCATGTTGTCTATTGCCTCCAGCACGGTGGCATCGGGATGAATTGTGATAAGGGGAGCTGTCATCACCTCTCGAAGCGTGAGCTCGTCTGGCTTTTTGTTGTTGGCCACCACCTTTCTTGCGAGGTCTCTGTCTGTGACGATTCCCACGGGCTTGTCATCCTCCACGACCACTACAGAGCCTATGTCGTGCTCTATTAGTAGCCTTCCCACCTCTGGAAGACGCGTGCCCACATCCGCCACCACGACCTCTCTGGTCATTATGTCTTTGACCCGCAAGTCCGGATTCATCTGCTTCCCCATTTCCATATTCATCCTGAGGGTATAAAAGACTCACTGAGGGTATAAAAGACTCACCATCCCATCATGCCCCATGCAGAAAGCTTTTATCCCCACCCCAATCTTAACCAAGCCTAAATGCTGGAGGATGGTGTATGGAGGAAGATAGAGACGAGCAGCAGGAGAGACAGGCAGGCGAATCTCAGGAGAAAGGGGCAGGAATAGGCTCTGTGAAGTACAGGATAATGGTGATGAGTGGCAAGGGAGGTGTGGGCAAGTCCACAGTGGCCACCAACCTTGCGATGGCGCTCGCCATGCTGGGAAGGGATGTGGGGCTGCTCGATGCCGACATCACTGGACCCAACATCCCCAAGATGCTGAACATAGAGGACAGGATGCCCACTGCCACCGAGGAGGGCTACATAGACCCAGTGGAGATACCGATAGGGTGCGACCACGGCATCAGGGTGATGTCGCTGGCGTTCTTCCTCGAGAGGGGGGCTCCCGTGATATGGAGGGGACCACTCAAGATGAGGGCAATAGAGCAGTTCATCGAGGAGGTGAGATGGGGAGATGCAGACTACCTCGTCATAGACCTGCCCCCGGGCACCAGCGATGAGCCCCTGAGCATAGCCCAGCTCGTAAAGCCCCATGGTGCGCTGATAGTCACGACCCCCCAGGAGGTCGCCATCATGGACGTCAGAAGGGCTGTGAAGATGGCAAAGATTCTTGGCGTTCCAGTGCTCGGCGTTATAGAGAATATGAGCGCCTCCGTATGCCCGCACTGTGGAAAGCCGCTCGAGATGTTCGGAAGCGGAAACGGCGAGAAGATGGCAAAGGAGATGGGGGTGCCGTTTCTGGGAAGCATACCCCTCGAGCCAGAGATTGCGCGCTCTGGGGATGCGGGCGTGCCATTCGTAGCGGGCTCGAACTCTCCAGCTGCACGGGCATTCGAGGACATCGCCAAGAGGGTGATGGAGGCGCTCGAGGGTCGCACCGCATAGCAGCAGCCTTATCACGGGACGATGTGGGGGAAAGTGGATGTTTGACCCAGAGCAGTTGAGAAATAAGGCAAAGGAAGACTTCTATGGTGCGTGGGAGCACTCCTTCGAGCTTTTGCCCAAGGTGCGTCTCGACAGGCGCTTTCCCAGACGCCCCTGTGGGTTTGGAAGCCCCCATCCCGTGTTTGAGACCATTGCAAGGCTGAGAGAGGCGTACATGCGCATGGGCTTTAGCGAGGTGGTAAACCCGCTTATCGTGGACGAGATGGAGGTGCACCGCCAGTTTGGTCCCGAGGCGCTTGCGGTGCTCGACCGCGTGTTCTATCTCGGCGGACTTCCAAGACCCAATGTTGGGCTCTCTGAGGAGAGCATCGCCGAGATCGAGCGCCGCACTGGAAGACCACTCACAGAGGAGGAGGCAGAAAGCATCAGGGAGCTGTTTCACGAGTACAAGAAGGGAAGGATAGATGGAGACGACCTCGTGTACGAGCTGGCACGACGTGCCCACACCACTGACACCATAGCCACAGAGCTGCTCGATGAGGTGTTCGCCGAGTTTCGCTCCCTCTCTCCCGTGTGCTCGAGAAGGACGCTGCGAAGCCACATGACCACTGGGTGGTTTCTCACGCTGAGGCATATGGCTGAGCGTGAAGACCCGCCCCTTAGGCTGTTCTCCATAGACAGGTGCTTTAGAAGGGAGCTTGCAGAGGATGCCACGAGGCTCATGACGTACTTTAGTGCTTCGTGCGTGATGGTGGGGGAGGACGTGAGCGTGGAGGACGGCAAGGCGGTGGCCGCTGGCCTGCTCTCCCAGTTCGGCTTTTCCAACTTCAGGTTCAGGCCAGACGAGAAGCGCAGCAAGTACTACGTGCCAGATACCCAGACGGAGGTGTTTGCATACCACCCAGGGCTCGTGGGCTCGAACACGAAGTACTCGGATGGATGGGTGGAGGTTGCCACGTTCGGGATGTACTCTCCATATGCGCTTGCCCAGTACGATGTGCCCTACCCCGTGATGAACCTCGGGCTGGGGGTGGAGAGGCTCGCCATGATACTGCACGGCTCGGATGACCTGCGCAGGCTCACATATCCTCAGATGTTCGAGCGTGAGTTCTCAGACCTCGAGATGGCATCGAGGATAGGCTTTCTGGAGGTGCCCTTCACGGACGAGGGCTGGAGCATCGCTGCCGCCATCAGCAGCACGTGCGAGCGGTACGGCAGAGAGAAAAGCCCGTGCGAGTTCACTGCATGGGAGGGCGAGCTTCTCGGTAAGAATATCAGAGTGAGTGTGGTGGAGCCCGAGGAGGGAACGCGGCTGTGCGGACCCGCAGCCTTCAATGAGATAGTGGTTCACGAGGCAAACGTGCTCGCAATACCTCCCCACGATGAGCGGTTCTCTCACATATACGAGCAGGGCGCAAGGACGAACATCAAGCTGATAGATGGCTTTGCGGTGTATGCCGCATCGAGAATCGAGCAGGCGGTGCTTGCGGGCGAGGATACCGAGGTTCGGGTGAGGGGCATCAGAACGCCAGCAGAAATCAACATAAGGATTGCCCCTTCCGTGCAGCGCCACATCACCGCGAGAAAGAAGAGCATAGACTTCAGGGGACCGGTGTTCACCACCGTGAGGAGCACCATCTTGTAGCTATCGCGTGCGCCTTGGCACATCCTCCATGGAGAGCCCCTGGAGCCACTGGAGAAATGCGGGCTCGTGCATGAGGCATCTCTTTTTGCCATCGTGCCACGAGCAACCCCTCATCCGCCTCCATATCCTCCTCAGGGGCTCCTCACACACATTTCCAAACGACACTGGAATGTACGGGCATGGCCTCACCTCTCCATCCACTCCAACGTGAATCCACCTCCTGCCAGCAAGGCATCCAAAGTCCACGCCCTCGAACACTGTGGATGCGAACATCCTCGGTCCCTCCTGTGAGGTGTTCACCCTGTGGTACATCGCGATGATATCATCCCTGTCCTGCTGTGTGGGTGGATTGCGTGTGGACTCCCACACCGAAAACTCGTGCACCCCCAGCCGCCGTGCCAGCTCATACAGGGGCACAAGCTCGTGCATGCTGGCATGGCTCACGTGGGTGCACAGGGCAACGAGCAGCCCAGCATTTAGCCCATGACGTATGGCGCGCAGTGCGGCATCGAACGCACCATCGAGATGGCGCACCGCATCGTGGGCAGCGGGGTGTGTGCTGTACAGGCTCACGAGCAGTGTGTGCAAGCCTGCCTCCCTGAGCTCATGTGCCCTCTTTTCAGTCATCTCGGTGCCGGGGGTGAACATGTTCACCACTGCCCTCTCGTCCACTGCTGCGATGATGTCCAGCACATCCTCCCTCAGGAGGGGGTCACCCTCAGTGAGCGTTATTATGCACGTGCCCATGGCAAGCGCCTGCTCGAGCACGTCGATGATGTCTTCGGTGCCCATCTCTCCCTCCCCCTCGCTCATCTCGCAGTGCTCACATCTGCACCTGCATCTTCTCGTTATCTCGATGGAAAGGGTGGAGGGTGTGTGCATCCCAAGCTGTCTTTTCACCTCTGCCCTCACGAGCCGCCTGAATGCCAGTGAGGGAATGGGAGGTAGCCACGTGGACATCACGAGCGAGCCGTCCTCGAGGAGGGCAGCGGGCTTTTCAGTGCACAGCCGCTCGTTCATGCGGGAGAGGATGGGAGCCGCGAGGGGCGAGAGCGCTCCGCTGGCAACCAGCCTGCCCTCATCAAAAAACACTTCCAGTCCTGGCAACCTGACCAGCGGGGTGTTCCTCATGATTCCTCACGGTTCCTCATGGTTCCTCACGATTCCTCATGGTTCCTCACGTCTCGTCCCAGCCCAGCAGAATCGCCCAGTACTTTGTTCCCTGATGGCCCGTGACTTCCCTCACGTACGAGTCTGCGGGCGGGGAGGGCGTTCCAGATATCACGTTCTTCACGCCCTCCACCTCCTCGACCTCTGGGAACTCCAGCGGCGGCATCACAAAGTGCACATCTCCAGACTGGTATCTGTCCTTGTACAGCACGAAGTCGTTGCTCACGAACACACAGTTGGGGTCGCCCCTGAGCTCCTCCATCCTGTCCTTGGTGAGCCACTCGCCCACACATCGACCGTTCTCATCGCATATGATTACCCATGGCTGGGGAGGAGGTCTGAACCCCTTGAGGTCATCTGCAAACACCACGACGAGCTTTTCGCGCTTGAGGGCTTCCCACACCCCCTCGTTCACGAACTTCATCATCCCCCCACATGCTCCAAAGTCCTCTGCCTGATGCTCCAGCTCCTCTATTCTCTTTCGTTGCTCCTCGCTCAGGGGCTGGGCATCGATGACCCCTTCTATCTCTTTGACACGCTCTATTACCCTTTGTGTGGTGCTCATGCCAACACCCTACAGTGTGGTTTTGAGCCTTCATATTTATTCATTTGGTGATATTGGGTGATGGCGTCAGTTTTATGTATGACCAGAGCAGATAATACTCTCTCGGGAGGGTAACATGGAGAACATAGGGCTTGCGGGAAGTACCGACGAAAGTTCGAGGCGGGTGCTGAAGACCACGAAGTCAGTGTGCCCGGTGTGTACCGCTCTGATAGATGCCGACGTGGTGGCAGAGGACGGGCAGGTGTTCATGGAGAAGCGCTGCCCAGAGCACGGGTTTTTCAGGGATTTGTACTGGTCAGACCTCGCAATGTACCTCAAGTTTGCCAGGTTTGGATATGATGGCACTGGCGTGGACAATCCCCAGCGGCGCACCCAGCGGGGCTGCCCCTTTGACTGTGGCCTGTGTGAGAAGCACAAGACCACCACCGTCCTTGCCAACATCGACCTCACCAACAGGTGCAACATGCACTGCCCCATATGCTTTGCCAATGCGCACGTGTCTGGTAGAGTGTACGAGCCCACGTTCGAGCAAGTAAGGCAGATGCTCCTCATGCTGAGAGCACAAAAGCCCGTGCCCTGCCCTGCGGTGCAGTTCGCTGGTGGTGAGCCCACGGTGAGGGGGGACTTCGTGGACATCGTGAGGATGGCGAGCGAGATGGGGTTTGCGCAGGTACAGGTGGCGACCAACGGCCTCGAGATGGCGCGCAGTGTGGAGTACTGCCGGCGCTTGAGGGAGGCTGGACTCAAGACGGTGTACCTCCAGTTCGACGGCATCACCCCAGAGCCCTACTACACCTCGAGAGGTGGAAACTACCTTCCCCACAAGCTCCGGGCGATAGAGAACTGCAGGGAGGCCGGGCTGAAGAGCATCGTGCTGGTGCCCACGCTGGTGAGGGGTGTGAATGACGGGCAGATGGGAGATATCGTGCGGTTTGCCCTCGATAACTCTGACGTGATAAAGTGTGTGAACGTGCAGCCCATCTCATTTGCGGGAAGGGTGGAGGCAGAGGAACTAAAGAGCATGAGAATCACCATCCCTGACCTATTCGTGCTGCTCGAGGAGCAGACCGACGGTCAGATAACGAGGGACGACTTCTATCCAGTGCCCTTCGTGGTGCCCATCTCGAAGTTTGTTGAGAATCTGAAGGGAGAGCACTACGTGGAGTTCACAGTGCATCCCCACTGCGGTGCGGGCACGTACCTGTTTGAGGACGAGGGAAAGATTGTGCCCATCACCAGATTCTTTGATGTGGAGGGCATGCTGGAGTACATAAAGGAGGAAGCCGAGGAGGTGAAGGGCAGGTGGGGGAGGTGGAAGTTCTCGGCGGGGCTGTTGCGCAAGCTTCCCCAGTATGTGGACCGCTCCAAGATGCCTGAGGGGGTGGACGTGCTCAGGCTGCTCTATGATGTGCTCGTAAAGGGAGACATCTCGTCCATTGCCTCATTCCACAGAAAGACTGTGTTCCTCGGCGTAATGCACTTTCAGGACTGCTACAACTTCGATGTGGACAGGGTGTGCAGGTGCGGCATCCACTACGCCCTTCCAGATGGCAGAATCGTGCCATTCTGCACGTACAACACCCTCTACAGAGAGGAGTTTGAATCCACTCACTCAAGACCGCTCGAGTAGCCTCAGGGGCTTGGCCTGTTGAGCACCCTTCTGATTTCTTCCACTGCCTCCCTTCCCGCTGGCGTGTCCTCGAGCACGTACAGCACAGTGCCCAGCAGCAGTGCCCCCACCCCCATCGCAAGGGTGGTGGCGGGTAGCGTGAGGAGCATGAGCACGCACGAGAGCACACCGAGGGTGGGGAACAGCCCGCCCAGCGGAATTCTGAAGTACCTTTTCTCTGGAGATATGGGCTTGCCTCCCCTCATCAGAATGAGGGTGCTTGCGTTCACGAGCAGCATCGAGATTAGCACCGTCACATTCGTGAGGTCCACAATGAAGTCCAGACCACCGTGCACGATGAGCACCACTGTGATGGCAGAGCCGAGCAGGATGGAGTTGGTGGGCTGGCCATTCCTGAGCCTCGCAAACCTTCCCGGCAGCTGGTTCTCGGATGCCATTTCCATCGTGATTCTCGATGCGCCGATGATGCCTGCGTTCGCAGAGGACAGAGTGGAGAGTACGGCTGCCAGCGCCACTATGGCACCCCCATAGCCCCCGAGCAGCGCCACAGCGGCATCGAACACGCTCTCGCTGCCATAGGAGGGCAGCCCTGCGGAGAGCAGCGCCACCACCACCCCCACGTATATCGCTGCGGCGATGGCAATGGAGGCCAGCGTGGCGATGGGAACTACCCTGCTCGATTCCTTGACCTCGCCCGCCATCATGGCCACCACCTGAAAGCCCACATACGTGAAGAACACCATAGTCATCCCTTGCACCATGCCCTCCATCCCATACGGCATGAAGGGCACAAACGCGCTCGCCCGGATGTGCACCAGCCCTGCGAGCACCAGCACGCACAGTATTGCCAGCTTGGTGCCCACGAGCACCACTTCCGCCCTTCCGGCCTCCGAGAGCCCTCTGATGTTCAGCAGGGTGAGGAAGAGCACGGCACCCAGCGCAGCCAACCTCGGGTCTATGTGTGTCCCGAGCAGCAAATTGAGGTATATCCCAAAGCCCAGCACCACGAACGCTGTGGATATCATCATGCTCACGTACATAGCCCAGCCCGCAATAAAGCCCGGATACTCTCCGAGCATGCGTTTCGCATACAGGTAGCCCCCTCCGTCCTCGGGAAATATGCTGGCGAGCGTGGCATACGAGAGCCCAGAGAGGCACACGAGCACGCCGCACAGCGCATACGAGAGGATGGCAGAGGCTCCGGCGATGGCTATCACCATGCCGCTCAGCACAAAAACGCCGGCGCCCACCATGCTGCCAACCGCAAACGCGATTGTAGCCAGAAGGCTCAATCCCTCGCTGCGCTTCGGACCACCCGTCATGCTCATGTGGGGGTTGTGTTTGGATACTTAAAGGGATTGTGCATCTTGCTGTGCATCTTGCTGTGCATCTTGCTGTGCATCTTGCGCCTACAGGAATATGGGCTATGCAGCCTCTGGCATGACCACCTTCTTTGAAAACCAAAGAGCATGAGCCAGTTGTACAGCCTGACAAAGTCGAACTTCACTTAAGGGGGTCATGGAGGCGACAACATGCCTGCCAGAGCAAAGTCTAAATAATGTAAGGTAGCGACAGCTGATGGTTATCCAACGTGATAAGGCTTGCTGCATAGCGTTGCATGGTGAGGGCTCGTGGTATAGTTTGGATAACACGTGGGCCTCCGGAGCCCAAGTCTCGGGTTCAAGTCCCGACGAGCCCGTTTGCAGACCGAGCTGTTCGTGTACGGAACCCTCAAGCGCGAGGAGGTACTAAGGAAGTGGCTGCCGTCCAGCCAGCATACACCGTGGCTTTTTACAAAAGCCAGCAAAACAGCGCATTAAGGGGGATGTCGGCTTTTTACAAAAGCCAGCAAAACAGCGCATTAAGGGGGATGGCTGTGCCATCCCCCATAATCCACTCACGTGCCAGCTTAGTTAAGCTGCATGTGGGAAACGTGGCTCATCCCTTTGTGGCAAGGGTGTGCACACCCGAAAATGAGATAGCGGATGGAGTATGGTAGATGATATACAGTGCTGAGGAAGGATTGCCCATGAGTGAGTTCAAGGTGGTGGTGATAGAAACCACAGACCCCGGCGAGGGCACCACTGAGGCGCTCAAAAGACTGAACGCATGCGAGTATGTGCAAGAGGCACAGCGGGTGCTCATAAAGCCCAACTGCGTGACTGATGATTCTCCAGAGAGCGGAATCACCACCCATCCCATGATGGTGAGGGCAGTGTGCGATTACCTCATGGGATGCGGGCTCTCGGCTGAGCAGCTGAGCGTGGGAGAGGGCGGCATGGCTTCATACGATACCTTACGCACCTTTGAGCGCATTGGGCTTAAGAGCGCCTTGGAGGGCACTCGGGTGAGGCTGGTGGACCTGAACAGGGAGGAGAGGTTTGAGGTGAACATCCCCGGCGCCCTCGTGCTGAGGAGGGTGGGGGTCGCGAAGAGCTTTCTAAACCACGACTGCCTGATTTCGTGTGCCAAGCTGAAGGTGCACTCCTTAGCAACCGCCACGCTGTGCATGAAGAACATGATGGGGGGCGTGCGTCCAAAGAACATCATGCACACCAGAATCCATGAGAAGATAGTGGACCTGAACAGGGTGTTTGCCCCCACACTGAGCCTCATCGATGGCGTGGTGGGCTGTGAGGAACATGAGACGAGGGGCAGCCCAGTGGTGTCCAACGTGGTGATTGCGTCCAACAACGTCGTGGCGTGTGATGCCGTCGGGTGCTACCTCATGGGCATCGAGCCAGAGGAGGTGGGATACCTCACGCTTGCGCAGAGGGCTGGGCTTGGCGTGTGCGACCTGTCCCAGATGGACATCGAGGGAGATATCAAGCGGCTCAGAAGGCGATACAGGAGAGGACCAGAACCCTCGAAGAGCGAGGACGGGCTCATAGATGTGCTTTGAGAGGATTGCCATAGTGGGTGCCAATGTGCGCCATGTGGCACTCTCTGCCACGAGAGCTGGCTTTAGGGTGTGGGCATTCGATGGCTTTCTTGACCGCGACCTTCTCGCCATGTGCGAGCAGGCATTTGATTTTGAGGACATGGGCACAGCCCTCACGAGGGCAGATGCACTCGTAAAGGAAGGGGTGTGCGACTGTCTCCTCGTCGCAAGTGGCATCGAGACCCACCCTATCCCAGGGGGTGTGAGGATGCCTCTAAACCCACCTCTGGACGCCATCAGGAGGGCGGCGGATAAGTGTGGCCTGTTCTGGGTGCTGTCCGAGCTGGACATACCCACTCCAGAGCTGCTCACACCTCAGCATGCTCACTATCCAGCCGTGGTGAAGCCAAGGTTCGGTGCTGGGGGAAGGGATGTGACGGTGGTGTACAGCGATGAGCAGCTCAGAAGAGCCATGCGGGCAATCGCCAGCACTGGAGCAGAGCCCATCGTGCAGCAGCTGGTGGAAGGTGTGCGTATAAGCGCCTCGGTGGTTGCCACCAGAGATGGGGCCAAAACAGTGTGCCTCAACGAGCAACTCTGTGGGGAGCCGTTTCTTCATGCACCACATCTGAGATACTGTGGCAACATCTCGCCCATATCGTGCCACAGGCAGCGCAGAATAGAGAGGCTCGCAGAGCTCGTGTGCGAGGAGCTGGGGCTCTTGGGCTCGTGTGGTGTGGACTTCGTGGTGGGGGACGAGCCGTGGGTGATAGAGGTGAACCCGAGGTTTCAGGGAAGTCTCGACACTGTGGAGGAAGCGCTGGGAGTGAGCATATTCAGGGCGCACGTGGACGCCATCTTGGGCAGGGAGATAAAGCTTGCCACGTCGAGGAGTGGGGTGTGGGCGAGGGGGATATACCATACCCCGGTGGATGTGGTGGTGGGGGATGAACCATTCTTCGATGAGGGGCTAAAAAGCGGGACGCTCAGGGATGTGCCGAGGGTGGGCACCCACATGCCCGAGGGGGAGCCGCTCGTGAGCCTGATGGCACATGGCAGCTCCAGAGAGCAGGCGATGAGGAGGCTGATGGAGCTTTCTGCTCATGTGGATGCACTCGTTGGTTTTATATAGGGTATGTGCATAAGGTAGCCGATGCGCCTCGGTGGCTTAGGGGCATAGCGCTTCCTTGGTAAGGAAGAGGTCGCGGGTTCAAATCCCGCCCGAGGCTCTCTTCAAAAAACGCATGCATGAATCATGTCGCATGTCGCAGAGCTCTAAACTTGCCGCTGCCTAGGGGGAAGATGCAGGCTTGAAGAGGTGGCGGCAGGGGTGGCGGCGCTGCATTTCTCTCAGCTTTTCCCATATGTGTCTTCTTCATTTTTTTCCTCCTTGGAGGGCTCCACCACGAGTATCGCTCCCCTTCTCTCGACCACCACCACCTCGTCTCCCTTCGCTGCCCCCACAGTCGAGGTCGCCTTCCAGTATTCCCCATGAAGGCTCACAAACCCACTTCCCCCTGGAGGGATTGAAGTCACCACCCTCGCCCTCTCACCGCTTGGTCCCATGTTCATAAGGGGCTTTTTTCGCTGGACCTGCGCTACCTTGTATGCTGCGAACACGAAAAGCCCGCCGACGGCAAGCGCTGGAAGCAGGATGCTCAGAAGCAGCGTCCTGGTGAACTCGGGGGAGATGAGCTGGTCTGGATAGCCCATGGGCACGAGCAGCACAAGGCCCACGGTGGTGCATATCAGCCCTGCCACAGCGAATATCCCGTGCCCTGGGGTGGAGAGCTCGAAGAGGATGAGGGCAACTCCTAAGATAAGAAGGAAGACAGCGGCTATGCTCACATCAAACCCCATCCCGATGAGCCCAAGGGCGATGCATATCATTCCCCCTATCTCTGCTCCAGCTCCTGGGTTCGTGAGGCCAAAGATGAGGCTGTAGATGCCGATTAGAAGGAGGATGGAGTAGAGCAGGGGGTCGGAGAGGATTGCAAGAAGAGAGGTGCGCAGCGAGGGTTCGAAGCTCACCACCCTTGCTCCAGCAGTGTGGAGGGTCTGTCCCTTCACCTCGCTGCCATCCACCTCTCGCAGCAGGGAGGGCACATCTTCGACAACGTACTCGACCACACCATACTCAACAGCCTCTCTGGCGTCCATGTTGAGGTTGCTCACTATGAACTGCTCGACTGCGGTCTCGTTTCTTGCGTGCTTTTTGGCTCGCACCTTGGCGTAGCTCACGAGCGCCTTTATCACCTTGGAATCGTTCACGGGCTGTGCACCCTCTCCGGATATCTCTACTGGCTGCATCGAGCCTATCACCGTGGATGGTGCCATCGCGGCGATGTCAGTGCTGATGAGTATGAGGGTGCCCGCAGACCATGCGGTTGCCCCGTGGGGATACACAAAGCCGATGACGGGAATGTTGGTGTTCTCTATGCTCTCTATGATGGAGAATGTCTCATCGAGCCTTCCTCCGGGGGTGTTCAGGGTGATGACGATGACGTCATACCCTCCCTCCTCGGCAGTGGCCACCGCCTCCGAGATGTAGTCATCCGTGGAGGATGTTATCGCCCCGTCTATCTCGACGAGAAGGGCCGTGCCCTCCACAGCCACAGTGGGGGAGGCGAGCACAAGGAGAATTATCGACCATGTGAGAAGGACGGCAAGGGCTCTCATCTCTCTTCTTTCTTTTCCATCCCCTTTATCATGCCAATGATGGCTCCCATATCTGAGAATCCCGTGGAGGGAGAAATCACAATGAGGTTCTTCTCACGTGATATCTCCGCGAGTGTCTGGAGCTCCCTCAGTTTGAGCGCGATTGGTGTCTTCTCGTACTCCTCTGCCGCCTCACGCATCTTCTTAGATGCCATGAGCTCGGCATCCGAAAGTATGATGCGGGACCGTCTCTCCCTCTCGGCCTCTGCCTGTTTGGCTATCGCCCTGAGCATACTCTCGGGAAGGATGACATCCTTGATGGTAACGCTCGAGACCTTGATGCCCCAGTTCTCGGTGGCAGCATCCAGCTCCTCGGCTATCTTGAGGTTGAGCTCCTCGCGCCTCTGGAGCAGGTCGTCCAGCTCGAACTGGCCCAGTATTGTCCTCAGCGTGGTCTGAGAGAGCAGCGAGGTGGCACTCTGGTAGTCCTCCACATTGATTATCGCCTTGTCGGGGTCGGTGATGCGGTAGTACACAACTGCATCCACCCGCACGGTAACGTTATCACTCGTGATGACCTCCTGCGCGGGCACGTTAACAGTCACCACCCTCAGGTCAACCTTCACAACCTGGTCCACGAGCGGGATGATGAAGAATATCCCCGGACCTTTAATCCCAGCGAACTTGCCGAGCCTGAATATCACGGCTCTTTCGTACTCCCTGATTATCCTGAGTGATGTGTAGAGTATCAGCAGAACAACAAGGGCAAGGCCCATGTACTCATACGCCACCATTATTTCACTCCCCGCAGTAGATTGGCAGTGGTGCTATTTAAACTTCTTCGGCAGGGGATGAGAGCAGGAAGATAGTCATAACCCTTTTACAGATGTTCCTTTACTATCGTAAGGTGGCCTAAGGGCTGGGACGGCCCGAATGCTCGTGGACATCTGGCACCCCTGTCCGGAAATTGGTGAATCCCGTACACCCCTTCTTTACCATGACGCTCCTCCCCTCCTCCCTCCTCCCGATCCACCACCGATGGTCTCGTTGAGCACTCTCTAAATTTCCCCCTGAACCCGGTGCGGGCCTGTTCGGATTCACCAGACCCTCCTTGGGAGCAAATACCTCAATCCTTATATATGTCTATCTGATAAAATAGATGTACCGCTGCAGAGGACTCGTGTGAGGATGCAGGTGCATTGCCGTGAACACGGGTGCAAGCCAGCGGCACAGGGCGCATCTTTAGGTCCCATCGCAAGAGCGGGCAGAGCCCATGTCGATGAGCGTATGGCCAACCCAGGTGCGCTACAGCCGCACTGTCCCAGCACGAGGGTTACATGGGAGGACGCCGGATGCCGGAGGGATGATTTCCGTGAGTTAGTGCTGGGCCACATCCATTTACGTAAAGCACAAGAGCTAAATTTTATGGAGACACCCCTACGAAGTGAGGATTGAGAATGTTTCCCAACAAGATGGTCCAGAGTCTCGTGGGCATGAGGGTGCAAATTGAGATGAAGGGCGACAGGGCACTGCTCGAGGGCACGCTCAGGAGTGTGGATGAGTACCTGAATATGCATCTTGTGGATGTGGTGGAGCTGGTGGATGGACAGCGCAAGCGCTCGCTGGGCTCAGTGGTGCTCAGGGGCAACAACGTGGTATTCATCAACCCCCTGTCGGAGAGGTGATGTGCGTGGATGAGAGCGACGTATTAGCCCTCATCAGGGAGAGGGAAAGCGGGATTCTGCAGAGCAGCCTGTGGAAGGTGCTGAACATCGATAGCAGAAAGTGCTCGAGGATTGTGGCGAGACTTTTGGAGAAGGGGCTCATCACGAGAGAGCCCATAACCGCCAACGGCACTCGAACATTCCTCATAAGGCCCGTGGGTGTGGAGAGGCCAAGGCGCAGGGTGGAGCTCCGAAAGGATATTGATTACTCGTTGCTCCTCTCTGGTGGGTGCATAGCACCGTGTGCGGGATGCACAGAGGAGTGCTATCCAGAGTACTGTGGAGCCCTGGGGGAGTGGACGCACTGCCTCAATGACTCCTTTCGAGGGTGAGAGGCGGGATGGACAGCCGCGTGCTCGAGGGCAAGCTTCTGAGCGGGGAGCGACTTGAGCTTACAGAGGGCAGGGTTGTGATAGAGGATGGCGTCATCGTGGACGTCGCCGAGGGTAGGTGCGAGCTTCCGTATCTCATTGCCCCAAGCATTTTCAATGCCCACACCCATGTGGGCGATGGCGTATTCAAGGACCCTCCTCTTGGCGGATTGGATGAGCTTGTAAAGCCACCCCATGGGCTCAAGCACAGGGTACTCAGCCACACCCCAAGGCATCAGAAGATTGAGGCGATGAGGCTCTCTGCCATCCAGATGCTCGCCTCTGGGTGCACTGGCTTCGCGGACTTCAGAGAGGAGGGGGTGGACGGAGTACTGCAGCTGGATGAGGCGGTGCAGGGGATGTGCATCCAAGCCCTTAGCTTTGGAAGGCCCGATGGCGACGATGTTGGCGAGCTTTTGAGTGTGTGCGATGGGCTCGGGATTTCTGGATGCCACGACCATCCATGGGATGCGCTCATGGAGTGGGCGTCTGCGTGCAGACATGTTGGGAAAATGCTGTGCATCCATGCCGGAGAGAAGGACGGAGAGGATGTGGATGCCGCAATCGAGCTCGAGCCAGACGTGCTCGTGCACATGGTGCATGCCAGCGATGCGGAGCTCAGGAGGTGTGCTGACGAGGACATCAGCATCGTGGTGTGTGTGAGGTCCAACATGCTCACAGGTGTGGGCGTGCCAAGGGTGAAAAGGATGCTCGAGCTTGGGATAAACGTGGGGTGTGGCACCGACAACGTGATGCTCGCCTCGTGCGACCCCTTCGAGGAGATGCATGCCCTCAGCTGGGTGCTGCGGCTGGGGGAGGAGGACGTGCTCTCCATGCTCACGTGGAGAGCGAGAAGGGCGTATGGGCTCGGGGGAGGAGTAATCGAGGAGGGAGAGCCCGCAGACCTGATGGTGCTCGACCTATCCACTCCCAACCTGCGGGGATGCTCAAACCCCCTACGCTCCCTCGTTAGACGGGCACAGGCGAGTGATGTGTGTGCGGTGTATGCAAGGGGCAGGGAGGTGATTAACCGTGGAGGATGAGAAATGGGTGGAGCTGAGGTTTGATGACCATGGACTAATCCCAGTGGTGGCTCACGATGTGGAGAGTGGGCAGGTGCTCATGCTGGCATGGGCAAACAGGGAGGCACTGGAGAAAACGCTCAGCACGGGCTATGCCCACTACTTTTCCCGTTCAAGGGGGAAGCTGTGGAAGAAGGGCGAAAGCTCGGGGATGCTCCAGAGGGTGCACAGGGTACTCGTGGACTGCGATGGGGATGCCATCGTGTACGAGGTGAGCCAGACGGGAGGGGCGTGCCACGTGGGGTATCGCTCGTGCTTCTTTAGGACGCTCGATGGAAACGTGGTGGGCGTGCGAGTGTTCGAGCCAGAGGAGGTGTACCGATGAGAAATGTGCAGCAGGATGCCAACTTGGAGGCAAAGAGGAGGGCTGCGGCGCAGGCGTGCGAGTTCATAGAGGATGGTATGTTCATAGGTCTGGGCACTGGCTCCACAATCAAGGTGCTCTGCGAGCACCTCGCACAGATGGTGGACGATGGGCTAAAGGTGATGTGTGTGCCCACGTCGTACTCCACGGAGCTCATCTGCTCTGAGCTTGGAATTCCCACCACCAGCCTGCTGCAGTGTCCCATGCTGGACATGGCGTTCGATGGAGCCGATCAGGTGGACGAGCAGCTCAATGCCATCAAGGGCGGTGGTGCTGCCCACACCCTCGAGAAGGTGGTGGCAATGAGCGCCAGAAGGTTCGTGCTGGTGGTGGACGAGAGCAAGCTCTCGCCAGTGCTGAACTCTCCAGTGCCGCTCGAAATCGTGCCCCAGGCGCTGAGGCTCGTGCAGTGGCAGGTGGAACAGCTTGGAGGTGAGCCCCTGCTGAGAATGGGGCTGAGAAAGGATGGGCCCCTTATAAGCGATAACGGGGGCTGGATTGTGGATGCCAGCTTTGGAGAGATCGAGGAGCCCGCCAGGCTCGATGCGAGCCTGAATGGCATAGTGGGGCTGGTGGAGCACGGGATATTCACGTTTGCAGATACAGTGGTCGTGGGCAGTGCAAATAAGGTGAGGGTGCTCGAGAGATAGTCAGTCCAGCACCTCTATCCCCTCTGGAAGCTCGCTGCGTGCTCTTCTCATGACCTCCATACCCTCCCTGAGCACGCACTCGAACTCCTTTCCCTCGAGCCCAAACAGTCCAGAGATAGCCTCCACCTCCTTTTTGCATCGGAGAGAGAGCACATCTGTTGGCTCTGCCGTGAGCACGAGCGGGAACGAGAGCTTTCTCCAGAGCTTGATACACTCCCTGTAGCCAGCGAGCACCCTCGAGCGCGCCCCACCCCTTTGCATGATGCACTCCCGAAGGGACAGTGCAATTGCGGTGCGATTGTCCCTTGCGATTTTTGCATGGACGTGGTTCAGCCTGTCGGTTGCATAGGGGCTCAGCACCACGTCCACCCGCCTGCTTTCGAGCGCCACTCTCGTGAGCTTCTCGTTTTTTCCCCTGACCACCACAATCTCGGCACCCTTCGTGCGGGAGAGCTCATCCCTCAGCTGGGGTACAGAGTTCACATCGATAATGGCCCCAACCGCCACCCTCTCATCGGAAAGCTGCCTTAGCGAGCGCACATGGGCTGGAGGGGCGAGCACTCCCACCGCCGCATGGCCCATCTCGAGCGCCATATCTATGAGCGTGCGCGCTCTTTCTATGTCTTTCTCCACGCCCTCCAGCCGCGGCTGGAGGCACAGCTCCACAAAGCCAGCCCTATCCACAGAGCATCTCCCTCGCCCTCTTGATGGCCTCGTCCCTGCTCTTGGGGTATGTGGGTATCTTCATGCTCACCACTATGGAGTCCGCACCCCTCGTGAGCATTATCTCTCCAAGAAAAGCCCTTTGCTTGTCGAACCTGAGGTGCAACACTCCATCTGCATCCATTCTTTCTGGTATCTGTTCACACAGCACCTCTCGCATCTGCCGGCTCATGCCCTCTCTCAGGAGAGTGAGAAATGCCCTGATGTCTCTGTTCTTCTCGAGGCTTGCGCTGAGAAGGTGGATGATGTTGCCATGGTGCCCCTCATATTTTCTGATGGTGGGGCTGATATCTGGAGGAAGAAAAAGGGAGAGAGCTCTCTCCACCTTGCTCAAATCCTCGGTGGCCTGTGAGGTGGTGGTTATTGTGACCTTGCCGAGCCTCACTCACATGCGCCTCTTGGAGTAAGAGCGTCGAGAGCGCTTTGATGGGCGGTTCTTCTCGGTGCCGATGCCACGCTTTCGCATTCCCCTGCCCTTGCGTCCAGCACTTGTCCTTCCTCTGAATGCCCTGCCCCTATCGTGGGCAATCCAGCTCAGTGCTGGGTCGGCCTGTATCACTGGGTGGTTGCCATCAACGAGAATCACCTCGTACCATTTCCAGCGTCCATCCTCGCCCACCCAGTAGGAGCCGAGCACCTCCATGTTCACATACTTTCTGGCAGCTCTCTCCTCTGCTATCCTCTGGATGCTCTTGGCGCCGTAGATCTTGTGCACCCCCATCTTCTTGGTCTTTCTCCCCCTCACATACCTCGAGCGCCTTCTTCCACCCCTTCTGACCTTGACACGAACGACCACAATCCCCTGCTTTGCCTTGTATCCGAGGGCTCTTGCCCGATCGAGCCTTGTGGGTCTCTCTATGCGCACAATGGAGCCCTGCCGCCTCCATTCCTGCAGCCGCTTCCATCTCAGTTCACGAAGATAGCCCTCATTTGGTCTCTTCCAGGCCTCTTTTATGTAGTGGTACATCGACCTCATACAGTGCCTCCATCTCTGCTTTATGGTTCAGCTCAGTGAGCCACATCCCGGCGGGACACCTCCCGCAGCCACGCACCCAACATCGGCATCGCTTTTAAAGGTTTGCCATACCGATGGGAACTTCACTTAACGTTTTGCGGGTATGCGAAGCCGGGCATCTGAGGGAGGCGTAAGTGAACTGCATACCTGCTGTCGTCCATGCGATAGCACCGAAGCGAAGCGGAGAGTTGCGGGCGAGGGGCACAATTTTTACACTCCGGCATATAACACCTGCTGAATCCAGGCAAAGTTCCCGTTGTTGTCCGGTGGTATGCCATACTTAAATCTCGGATCATCGCGTGTATCTCTCGATCTTCTCAATGGCTTCAAGCATGTCCTGAATGAAGAGCAAAGGACTCCTCTTAGACATACACGACCTCTCCTTCAATGGATTTCCAGAGCGAGGGCTTGCTCATCACAGCCTTCTTCGTTAAGACATCCACTCTCATGCCCAAGAGATCTTCGAGAAACTCCTTCAGATCAACAATCTCCCAGCCTACGGGCTCCGAGAATTCAACTATTATGTCAATGTCATTGACGACCTCTTCCTCTCGTGCAAGAGAGCCGAAAATCCCAATACTCTTAATTTTGAACCTCTCGTTCAGCATTTTCTCATTATGTTTGATCTTCCGAATAACCTCCTCAAGTTTCATCCTTTCGCCCCCTAAGCCCGTCGCCCCCAATTTCGGACAACTCGTTCATATACTTGCATGTATCATCCCGAATTGTAATTATATCTGCATTACGTATATACTCATTCCGAGTGCAATCCATCCTGCTTTTCACCCGAGCACCTTCCCGAGCACCTTCATCAGCATCAGTAATACAGAGAGGCCAATCGTCAGCGTGAGCACTGCCCTGTGCTGGCGCTCAGTGAGTCTTTGACTCATCCGCCATCCGAGCATCATGCCGGGTGCACCCCCACCAATGAGCATCATCGTAAGGAGGACATCCACTTTTCCCACAGACAGGTAGCCGATGGCTGCCACCAGCATGATTACCAGGGAAAACACCATGTTGGTGCCTATGAGCTTGTGGGGGCTTTCAAAGTGCCTGCTCAGCATCATGAGCGTGAACACCCCGCTGCCCACCGAGGTGGTCTGGGTGATAAACCCCGTCAGCAGCCCCGAGAGTGTCACAAGCCACTTTCCTCTACCCACCCTTTGAGAAAGATGTGCGAGCTCGTTGCCTGCATACATTCCAGCTGACAGCAGGATGGCAATGGTCAGCAATCCCACAATTGCACTCTCCACCACATCACCGGGATAGTACGTGGTGAGCCACCAGAGAAAACATAATCCACTCACGAGTCCAATGCCTGCAGATGCCAGCATGGGCTTCAGTGAGTGTATGTCGACCTCGCCCATTCGATAGTACTTTATGGCAGAGATGGACTTGACAGTGAGAACAAAGAAGAAGTTGGCGCCTATGGCATACACCGCACCGATGCCAGCATGTAGCAGTATGGGCACCATGATAATACCACCCCCCACTGAGGTCATGGCAATGATGATGCCCATGACCATGCCAAGGGCAAACGTCATCATTGGCTCCACACCAAAGCCCCCTATGCCCTAAACGCTGGGTACGAGCCCAGTACATGCATGACATCGGTGCACTCTGCTATGGCGCTCAGCGCATCCCTCACCCTGCAATCGCCAAGCTGTCCCTCGAGGTCGATGAAGAAGTAGTACTCGCCCAGAGCCCGCCTTCTCGTTCTCGACTCAATTCTCGTGAGGTTGATACTCCTTTTTGCAAACTCGCCCAGTATCTCGTAGAGGGCTCCGGGTCTGTCCCTTTTGAGAAACAGGGCTATCGAGGTCTTGGCTGGTCCATGCACCTCCCTCAGGGGTTTTTTTGCTATGCTCACGAATCTCGTGTGGCTCTCATCGTCCTGTATGTCGCTCATGAGCACTTTCAGCCCGTAATGGGCGGCAGCCTCCACCGAGGCGATGGCTGCTGCCGAGGGGTCGAGAGCCGCCATACGTGCCGCTTCTGATGTCGAGGAGGTGGCGACCACCTTCACACCCCCCAGACGCCTGAGAAACCCCCTGCACTGGGCGAGCGCCTGTGGGTGGGACAGCACCGTACGAACATCCTCGAGCGTGGGGGCAAGGGAGAGCAGGTTATGGCGCACCTCGAGCACGTATTCCCCCACCATATACACCCGATGGGAGAGCAGACAATCCAGAGTCTCTCCCACAGAACCCTCGAGAGAGTTCTCCATGGGCACGATGCCCTCATCCACCTCTCCCCTCTCCACTGCCTCGAACACATCGGAGATGGTCTCGAAGAACACAAGTGTGCCGTCTGGTCTTGTCCTCATGGCGGCAGCATGGGAAAACGAGCCCACGGGTCCCAGCACACCAGTCCTCATGCTACTTCTCCTCGAGTGTTTTCTCCTCGAGTGTTGCCCCGTCCACGATGTACGCTCCGCTGTCCCGCTCCCACGTGGCGTGTGCATCCACGACCTTTAGCCGCTTGGAGAAGAAGGGGGCATCGAGCACCAGCGTCTCGTACTCACCACCCTCACCCATTGGGTGCACACCATATCTGCTGGAGAGCGAGATGAGCTCTTGGGCACACTCCACATCGAGCATGCGTCCAAGCCATCTGCTGTCGAGACCCATTGCCGCCACTCGCACGATGAGGATGCTCATGCGCTGCACCATCTCGAGCAGTGTATCCGCAGGCTCACATCCCCAGAGCGGGGAGAGCACCTCGAGCCCCAGCTCGTCGCACACCCGCTCGATGCGGCTCTTCTGATACACAGAGGCAACGGCGCCAGTGCACACAGCGTCCACATCGAGCGTTGCGAGCACCCTTGCGAGGTCGTCCAGCTCCCTTTCCTTCTCTCCGCACGTGGGCTCCATCACGAGCGGAATGCCACACGCCCTTGCATACAGGGGCATGAGGTGGATGTTGGGATGATGATACATGTACGACTCTGGAGAGGGTGGAACCATCGCCACGAGTGCCGTGATGTCGTGCCCCTCCTGAAGCACGCTGTACATGGCGTAGGAGGAGTCCTTGCCCCCAGAGGCGAGCGCTGCCACCCTCATACCGCTGCCACCCTCATACCGCTGCCACCCTCATACTACCCTCTGGGAGCCAGCATACACGTACAGGTTGGACCCCCTCGCAAACGCCACGAGCGTCATCCCGAGAGCTCTTGCAAGCTCCACCCCGGTGCTCAGGGGGGCTGCCTTGCTCACCACGATGGGCACCCCTGCCCGTGCTGCCTTTGCCACCATGCCTCCAGAGAGCCTTCCGGTGGTGATGAGAGCACACTCTGAGAGGTCGGCACTCGAGAGCACGGCAGTGCCTATCGCCTTGTCCACAGAGCACGCCCTGCTAACGTCCTCGCAGAACGCCACCACATCTCCCTCTGGGGTGCACACAAGCGAGGAGTGGGTGCCTCCCGTCCTCCTCCACAGCGTTGCCCGCTCCCTCAGCTGCTCCACCACGTCCAGCATCAGCTTCCTGCTGACCTCGACTTCCGAGGATATGGGCTCAATCCCCTCCCATGAGGAACGTATGCCTATGCAGCCCGAGCTTCGAATCTCCATCCACAGCTCGACATCCTCATCTTTCAGCGCTGCTCTGCACTCTATGGTGTCATCTTTCACGCTGATGGAGCGCAGCTCGTCCACATCGTCGAGCAGCCCCTCACACAGCAGAAACCCAACCCCAAGCTCGGTGAGCTCTCTTGGAAGGGCGAGGAGAGTGGCGATGGGGCGGTCGTTGAGCACCAGCCCAATGCTCTGCTCCAGCACCACGTCCACCTCGAGTTCAGAGGCACCGTGGTCTGAGAGCTCGATGCATTGTGTGGGCAGGTAAGGAGCCGAGGGGTCGTGGGGCTCCTCCCTCCAGTAGCTCACCCACCCCCCTGTCCGATTTGCGTGCCAGTCTTCTCCCATTTTTCACACGAGCTGCTTGATTTTCTCGAACAGCTGTTTTAGCGTGTGCTCATTGCTCTGCGTGAACTCGAATGGAGAGCTGGTGAATGGTCTGAAGTAGATGGGCACATCGTCCAGACGGTAGAACGTGCCATCGCACTCCATCGCATCGATTACGCCCGGCAGCACCACATCCGAGGCGAGCGTGGTCGGGCACGGGGCGATGTCTATGCACACCATCGGAATCTCGGCAAGGTACTTGGCGCACGTGGCTGGAAGGTGGGATACGAGGTCTGCGGAGAGCACCAGCGCCGCGTCCACATCCCTCTCCCTCAGCACGTCAACGGTGGTGAACTCCCCGGGGTTGTATCTTGGGTATCCTCTTCCAAAGTCGAGCCCGAATGGGTAGCCGTACAGGTAGGAGGCAATCTGGTTGAACCCTGCCACATTGCAGTGCCCCCTGAGCGCCCCGATGGCAAACTTCGTGAAGTTGTTGAGCTCCTTGGTCAGCGTCATCGCCATCTCCGCGTTTCTGTGCTTCCCATACGAGGAGGCTATGCCCAGCCCCACGTATATGGAGCCGAACTTGCAGCTCTTCATCATGTCCACCATCTGCTCCATGATGGGTATGGGCACCCCAGTGATGTCCTCCACAGAGGGATGTGGATCCTTTCCGTGCAGTATGGTGAGCAGGGCAGAGAGCAGCTCGTAGTCGGTGTTGGGGTTGAGCTGCACGTGGAGGTCTGATGCCTCCGCGGTGGGCGTCCTTCTTGGGTCCACCGTTATGATGGTCCTGTCAAACCGTCCACGTCTCGTCCAGTATCCCCTTGGAAACACGCCATACCTCGACATGTGTCTGGGCATGGACTCCAAGGGGTTGCATCCCCAGTACACTGCAAGGTCGCTCCTGAGCTTCTTCTGGCCCGCCGTTGCCCCGACCTTTCCAGCCTCCTGTATGCCCATCGCCGTGGGGCCATGGCATATCGTGGCATTGGAGTCCACCACGCCTCCGAGATACTCGCCGATGTGCAGCCCCACCTCCATTGCCTCACACGAGGTCTCGCTGCCCATGAACAGCAGGGGGCGCTTGGCAGAGGCCAGAATCTCGGCAGCCTTGGTGAGTGCTTCATCCCATTCCGCCCTTCGGAATGTGCCGTTCTCCTTTATGAGGGGCTCCCTTATTCGGTGGGGGCTCACGACCTCCTGAAACTTGGCATTGCCCATCTTGCACGCATTCTTGACCGTAATCTTGCCATTTTCGAACTCCACCTGCACGTCATCGCACGAGGCTCCGCACACCGGGCATATTATGTTCTTGAACACCATATCATCTTCCTCCTGCATACACCTTGAGCACTATCTCCTCCGCACTGAGCACCTCCTCGTCCGTGGGCTCCACGATGACGGGATGGCCCTTGTACAGGGGCGAGCCCGTGGAGAACGTCTGTGGACTCACCACCACGTTCGCCCATATTCCCCTTGGTATGAACACGTTTCCCGGCATGACGGCGTCATCGCATCTCGCATACACCACCACCTCGTGCTCACCATCCAAGGTGCTCACCTTCACCTTCTCAGGAGAGCCCAGTGCTGCAAAGTCCTCTGGGTTAATCCAGCACACCGCACATTCCTTTGTGTACTCGGGTGTGAGCTTGTCTCCCCCTTTGGCGAGCCTGCCCTCATCTATCGTGCTTCCCGTGTTCAGTATGGCCTCCATCCACACCACCTCACAGGCCCTCGTTTGCCTCTCTCGAGACGTACAGCACTCCCTTGGGCCTCTTGCTGATGGCATAGTCGCCCACGAACTTCATGAACTCTCCAGCACACTCCACATCGCCCATGGTGAGGTCGTGCTCCGTCCCCTGATGCTCGAATCCTGGCAGAAACTGCATGATGTGTCCACACACCACCAGTGTGCCACCCGTCATCTCGGCTCCAGCGGCGCGCACCGCATCGCCCCTTACCACGATGAGGCCACCGCTCTGGCGGATGGCGCAGAAGTTCTCCACATCGCCGTTCACGATGATTTCTCCTCCGCACATGCCGCCGCCGAGCTGGCTTCCCGCATTGCCCTCGATGACGATGCGTCCACCCGTCATCCCATGCCAGCTGCCCCTGTACGCACAGCCCACGTGATCCTGGGCGTTGCCCAGTATGTGGAGCACACCCCCCTTCATCTCCATGCCTGCCCACGAGCCCGCATCTCTCTTCACGAGGATGCTGCCGCCCTTCATGTTGGAGCCCACGTGCATGCCCGCGGAGCCCTCCACAATCACATTGCCAGCGCTCATGCCAGCTCCGATGAGCTTCACTCTGGGCACATCTCCCGTGATGACGATGGTGGTCTCCTCGGCAGTGGTGCCCGCAGAGCCCTCCACATCGAAGAACTCGGAGAGTGGAAGCTGCCTTGGTCCCTGCCACACCTTCAGAGCCTCTATCTCGTGTACACTCTTTCCAGCAAACGCATCAGGAGTGATGACCTCAGCTTCCACCATGATGTCGATGCTACCCTTTGGTGTAAGCACAATCTCACTCATTCTCTCACCTTCCTGCATCTACCTTTATGGGCGTTGGCTTTGTGAGATACTTCTCTGGGACAGGGTAGTTGGCAAAGCCCACGGTGTAGTACTTGAACCATTCCCTCACATCCTTCAGCATCTCCCTGTCCATCTCGTCGCTCACACTCACGTCGGAGTAGTACGTCCTTCCCTCTGGCACTGCCACCACCTCGCCCCTGTGGGCAATCACCTCACCGTCCTTTATGGTGTACTCTGCCTGCTGGAAGCCCTGCACGATTTTGGTGTACTCGTTTCTGTTCAGCCTCGTGGGGTCGATGTCGTATATCGCCACGTCTCCGTCGGCGCCTATTCCAAGATGTCCCTTCCTGTGTGCCATCCCGATTGTCCTTGCGGGGTTTGCCCTCGTGAGGATGGCTATTTCTTGAAGCGTCATCTCCCGCTCGACGCTCGCAAGCTCGCTGCGGTCATGTGCCCACTTGTGGCACTCGGAAAATGTCTGCTCCCTTGCCTTTTTCGACATGAGCCACGCAATCACCTGTGGGTACTTCACGAACGGTCCCCCGTTGGGGTGGTCGGTGGTCAGGATGGTCTTCCATGGGTCATTCACCATGAGCAGCAGCTCAAGACCCATTGCCCACTGCACGCTGTGCACTGGGTTGCTCTTGAGATACGTGAACGGCAGCACGCCAGAGCCACACTCCAGCTCCACATCCGTGTTTGACCACTTGTTTCCGGTGAGCACGTACAGGTCGTGTATCGCTGGGCCATCCCCAGTCATCACGGTGGCTTGTCCAAAGGGTACTGCTCCGTTGTCTATCACCACGTGGTCCGCCTTGTTCACGTAGTCTATCACGCCCTTTGCTCCAGACTCGAAGTCCCTCCACGATGTGCCCCCAAAGCTGTTGAACTGGGCATGGGCGAGGTACACCGTCTGGAAGCGATTGGAGTCCATCTTGGTCTCTGCTCTTTCCACGTCCACGTTGCAGCTGGGCTTCACATCACTCGGTATTGCGAGCGAGTCCCTCGTGATTTCCCAGCATCCGGGATGTCCGAGGTTGTTCCCATGCAGGTGCAGGGACATGGGCAGTCCCAGCATCTCGTTCACCTCTGCGAGCCCGTGAATCACCTCTCTTGGTGTGATTTCGAAGTGTATGTTTGCCTCGTCCAGTGAGCTCACGTTCTTTGCCCATCCCCAGTTCTCCACGCCAGCCGGGTTGACGCACTTGATTCCGTACGCCTTGTGCGTTCTCATCATCCATGCCACGTATGCAGCAGCCCTCTCGATGTCCCCCTCCTTGAGGTAGCGCATCACGAACCAGTTGTTGCCCAGCACGAGGTATGCCCCCATGTCCAGTATGGGAGTTGAGCGCATCTCCTCGTGGGTGTGGCGTGCCTCGAGTGGGGGCATCGCAGCCTCGAACACGGTGGTGTAGCCCATCGTGGCATACTCGTAACCCTGCAGGTACACCGAGGGCACGGTGTACCCACATCCCCCATGAGTGATGTCGGTCTTCTCTCTCGTCCATCGGTAGTGGTCCTCTGGACGCATCAGCCTGCCCTTGTTCACCTTTGCCCCAGCCACATGGGAGTGGGAGTCCACGCCCCCGGGCATCACGGTCTTTCCATGAGCATCGATTACCTTGGCATCCTTCATCTCGGTGCCAGAGAGCTCCTCGACCACCTTTCCGTCCTTGATGAAGATGTCCATCATTTCCCCGTTGACCTCGTTCAGGGGGTCGAACACATATCCATTCTTGATTACCACTGTTCCCGCCATCATGACACCTCCCTTCTCTCAAGCCATATTGCATCCACTGGGCATATCATGGCACATGTGCCGTCAGAGCCACACGCATCCTGATTTACCACTTTCACTGTGCCGTTTCTCACCTCGAGCATGGGCTTTTCATCCAGCTCGTTGAGGTGTCCTGCGGCAAGGTACGGGTCTGAGAGGGCGTTCACGGGGCACACGATAACACAGTTGCCACACCCAAGGCACGCCTCCTCGTCCGTCCTGAGCACCGAGGTGAGCGTGGGCCGTGGGGCAGGCACGTTCACCAGCTTCTTCTCGAACGCCTGCTTTCGCTTCATCTCGGGCACTATGGCGCTCTTCTTCACGGTAATCGCTCCCACAGGGCATGCCACAGCGCAAGCGCCACAGTATATGCACACATCTGGGCGATGGCTCACCTTCTCCACTATCTCGCCCGCCTTCCACTCCTTGTTGAACAGGGCGTTGCACGGACACACATCCACACACGTGCGGCATGCCTGACACACATCGTCGTCTATGGACAGCTCGCCAGCAAAGGGCTTTTCCACCGTTATCGCATCCACTGGGCACACCGCAGCGCACCAGCCACAGTGCACGCAGCACTCGTGGTCTATTGTCGTTTTACCATCCACACGGGCACTGCCATCGTTCGCCAGCCACTGCTCCACGGTGATGCAGCTCTGGGGGCACACACTCTCACACAGCCCACAGTGCACGCATCTTTCGTCCACCACAGTGGGCTTTATGGCACCGCTGAGATGGGAGTCGTCCCTCATCACCTCGCCCTCCTTTCTTATCTCGAGGGCGCCAGTGGGGCACACCTTGGCACACATGGTGCACAGGATGCATTCTGCCCCCTTTTCTATGAAGTCCTTCTCGATGAGTCCCCGCGCCACCGCTCCCACAGAGCCTATCACGAGAGAGCCCTTGGGGCACACAATCACGCACGTTCCACAGCCTATGCACTTGTCTGGAAGATAGACCAGCTGCTGGTCGTCCTTTGATTCAAACACTACCTCTCTCATCCCATCCTCTCCATAATCATGACTCATCATGACTCTGCTCTGCATGCGCAGCACAGTACCTCATCCTCCTGCTGCACGAAGCTCTCGCCACAGCGCTCGCACAGCACTATGTGCTTTTTTCGCTTTTGTGGCACCTGTACCTCCACCCATTTCCAGCTGTACACGCTCTCCCCGGCATCTATCAGGTCAGAGACCGCCTCCTCGTGGGGCACCTTCTCGGTGTTCATATACCATGCATGCAGCCTTGGATACCGTGCGGTCTTTTCTGGGTCGAGCACTATCCTCACGCCCTGCACACGGCTCGCCCCCTCCGGGGCACGCTTGTTCACCACCACAGCCATCTTGCCGCAGTCCTTTATCTTGAGTCTCTTGTTTCCTATCGTGGCTCCGGCGAGAATCTGGAAGGGGTCTGGAAGGCAGTTGTATGTCTCGCACGTCACATATATGCGCTCCCCATCGCGCACATCCAGCACCCTCTTTGCGATTCTTAACATCTGGATACCTATGAACGCCCCCGTGCTGAGATATCCATGGAAGGGAACTACCTTCTCTATCTCAAAAAGCAGCTCTGGGTCGGTAATCTTTCTTATGACCTCGTCCATGGGAAGACCTCTCGTCTGGACCCATCATCCAAAGGGTTAATAGGTGTTGGTCGTGTGTGTTATAAAATTATCGCTATTGGGGGGTTTTGATGAAGCAGGACGAAATAGAGAGGGCGGTCGAGGTGCTGAGGAAGGGTGGTGTGGTGGCATATCCCACCGAGACCGTGTATGGGCTTGGGGCAAGGCTGCAGAGAGCTGCCATCGAGAGGGTGTTCTCACTCAAGGGAAGGGAGAGGACAAAGCCCATCTCCATGGCGGTGAGCTCGCTGGACATGATGGCACGCTATGTGCACCTCGACTCCATGGCACGAAGGCTCATCGAGAGACTTGCCCCCGGACCATACACGTTCGTGCTGCCAAGAAGGCACACAGTCCCTCCAGAGCTCACCGGAGGTGGGGCGCTCGTGGGGGTGAGATACCCCTCCAGCACCACAGCTCTCTCCCTCATCGAGAGGCTGGGCGAGCCCATCACCTCCACGAGCGCCAACCGCTCTGGTGAGGCCCCTCCCGTGCACTGGAGCGATGTGGAGCTGGACGTGGACATTCTGATAAGGGGAAGGTGCGAGTATGAAGAGCCCTCGACGGTGATCGAGGTGGGCACCCTCAGGATACTGAGGAGGGGTGCTGGCGTCAATGCAGCAGAGCGGGTGCTGGGTCAGCTCCTATAAAGACTTATATATAAATATTGCACACCCTATTGTATGCTGGACACGAAGACCAGAAATATGGTGGCTGAGAGGCTCTCTGCCATCGAGGCTCCAGTGAGGATAACGATGTTCACTCAGGAGACGGAGTGCGCCCACTGTGGGGAAGCAAGGGAGATGGTTCAGGACGTGTGCTCCCTTTCAGACAGGGTGAGCCTTCGAGTGCTCGACTTTGTTGAGGACGGGAAGGAGGCAGAGAGGCTGAAGGTGGACAAGATTCCAGCCACACTGGTGCACGGTGAGAGGGAGTATGGGGTGAGGTTCTTCGGTGTACCCTCGGGATACGAACTCGATGCGCTGCTGGATGCGATAGTGAGCGTGTCGAGGGGGAGGGGGAGGGTGGAGTTCCCAGAAGAGGTGCTTGAGGTGCTGGAAAAGCTGAGAGAGCCCGTGCATATTCAGGTGTTCACCGCCCCCACGTGTCCCAACTGTCCCGAGATGGTGAAGCTTGCCCACAGGCTGGCAGTGGCGAGCGAGCACATAACCTCTGACATGATAGATGTGCTCGAGTTTCCCTACTACCTCCAGAGGTACTCCATATGGGGGGTGCCCAAGACGGTGATAAACGAGAAGCTGGAGTTTGTTGGCCGGGCAGATGTTCTGGATGTGGTAAAGAAGCTGGAGATGCTGTAGAGGGCAGATGGAGACGCTAAACTCCTCGCTCAAGAATCTGACCGAGTTTTTGAACAGGATGCAGAGATAGAGTATCGAGCAGCTTCAGGCGCTTGCTCCAAAGCCAGAGAATAGGTGGTG
>LDZQ01001155.1_pt1 | contig 34303 bp, 41 predicted proteins | sample 615361 | NCBI WGS metagenome assembly LDZQ01 (sample SAMN03408297, study PRJNA278302) | terrestrial metagenome | isolation source: oil reservoir sample I2 | place: USA: Alaska, North Slope, Ivishak formation | collected 2013 | reverse complement strand
CCACCGATGTCCTCATACGTGATGGCAGGAATCTTCCTGACCTCTTCCTCCTTGGCTGGCTTTTCAGAGAGCACAACCTCTGTGGAGTAGCTCATGATTACCGCCTCGGCTGGCGGCTGATGCCCAGTGACCACGAGCTCTATCTTTCTGCCCATGATGTTGAGCTCTATCACATCACCACGCATCATCACCCTGCCCTCGAGAATCTGGGACAGGTACTGCTCTCCACCCATTATGCGCAGCGGCTCTGTGGGCGCGAGCATCACCTTCTGGGCATGCTTTGCCTCAATCTTCTTGACCTTCACCTTGTCGTCTATGCTGCATCCGGCGTTCCTTCTCGTTGCCCCGTCCATCCGGATGATGCCCTTTCCGGCATCTTCGGGGTAGCCTGGCCATGCGATGGCCGCGGTCTTCTTTCTTCCAGTGAGCCTGACCACATCTCCAGACCGTATACCAAGCTCCTTTGCCACCAACGGGTCGAGCCTTATCAGGCCCCTGCCCGCATCCTGAGGTTTAGCCTCAGCTACCTTAACATACATCTCCTGCGTGTCCATATACCTTCACCTCAAAAAAAGGAGAGCAAAAGGGGAGCATCCTCACTTGATCTGGATGCTCTTGCCCTTCTCCTTGGGAGCTTCCCTCAGCTTGAGAGTCACATCAAGCACACCGTTGTTGTACACTGCCTCTGCGCTGTCTGGGTCTACTGTCGGCAGGTCGGTAAGCTCCTTGTAGTACTTTCTCTTGCCATCATCGCTCTTTGCCTCTATCGTGAGGCTGTTCTCAGTGGCAGAGAGTGATATGTTCTCCTTGCTCACGCCGGGCATCTCCACCGTGACCTTGAGCACGTTCTCGTTCTCGTCCACCATCGTGCTCGTGAACGGCTCTCTCACACCGCTTTCGACGATGCCCCTGCCCGTGGGTCTCACGTTGCCAAAGTGCTGCACTCTTGGCACACCGTCTGGGCCAATCTCCATGGAGAATCCATACACTATGGGCTCACCCCACTCCACAGTCCTTGACCACATCCTCTCCATCATGTCCTCCATCATGCGGTCCATCTCATCGAAGATGTCGAAATCCTCGAACCAGTCTCTGAAGAACCCCCTGAACGGTCTCCTCCTCACCATCTTGCATCACCTCCTGTTGTTAACCTACAGTTGTCAATTTCTGGTTGTATATTGCGGAATACACCTATATAAAGTTTTCGGTGAAACTCGATGAATGCCGTGGTGAGGATGGCTCCTCCTTGCGACAAGAAGTTGAGAAGCTTACAAAGCAAGCAACTCAGAGAAATCCCTGCTTCATGACTACTGTCATCCGTACTTCTCACCCGTCCACCTCTATCTCATATGTCCTCTCCACGTTGTCCACGTGCACTCTCCAGAACAGCTCCTCATTTCCCTCGAGCAGCGCAAGGGTGCGTCTTGGCACAGTCTTTGGTCCGAGCACTGCCCCCGGCCTCGATGGGTCGTCGATGTAGTCGGTTTCCATGAAGAAGTCGCTTCCCTGCTGGACAGCTGTCTCGACCGCCCCCTTGATACACAGCACGCTGGGAAACACTCCTGCCCTTCGGAAGTCGTCTATGTGGGGGTGTGAGTAATGTTTTATCACCCTGTGGGGAGGGAGCCCCACCTCTCTCGCCATCGAGCCCACATCCTCAAGGCACCGGGGGCTCAACTCGGTGTGCAGCTGCACAGGACACCTCACATCTCTTGCGAGTTCCATCGCATGCCTCATCAGTGCGCACGAGGCCTCCCACATCTCATCGCTCACCTGCCAGTGCGGTCTTCCGCTCTTTATGCCCACCGCAAGCCCCTCCTCCACGCACAGCGCTGCAAGCTCGAGCCCCCCTTTGATGATGTCCACAGCCCTCTCAAGGCCCATGCGCTCTGCGAGGGGGGGCAGCTCTGCTGGATGCACTCCGAGCACGGCATGTGCCCGCACACACGTGGTGGCGTTGGTCTGCTCGACCAGCCGTAGGGTGGGCTCCCACACCCTCCTGAAGTCGCTGGCTTTCTCTATCTTCACGCCCATCGTCCACGATGGAAGGCACACCACGATGGCGTGCGTTCCACCCGCACGCTCGAACTGCCTCATCGCCTCCACTCCAAGCCCCCTTGGGGACAGGTGGATGTGGTTGTCTGTGATGGGGATGTGTTGCATGCGGGCACTGAGGTGATAATATATATAAAGGGTATCTCAATAGCGCGTTCGATGGAAGAGTCGTTCACAGTGAGTGATATTGGAGAGGTAGCAAGGCTTTCGAGGGAGAGGGAGGGACTCTGCAGGCTGAAGAGCCCAAGCTTCTATGCGGACGCGCAGCGGCTGATTTGTGACCTCGAGCGGCAGCTGTTGGAGTGTGAGCAGGGCTCGAGAGAGGCGCGCATGCTCTCGGACCAGCTCAGGACAGCAAGGCGACAGCTCAAGCAGCTGTTCAGAAACAGGATGGCCAGGATCGTGTGGCTTGCGGTGATGGGTGCGACCTCTGAGTGGGAGGGGCTGGCGAGCGAGGTGGAGTGCATGACAGAGCAGGAAAGGGAAGTCTATCAGGAGGTGCTCGCCATAATCGTGAGGGCAAGGCAGCAGCTACTGGATGCACAGCAGACACCATCATCCAGTGATAGCGCATCGCACCCAGAGCCAGAGGGTGTCCAGCCCGAGCTCTTCCCCTCATCCAAAAGTGATATAAATGAGAAGTATGTTGTGGTGAGAGCACTGGAGGCTGTGCCCACATTCCTGGGTAGCGATGGACGCATCTATACTCTCGGAAGAGAGGATGTGGCTACCGTTCCAACTCCAAATGCAAAGGTACTCATAAATAGAGGTCTTGCAGTGGCAATACATGCTGAAGGGTATTCTATCAGCACTCCGGAAGGTGAATCACGATGAAGATGCCCAAGATAATAAACACACACTGCCCCTCGTGCAGAAGGCACACAGAGCACACTGTGGAGAAGGTAAAAAAGGGTCAACCCTCGCCGTTCACGCGCATTGTCAGGCAAAAGCAAAGACAGCAGGGCATAGGCAATGCTGGCAAGTTCTCCAAGGTCCCTGGAGGAGATAAACCCACGAAGAGGGTTTATCTCAGGTACAGGTGCAAGGAGTGCGGCAAGGCCCACCAGAGGGAGGGCTTTCGGGTAAAGAGATTCGAGCTGGTGTGAGGTGGAGCATGAGCGCAGGGCCCAGGAGCAGGTTTCTCAAGGTCAAGTGTGTGGACTGCGAAAACGAGATGATAGTGTTTGGCAGCGCCAGCACCGTCGTCAGGTGCTCGGTGTGCGGAAGGACGCTCGTGGAGCCAACGGGCGGCAAGGCAGACATCAAGACCACCATCGTCGAGGTACTGGAGTGAAACGATGGAGGAGGAATACTGGCCAGAGCCTGGCGAGTTTGTGGTGTGCACCGTAAAGAAGGTGGCAGACTTTGGAGCGTTCGTGGAGCTCGAGGAGTACGGAGGCAAGGAGGGATTCATCCACATATCAGAGGTCGCCTCTGGATGGGTGAAGTACATCAGGGATCACGTGAGAGAGCAGCAAAAGGTCGTGTGCAAGGTGCTCCACGTGGACAGGCACAAGCGCCACATAGACCTGTCCTTAAAGAACGTCAACGAGCATCAGCGCCGCACCAAGATACAGGAGTGGAAGAACGAGCTGAAGGCAGAGAAATGGCTCTCGTTCTTTGCAGAAGAGCACTCCCTCTCAGATGAGGAGGTCTCAAGGCTCAAGGCTCTCTTGAGGGAAAAGTTTGGTCTGCTGTATCTGGCGTTTGAGGAGGTAGCTCTCAGGGGACCAGAGGCGCTGGTGGAGGTGGGCGTTCCAAAGGAGTATGCACAGGGCATAGCCCCCGTGGCTGCAGAGAACATCAAGGCACCACAGGTAAATATCACGGGCTACCTCGACCTCTCCTCGGATGCCCCGGACGGGGTGAACATCATCAAGCGAGCCCTCGACGAATGTCTCAAGGTGGAGGAGGGTGGAGTCTCGCTGGAGCTCACGTATGTGGGAGCTCCAAGATACCGTGTGAAGGTGATAGCCCCGAACTACAAGCTCGCCGAGAATGTGCTCAGAAGGGCGACAAAGAGGGCGATCGACTACATTGTGGCTGAGGGCGGAAGTGGTAAGTTCATGCGCTACAATGAGCCTGCGTGAGGTGCTGGAGCATGAGGTCCAAGATACTGAGGTGTCCAGCGTGTGGGCGCTATACCCTGAAGGAGATGTGTCCCGTGTGCGGTACAGCCACCGCTTCTTCCAGACCAGCGAGGTTCTCCCCACAGGACAGGTATGGCAGATACAGAAGGATGCTTCTCAAAGAGGCACACTCAAGGGAGCTCTGATATGACCACAATCATAAAGACAATCAAACAGATATCTCCCCAAAGCTCCATCCTGATAGAGGGGCTGCCAGGGGTTGGACACGTGGGCAAGCTCGTCGCAGAGCACATGGTGGACGAGCTCAAGGCCGAGCACGTGCTGGAGATTACCTCCCATCACTTCCCGCCACAGGTGCTCGTGCAGGAGGACTGCACCGTGAGGCTGGTGAAGAACGACCTATACTACAAGCACGTGGATGGCAAGGATTTGCTCATACTGGTGGGGGACTACCAGAGCACCACTGCCGAGGGGCACTACGAGATATGCAACCTCGTGCTCGACATCGCCCAGCAGATGAATGTGAGGAGGATATACACCCTCGGTGGGTATGGCGTGGGACAGCTCGTGGAGGACGAGGTGGTGCTCGGCGCCATGAATGACGTCTCCTTACGGGACGAGCTGGAGGCCGCTGGTGTGGAGTTCAAGCCCGGAGAGCCACCGGGAGGCATTGTGGGCATTTCTGGCCTGATGCTCGGGCTTGCGATGGAGAGGCACATACCAGCTGCGTGTCTCATGGGCGTGACCTCTGGCTATATGGTGGACCCCAAGAGCGCCAGAGCAGTGCTCAGGGTGCTCACCAAGCTGCTTGGCATAGAGATGAGCATGGGGGAGCTCGATGCGAGGGCAAAGGAGATGGAGATGATCGTGGCCAAGGTCAGGGAGATGGAGCAGGCGCAGATTCCCCCAGAGCTTACGCCGAGGAACGACGAGCTGAGGTACATCGGATGAGCGTGTTCGTGGAGCTCGATGGCTGGAGGGCAAAGCTCAGGTTCTCTGCATGCCACTTCATCCCTGGCCATCCCACGTGCGGGTGTCTTCATGGCCATACGTTCGCCGTGAGTGTTAGGCTGTCGGGGGAGCCGCGAGGCGAGTTTGTGATAGACTTCATTGAGCTGAAAGGCATGGTGCGAAGCATATGCGACTCTCTCGACCACAGGATTCTCATAGCCGCCAACGACCCCAGGCTGGACATCACGCTCGGGGAGCGAGAGTGCGAGGTGGTGGTTCGGGATACCAAAAAGCGCTATGTGCTGCCAAGGGATGACGTGGTAGTGCTACCCCTGAACTCGGTGAGCTCTGAGGCGCTGTGCACCCACATCGCCAGGCTGCTCAAAGAGAGGCTGTCCCACATGCCCAATATCACAGAGCTTTCGGTGAGGGTGGACGAGGGGTTGGGACAGGGTGCGGGATGCACCCTGAGGATGGATTAGTGCTGCTGGGTCCTGAGGGCTCTGCTATTCAGCATGTCCAGTGCGACCTCTGCAGCCCTTTTTCCTGAGAGCAGCATGCTTCCGAATGTGGGCCCCATTCTTGGAAGTCCGAACACTGTGGACACCGCCATGCCCGTGGCTATCAGCCCCGGGAATATCTCCCGAGTGTACTCCACCACCGCATCCTCGGACTGCTGCACCCACATCGCTCCAGTGCCCGCCATCTCGAGGAGCCCCTTCTCCGAGAGCGTGCGGGCCACGGCGGCATCGTGCCCTGTGGCGTCTATCACCACCTTCGCCTCGAGGGCCACGGGGTCGACGCAGCTAATCTGTCTTGGAAGGCTGGCCACAGGGCTCCAGTTGACCACACAGCCCTCCACCCTCCCATTCCTCAGCACAGGGTCATCAAATCTCGTCATGTTGAGCACCTTGGCGCCCGCCTCACACATCGCAGCTATGAGCTTTGAGCATGCATGAGGCCCATCTGCCACATACACACCCTCAGTGTGCTGCTTCAGGGGCACGCCAATGTCGGCGAGGAGCTCGTGGGCTGGTGCCCTTATCGTCACCTTATTCATGAGATATCCCCCGAGCCAGAAGCCACCACCGAGGTAGTTGTTCGCCTCGAGAACGAGCACATCCACCCTTTCCTTTGCAAGCTCCATGGCTGCAACCAGCCCGCTGGGCCCCGCTCCCACAACGATGACATCATTCTCTATGCATTCGGAGAGCATCTGTGTGAACTCGTCCACGATTGCCCTCGTGATCTGTGCCTCGCCCGCTGGATAGAACACACCTTCTGACATGCACCATCTCTCCATGGATTAACGTTGTTAGGGGACAGTGCTTGTACATTCATGAGTTATATAGCTGTCGATGTACCATCTCACCTAAACCTTTACATACTCACCCCCGCATATTTGTGAGTGCTCTGGAGGTGTTAGCCTGAAGAGGAAGAACGATGATGTTCATGAGGAGCTGCAGAGGGTACGCATACCCAGAAAGGGGGAGGGAGAGATACTCGCCATAGTGGAGAGCATGCTCGGCTCCAACAGGGTGATGCTCAAGTGTATGGATGGCAAGATGCGGATGGGAAGAATTCCGGGAAAGATGAAGAAGAGGATATGGGTGCGTGAGGGAGACCTCGTCATTGCGGTGCCATGGTCATTTCAGGACGAGAAGGCAGACATCGTGTGGCGATACACGGGCCCACAGGTGGACTGGCTACAGAGAATGGGCTACATGAGATAGAGCTATATGAGATAGAGCATGAGGGGCAAGAGAGACGGGCTTTCCAAGGACCGTATGGTGAGGATGGATAGGGTGCTAGATGAGCTGAGGATAAGGAGAAAGGACTCCGATGCCCTTAAAGTGGAGAGCGAGGTGCTCGATACCCAGACGCTGATGGGACTGTACAGGCTCTCTGCCAGGGGAAAGCTCGATGCCCTCGGTGGCGTCATCAACGCTGGCAAGGAGGCAAATGTGTTTTTTGCACGGCGAGATGGGAGAGATATGGCGGTAAAGATATACATGATTACCACGAGCAACTTCAACGCCATGAAGGACTACATCCTCGCAGACAGGCGGTTTGCGGGCATCAAGCGGGACAAGCGGCACATCATATTCGCGTGGGCGAGAAAGGAGTACAAAAACCTCCAGAGCGCTGCCAGAGTGGGTGTTAGGGTGCCAGAGGTGTATGACTGCTACCAGAACATACTCACAATGGAGTTTCTGGGAAAAGATGAGGTACCCCATCCTCAGCTCAAGGATGTTCCTCTCACAGAGCAGGAGGCTAAGGGCGTGGTGGAAACGCTGCTCGAGTATGTGTCCCTTCTCTACCACAGGGCAAAGCTGGTGCATGGCGACCTCAGCGAGTACAATGTGCTGATTGACCCAGAGACCCTCGAGCCCATCATCATCGACATGGCGCAGGGCGTGCTAACAGACCACCCCCGCGCAGGGGAACTGCTCGAAAGGGATGTGGAAAACATCGTGAGATATGCCACACGGCAGGGTCTGGGCTACAGTGTGGACGAGTGTCTTCGCAGAGTGAGGGAGGATGGAGCATGAAGATACCCGCCGAGCGCATTGCCGTGCTCATAGGGGAAAAGGGCAGCACGAAGCGGCTTATCGAGGAGCGAGTGGGTGCAACGCTGCATGTGGACTCGAAGACCGGAGAGGTGGAGATAGTGAACATCTCTGACCCCATTGAGGCGATGCGGGCGATGGATGTGGTAAGGGCGATAGGAAGGGGCTTTTCTCCAGAGAGGGCGTTGACCCTCCTGGACGATGAGATGCTCTACTTCGACTCCATCGACCTCTCGGAGGTGGAGTCATCCCCAAAGGGCCAAAAGAGGCTCGCTGGCAGGATTATCGGAAAGAATGGGAGGATGAGGGAGGCAATCGAAGCCAATACCCACGTGATGCTCTCGGTGTATGGCAAGACTGTGAGCATGATTGGCTATGCGGACCAGATAGAGGTGGCACGCAGGGCCATCGGCATGCTGCTGGACGGAGCTCCCCACAGTGCAGTGTACAGGTTTCTCGAGAGAAAACGCCCTGAGATAGAGCGCCACGAGATTGAGAGGTTTTAGACGTGTACCCACAAGAAGGATGTGAGCACGAGGGCGCTGGTGCACACAGGAGTGTGGCAGGGGCATTCATATGCTCTCGGGGGCATTCATATGCTCTGAGTGTTAAGTGTTATAACCCATGAGCCTTTAGTGTTTAATGGTGGTCGATGTGGCTGGAGGCGCTGAAGAGGTAAGACGCGTGAAGGGCTTTATGCCAAGGGCGATTGCTTATGCCGAAAAGATGGATGAGGGGCTGGGCGATGCCCTCTCTTCACTGTACATCGAGGTATGGAGTGAGGGGGACATCCCCATGAAGTACAAGCACCTCATGGCGTTCGCCATCGCGGCATCCAATAACAACATCGAGAGCGCTCTGAAGATTGTGGAGCGGCTCGTCAAGCTCGGTGCCACGAGGCAGGAGATAATCGAAACGCTAAAGCTCGTTATGTGGACATCTGGAGTGCAGGTGTTCACGGACGTGGCAGGTCCCGTGATGAAGGAGCTTGAGAAGTACGGGCTTTGAGGTTTTGAGGTGATGAGATGGGGAGGATAGACGAGCTGGTTGAGAGGGCAGTGCTCCTGCGCGAAAAGGGGCTTTCGGTTGGGCAGATTGCCGATGAGCTCAACATCTCGAAGGATACGGCGACGTGGCTGCTCACCCGCCCAAAGGGGGGCGTGGTTGCCCCAAAGGACATCTCGGTGGATTGGAGTGCCATCGGAGAGAGCTCATACAGGCTCTCGCTGATGTGCGAGGCCCTTTCTGACCTCGTTCAGGAAGGCATTTCGGAGGATGGCGATGTGGAGGTCGTGGTGGGCATATCGCTAAGCGGCGTGCCCATAGGGGCAATGGTGGCAGATGCTCTTGGATGCAAGCTTGCGGTATACACTCCCAAGAAGCAGTTTGAGGATGGCAAGAAGATAGAGGGGGCGTTCAGCCGCAACTTTGCGGACGTGAGCGGCAAGACCTGTGTGGTCGTGGACGATGTAATCACCAGCGGCACCACGATGGAAGAGATGGTGGACGAGCTCAGGCGAGTGGGTGCCAAGCCCATCGCGATAGCCGTTCTCATAGACAAGCGTGGGCTGGACGCTGTGGATGACGTGCCAGTCCTCTCGCTGGTGAGAATCACGCGGCTCTGATGATGCTCACGAGCACCCTTCGGCTCCTTGGACCGTCCAGCTCCACAAAGAACACCCTCTGCCATGTGCCCAGCATCAGCTTTCCATCGTGCACTGGAATACTCACGCTCGTGGGCAGAAGCATCGCTTTCAGGTGCGAGTGGGCGTTGTCGTCTATGCGGTCGTGTGCGTATCCTCTGTCCTTTGGTATCAGTGTATCGAGGGTGCTGATGAAGTCTCTCTTTAGCCCTTCCTCGTTCTCATTGACCACGATGGCAGAGGTGGTGTGTCGGGTGAACACCACGCACACCCCCTCCTGTATGTGGCTGCACAGCGCCTCCACCTGAGGGGTGATGTCTATCAGCTGTACCTCTCCCGTGCTCTCTATCCCGATGGTGTGTATGCCCATGCTCAATCATCTCTGCCATGAGCACAAGTAGCTTTTGATGGGGTGAGTGTGTCGCTTCTCTCAAAAGTATTATTGTCCTGAGCAAAACTATTTATACTAAAAATAACAAACCGAATACATGGGCAGAAAGCGAGTTTACGAAGTCGTAAAGCACTTGCCACCAGAAGAACTCGATAAAAGGATCAAAAAGCTCGAAAAAGACACGAGGATTCTGAAGAGGCTTTACTTCATAAGACACCTCTATAGAGGGATGAGCGTTGAGGAAGCTGCCGACTTAGTAGGAGTTACGAAAGCGACAGGCTACGCATGGCTTAAGAGATGGAATTCCAGCGGCTACGAAGGCTTAATTCCGGAGTTTGGAGGAGGAAGACCCTCCAAACTTACGGAAGAGCAAAAAGAGAAACTGAAAGAAATACTCAAGGAGAGAGAATGGACGACGAAAGAAGTTCAGGAGCTAATTGAGGCTGAGTTTGGAGTTTCTTACTCTTCATGGCAAGTTAGGAGAATTCTAAAATCTTTTGGCATGAAGTACGCCAAGCCCTATCAGAAGGACTACAGGAAACCAGATAATGCAGAAGACACTTTAAAAAAACTTAGATGAGGCTGAAATCGGCGATGACGTAATAGGATTCGTTGATGAGATGGCTGTTGAAGCAAACGCAAATACAGCAAGGCTGTGGAGTTTTGGAAAGCCGGTTAAAAGGGTTGCCACGTACGTCAAAGCTAAGGTTTCAGGATTCTACAGCTTGAACGGAGAAAGCTTGATAGAGTTTCCTGAGAGTAACAAGGCTGAAGATTTCGTGTCTTTTCTCAGGAGGATAATGGAAGCAAATCCTGAAAAAAGGATCGTAATCATTTTAGACAATTTCAGGACGCATCATGCTAAGAAGGTGAGAGAAGAGGCTGAGAGGCTGAATATTATGCCGGTTTACCCCCCTCCTTATTCTCCAGATTTGAATCCAATTGAAAACGTCTGGAAGAGCGTTAAAAGAGTTGTTTCTGAGACATCTCCGCTGAATAAGGAAGAACTGAAGGAGACGATTGCTAAGGCCTTCAAAAAACTGACAAAGTCAATATCATTTGCAAAGAGCTGGATTGAGAAGTTCTTGGGTGATAAGTTTAAGATGTTGTGCACTTAACCATAAATTTATTAACTCCTAAGTGTCGTAAGTTGAGGTGATACTATGAAAGCTCTGATTCTTTCCGGTGGACATGGAACTCGCCTCCGTCCCCTGACATATTCTCAACAGAAACAGCTCATTCCGGTAGCGAACAAGCCAGTTTTATTCTATGCTATAGAAGACGTAATAGAAGCCGGGATAAAAGACATAGGAATCATCGTAGGTCCGAACAAAGAGCAGGTCATGGAAACAGTTAATTCAGTTGATTGGGATGCGGAAATAGAATTCATATACCAGGGTGAACCTAAGGGTTTGGCACATGCGATTTTAGTGGCTGAGGAATTTCTTGATAACGAAGAATTCGTAATGTATCTGGGTGATAATATCCTTAGAGGTGGTATTGTTGATCATGCTAACAAGTTCAAGGAGTTGAATCCTGATTCACTCATCCTGCTTACAGAGGTTGATGAACCTCAGCGTTTTGGTGTTGCTGAGTTAGATGAAAATGGTAGAGTGAAAAAGCTAGTAGAGAAGCCCAAAGTTCCACCGTCTAACTATGCCTTAGTTGGAGTATACTTCTTTAAACCCATAATTATAGAGGCTTGTAAGAACATCAAACCTTCTTGGCGTAATGAGCTTGAGATTACAGATGCAATCCAATGGCTTATCGATAACGGCTACAGGGTTGAGGCGTCGATTGTTGAAGGATGGTGGAAAGACACAGGAAAGCCAGAAGACATATTGGAGGCAAACAGACTAATCTTGGATGATATACAGCCAAAAAATGAGGGTAAAGCTGAGAATTCAAGGATTATGGGTAGAGTTGTAATTGAGTCTGGGACGGTGATAAAAGATTCTGTTATTAAGGGACCTTGCGTTGTAGGTAAGAACTGTCGGATCGTAAATTCATACATAGGCCCCTATACATCTATAGGCAACAACTGCGAGATAGAAGGGACTGAAATAGAGGATAGCGTTATTATGGACGGAAGCAAGATAATAAATGCTGGAAGATTTGTCGAAAGCTTGATCGGTAGAAATGTTAAGATTCAGGAGTGCAATTCCAAACCGAGAGGATATAGATTTATAGTTGGCGACAATTCAGACATTGTGTTGTGATAGCATGAAAGTGCTGGTTACAGGTGGTTTGGGATTTATAGGAAGCAACTTCATAGGGTATATCTTGGATAAGTATTCGGATATTGAAGTTATTAATGTAGATGCCCTAAAATACGGATCAAACCCGAACAATCTGAGAGATGTCAAGAACGATGAAAGATGCTCCTTTGTAAAAGGTGATATTTCAGATTATGAGCTGATGTCTAAGCTTGTAAGAGATGTTGACATTGTGGTGAATTATGCAGCTGAATCACACGTTGATAGAAGCATATCTAATCCATATTCTTTCTTGCAGAGTAATGTCATTGGAGTTTTTACGATATTAGAAGCTATAAGAAAAAATAATCCAGATGCTAAGCTCGTTCATGTTGGTACAGACGAAGTATATGGGGATATTATAAAAGGTTCTTTTAAAGAGGAAGATAGGTTAAAACCTTCTTCACCATATTCAGCGAGTAAGGCTGCTGCAGATATGTTCGTTTTAGCCTATGTAAGGACTTACGGATTGCACGCTATGATTACGAGATGCACAAATAACTATGGACCCTATCAGTTTCCAGAGAAGCTGATTCCTAAGACAGTTATTAGAGCATCGATGAATCTAAAGGTGCCCATTTATGGAACTGGCAAAAACGTCAGAGACTGGATTTATGTTTTAGATCACTGTGAAGCAATAGATTTGGTGATGAGGGAAGGAGAGAAAGGTGAGATATACAATATCTCAAGTGGAGAAGAGAAGACAAACTTGGAAGTCGTGAAAACTATTCTTGATCTCATAGGTAAGGATGAAAGCTTGATCGAGTTCGTTGAAGACAGACCGGGACACGATATAAGATACAGTTTAGATTCCTCAAAGATAAGAGAAGAATTGGGTTGGAAACCCAAGCACAGCTTTAAGGAAGGGATAAGAAAGACTGTGGAATGGTATCTCGAAAACGAGTGGTGGTGGAAGCCCTTAGCTGACGAAAAAGTGTTGCATCCGACTCCATGGAAACTTGAGTGGTAATGTAGTAGGGTGGTAACCTTGAAGATGTTTGTTACGGGCGGTAGCGGTCTGCTTGGAAATAAAATAGCCGAAATAGCTCTAGAGAGAGGTTATGATGTCTACTCTGGATACTGTAACCATAAGCCAGAATTTGGTAAAGCAGTTAAATTTGATTTAACCGATGCTAATAGTATTGTAAGAGCTATCAACGATGTAAAGCCAGATGTGATCATACATACGGCAGCTTTGACAGATGTTGATAGATGCGAGGTTGATAAGGATTTAGCTTACAAAATAAATGTTGAAGGGACTAAAATTATAGCAGAGATGGCAAGAAAATTTAATTCATTCTTAATATATATTTCAACTGACTATGTCTTTGATGGAAATAAAGGATTATACAAGGAAGAAGATGAGACGAATCCTGTGAATTATTACGGTTATACAAAGCTGTTGGGAGAAAAATACTGTCAAGACTTCTGTATTGCGAGGACTTGTGTTATATACGGGGCGAAGCCAGCAAGCGGTAAGGTTAATTTTGCTCTATGGTTGATCAACAAGCTTGAAAATGGAGAAAGTGTTAGAATCGTCATTGATCAATATATTACACCAACACTAAACACAAATCTTGCCAGAATGTTGCTGGAGATTGCCGAGAGGAAAATTACAGGAATCTTTCACTTGGCTGGGGCTACAAGGGTTTCGAGGTTCGAATTTGTTAAAGAGATTGCAAGAGTATTTGGATTAGATGAGAGTTTAATTATTCCTTCAAGGATGGATGAGATAAATTGGATTGCAAAAAGGCCGAGAGATTCATCTCTTGATACATCCAAAGCTACAAAATATTTGAATGAGAGACCATATACACTCAGTAGGGCTTTGAAAATATTAAAGGAGGAGGTTGTATAATGCTTCCTGGTATTGTTATCAAGCCCTTAAAGAGATTTGCAGATGAAAGGGGATTTTTTACTGAAATAATGCGTAAGGATTGGGAGGATATTTTTCAGGATGAAATAGTTCAAGCAAACTTGTCAATTACATATCCAGGAATTGTTAGAGCTTGGCATAAGCATGAAAGAGGACAAGTTGATTACTTCGTCTGCATTAAAGGAGCTATCAAGATCGCTGCTCGATTCCATAGATGTGGTGGTGGATATGGCAGCTCTCTCCAACGACCCAGCGGGAGAGCTCGAGCCAGAAAAGACGATGGAGATCAACTGTGAGGGCAGAAGGAGGGTGGCGAGACTTGCAAAGGAGAGAGGGGTGGAGCGCTACATCCTCGCAAGCTCGTGCAGTGTGTACGGCTTTCAGGAGGGCGTGCTCGATGAGTGCTCGCCCACCAATCCGCTCACCACGTATGCGAGGGCGAACCTCATGGCAGAGGAGAGCCTCTCTCTGGCTGATGAGCACTTTACACCCGTGGTGCTCAGGCAGGCAACGGTGTATGGGCTCTCTCCGAGGATGAGGTTCGACCTCGCCATCAACGGCATGGTGCTGGGCTTTTACAAACACGGCAGGATTCCCATACAGCGGGATGGCACCCAGTGGAGACCATTTGTGCACGTGAGGGACACCAGCAGGGCATTTCTCATGTGCATGGAGGCACAGGAGGACAGGGTGAGCGGGCAGATATTCAACGTGGGCTCAAACGAGCAGAACTATCAAATCATGCCCCTCGCCCGCCTCATCGCCGAGTCCATAGGCGTGCCCTTCGAGTACGAGTGGTATGGCTCTGCGGACGCCAGAAGCTATCGCGTGAGCTTTGACAAAATCAGGAGGGTTCTGGGCTTTAAGCCCGAGCTCACGCCCAGAGAGGGAGCACGCGAGGTGTACACCGCCCTGAGGGAAGGGGTGGTGAAGGACGACCCGAGGACGATTACTGTGGCATGGTATCGGCACCTGCTCGAGATGCAGCGTTTCTTGCGGGAGGTGGAGCTGGAGGGAAGGCTGCTATGAGGATAGTGGTGATAGGTGCTGGGGGACAGCTTGGCTCTGACCTCGTGGAGGTGCTCTCATCGCACGACGTGGTGCCCCTCTGCCACGATGACATCGAGGTCTCTGACAGGAAGAGCTGTGAGCAGCTCGTGCATCTTCGGCCAGAGGTGGTGGTCAACACTGCCGCGTATCACAGGGTGGACGAGTGTGAGGAGAACCCCGAGAGGGCATTCGCCGTGAACGCCATTGGTGCCAAGAACATCGCTGAGGTGTGCGAGAGAATTGGAGCGTGTGCGGTGTTCATAAGCACCGACTATGTGTTCGATGGCACGAAGGGCGAGCCCTACACCGAGGAGGACTGCCCCTCCCCCTTGAACACCTACGGCATCTCCAAGCTCGCGGGAGAGGCGTACACCCGCCTCGTGAGCAGACACTATGTGTTCAGGGTGGCGAGCCTCTTCGGGGTCAGGGGAGCGAGCGGGAAGGGCGGAAACTTCGTGGAGACCATCGTGAAAAAGGCAAGAGCTGGTGAGAGCCTCACGGTGGTGGACGATGTGGTGATGAGCCCCACGTACACGAGGGATGCTGCCCTTCTCATACGGGAGGTGCTCGAGAGGGGGCTTCCCCATGGGGTGTACCATGCCACCAATACGGGCATGTGCTCATGGTTCGAGTTCGCACGCACCATCGTGGAGTTGGTGGGCCTCGACGTCAGCGTGTCCCCCATAAGAAGCGAGTCCCTCTCCCAGAGGGCAAGAAGACCCCCCTTCTCTGCCCTCGAGAGCCCAGTCTTGCGTTCCCATGGACTTGCCATGAGGCACTGGAGGGAGGCACTGAGAGACTACCTTGCGGCAAAGGGCCATCTGCAGTAGTGCTCATTTAGGCACCTTTGAGGCGCCTTTGAGGCGCCTTTGGGCGTAGCTACCTTTTCAATCTGCATAGGAAAACGATATAAGAGGGCCTCACGAGTAGCTGTCGAGCTGGCTTTGCACACTCTCTTCCCTCGTGGCTTCGAGCGCAACACACATGCCATCGTGGGCGAGGGGATAGCGCTTTATGGCATGCTCATGGGGTGGGTACAGGTGGCTCAGGTGGGTTAGCAGCACCCTCTCTGCCCCCAGCATTCCCGCAAGCTCCAGCGCCTCGGTTGCGTTCATGTGCTTGTGGAAGTTCAGTGTGGGGTGAATGGCGTCCGCAATCAGTAGCTTTGGCTCTGCCATGAGCTCGAGGCTCTCCTGTGGGATGTGGATGGAGGTGTCCCCGGTAATCACCAGCTTCTGGTCATTCTCGATGACCACGAACCCACAGGGCTCCCTCAGGGGTGGGTGGTGCACTGGCACAGGAGTGATGCGCAGCCCAAATAGCTCGATTTCCTCAAAGGGCTCGAGCGTGGTAAAGCGCAGGGGCATGAACGAGAATGTGCTCTCCACCAGGTCCCTCATCTCGCGGGTGCCATAGCACCTCACCCTTCTTTGCACCCTGAACAGCTCTGGAAGCCCTCCATAGTGGTCATAGTGGGCATGCGTCCACAGCACTGCACCCACCTTGGGGATGCGGGCACGAAGCAGCTGCTCTCTCAGGTCTGGGCTGGTGTCTATCAGCACCACGCCCTCTCCCGTGCGCAGCAGCACCGAGAACCTCGCACGCCTGCTCCTTCCTCCCCTGAGGGCATCACGGCAGGCAGCGCACCCGCACCCTATCTTGGGACATCCCGCCGCATCACCCGTCCCGAGCATCTCCACGAGCACTCAGCTCACCTCAAAGCGCTTGTAAAAGTCCTTGGCACTCTCGGAGAGCAATATGCCATTGTGCTCACAAAAGCCCCTCACCATCTGCTCGAACACCGCACGCTCCCTCTCTCTGATGACCGCTGCCTCGTGTGCCCTCCAGAGGATGTCTGGATAGGTGCCCCTGATGATTGTCTCGCCCCTTATGACGTCTGCCACGAGGTCAGTGAGCCCCTGCTCGTACATCCACAGTGGCATCTCCACCCTGCACGGAGCATGGGGGCTGGTGTTCAGATAGAAGAAACATATCCTCCTTCCCCATTTTCCATACAGGTCGAGGACTGAGCTGCCCTCGAAGTAGCGCCTGTCATCCCTGTCGCACAGGAACACCTTGGTGCGCTCCCCCCATTTCATGGCACCTCTCAACAGCGCAGCATCGGTGATTCTCACACCCTTCGGCAGCTCCTCAAAGCATTGTCCCATCATCCTCACGAGGTCGTGGGAGTTGGGGGAGTCCACGAATGCGGCTATGGGTACCCTGTTTTCCGATGCCGAGAGCAGTCCCCTTATGGCATCGAGGTACACGCTGCGTATCCTCTCGCCGTGCGAGCTTATGTGGGAAAGCACGAGCGAGGTGTCCAGCAGGCATAGGCAATCGATTCTTGCGCTCATCACGTGCTCACACTCGAGGGAGAAGCGCATCGCGTCCACGAGTTCGTTGCTGTATGGATACATGCTGTGCTGCTCGAACTGCTCTGGGGTGATGAGCCGCACGATTCGCTCGCATTGTGCCTCTGAGCCATCGTGGGGGTTGTACACGAGCGCACTCTGCACGATTGCCAGCGGCATCCCCAGCCCCCGCCTTGCGTATATCTGGCTCCCGTCCACGCTCGCAACTGGCGTGCCAGAGAGCACCTCGTCCATCCACGCAAGCGCCTCCTGCCTCGAGCTCCAGCCACAATCGAACGGCACGATGAGCTCGCCCTTCTCAAGGGGCACGGCACCGCAGTATCGTGGAAGCTCTGGACACATGCCATTCAGGTCCAAGAGCCGCTCTCTGTATGCCCCAAGCTCCTCTGAGGACTCCCTCTCATACGCAATCAGGGCATGCTTTTTTGCCTCCAGCTCATGGGCTAAAGCGAGCAGGTTGAGCATCACTACCACTTCTTTTTAGCCAGTATATCTTTTTTCTGGATAGGCTTTTCTGGGTAGGTTTAAGAGGGGGAAGGTTGAACTGGGGGCGATGGACAGGGCTGACGTGCTGGTCATAGGGGCAAGCCCGGCGGGCATGGCGTGCACCCTCGAGTGTGCGAGGCTGGGACTTGCGACAGTGCTCGTGGACAGCAAGCGACCCGACTACGTCCCATCGCCTGCGAACACCGTGTTCGAGGCGATGGCCAAAAAGGCACACATGCCCCTCGAGCCCCACCTCGTCCGTCGCTGGCTCAAGGGCATGGTGATACGCTCTCCCTCCGGACGGGGCATCAGGGTGGATGCGAGGGGCTGTGTGCTCCACAGAGACAGGCTCGATGCCCATTACATCGAGGAGGCAGAGCGAAGAGGGGCGAGGGTGCTCTGGCAGCACAGGGCAGAGCGCTTGGTGGTGAGCGATGGCATAGTCGAGGGGGCGGTCGTTAACGGCGAGCCCATGCGAGCTGCCATCACGGTGGTGGCGTGCGGTGTGGACTGTGGGCTTGCCCGGCTGGCGGGTATATCCCCCATGCGCCATCCCCACGACCTTGCGTGGGCCCTCGAGGCGCACGTGGTGGGTGAGGGCGTGGGAGAGCCCGAGTACTTTGAGTACACGGTGGGCAGCGTGGCGCCCGGCTGGAAGGCCACTTACACACCCCTCGGAGGGGACGAGGCGACCATTGGTGTATATGTCAGAAGGCACGGGAGGGACGTCTCGGCGTTCTTCGAGCGCCACCTAACACGCTTTGAGGCAGAACACGGCCCCGTTAGGGTGCTCTCGGTGGCGAAGGGTGCAGACCCCGTGGCCACCCTTCCCCACGAGCTCGTGTGCGGCGGGCTCATGGTGTGCGGAGGTGTGTGTGGTCAGTCGGGCATAGCCTACGGGATTCGGGCTGGAACGCTCGCAGCCCAGACGGCTGCAGAGGCGCTGGATAAGGGAGATGTATCTGCCGCCATGCTGCGGGCATATGTGCGTCGATGGAGGCGGGAGCTGTGGTGGGAGCATGTGGTGGGCAGGCTCTCCCTCGAGATGCTCAGAAGGATGAGGGATGAGGAAATCGATGCCCTTGTGGCAGCGCTCGAAGACTATGACACATCGAGGCTTCGGGGACATCCACTCCTGAAGCTCGCAGGGGTGGGAATGCACGTGGTGCGCAAAAGCCCCCTGCTTGCTCTCACTCTCTTGAGGAAGATTTCACAAGGAATGACGTGATTTTTGGTCCACAAAGAAAAAGCTTTAAATGTGTGGGTGATGTGCCACACGAAGAAGGTGTGAGCGATGGGGAGGTTTCCAGAAGCTGAGAACAGGCTGCTCAACGTCAAGATATGCATGAAGTGCAACGCCCGCAACGCCGTAAGAGCCACACGATGTCGAAAGTGTGGATACAAGGGGCTCAGGATGAAGTCAAGAGAGATTAAGGGCTGAGCATAAGCCATGCTGGGAGCTGTTGAGCGCTATCTGCTCGATGTGATAGAGAGGGATGGTGCGGCTCACCTCACCCTCATAGATCCAGAAAGTCAGCCACCCGAGAGGGCTGGAAGGATAGCGGAGGGTGCGGCGAGGGCTGGCACAGATGCGTTCATGGTGGGTGGCTCCATCAATGCGGCTGGAGGGCTGCTCGATGAGACTGTGCATGCCATCCGACGAGTCACATCCCTTCCCGTAATACTGTTTCCCGCTGGGGTGCACTCGCTCACGCCCCATGCGGATGCCCTGTTCTTCATGAGCATGCTGAACTCCAGAGACCTCACCTACATCGTAGGCAACCAGATGCTGGGAGCGCCCCTCGTGGTGGGCTATGGCATCGAGGCAATCCCGATGGCGTACCTCGTGGTCGAGCCCGGGGGCACGGTGGGCTATGTTGGCGATGCGAGGCCAATACCACGAGCAAAGCCAGAGATAGCGGTGGCATACGCCCTCGCCGCTCAGCTGATGGGGATGCGGTTCGTGTACCTCGAGGCTGGCTCTGGTGTGAGCTCTCCAGTACCCCCGGAGATGATATCTGCAGTGAGGGGGGCGTCGAGGTGCACGCTGGTGGTGGGCGGTGGCATACGCGACCCGAGCACGGCAGAGAGCATGGTGAGGGCTGGCGCACATGCGATTGTAACGGGCAACCTCGTGGAGATGAGGGAGGACGTGGAGGATGTGGAGACAACCCTCGCAGAGCTCATAGCCGCCATGAAATCATAGCACCTCAACGTCCAGTGGGGGCTCGAGCTGGCCCGCATCTGGGTCGTATATACACGTGGGGTCCTCGCCATAGAAGTCTCCCGTGTAAAAGTATGCCTTCTGCCTGCACCCCCCGCACACGCCCACGTAATCACACCGTCCACATCTTCCAGTAAGGTGTCTCTCCTTTTCTCGAAGCATGCACAGCTGCTCGCACGGATTTTTCTGCCACAGCTCGGAGAAGGGCGTCTCTCTCGCATTTCCGAGCCTCACATGGGGCGCGAAGTGGCATGGGGACACGTTTCCGAGAAAGTCCACGTTTGCCACCTTGAGGCCAATGGAGCACCCCCCAGCTGCCACAAGCAGCCTTCGTGCCAGCTCGAACCGCTCAGGGTCCTCCCTCCTTAGCCGCTCGAGGATGTACACGCCGTCCATCGGCGAGTCGGTGGTGAGTATCTCGATGGGCTCATCCTTAAGCGCCTTTGCCCGCTCATAGAGCACATCGAGCACCCACCTTCGCTGCTGCTTGGTGAGGTCCCAGTCGGCTATGTACCTACCCCTTCCCGTGGGCACGAGGTGATACACACAGAACCTCGGTATCCCTTCTGCAAGGCACAGCTCGATGAGCTCTGGCAGCTCCCTGTAGTTGTGCTTGGTGAGCGTCACTCGCAAGCCCGTGGGTATGCCCGCATCCCTCGCAGCTCTGATGCCAGAGAGGGCTCTCTCGAACGCCCCATCCACTCCCCTGAAGGCATCGTGCTTTTCTGGGTGTGCGGAGTCTATGCTCACCCCCACATACTGTATGCCCACCTTCCTCAGCTCTTGGGCAACCTCTGGAGTGATGAGGGTGCCATTGCTCGATATCACCATCCTGAGACCTCTTTTCTTGGCATGGCGGGCATACTCGAGCAGGTGCGGGCTCATGAGGGGCTCTCCACCCGTGAGGATCACTATGGGCACGTGCATTGCTGAAAGCTCGTCTATGAAGGCAAGCCCCTCCTCGAGTGTCCACTCCTCTGGATGGGGTGTGGTGGCATCGATGTAGCAGTGTCTGCATCCGAGGTTGCACGCCCTCGTAATGTTCCACATCACCACCGGGGAGCTCACAGATGAGAACCTCAGCAAATCGCTTCTCCTTTGGCGACCCGCCTTTGCCCTCAGCGCCTCCCACACGGTGGCTCTGTCTGCGAGTAGCTTGGAGAATACTATCATTTCGGCATACCAATGCCGAGAACGCATTTAAGTGTTGTGAAATGGGGTATTGGATGACCACTATCTTTATATCGCACAAGTACGAGAGCGTGCCTCAATCAACATAAATATACATTGTGAGGAGTTCTGATGGACAGAACAAAGTATGTGCTCGATGAAAACGACATGCCAGATGCATGGTACAACGTGCTCGCTGACCTTCCCACCTCGCTCGACCCTCCGCTGGACCCGAAGACGCGCCAGCCCGTCTCCCCGGAGGCCCTGATGGCGATATTTCCCAAGGCGCTCATCGAGCAGGAGATGAGCACCGAGAGGTATATCCGCATCCCTCGAGAGGTCATGGAGGTATACAGGCTGTGGAGGCCCTCTCCGATGTACAGGGCGCGCAGGTTGGAGCAGTACCTCGATACCCCAGCCCGCATCTACTACAAGTACGAAGGTGTGAGCCCTGCGGGGAGCCACAAACCCAACACCGCCGTGGCTCAGGCATACTACAACAAGAAGGAGGGGATACGAAGGTTGGCCACCGAGACGGGGGCTGGACAGTGGGGAAGCGCCCTCGCCCTCGCATGCAAGCTGTTCGACATGGCGTGCACCGTGTACATGGTGAGGGTGAGCTATGAGCAGAAACCCTATCGCAAGTACCTGATGAATGTGTGGGGTGCGGAGTGCATACCCTCGCCGAGCACTAGGACGAACGCGGGAAGGGCTGTGCTTGAGAGAGACCCCGACAGCCCGGGCAGCCTTGGTGTGGCAATCAGCGAGGCCGTGGAGGATGCCGCCACCCACGAGGACACCAACTACGCGCTGGGCAGCGTGCTCAACCACGTTCTGCTCCACCAGACCATCATAGGTGAGGAGGCGGCAATCCAGATGGAGATGGCAGACGACTACCCCGACTACGTGGTGGGATGCGTGGGCGGAGGCAGCAACTTTGCGGGCATAGCGCTTCCGTTCATGAGGGAGAAGCTTGCGGGCAACAGTGAGACCACCTTCGTGGCAGTGGAGCCCACCGCATGCCCCACCCTCACCCGTGGCAGGTATGAGTATGACTTCGGGGATGTGGCAGGGCTCACACCCTTGCTCAAGATGTACACTCTTGGACACGACTTCATTCCTCCGAGGATTCATGCAGGGGGCTTGAGGTACCATGGCGATGCTCCGATACTGAGCTATCTCGTGCACGAGCGCCTCATGGACGCCGTCGCCTACCGCCAGAGCGAGTGCTTTGAGGCAGCCAGCATTTTTGCAAGAAGCGAAGGCATCGTGATTGCCCCAGAGACCTCTCATGCGGTAAGGGCGGTGATTGACATAGCCAGAGAGTGCAAGAAGACCGGGGATGAGAGGACGGTGCTGTTCAACCTGAGTGGGCATGGGTTGCTCGACCTCTCTGCATACGATGCGTATCTCTCAGGAGAGCTCGAGGATGTGAATGACCGCTGAACTGCAGCCAGTGGTGGATGAGCGGGCGCTGGTGGTGGAGGGCAATGAGCGCGCCCTCGTGGTGGCAGACCTGCACATCGGCATAGAGTATGAGCTGCGCAGGGAGGGGGTTCACATTCCCTCCCATACCCCAAAGCTGCTCGAGCGGCTCGAGCATGTGCTCAAATACGGGTTTGACAGGCTGGTGCTGCTCGGGGATGTGAAGCACACCATTGGGGGCGTTAGCCCCCTGGAGAAGGCTGAGCTTCCTTCCGTGCTCGAGCGGCTCGGCGAGCTTGTCCACGTGGATATCGTACTTGGCAACCACGATGCGGGCATCGCCCAGCTGGTGCCAGAGGGTGTTGATGTGCACCCCTCGGGGGGCGTGGTGCTCGATGGCGTGGGCTATGTGCATGGCCATGCGTGGATGAACAGTGAGCTGCTCGGAGCGGACATCATCGTGTGTGCCCACACCCACCCGCTCGTGAGGTTTGTGGACTCGCTCGGGTGCACTGTCACCCTTCCATGCTGGCTCCGCACCACTCTGAGGGGAGAGGTGCTCTCCATTGCACTGGGCTCGGATGCCCATGACACGCCCCTCGTGGTCGTTCCGGCGTTCTGCACGCTGTGTGGGGGGGTAGTGGCCAACGACCCAGATTCAGAGCTGCTCGGTCCCCTGTTTTCGAGCGGAGCCGCCGATGTGGAGCATGCCGAGTGCTATCTGCTCGATGGCACGCATCTTGGAGCCCTCTCTCAGCTCATGCGGTTCTCGAGGAGGGAGCGGGGATGAGGGTGGCGGTGGTGTGCAGGGGAAAGTGGGGGAAAAGGGCATACGATACCCTGAAAAGGCTCGATGTGGCTTGTGTGGACATGGTGGAGCTGCATGATACCCCCCCGCTCGAGCAACCGCACGTTCCCCCCATGTCGGCGGACGTGGTGTTTTCGTATGCCCTGAGCCCAGAGCTCAACCTCGAGGTGGTAAGGAGGGCTGCCGAGGGAGGAGCACAGGCGGTGGTGGTGGCTGGGGGGTATCGCTACATACCCTTTTCAGAGGCAGGAAAAATCGCCTCAGCCCATGAGATGGAGCTGCTCGTGCACGAGATATGCTGCAGCCTGACTCCAGAGCACACCAAGAGCCCTGCGCTCAGGGCGCTGCTTACCCACGTGGGCTCTCCAGTGCTCAAGGTGAGCATCGCCCATGGAAGGGTTGAGCATGTGGAGGTGGTGAGGGGTGCACCCTGTGGCTCCACGTGGTTCATGGCACAGGGGCTCAAGGGGGTGGAGGTGGACAGGGCTCCCATGGAGGCGTCCCTGCTGGTGTCCTACTATCCATGCAGGGCAAGGCGGGGTGGGCGAGGTGGCATTCACAGCTCGTGCGAGCTGCACCTCGAGGCGGTGAAGAGGGCGATAGAGGATTGCCTATAGGCTCATATGTCCACACCTGACGCTCCAGCACATATGCGAGGGCTGCCCTTACTCCCTTATCGAGCCTCAAGAGGTGGAAATAGCTCACGCTCTCACGAACACGTAGGTGTCCACGAGAATGAGCACCATCAGCAGGGCACACACCAGCACTGCCCTGTCAACGAAGTCGAGCCTCATGCATTAGGGCACACGCTGGCTCGATAAATAGGTTTTGGCTCGGTGAAATGCATCAGCCTCATCCCCCTGCCACTCACAGTACGCCTTTTTGCATATATGGCAGAAAGGTCGACGCTCTCTGAGCCAAATGGCCTGATTATGAGCTGGGCTCCCACCCTCGCCGCAGCCCTCGCGATTGGCACCCAGAGCTCTGGAGGGGGGCGAAGGGAGTACACCACTGATGCCCCCTCATACAGGCGCACGTTCGGGGCGCACACGTCGTCCATGAGCACTCCACGGGATGATGGGTGCACGTCCGTTGCCACGACCTCGATTCCCATACGGGTGAGGAGCCTCGCCACCTCGAGCCTGTGTCCCACCCCCACTTCCACCACCTTTCCATCGGCACAGCGGGCGATGTACTCCGCGATGTGTGCCATCTCGATGCCGTTCATGCTCCACCACTGGATAGTGGGCTCGAGGAGATTCGAACTCCCGACCTCTGCCTTGTAAGGGCAGTGTCATAACCTGCTAGACCACGAGCCCACTGCTGACAGTTTTGCACTCATGGGCACCCACATATTTAAGATTTTATGCAACTGGTTCGGGGCGTTTCTTTGGCCACAGCATGTTCTGGTTGCTCTGACCCCCAAGTGGATGAACTTCCTTCATCATGATATATGTCACATAAGTGCTGCGGGATGGACGTTCTTACGCAGGCAGAGTAATCAACTGCTGTTACCCTAGAAGCAGCATATGCAAAATCCCCTGTTCACCACTCCAGTAGTAAAAAGCGCCCGGACCGGGATTTGAACCCGGGTCAGAGCCTCGACAGGGCTCTATGCTAGGCCCCTACACCATCCGGACACGCGCAACCCCCCACTACCTAATGAAATTTAAAGCTTTTCCTCCCGCCCATAGAGGGATAGGGCACTCGAGGCATCCTCGATGGGATGTGCACAAGCTCGAGCTCTTCTCTGTGTCTCCTCAGCAGATATGGCTTGATGAGCTCGCTGCCCTTGCCGAGGGTGAGCGTCATGGAAAAGCCACACAAAAGCTTCATCTTCTCACCATCATTACGAGCTTGGTGATTATGTGAACGGCTGGGCTGGTCTTTCTGAACACTATCTTTGCGTGGGGGAGGTGCTTGAGCAGCTCAGCTGGAGTATCGAACGGCTCCACCTCAACGTACGTTCGCCCGAGCTCTAAGGGGGTGTGGGCATCTGAGCCTGCCGAGATGGGTTTGTGGTGCAGCCTTGCAAACTCCACTGCCCGCGCGTTGTGCCTCTTGCGGACGTTTCTGGCATTGTACCCCTCAATGATATGTATCCTTGGCATCATCCTCTCGAGCACCTCCCTTCTTATCACCTTGCTCCTGTACACATCGAAGGGATGGGGCACGAGGGCAAGCGCCCCCTGCTCATGGATGATGTCGAGCGTCTCGTCGCACGATAACCCCTGCGGCACCTCTTCTGTGAGGAATATCCCTATCACCTCTCCATCGGCGGTTGCGATTTCCTCTGCAAGGGGACAGGGCACCTCGATGCGGTTCTTTCTCATGAGTGAGCGCAGCCTCTCTGAGCCCTCTATGGAGTTGTGGTCGCACACGATGGGAATCACACCCGTGCTGAGATATGACTTGAAGAGCCGCTCCACACTGTTGATGGAGTCGTGAGAGAAGTGCGAGTGCACGTGCATGTCCAGCCTGAGCTTTTCACAGTCCATCTGCCACCGTAATGCTGTATCTCAGGCGCACTATAAAACGCTGATGGCCGAGAGCAGCACGAAGACGTCCAGAACGCACCATCGTACCTCGTGAGCACGCTCCTGTGGGACGGGGCATCATCCACTCGCAAGCTCGCTCTTGCTTTGAGAATGCGAGCAGCATCGCCATGGAGATACTGTGCTGAGCACCACGTACCCAAGGGCAACCATCCAGAACGTGGGGGGCATGGGCAGGGAGAGCACAATTGCCGTGAGCACCAGCACGAGCATCACCCCTGTTGGGCTTGAGCCCCAGGGCGAAGGCAAAGTTTATATAGGATTATGTAGTGGGGAAGGTGCACCCACCTCCGTGGGGGCATGAACAGATGTGTGTCCCCTATTGGGGTGGCACAACGAAAGCCTTAAATAGTAATGAGGGAGAATAGATAGTCCCTCAGAACACGGCGCTCGGCGTCAGCCCGGATGTTGGGGATACCCATTTCGTGAAGGGCTGCATCAAAGCCGTGTGACAGCGATGTCGTGGAGACTGAATAGTGATTATTCCGTCTGACACAAGCCCTGATGACTCGGTTAATTCCAATCGGACACCCCTTCAAGGGGCAAGGAGTTAAGTAACCACCAATTCCTGCACACTCTGGTTGATCCTGCCAGAGGCCACTGCTATCGGGGTTCGACTAAGCCATGCGAGTCGTATGTTCCCCTTCGGGGGAGCATGGCGCACTGCTCAGTAACACGTGGATAACCTACCCTTGGGACAGGGATAACCCCGGGAAACTGGGGATAATACCTGATAGACCATGGAGGCTGGAAGGCGCCATGGTTCAAAGGGGCAACCGCCCGCCCAAGGATGGGTCTGCGGCCTATCAGGTTGTAGTGGGTGTAACGCACCTACTAGCCTACGACGGGTACGGGCTGTGGGAGCAGGAGCCCGGAGATGGATTCTGAGACATGAATCCAGGCCCTACGGGGTGCAGCAGGCGCGAAAACTTTACAATGCGGGAAACCGTGATAAGGGAACCTCGAGTGCCGATGCATAGCATCGGCTGTCCAGATGCCTAAAAAGCATCTGATAGCAAGGGCCGGGCAAGACCGGTGCCAGCCGCCGCGGTAACACCGGCGGCTCGAGTGGTGGCCACTTTTATTGGGTCTAAAGCGTCCGTAGCCGGCTTGGCAAGTCCCCTGGGAAATCTGGCGGCTTAACCGTCAGGCGTCCAGAGGATACTGCCAGGCTTGGGACCGGGAGAGGTGAGAGGTACCTCAGGGGTAGGGGTGAAATCTTGTGATCCCTGAGGGACCACCAGTGGCGAAGGCGTCTCACTAGAACGGGTCCGACGGTCAGGGACGAAAGCTGGGGGCACGAACCGGATTAGATACCCGGGTAGTCCCAGCCGTAAACGATGCTCGCTAGGTGTCAGGCATGGCATGACTGTGCCTGGTGCCGAAGGGAAGCCGTGAAGCGAGCCACCTGGGAAGTACGGCCGCAAGGCTGAAACTTAAAGGAATTGGCGGGGGAGCACCACAACGGGTGGAGCCTGCGGTTCAATTGGATTCAACGCCGAGAAGCTTACCGGGGGCGACAGCGAGATGAAGGTCAGGCTGAAGACCTTACCGGATTAGCTGAGAGGAGGTGCATGGCCGTCGTCAGTTCGTACTGTGAAGCATCCTGTTAAGTCAGGCAACGAGCGAGACCCACGCCCACAGTTGCCAGCATGTCCTTCGGGACGATGGGTACACTGTGGGGACCGCCGCTGCTAAAGCGGAGGAAGGAGTGGGCAACGGTAGGTCAGTATGCCCCGAATCCCCCGGGCTACACGCGGGCTACAATGGTTGGGACAATGGGTACCGACCCCGAGAGGGGAAGGTAATCTCCTAAACCCAACCGTAGTTCAGATTGAGGGCTGCAACTCGCCCTCATGAAGCTGGAATCCGTAGTAATCGCGCCTCAAAATGGCGCGGTGAATACGTCCCTGCTCCTTGCACACACCGCCCGTCAAACCATGCGAGTGGGGTCTAAGTGAGGAGGTGGACTCGTGCCATCTTCGAACTTGGGCTCCGCGAGTGGGGTTAAGTCGTAACAAGGTAGCCGTAGGGGAATCTGCGGCTGGATCACCTCCTATAAGTGCTCACAAACGTGAGCAGTCCGATTGGAAGCCGAAAAGTCATCAGGGCTTGCAGTCATGATGGACTGCAGCACGAACCTCAGGGGCTCGTAGATCAGCTGGAAGATCGCTGCCTTTGCAAGGCAGAGGCCCTGGGTTCGAGTCCCAGCGAGTCCATCGAGATACATAGTGCACCAGGTGAACAACAGTTCATCTGGGAAGGGTCGAGCCTCAGCCTGCAAGGCTGATGCTGGGAGACCGTGTATAAGCGCAATCTGGACGCCCACTGAGTTGAGGTGAGACCGGAGTCTGGCAGCTGTACCAGCTGGTGGATGGCTCGGCTCAAGCGCCGATGAAGGACGTGCCAAGCTGCGATAAGCCCCGGGGAGATGCAAGGAATCGTTGATCCGGGGATTTCCTAATGGGACATCCTGATGCTACGGCATCACTCCCTTCGGGGAGGGGGAACGCCCCGAATTGAAACATCTTAGTAGGGGCAGGAAGAGAAACCAATAGGGATGCCGTGAGTAACGGCGAGTGAAAGCGGCACAGCCCAAACCGAATCCGCATCCGATGAGGATGTGGAGATGTGGTGTTGTAAGCCGGGCTCAACACCCCACCCAACGAAGCCGAAGTCCCCTGGAACGGGGCGCCAAAGAGTGTGATAGCCACGTAGGCGTAAGTTGGAGGGTGGAGCCCGTGTCTTGAGTACCGTGTGTTGGAATTCACACGGGAATCTGGGAGACATCAACTTCCAAGGCTAAATACGTCTTGAGACCGATAGCGCAGTAGTAGGGTGACCGAAAGCTGAAAAGTACCCCAAGAAGGGCGGTGAAAAGTGCCTGAAACCAGCTGGTGATAGTGGGATGTGGCGTGGAAGGATCAGCAGTGCGAAGGAACCCGTCGCGAGGCGGCAGTACGAGCACTGTGTTGCAGCGTCACATCATACGTTTTGAAGAACGGGCCAGGGAGTTTGCCTGAGTGGCGAGGTTAACCACGGAAGTGGGGAGCCGAAGCGAAAGCGACAGGTGCGTAGCGGGTTTCCCGCATGGCACGGGGTACTAAAAGTGCCCGAAGTCACTTGGGCAAGACCCGAAACCGGGCGATCTAGGCGTGGGCAGGCTGAAGCGCGAGGAAACTCGCGTGGAGGGCCGAAAGGGTGCTGATGTGCAAATCGCTCCTCTGACCCGCGTCTAGGAGTGAAAGATTAATCGAGCCCGGTGATAGCTGGTTCCTCCCGAAACATGTCGCAGCATGACCTGGACGGAGGCAGTCGGCGGTGTAGAGCACGGATTGGGGAAGTCGGGGGGGAAACCCCTCGCTCCCCTGTCAAACTCCAAAGCCGCCGTCGTCGTAGAAGTCCGGAGTCCGGGCTGGGGGGTAAGCTTCCAGTCCGTAAGGGGATAAACCCAGCCCATGGTTAAGGTCCCTCAGTGTCGACTAAGTGTTAACGATAAAAGGTGTCCCAAGCCCAAGACAGCTGGAAGGTTGGCTTAGAAGCAGCCATCCTTTAAAGAGTGCGTAACAGCTCACCAGTCGAGGTTTGGGGCCCTGAAAATTGACGGGGCTAAAGTCGACCACCGATACCATGGGACGCCGCGAGGCGATTCAGTAGGGAGGCGTTCTGCATGGGCAGAAGCAGGGCCATGAGGTCCTGTGGACCGTGCAGAAACGAGAATCCTGGCATTAGTAGCAGCATAGTTGGGTGAGAATCCCAACCGCCGAAAGGGCCAGGTTTCCTCGGCAATGTTCGTCAGCCGAGGGTTAGTCGGTCCTAAGGTGCACCGTAACTCGAGTGCGCCGAAAGGGAAGCAGGTTAATATTCCTGCACCACTTGACGATAAGTCCTGACGCCTCAGGGTAGGCCGAGCAGGTGTTGCCAGCCTGTTCAAGCGCCGAAGCCCCCGGAGAGCCGTAATGGCGAGAAGGGGGTGAATGCGTGATGACGCAAGTCGGCTGACCCCAGGGGCCCGTGAAAAGGGCAGTCAAGTGGCCGTACCGAGAACTGACACAGGTGTCTCAGGCTGAGAAGGCCCAGGCGTGTCGGAGTACTTTGGCTAAGGGAATTCGGCAAATTGGCCCCGTAACTTCGGGAGAAGGGGTGCCTGCTCTGAAGAGAGCAGGTCGCAGTGACCAGGGGGCTCTAACTGTCTAATAACAACATAGCAGACTGCAACTCCGTAAGGACTAGTACAGTCTGTGAATCCTGCCCAGTGCAGGTACCTGAAAGCCCGGTCCAACGGGACGAAGGGCCTGTAAACGGCGGGGGTAACTATAACCCTCTTAAGGTAGCGTAGTACCTTGCCGCTTAATTGGCGGCTTGCATGAATGGACCAATGAGAGCCCCACTGTCCCTAGCCAGAATCCGGCGAACTTCACATTTCAGTGCAGAGTCTGGAGACCCCCAGGGGGAAGTGAAGACCCCGTGGAGCTTTACTGCAGCCTGCTGCTGGGTTACGGTCTTGGATGTACAGAATAGGTAGGAGGCGTAGAAGCACCCTCGTCAGGGGGTGTGGAGCCGCCCGTGGGATACTACCCTTCCGAGGCTGTGACCCTAACTCGTATAGAGGACAACGGTAGGTGGGCAGTTTGCCTGGGGCGGGACGCCCTCGAAAAGATATCAAGGGCGCCCAAAGGTCGGCTCATCAGGGACGGAAACCCTGAGAAGAGTGCAAGGGCATAAGCCGGCCTGACGTGATTTCGCACAGCAAGAAATCACGAGCCGAAAGGCGGGCCTAGCGAACCAATGTGCCCTCTTGATGAGGGCCATTGATGACAGAAAAGCTACCCCGGGGATAACAGAGTCGTCACCGGCAAGAGCACATATCGACCCGGTGGCTTGCTACCTCGATGTCGGTTCTCTCCATCCTGGCTGTGCAGCAGCAGCCAAGGGTGAGGTTGTTCGCCTATTAAAGGGGATCGTGAGCTGGGTTTAGACCGTCGTGAGACAGGTCGGTTACTATCTACTGGGGGTGTTGGGAGTCTGAGGGTAAGTTGCCTTTAGTACGAGAGGAACAAGGCAACGGTGCCACTGGTCGATCGGTTGTCCGGCAGGGCAATGCCGAGCAGCTACGCACCAGCGGATAAGGGCTGAAAGCATCTAAGCCCGAAACCGCACCCAAAAAGAGACTCCCGTAAGGACGCTCGTAAAAGACGAGTTTGATAGGGCCGGGGTGTAAGCACCAAGGCAACGAGGTGTTCAGCCCGCGGCTACTAAAGTCCGTGCCAGCCTGCTCTTGCCTCAACTCAGGCGAAATCCAGATTGTGCTTTTTGCGGCAAACAGCATCTGCCAAGGTGGCGGAGCGGCTACGCAATCGCCTGCAGAGCGATGTTACTCCGGTTCGAATCCGGACCTTGGCTTGAGGCTCGAGTTTAGCGGCCATAGCGGCGGGGGTACTCCTGAACCCATTCCGAACTCAGAAGATAAGCCCGCCCACGTACTGCACTGTACTGTGCTGCTCGCGCGCACGGGAACTGCAGTTCGCTGCTAAACTCACCCATTCATCTCATTTTAGTATCGGGAGAGTGCGCTCCATGGCCATTCTTCTTGGGTTCTCGATTGAGGTTGGAGGATTTTTTATCTTGTCAAACACCCATCGTGAGATGGGTAAGAGAATGCCATTTTTATACGCTTAACATCGTAAAACAAAAAAGAGAAAAGGAGCTGGGGGTCAGCTCAGTACAGGCCCAGCATCAGTGCGTATGCCAGCAGCGTATTCACGATGACTAACAGCACAATGAGCCAGCCAAAGCTCGCTCCGCCGATGCCGAACGCTGGTAGTGCCGCAAGCTCACACAGGATACCGAAGACGAACACTGCGAGCCCCACATACAGCGTGGCAGTGGAGCCAGCTGCGATGGACATCACATAGGCGCCAGCCACGAGAAGCATGATGCCCGTCCACACGACCACGGCAGACATCGACTTTCCATCAGCGCCAAACGCTGGAAGCCCTGCGGCGATGAAGTTCACCCCCGCAGTGCCCACCACAGCGGCGCTGAGGTAGTCTGGCGCGTCCATTCCAAAGCCGCTGTAGAGCAGACACGCGGTGATGAATGTGGTGATGCCCACAAAGATGGCCAGCAACTGGGCGCCCTTAGCTGGAACCTTGCCGGCAACGGCAAGGCCTATCGGTAGAAATCCAAGTGAGAACAACAATACTGGTAGTGCAGCTGGATGCATACTATTTCCCCTCCTTTATAATAAAAGGGTGGGAAGGCCCACCCGGTCAAAATCACACTCCGAGGAGCTCCTCGTACTTGTCTCTGATGTCCTTCCAGGACATGCCCTTGAGGGCAGCCTCTGCGAGCACGGGTCCCTGAGCAGCCTTCTCTCCATAGATGCCCATGTCGTAGGACTCCACGAACTCTCTGTTCACGGCACCGCCACCACACACGAATGGAATCTCGATGCCCTTCTCCTTCAGCCTCTGGGCAATCTTCGGGAAGGCGTTCATCGTGGTGGTCATCAGTGCGGTGCCCGTGACCATCAAGGGCTGGTGCTCCTCCACTGCCTTGACGACCTCCTCTATTGGCACGTCCCTGCCGAGGTCGATCACGTTGAAGCCGTTGGCGTTGAGCAGTGCTACGACGATGTTCTTTCCAAGGTCGTGGATGTCGCCCTCGGCGACGTGGCACACCACTGTGCCCTTCCTCTCCATTGCCTTGCCCATCTTCTCCTCACACGCCTTGATGCCCGCTGCCATTGCGTCGGCGGCAATCATCACCTGTGGCAGGAAGTAGATACCTGCATCGTACAGCTTGCTCACCGCTGCCATTCCTGGCACCAGGGCATTGTTGATCACGTCGAGTGCGTCTGCCTTTGTGAGAGCCTCATTGACGGCTGCCTCCACACCTGCAGCATCTCCCTTGAGCATTGCCTCGGCAATCTTCTTGTACATGGGGTCCTTGGGCATCACGTCTGCCGCGAACTCCTCGGGAGCTACCTCCTTCTCAGCCTTGATGTCATATCTCACCAAGGTCATCTCAGTGTTTGCTTTACTAAAGTCTACTTCAGCCATGTTTTCCTCCTCCTTAATGGTGGTACAAACCCCCATCTTTACTCAGCCCTATATATAGATTACTTATTGAGTAAAACAAAATAATTTGAAAAAAGGAAAAAAAAGTTTATCTCTTTACAATTTTTGCAATTTATGCAAAGTACTCCTTCACTCCCTCCACAAAGGCGGCAAGGTTGGCGGTCGGGGTCTTGGGCGCTATGCCGCAGCCAGGTGCGCACAGGTCTGTGCCGCCATCCAGTGCATCCATCACTGCGTACTGTACCTTCTCTGGGTCGCCGAGCAGCAGTGGGTCTATGGAGGAGACGTTGCCCACGAGGGCCACCTTGTCACCCACCATCTTCTTTGCCTCTGCCATGCTCACCTTCTCCTCGATGCTCAGTCCGTCAGCGCCCGTCTCTGCCATGAGGGTGAGAATTTGCTTCACGTTGCCACAGATGTGCAGCACCGCCAGCGCGCCCTTGGAATGGATGGTGCGGTGCAGGTCCTTGAGATGGGGCAAGGCGAGTGTTTCGAACGAGGTGGGGATGATGGTATCTGGGGATGCCACTGGGTCCAGGGGCACCACCACATCCGCACCCGCATCCACGAGCGCCTCGGCGTACATCTTGAGCACCTCGGTGGCCAGCTCCACGAACATGTCCGCCTCGTCTGGCTCAGTCATGCTTTGCCTGATGAACTTCTCCACGCCCATGAGATGTCCTGCGAGCGTCACTGGACCTGTCACGCCCGCCATTATGGGCAGCTCATCCCCCACCTCTGCCTGGAGCTGCTCCACCGCTTTGAGCACCACGGGCACCCTTCCCTTCTCGAGGAAGTCCTCATAGGGGATGTCGCCCACATCCTCGTATGGGGTCTCCTTTACCGAGGGCTGCCTCTCCTCGTTGCCCCAGTTGATTGGCACGCCAAGGGCATCCGCCTCCACCGTCAGGCAGTAGGGCACACGGGCGGTCTCCAGCCCCACCTCCTGATAGGGCATCTTGGCGAGCTTTACCATCTGGTCAACGTGCTTGTGGGCCTCTGGCCAGAACACGCCAGCCTTCTGCATGAACTCTACGGTGCCCGTCTGGGTCACTGAGGTAGCCGGAACCCTATCCACCTCTTTCTTCTGGAGTGCGGCAAGCACTCGCTCCTTAGGTGTCATCTCAGTCATTTGCTTTCCTCCACATTACGCTAAGGCATATGCTATTTTAATATTTTGTAGGGGGCGCTCTGGTGGTGGGAAGATTTAGGGTAAAATCAGAGTGAAATCCTTACAATTGATAACATTTATATCAGAATAAACTCCACCACTCCCCTGTAAAAAACCATTGGGAGG
>LDZQ01000592.1_pt1 | contig 34454 bp, 39 predicted proteins | sample 615361 | NCBI WGS metagenome assembly LDZQ01 (sample SAMN03408297, study PRJNA278302) | terrestrial metagenome | isolation source: oil reservoir sample I2 | place: USA: Alaska, North Slope, Ivishak formation | collected 2013 | reverse complement strand
GGATTTATGGGAGAGCAGCACATAAGCAGGATGTACAGGGACGTTAGAATTCTGGAGATCTACGAGGGTACAAGGGAAATAGAGATGGAAGTTATTGCCAGGTCGCTGCTCGGAAAGATACCCTCAAGACTCGGAGTTGTGAGGAAACATCCTCTACAGTAAATTTTTTATTATTTGAAAAACGTTTGCAGGGTGATAGAATGGAGGAAGTATATATAGTTGATTTTCTGAGGTCTGCATTCTCGAGGAGCAGGCCAAAGCAGCCGGAGAAGGACGTTTTCAACAAAATAGACATGCCTGCAGTGGCTGCGATGCTGATAAAGGAGATGGTGAACAGGACGGGCATCGATCCTAAGGAGATTGGCGACGTCATCACAGGATGCACAATGCAGATGAAGGAGAACTGGCTTTACGGCGGTAAGGTTGTCCCTCTTCTCGCTGAACTGCCCGTAGAAGTTCCTGCGCACGGCGTTGAGAGGGTCTGCAACTCCTCAACGACAGCAGTTCACCACGGAACAATGGAAATCATGCTCGGCTACTCTGACATCGTAATTGCATGCGGTTTCGAGCACATGACCCACTTGCCAATGCAGATGGACCTCAACCCGCACATCGGCATCTCACCCACTCTGATGTCCCGCACGGATTTGATTCAGAAATATGATTTAATGACGGCCATGAGCATGGGTCTCACAGCGGAGAAGCTCTTCGAGGTTGCGAAGGACGAGATGGGATGGACGAAGAGAGATCTGGATGAGTGGGGTGTCAGGAGCCACAAGCTTGCAGCTCAGGCAGTCAAAGAGGGCTGGTTCCTTGAGGGAGAGGGCTACCCGATGAAGTGGAAGGGAGAGATTCTCCCCATTGAGGTGGAGCAGGCAGACGGAAGCAAGAAGGTCATAGACGTTGACCAGTCAATAAGGCCTGACACAACGCTTGAGCAGGTGGAGAAGCTCCCACCAGCCTTCAAGCCGGGAGGTGTTATCACTGCCGGAAACTCCTCTCCGCTCAATGCAGGTGCTACAGCACTTATGCTGATGAGCAAGAAGAAGATGAAGGAATATGGCCTTGAGCCGATGGCAAAAATCGTTTCAATGGGCTGGGCTTCAATCGACCCGAGCATCATGGGCGCAAGCCCCGTTCCCGCAAGCCTGAAGGCATTGCAGAAGGCTGGGCTTGAGGCGAAGGACATAGACTACTGGGAGATAAACGAGGCCTTTTCTGTTGTTCCGCTCTACACCATAAAGAAGCTCGGCCTCGACCCCGAGAGGGTGAACATCAAGGGAGGAGCAATTGCCATAGGCCACCCGCTCGGAGCGAGCGGTGGAAGAGTTCTCGGCACCCTCGCAAGAATCCTCCTCGTTCAGGAGGCCAAGTACGGCTGTGCCACGCTCTGTGGTGCAGGCGGACAGGGTGGAGCCACCATCATCGAGAACCCGTATATCTAAACTCTTTTTTCTTTTTAACGAAAAGGAGTAACCTTTTATCGCCCCCTGTTAACTTCGCTTCATGATAGTTCACCCCATCGATTACCGCTACGGCACCCCCGAAATGAAGAGGATTTGGAGCGAGGATAGCAAGATCAAGAGGATGGTAAGGGTTGAAATGGCTCTTCTACGCGCTCTTGCAAAAAAAGGATACCTCAGCGAAGAGGAGGCCAAAGAGGCCAAAAAGAAGGCTTACAGCGTAACACCAGAGAGAGTGAAGGAAATTGAGGCAGAGATAAAGCACGACATAATGGCGCTGGTAAAGGCCATTACCGAGGCCACCGGATGCAGGTGGGTTCACTTCGGAGCCACATCAAACGACATAATCGACACAGCAACGGCTTTGCAGCTAAGGGACAGTTTGAAAATCCTCGAGGTTAAAATAAAGCGCCTTGCGAAGGTTCTTGCGGACAAAGCCTTAGAATATAAGGACGTGGTCTGCCTCGGCAGAACTCACGGTCAGGCGGCTTTGCCCACAACCTACGGCTTCAGATTCGCCCTGTGGGCGGCTGAGGTTGCAAGGCACTACATCAGGCTGCAGCAGATGAAGGACAGGCTTCTCGTAGGGCAGATGAGCGGGGCAGTGGGAACACAGGCCGCCTTCGGCAAAGACGGCTTCGAGATAGAGGAGGAGGTTATGAGGCTGCTGAACCTTAAACCGGCTCTGATTTCAAGCCAGATAATACCCAGGGACTCCTACTGCGAGTACCTCGAGTTTCTCGCAAATCTTGCTGCAACACTCGAAAAGATTGCTCTGAACTTCAGACTCCTTCAAAGAGCTGAAGTTGGAGAGTTGATGGAAAAATTCGAGGCCAAGCAGGTCGGAAGCTCCACGATGCCCCACAAAAGGAACCCAATAGACTGCGAGAATGTTTGCGGCTTGGCGAGGGTCGTGAGGGGGTTCGTGGAGCCTCAGCACCAGTCGGCAATTCTGTGGGAGGAGAGAGACCTTACAAACTCCTCGGCGGAGAGGATAACCCTTGTTGAGTCAACGGTTCTGGCGGACCACATTCTAACGAAGATGATAAAGGTTGTTTCCAGCGTTAGTCTCAACCTCGAGAACATCAGGAGGAATCTTGAGATGCAGAGGGGGCTCAACCTGAGCGAGGCGGTGATGATAGAGATGACGAAAAGAGGGGTGGGGAGGCAGGAGGCGCACGAGATTCTCAGGCAGGCGGCGATGAGGGCTTACGAGAACAATTCATCGCTTCTTGACGAGCTTTTGAAAGACGAGAGAGTTATGAAGTACTTCAAAGAGGATGAGCTTAGGGAGATTCTGAAACCTGAAAATTATCTGGGGACTGCAAGGGAAAGGGTCGAGAGGGTTGTGAGATGGGTGAACGAGGTGTTGAAATGAGGTTGAGGATTAGATTCGAAAGTGCGGAATGCGAAGTTGAGCTTTACGAGGAGTGGGCGCCTGAGACTGTAAGGGCGATTGCCGATGCTCTGCCGATAAAGTCCACCGCCAACAGGTGGGGAGATGAGATTTACTTCACAACGCAGGTTGCGGTTGAGAAGGAGGAGAATTCGAAGGACGTTGTTGAGCTGGGAGACGTGGCGTACTGGATTCCTGGAAAAGCTATATGCCTCTTTTTCGGAAAAACGCCGATAAGCGACGATAAAATCAGGCCTGCAAGTGCCGTCAACGTTATAGGGAGGATCGTCAACAGCATGGAAGGCCTTAAGGGCGTTGCGGACGGAGAGAGTGTGGTTGTGGAGAGAGCGTGAAGTATTTATTTTTTCTCAAACCACAAACTACATGAGTCCCGAAGAGATTCTGCAAAAGGCCATTGAGATGGAGAGGGAGGCTATTGAGACCTACGCCGAAATGAAAAGAGAAGCCGACAGGGAAACTGCAGAACTGCTTGATTTCCTCATCTCTCAGGAGAGGGAGCACATAAAGCTCCTCAATGACCGCCTGAAAGTTGTGAGGCTGCTGAAAAAAGAGTAGGAAGAGTGGCCATCAGGATAACCAGAATGGCTAGGGTCAGCGTCAGCAGAACGAGCTTTGATGAAGGTTTCCTCTCCCTGATGTAATCTCCGAGCGCTTCTGTGTAAACCACAACGGTAAACGTGAACGCGGCAAGCAGAGAGAACGAGAGCCAGTGGGGCATCTCCGTCACGGGAAGAAAAGCCTCCCAGATTTTCATCGAGTAGTAAAAAACCGCCACAAACTCAATTACAGCCGCGGCAGCCTGCAAAGCCGAGGTTCTCTTCTGCAGCTCAAGATTTTCCTTCCCCCTGAGCATTTCGAGGCGAAGATGAACGACGTCGAGCGCATCCCTGACTCCCGAAAGGGTTTGCTCGAACCTCGACTCGAAGTAGCTTATTGTCTCAAGCTGATTTCTGAGCTCGTCAATCTGCTCCTTTAACAACCCACCAAGAAAGTTTGAGATGCTGCTCGCCCTTGCAATTGAGGAAAAAATTTCCTCAACGTCATCCTTGAACAGCATGTAGCTGCTGAAAAAAGAAGCCCTTAATGCCGAAACCTCGAAGGATAGCTCCTCAAGTTTCTCTATGCTGAGCGTTTTAACGTCCTCCGAGATTTTCGTAATCTCCTTCACAATCTCGCTTTCCCTTTCCGCAAGATGGCTCGCCCTCAAGTTGCAGTCCTTGATGAGGAGCCTTGCCGAGCTGATTTCGCACAGCAGCGCGGGAAGGTAATCGTAAAACAGCTTCTCGTTAAAATTGCAGTCTAAAAGAAGCTTATCCCTCAGGGAGTACTTTCCAAACCTGAAGCTCCGAAAATTGCCGTCATCTTTTTCTATTTCCACTTCAAAAATCTCTATTGGCTCTACGTCAAGCTCAAAGGGCTCTTTGGAGAAGAGAAAGTAGAGCGATCTGTATTTACCAACAACACCTTTTTCGGATTTCGCCAGCAGTTCCACGTATCTGAATCTCCTAAACTCCGGAGAAGCTTCTCCGATGGCTTTCAGCACTCTTTCAAGATTCGACTCGTCGAAGATTGCGTAGCGCACATTTGGATTTGTGTCTGTTTTATAAAAAATTTTGTGGATTTGGTTCAGCTACAGCTAAATGTTTCCATGCAGCTATTCGTTCAATTCAACCTCCCCAAAAACCATGTAGCCTCAATCAACCCTTCCACCGCGCAGAGCTCAAAAAGCCTGACCGTAAAATATATATAGAAATTTCAATCCACCAATATTTGCAAGAGGGAGGTGAGTGGGATGGCCACACTGCAGGGGACACCGGTTTTGATACTGAAGGAGGGAACTCAGAGAACCGTTGGAAGAGATGCCCAGAGGATGAACATAATGGCCGCTCGTGTGATTGCCGAGGCAGTGAAGAGCACCCTTGGGCCGAAGGGAATGGACAAAATGCTCGTTGACAGCCTTGGAGATGTGGTGATTACAAACGATGGTGTGACAATCCTTAAGGAGATGGACGTTGAGCATCCAGCAGCGAAGATGATCATTGAGGTTGCAAAGACCCAGGACAATGAGGTCGGTGACGGCACCACAACTGCTGTAGTTCTTGCGGGAGAGCTGCTGAAGAAGGCAGAGGAGCTTCTTGATCAGGACATTCATCCGACGGTGATTGCCAGAGGTTACAGAATGGCCGCAAACAAGGCGGTTGAGATTCTGGAGAGCATAGCAATGGACATCGACGTTGAGGACGAGGAGACCCTCAAGAAGATTGCCGCAACTGCCATAACTGGAAAGCACTCAGAATATGCGCTGGACCACCTGAGCAGCCTCGTTGTTGAGGCTGTGAAGAGGGTTGCAGAGAAGGTCGATGACCGCTACAAGGTTGACGAGGACAACATAAAGCTGGAGAAGAGGCAGGGAGGCAGTGTTGCAGACACAAAGCTCGTTAACGGCATCGTCATCGACAAGGAGGTAGTGCATCCGGGAATGCCCAAGAGAGTGAAGAATGCGAAAATTGCAGTTCTGAAGGCTGCCCTTGAGGTCAAGGAGACCGAGACGGATGCTGAAATCAGAATCACCGACCCAGACCAGCTGATGAAGTTCATCGAGCAGGAGGAGAAGATGCTCAAAGAGATGGTCGACAGGCTTGCAGAGGCTGGAGCCAACGTTGTCTTCTGCCAGAAGGGCATTGATGACCTTGCCCAGTACTACCTCGCAAAGGCTGGAATCCTTGCAGTGAGGAGAGTCAAGCAGAGCGATATCGAGAAGATTGCAAAGGCGTGTGGAGCGAAAATCATAACCGACCTGAGGGAGATAACCTCAGCAGATCTCGGAGAAGCGGAGCTTGTTGAGGAGAGGAAGGTTGGCGACGAGAAGATGGTCTTCATCGAGGGCTGCAAGAACCCCAAGGCCGTGACGATACTGATCAGGGGCGGCAGCGAGCACGTTGTGGATGAGGTCGAGAGGAGCTTGCAGGATGCCATCAAGGTCGTCAAGACCGCCCTCGAGAGCGGTAAGGTCGTTGCTGGTGGTGGAGCACCTGAAATAGAGGTTGCCCTCAAGATAAGAGACTGGGCACCAACGCTTGGCGGAAGAGAGCAGCTGGCAGCTGAGGCCTTTGCATCAGCCTTAGAGGTTATTCCAAGGGCCCTCGCCGAGAACTCAGGGCTTGACCCAATCGACATTCTTGTCGAGCTGAGAAAGGCCCATGAAGAGGGCAAGACCACCTACGGTGTGGATGTGTTCAGCGGAGAAGTAGCCTGCATGAAGGAGAGGGGAGTCCTTGAGCCGCTGAAGGTCAAGACTCAGGCAATCACAAGCGCTACAGAAGTGGCAATAATGATTCTGAGAATCGACGACGTCATTGCTGCAAAGGGACTGGAGAAGGAGAAGGGACCAGAGGGAGAGAGCGGAGGAGAGGAGGATTCTGAAGAATAAATTTTTTAAATTTTATTCTCCTTAAGCCATCTGAAAAACTCCTCGAAGGCCTTTCTTCTGTGGGAAACTTGGTTCTTCTCCTCGGTTGCCATTTCTGCGAAGGTTTTATTGCCGTAGAGGAAGATGGGGTCGTAGCCGAAGCCCTGAGTTCCCCGCATTTCTCTGGAGATTTCCCCCTCCACCTTGCCGGTGAAGGTTCTCACCTCCTTGCCGTCAAAGTAGGCTACGACAGCCATGAAGTAGGCTTTTCTGTTCTCAACGCCTTCCATGAGCTTAAGAATCCCCTCGTTGCCGATGGTTTTGAAAACGTAGCTTGAGTAGGGCCCGGGAAAGCCCTTCAAAGCCTCAACGAACAGACCGCTGTCCTCAATTACGAACTCCCCCTCCACCTTCTCAGCCAGCATCTCAGCACTAAGCCTTGCAATCTCCTCCAGACTGCTTCCCTGCGGCTCAATGTACTCCATCTTCAGCCACTCTATCTCGATTCCGTACTTTGAGGCCATCTCTCTTACTTCCCTGAACTTTCCCTCGTTGGACGTTATGAAGTACATGGTATCAATTTGTGGGTGGATAGAAATTTGTTTCGAAGAAATATTAAAGGAAAGATTTAAATATTAAGGATAAAATTAGTGACATGCCAACGCAAGCAGCAAACGAGGCCTTGGCAATATTGAGGGATGCATCCCAGTTTCAATGGTATGTAATAACCCTTCTGCTGGTAGTGATTTACATCTACGCCAGCGAAATTCATCAGAAAAATTACAGGGCTGTATTCGCTGGACTTGCCTTCTGGGGGATGGATTGGTTCAACGAGATATGGAATGCCCTCGTTTTCCACTTCACAAACTACGCTGCTGTTTGGATGGCCCCAGGAAAAACCGCTTACCTGATTTTGATAGGTCTCAACATTGAGATAAGCATGATGTTCGCAATCATGGGTGTAGCAGCAACAAAGCTTTTGCCTGAAGACAGGAAAGCGAAGATTTTCGGCATTAACAACAGAATCTTCTATGCCATTGTGCTGTCTGCAGCATGTGTCGTCGTTGAAATTATTCTGAATGCCGCCAATGTTCTTGTCTGGGAGTACTGGTGGTGGAATGCCAAGATGCCACTCCTGATATTTCTGATCGGCTATCTGCCTTTCTTCCTCGTTGCCTACTGGGTTTACGATATGGATTTGGTAGAAAAGCAGGCCGCAGTTAGCTTTGGAATTCTGGCGATTGACGCCGTACTCCTGATAGTCTTTGCAGGTTTGATGGAGTGGATTTAGCTCACAAGAGTTATTCGAATTGCCGGTTTATTGGTTTTTCGCTCAACCCTTGTTCAATCAGCCCCAGAGCACAGCCTCAATTTCCGAGCAGATTTTCTCTGCATCGTCATTGGCTGGAATAATCTCAAACTCACCTGAGGAGAGACCAATTTCAATCGCCCTTGCTATCTGCTCCTGTTCGAAAACACTTCCCTTGGAAACTTCCGGAGTTGTGCCGTGGATTCTGAGAATGGCCACACCAACTGCATCGATGGCAACTCTGTCGTTGCTGGCAATCATCAATCCCGGCTCAATGACCGTTCCTCTCTCAGGCCCACCATGCGAGAAGCCCTTTATGGCATCCATGATTACGATTTTGGGGGAGTAGGATACGTTTATCTCGGCAATCATCTTTCTCATGTGGGGCGAGGTGTGGAGCTCTGACATGTAGTCGTGCCCCTTCCACCTCCTCGCCACCATTCCAACGCTGTTCTTGAGAGACATGGTGAAGTGCCCTCCAAAGCGATGCGTCTTGAGGCAGCATGTCTGTATTACAGAGTCAACGGTCAGGAAGATGTCTGCGAAGGGATAGCCTTTTTTCCAGTGGCTGTCTTCTGGCTGGTGAAGAACCCAGCCGTCGTAGCTGTCGAGGTCGATAACTGTAAAGCCCTTCTCTCTGGCCAAGTCCAGAATGCCCATGGTTTTCAGCACCGCTGAAGTGTTTCCCATCCCGCTCCTCTCTGCCATGAATACCTCTGCCTTCTGCTCCTTCAGAACATCAACGATTGCTGAGAGCGTCTTTGGATGGGTTGATGCGGGAAAAGGATCGGCGCTGTTGTAGTTGGCCTTTAATCCAACGGTTGAACCCTCAAAGTCAGAGAAGTTCTGCATGAGCTTGCTGACAGCCTCTTCCCTTCTCTCGGTTTTGAGAACGTAAACGACTGATTTTCTTGGAGGATTGGATTTAGGCGTTAGTGGTTCTTCCACCACTCTATCACCGATGGCACAGCCTGAAAGTAAAAAAGAGAGGGCTGCTGCGGATGTTATGAGGAAATCCCTTCTTTTCATAGCTTTTAAGAGCCTCTCGTGCAGTAAAACTCCCCTTTGAGTTCCATCACGGCCGCAACCTTGCAGAGGGGGCAGAGACAGCCCTTCTCATCTTTTATTACCTCACTTGTTCCGAAGTAGCAGAAGCCAGTCTTGCTTTCCTCCGCAACGTAGGTTGAGCAGTCCCTGCAAATGCACTCCCTCTCAACGAGCTCGTCAACCCTCTCCATTCTTTCACCTCAAACCTGCGGTTATCTCCTTATACAGCTTCCTGTTGCTTCTCCACAAATCAAAGCGGTCGAGGTGCATAACCTTTGCACACACTGCAGCGAAGTCCTTCACGAACTTCTCCTTTGCATCATCGCAACCGTAAACCTCTGCCACAGCCCTCAGCTCGTCGTGATGGCCTAAGATTAAATCAACCCTCGTTGCCCTCCACCTCAGCTCTCCGCTCTTCCTATCGTAGCCTTCGAAGGTGTACCTGTAGTCGTCAGCAGCCCTCCACTCTACGGACATGTCCAGAAGGTTGACGAAGAAGTCGTTGCTCAGCACTCCGGGCCTTTCGGTAAGGACACCGTAGTCAGAGTGGCTGTAGTTTGCTCCAAGAGCCCTCATACCCCCAATCAGCACCACCATTTCGGGAACTGTGAGGGTTAGCAGGTTCGCCTTATCGACGAGGAAGTACTCGGGAGTTGTGTAAACGTCCCTTTCATTGATTCTCTCTGGATACCTGAAGTAGTTCCTGAAGCCATCGGCGAAGGGCTCAATGACTCTGTAGAATTCCTTGTCAACGTGCTCTTGCTGCGCATCCACTCTGCCGGGAATGAATGGAACCTTAACGCTGAATCCCGCCCTCCTTGCCGCCTCCTCAACAGCTGCAATACCTCCAAGGACAATGAGGTCGGCGATTGAAATTCTCTTCTCACTCCCCTTCGCCCCCTCGTTGAACTCCTGCTGAATTTTCTCGTATGCAGCAATAACCTTCTTAAGCTCTTCCGGATGGTTTACCTCCCACACACTCATCGGCTTAAGCCTGATTCTCGCCCCGTTGGCCCCTCCTCTCCTGTCCGAGTTGCGGTAGGTTGATGCTGAGGCCCACGCAAAGTAAACGAGCTGGCTTAAGCTGAGCCCCGACGCAAGAATCCTCCTCTTCAGCTCCTCCACGTCCTTTTCGTCAACGAGCTCGTAATCTCTCCTTGGCAACGGGTCCTGCCACACAAAGGTCTCCTCCGGCACGTACTTGCCAATGTAGCAGTCCTTTGGACCCATGTCTCTGTGGGTGAGCTTGTACCACGCGATGGCGAATGCCTTTTCAAATTCCTCAGGATTTTCGAGAAATCTCCTCGCAATTTTCGAGAACTCTGGGTCGAAGCGGAGGGCTAAGTCAGCGGTTAGCATTCTCGGCCTGTGCTTTTTGTTTGGATCATGAGCATCGGGAATGATTTCTGGAGCGTCCTTGGCAACCCACTGGTTTTTCCCTGCTGGGCTCTTCTCCAGCTCCCACTCGTAGGTGAAGAGAATTCTGAGGTAGTTTATGCCGAACTTTGTGGGCGTGGGCGACCAAGTAACCTCAAGACCAGAAGTGAAGGTGTCAGAGCCCTTTCCCTTGCCGTAGTTGTACTTCCATCCGAGCCCCTGCATTTCAATGGGAGAGGAGCTTGGGTCTGGCCCAAGATAATCAGCGGGTCCAGCGCCATGACACTTTCCGAAGGCATGCCCTCCGGCGATAAGTGCTACAGTCTCCTCGTCGTTCATCCCCATCCTGCGGAAGGCAACCCTAATCTCCTGAGCCGAGCCAAGCGGATCTGGATTTCCGCCGGGCCCTTCAGGGTTTACGTAAATCAGGCCCATCTCGGTAGCTGCAAAAGGTCTCTCAAGCTCCTCCTTCTCCCCTCTCTTTGCTGTAAGCATCTCCTCCTCCGGCCCCCAGTCGGGGCTCTCGTCAGGCTCAAAGATGTCCTCCCTGCCCAGTGCGAAGCCGAAAAGCTTCACTCCCATGTCCTCCATTGCAACTGTGCCCGCAAGGATAATCAGATCCGCCCAAGACAGCTTTCTGCCGTACTTCTTCTTTATCGGCCAGAGCAGCCTTATCGCCTTGTCGAGGTTTATGTTGTCCGGCCAGTTTATGCGGGGCGGAAAGCGGATGCTCCCGTCCCTCGCCCCACCTCTGCCATCAAAAATGCGGTAGCTGCCCGCGCTATGCCACGCAAGGCGGATGAACAAAGGGCCGTAATGGCCGAAGTCAGCCGGCCACCAGTCCTGAGAGCTTCTCATCAGCTCCTTCAAATCCCTGATGACAGCATCGATATCGAGATTCTCAACCTCCTCGACGTAATCGTAATCCTCCCCGTAGGGATTCTGGAGGTTCTGTCTCAGAATTTTCAGGTTCAGCCTGTTGGGCCACCAGTCCGTAATCCACCTTTTCCTTGCTCCAACCATAACACCACCCTGTCTCATCATACTTAAAGCTGATGTTTTAAAACAATTTCGATTTAGAAGTTATTTCTAGAAGAAAAATGTTTTTTACTAAGATGTGAAATTGAAGATGTGTGGAAGGAAAGGGCAATGGAGGAGATGAAAAAAGCCGGTTTGAGGCTAACTCCGCAGAGGCTGAAGCTTATTGAGGTAATAGAAAAAATTGGGGGCAGGCACCCTACTCTGAAGGAGGTTTATGAGGAAGTGGTGAAGGAGTTTCCCACAATGAGCTTCTCAACGCTTTACTCCAACCTGCTGATTTTCAGGGGACTGGGTTTGCTGGACTTCTTCACGCTTGAGGGGGAGACGAGGGTTGAGGTTAACTGTGAGCCGCACTTCAACGTCATAGAGAGGGAGGAGATTAGAGATTTCGTGGATGAGGAGCTGATAGGGGAGATAGAAAGGAGACTGGGGAGGAATGTCAAGGTTGTGAACGTTTTTATGGAGGATAGGGATTGAGGGGGGAAGTAAGTGCGTGAGCACTGCGCTCAGCCAAGCGGGGTACCACATCAAATCCAAGTGATGGCGAGTGGACAGTAGTAAAGAAGGACGAAAATGGTTTATATACGTTAATTGTATTGAGCACCGGGGGGAAAATTGAGTTCGACGCTCAGGGCTGCAGTGATAGGAATCCTCGTGAGCATCGCTGTAACGGCAATTATCTTCAAGTACACCGAATCAGAGCTAACCTGGAGTGTCATAAAAAGAGCCAACTGGCTTCTGCTGATTGTGGCGTTCCTTCTCCAGGTGTCCTTCTGGCTTCTCTGGGCGCTTCGCATGAAGCTCCTTTCAAACTATCTTGGTTACCACATCTCCTTTTTCCACTCCCTTGAGATAACAATGGCGAGCATGTTCACGGCATCCATAACTCCCTCCTCCGCTGGTGGGGAACCGGTAAGAGTCAAAATGCTCTCAGACAGGGGTGTGGAGGTGGGCACGTCGGCCTTTATCGTTCTTGCTGAGAGAATCCTCGATTCCATGTACTTTTCGACGGCCCTGCCGGTTTTTTTGATTGTAACAGGATTCTCGACAAGTTTTGGATTTAAAATAGCCATTATCTTCATCACCCTCCTTTTGGTTTTTCTCTACATTCTCTACAGAATATTCAGAAACGAATCCAGCATTGACAAATTTGCCCAGCTTCTCTACAAAGCTGTTCGAAAGTTCAACGAAAAAAAGGCCGAGAAGTACTCCTCAACCTTCTCAAGGGAGCTCAGAAGATTCAGAGAGGCTACGATAAAGATGCTGTCCGATTCCCCTTCTGGAATTCTCGTACTGTACCTTGTAACGCTTGTTATGTGGAGTGCAAGCTTCGCAATCCCCTCGGTAATCCTCGTTGCTCTCGGCTACGACGCTTACTTCCTCTACTCCTACACTGCCCAGCTCATAATAGTGATCGTCTCCCTAGTTCCTCTAACTCCCGGAAGCAGCGGAATCGCGGAAGTGAGCATGGCGTACCTCTACTCCAACTTCGTGCCGACCAACGTGCTCGGCGTCCTCGTGGGACTGTGGAGGCTGATAACCTACCATACAAACATATTTTTCGGCGCGATATCTGTAAACTACAGCCTGATAAAATCAAAGTTTGTTAAAAATCAGCTAACGTAGCTCTCATCATCGTCGAAACCGTAGCTCATGTCCTGAAGCATTTTGGTTGCGAGTCCGACGAGCACCTTATCGTCGCCCACTATTTCCTTTATGAGCATGAGCGAAGCTGACTCCTTCAATTCAAAGCTTTTTATTTCATCCAGCAACTTGAGGAGCTTGGACGCCAGCTTGTAGATTTCTGCAAGCTTTACGTCGTCCTCACCCTCCACCTCTTCATCCTCTTCTTCAAATGTCGCGTACTCAAATTCGTCCATGCTAAGGTTTAACCTCAAAACTTAATTTAAGGTTTTCTGTAAAAGCTAAATTACCGAAGTGAAACTTCTGCCAATGGACATTCCAAGAGTCGTAATAGCAGGAACGAGCAGCAAGGTTGGAAAAACGATGATTTCCATCGGGCTAATGAGGCTGCTCGTTAACAGAGGTTACGAGGTTCAACCCTACAAAGTTGGACCGGACTTCATCGACCCGGGCTTTCACCACCTTGCAACTGGCAGATACTCGCGAAATCTTGATAGTTTCATGCTGAGCAGGTCTGCAATCCTTGAAACGTTCATCAGAAACTTCAGAGGTGCGGATGTCGCAATCATTGAGGGGAAAACGGGACTTTACGACTCCTCTGATGCCGTAAGCGAAAAGGGAAGCGTTGCAGAGGTGAGCAAGATTTTAAAAGCTCCTGTTGTACTCGTTGCCAACGTTGAGAGGTTAAACAGAACTGCAGCTGCAATAATTCTCGGATATAAACTCTTTGATCCGGATGTGTTGCTTAAGGGCGTTATTTTGAACAGAGTCGGCAGCGAGAGGCATGCTGGAAAGGTTAGGACGGCGGTCGAGAAGCTCGCAGGGGTTAGGGTTCTTGGAGTGGTGCCGAGAAAGAAGGTGAAAATGCCTTACCGCCACCTCGGCCTTGTTACGGCTTACGAGAGGGAGGACATGGACGAGCTGCTCGACAACATTGCGGAGATTGTTGAGAAGCACGTTGACGTTGATAAAATTCTCGAAATAGCTGAAAAGGCACCTCCGCTTGACTCCGTCTTTGAGGATGAAAAAGAAGATGAGGAAAAGAAATATGTGAAAATTGGAGTTATTAGGGACCAGGTTTTCTCGTTCTATTACCAGGACAATTTAGATGAGCTGTCAAAGTACGCTGAACTCGTCTTTGTGAACTCCCTTACTGATAAAAGGCTTCCCGATGTGGACGCTCTTTACATTGGGGGCGGATTCCCAGAGGTATTTGCGGAGGGACTTGAGAAAAACGAAAAGCTTAGAAACGAAATTTACGACTTCTGCCAGTCTGGAAATCCCGTTTATGCTGAATGCGGAGGGCTGATGTATCTCGGAGAGTCTCTTGAAACCTCAGAAGGGGAGTTTGAAATGGTTGGCTTCCTTCCGCTAAAGACAAAAATGTACGAGAGGTTTCAGGCGCAGGGCTATTCGGTTTACAGGACGTTGAAGCCGTGCATAATAGCTAAGAGAAACCAAAAAATAGTCGGTCACGAGTTTCACTATTCAAGGCCCACTCTTACGGGAAAGGCTGATTTTGCATTTAGGGTGGAGCGAGGGTTTGGAATTGACGGCAGGAGGGACGGAATACTAAAGGAAAATACGCTCGGATGCTACATTCATGTCCATTTTCTTTCGGATAAAAGCATCGCCAGAAGATTTGTTAAAAAAGCAATGAAGAAAAAATAAGATTAGACACAGCCAGTTGGCTTTGGAAGACCAGCAATTCTACAAGCGTCCTTTGCAGGTCCCTGCGGGAAGAGCTTGTAGATGTACTGCAGGTTGCAGTCTGGCCTGACCTCTTTCTTGCAGTGCTTTACAAGCATTCTGACTGGTGGAGCAACACCGTACTTTATAAAGTAGTCTCTCAGATATCTTATAATCTTCCAGTGCTCCTCTGTCAACTCAATCGGCTGCGGGCTGAAGCGGGTGTCCTTCGCAAGAGCCTCTGCAACCTCCTCGTCCCACTCTTCCCAATCCTGCAGAAAACCGTCCTCGTCAAGTCTGAGCTTCTTTCCTTTAACCTCTAACTCTGGCATGAAGTCACCTCCGTCTTAGAGTGCCTTTTCATCTACGCATATATAATTTACGGAATTAGCCCCATAAGGTTCAGAATTTTTTGAAAGAGCAAAAGCCTTTAAAAACCATCCTTCGAGTTATTTTTGCTGGGGCCGTGGGGTAGCCTGGTAGCCTCTCGGCCTGGGGCGCCGGTGACCCGAGTTCAAATCTCGGCGGCCCCACTTTAAATAGGCCGTGAGTTGTGTGCAGTCCAGCTTGGGGCGTACGTTCAAAACTTTTAGCAGATTTTTATACGGAGCAAAGAAATGGATTTAAACTTTGATGGCTGTTAATCTTTTAATGGTTGAAGAGGAAATTCTCAGCGTCTTAGAGGAATCGGGGGCGTTAAGCTCTAAAGAAATTGAGTTAGAGCTGCGAAAAAGGGGATACAACATAAGAGCAAGGACCATAAGATACCACCTGAAAAAGCTTGAAGAAAGGGGACTGGTTAGAAAAACAGCAACGGAAAAACCGAACTTACTGAAAAAGGCGAAAAGGAACTCAAGAGAAAAAGTGCTTTCGAAAGGCTGGGGGAGTTCTCGGAGAGAATAGAGTACAACGTATATCTCTCGAACTTTGACCTCTACACTCTTTCCGGGCTCGTACCCACAAATTTCGCCTTTATCGATAAATCGCTCTTTGAAAGGGCAATGGAGATCGTTGAGGAGTGCATTTCGCAACCTATATCCATTTCCAACCGCATCTTTATCGCCGAAGAAGGTGAGTCACTTGGAGGCTATACGGTTCCAAAAAACTCCTTTGCGCTGGGGGTTATCTCCAACACTATTTACGATGTCATATTGAAAACCGCCGGTGTGAACACAACTCCCGAGTACGCGGGGTTGATGAGCGTTGAAAACATGGAGGCAAGGGGGCTAACAGAATTGATCAGTTACTTCGGAACCACTCTGAGCCCCGGACTTTTGCTGCTGAAAGCAGGGTTGACATCCGTTTACTCTGCATGCAAAACCGGAAGGGGGGAAATTATAGTCGCCATAAGGTCCTTCAGCAGGTATGCAATGGACATAGCGAGAAGGGAGCTGGAAATTGCAGAAAGCAAAGGCCTTAGAGGTGTAATTAAAATTCTGCACCCCTCAGACAGAATTTTTGGACTTCCAGCGGCAAACAGGGCCAGATTGGTTGTGAGTGCTGGCCTAAACATGATAGCCCCACTCTTCGAGAACGGAATCATCCCTGAGGTTAGGGTTAACGAGTTCTTTGTGGATTTCAGGGACTTTAGAGTGATTTGATTACTCCTCTCGCCTCTTCATCTTCCTCGTAAACCGTCAGCAACGCTGATAGGGTTACTGGGATGGTTTGCTCAGTGGCAAAGGTTATGTAAGGGGCCAGGTCAATTACGAAATCCGCCAGCCTGAAAAGCCCCTTTGGAATGCCAACTCTGCTTCCCGCGAAAATAACAACTTCGTCAGCAAACCTGATTCTTCTAACAAGCTCCTCCTTCACATCTGAAATCTGCCTTCCCGTAGGGTCGGTGATTATCAAAACGTTCCTCTTTCTCCTCTTGTCCCTCGCGGTCTGGTAGAGGTCCCTAACGAAGACGGGAACCTTCCTCACCTCTCTCGCATAAGCCCTCTCCTGAATTTTGTATCGGGCAATCTGCCCCCTCCTAACTCCCTTTATGAAGTACTCAAGCTCGAAGGCGTTGACGTAGTCGTGAGGGGCGATTATGAGCTCCTTTATCTCGAAAGCCTGCGCAGCCCTTCCTATCCTCTCCCCTATTTCCAGAGCGGCCTTTGTATCTTCAAGATAAGGCATCTGGACGAAGCTGATTTTTCCAAAAAGCTTCCTCGAGTCAACCTTCTCTGGAGTGTACTTTTTCCGCTCCTCGCTGCCGTCAATTACTCCGATAAAGGCCCTTTTACCTATAATTTCAACATAAACTGCCTTATCCGGAAAATTGAGGTCAACCTCGCAGCCTGTAAGCTCCCTTATCCTGTCTCCCAAATCGAGGTTAACGTCGAGGCTTGTGAAGTCATGAGTTCCCCTTCTCTTCGTCCTAATTGCAAAGGTTCTCGCTCCCTTGACCTTCTCAGCCACCACCTCCGCCTTAGAAAGAATTTCATCGAGCTTTGCCTCGCACTCCACAAGGACGGGGATTATGGTCTCGATTTCGGGAATCTCCTCCAGCTTCTCTTTAAGGCTCTCATCGCAGTGAACGATGAGCAGGCCGAGGAAGCCTGAGGGCCTGATTTCAATTTCAACATCACCGATGGCATCTTTGATGTGCGATGCAGCAACGTATTCCATCTCCCTCAGCGTTTTTACGAGGAGCATGTGTGGCGTAAGAAGGCAAAGGTTTTAAGAGTTATCTCAGAAGTTCTACGCCTGAGGTGATATCATGCTCGGAAGGTTTGTTGCCAACGGAAGGATTTACGAGGGAAGTTTTGAGATTGATGGCGAGCTTCTTGTCTTCGACGGTTATGAGGTTCCCTTAACGGCTGTGAAGTTCCTTCCTCCAGTCGTTCCGTCAAAAATCATCGCAGTAGGTTTGAACTACATCGACCACGCTGAGGAGCTCAATATGCCGGTCCCTGAGGAGCCGATACTCTTCATGAAGCCCTCAACTGCTGTTATCGGCCACGATGACTGCATAATCCTGCCCCAAATTTCGCAGAGAGTTGATTACGAGGGAGAGCTGGCGGTTGTGATAGCGGAGGATTGCAGAAACGTTCCCGAAACTAATGCAGCGGACTACATTCTCGGCTACACCTGCTTCAATGACGTCACAGCGAGGGATTTGCAGGCGAAGGACGGGCAGTGGACGAGGGCGAAGAGCTTCGACACCTTCGCTCCTCTCGGCCCCTACATCGCCGAAATTGACGACCCCTCGAAGCTGGGAATTCAGACAAGAGTTAATGGCAAGGTGGTGCAGAAATCAAACACCTCAAATCTGATATTCGACGTCTTCCAGCTCGTTTCCTTCGTTTCCTCAGTGATGACTCTCAAAGCCGGGGATGTCATTGCAACCGGCACGCCCGCTGGTGTTGGGATGCTGAAAGATGGAGATGTTGTTGAAGTTGAGATTGAAAAGATAGGTATCCTTCGAAACACTGCCGTGAAAATTGACAGACAGATTCGATGTGAGTGCTGAGCAAAAAGTTATATTTCAAGTTTCTGTGAGGTGGACACATGGAAATCAGGAAGGACTATGACGCTCATGAGGTTGAGGAGAAGTGGCTGAAGCTGTGGAAGGACGAGATGTATTACTTTGACTGGAATTCCGAAAAGCCTCACTACATAATCGACACTCCTCCCCCATACCCCACAGGCTCCTTCCACATCGGCCATGCCCTCAACTGGTGCATTATCGATTTTATTGCAAGATACAAGAGAATGAACGGCTACGAAGTCATGTTCCCTCAGGGCTGGGACTGCCATGGCCTTCCGACCGAGGTTAAGGTGGAGGAGAAGTATGGCATAAAGAAGGGTGATATTCCAAGAGATGAGTTCAGAAGGCTCTGCGTGGAGTTTACAGAGGAGAACATTGCAAAGATGAGGGAGACAGCGAGAAGGATGGGCTACAGCATCGACTGGAGCAAGGAGTACATCACGATGTATCCCGAATACTACTCAAAAACGCAGCTCTCCTTCGTCAGAATGTACAATAAGGGGCTGATTTACAGGGATTATCACCCCGTCGTTTTCTGTCCCCGCTGCGAAACCACCATCGCTCTTGCAGAGATAGAGTACAGGCAGGGGAAGACGAAGCTGAACTACATAAAGTTCGATGATGACGTTATCATTGCCACAACTCGCCCAGAGCTTATTCCCGCCTGCGTTGCCATCGCAGTCCATCCAGATGACGAGAGAAATAAGCATCTGATTGGCAAAAAGGTTAGGGTTCCCACCACTCCGTACGAGGTTGAGGTTATAGCGGATGAGGAGGTTGACCCCGAGTTCGGAACGGGAGTGGTGATGATCTGCACCTTCGGAGACAGGCAGGATGTCAAGTGGTGGAAGAAGCACAAACTTGAGCTGAGAAACATTGTTGGGAGAGACGGAAGGCTGAATGAGAAGGCCGGGAGATATGCTGGCATGACCATTCCTGAGGCGAGGGAGGCAATTCTGGAAGACCTCAAGAAGGAGGGGAAGCTGCTGAAGCAGGTTGAGATTGACCACAATGTCGGCACATGCTGGAGGTGCAAAACACCTGTTGAGATTATCCCAGCAGAGCAGTGGTTCGTTAAGGTGGAGAAGGAGAAGATTCTTGAGGCTGCGAAGAGGATTAAGTGGGTTCCAGAGCACATGTACTCAAGGCTGGAAAGCTGGGTTCAGTCGATGGAGTGGGACTGGGTTATAAGCAGGCAGAGGATTTTCGCCACACCCATTCCCGCATGGTACTGCAAGAACTGCGGGGAGGTGGTTGTTGCCAAGGAGGAGTGGCTTCCTGTTGACCCAACGGCAACTCAGCCTCCCGAGCCATGCCCGAAGTGCGGCTCCACAGAGTTCAGGGGAGAGACCGACGTTCTCGACACGTGGATGGATTCCAGCATCACACCGCTGATAATTTGCGGATGGCCCAATTTGAAAGAATATCCAACTCACCTCCGCCCTCAAGGGCACGACATTATCAGGACGTGGGCCTTCTACACCATTCTGCGCTCTCTTGCATTGGAAGGGCAGATTCCGTGGTATGAGATTGTCATAAATGGAATGGTTTTCGGAGAGGATGGGAGGAAGATGAGCAAGAGCCTCGGAAACGTCATCGTGCCTGAGGAGGTTGTGGAGAAGTATGGAGTGGATGCGCTCCGCCAGTGGGCTGCGAGTGGAGTCATAGGGGATGACATAATATTCAACTGGAAGGATGTCATCGCTGCCAGCAGGTTCCAACAGAAGTTCTGGAGCATCACCCGCTTTACTCTGATGCACATCTCCGACTACACTCCATCTGAGGAGGACAAGAAGCTGCTGAGAGATGCGGACAGGTGGATTCTCTCGAAGCTCAACAGGCTTGTTGGAGAGGTTAGGAAGCACATGGACGAGTACAGGTTTGACGAGGCAATCAAGGCGATAAGGACGTTCACGTGGTATGAGTATGCGGACAACTACCTCGAAATCGTGAAGAACAGGCTTTACTCGGGCAGTGAGGAGGAGAAGAGGGCTGCCAAGTTCGTTCTCAGCTACGCTCTCGATGTTCTGACGAGGTTGATTGCACCAATCACGCCCTTCATGGCGGAAGAGTGCTGGAGCCACTTCAGAGAGGGGAGTGTGCACCTGCAGAGCTATCCAGTCGTTGAGGAGGAGTTTCTGGATGAGAGAGCGGAGAGGGCTGGGGAGGAGATTAAGGAGATTGTTGCTGCAGTTAGAAAGTTCAAGCACGATAAGGGGCTGGCTTTAAACGCCCCCCTCAAGAAGCTGATTGTCTACTCCAAGCTCGACGGTCTTGATGTAAGAGACATTGCAGGGGCGACAAACTCCGAGGTTGAGCTTGTTAAGGAGATGCCTGAGGTCAGGGAGAGAGTTAAGGAGCTTAAGCCAAAGTTTGCCATCATCGGCCCCATGTTCAGGGAAAAGGCGAAGGCCTTAATCAAAGCTGTCGGCTCACTCAGCAAGGAAGAAAAGGAGAGGTTGCTGAAGGAGGGGGCGATTCAGGTTAACCTCGATGGAGCGAGCGTTGAGGTTAAGGCCGAGTGGTTTGAGGCGGTGACGGAGAAAAGCATTGAGGGTAGAGAAGTGGAGATGCTTGAAACAGCTAACAGCGTTGTTTTTGTTGAGGTTTGATTTTTCTTATTTGGTTTTAGAATGCAGTTTTTTGATTTGGGCTATAATACCAAAATATTGAAATAATGTGTAGAATAAATTTGAGCTATGCTGGCATCGGACAGCAAACTTATCAGGATCAGAAATTTTGAGGCTTGTTTGGGAGTAGTATTAGAGATAAAAGAACCTGTAGGGTTCAAAAGACGCTATCTAAACTTTATAGAAGAGATAAAATCGGCCTATCAAATAAGTAGTCCAAGAAACGTTTTTAAAAGCTATGAGTTGAAACGCAAGTTGGGTTTGCAGGATTTTGAAGATGTTGCTCAAAACTTTGTAAATATCGTGATTGCAGATTCCTGTAGAATTCACATTGTATTTGCATCGTTTAATACTAAAAAAGTTGAAAAGGTGATTTATTACAGAAAAGACCGCAGAAAAAGGCAACAAGAAAAGAAAACCATAGAGTTTCTTAGGCATCTGAGTAGCTATTTTCCTTACGTAGCAGCTTGGAGCGCCATATTCAATGATGAAGCAATCAGTTTTGATAACATTGAAATCCACTTGGATTCTTTTGATGGCGAAGTAACATATGCTTGGGAAATCCTTAAAAATAATATTTCAGCAAAAATCAAGACATTTCCAAAAGGAGACCAGTGCAATCCCTTCATATCGGCATCAGACATCGTGCTTTCTTTGGTAGAGATTAACTTACTGAAGGGAGACTTTCGCTTGGATGTTCAAGAGTTGAAAAAATTATTAGAAAAATATAATATTAAAGGGTCGATCACCCATTGTGGAACCAACAAGATTAAATACATTACGCCGATTTCATCTCAAAAAATTCCAGAAGCTTTAGATTACGCTGAACCTGTCATTTACGTCGTTCCCGGACAGATAAAAAAAGAATGGATAGAAAACTCACCTAAATTCGAGTACGTTCTTAAATATGCTCAGTTTGTAGAAGGAGGAGTAAAGTTTCTAAACATAGATAGGGATTACGAATTTATTCGCGATACAGATGTTTTGGCTTATTTCGATGATGCAGGCAAGGTTTTGGCTAAAAACATATCCAGCCTTTATGATGTAGAATGCAAAAGCATCTCTGAAATCATAAATGAGACAAAATATTGACTGACTAAGAAAATCCGTAAATTAAATATACGTGTAATTACAAAAGTTAGAACGTGGAGGCATCCCCAGACCAGGGGGTGCTTCCCTAACTCCACATATAGTTTAAATTTTTTCCCATCCAAGATTAATTCCGATTAGCCACAAATCAACTGTGATATCCCAAAAATAATTTCACTCCTCAAACAACCACCTCCTTATGTATTCAACTCATCCTTTTCATTATCCCCCCGAAGTCCACACTCTTTATCTCAGCCTCAACTCCAAGCTCTCCGGCCTTTTCGATGTCTGCAATAATCTCAGCTACCGAGATAACCATTTTGGAGGGAATGCATCCCCTCGTGAGGCAGATTCCTCCCGGCCTGTCTTTGTCAATAACGGCAATTCTCGAATCCGGATTCATGCTCAGCAATCCCTGAACGATTATCATTGCCGAGCCCGTTCCTATGACAATAGCATCATACTTTTTCATGATTGTTAGACCGAGCCAACGTATTTAAAATTATTTGGAATGAACTTCTCATCGCCCAAAATTCAAACCTCACAGAAGGCATTTAGCGGAATTAATCCGAAAAATTTTTACCTATATGACAACTACTCCACTACGGGGTGAGGCTTTTGGAGGCTCAGCTTACGAGAAAAATCAGGGTTATTGTTGCCAAGCCCGGCCTTGATGGTCATGACAGGGGGGCAAAGGTTGTTGCCAGAGCTTTGAGGGATGCGGGCTTTGAGGTTATATACACGGGCATTAGAAGAACTCCTGAGGAAATCGCTGAAACCGCACTGCAGGAGGACGCTGATGTTGTTGGGTTGAGCATTCTGAGCGGGGCTCACCTTGAGCTCACGCCGATGGTCATTGAAGAGCTGAGGAAGAGGGGTCTGGAGCCGAACAGGGATGTACTCGTCATTGTAGGGGGCATCGTTCCAGAAGAGGACGTGCCAAAGCTCAAGGAGATGGGTGTGGCGAAGGTCTTCGGGCCCGGCACTCCGCTGAACGAGATAATTGATTTTATCAGGGCCGAGGTGCCCAAGTTAAAGAGGTGATAGCTTGATAAGGAAAATTGACCATGTTGGTGTTGCAGTAAAGAGCCTTGAAGAGGCAGTTAAGACATACGAGGCTCTTGGCTTCAGGGTTGAGGAGATTGAGGAGGTGGCGGAGCAGAAAGTCAGAGTTGCAATGCTTCCCGCTGGTGAAAGCAGAATAGAGCTTTTAGAGGCTACATCTGAAGACAGTGCTATTGCCAAGTTCATCTCGTCGAGAGGAGAGGGGATTCACCACATTGCGGTTAATGTGGAGAACATTGAAGAGGCGCTGAACAAAGCCAAAGAGGCGGGACTTAGGCTAATAGATGAAAAGCCCAGAGTTGGAGCGGGAGGGAAAAAGGTTGCCTTTGTTCATCCGAAAAGCACGCACGGTGTTTTGCTGGAGTTTGTGGAGGGCTGAGGGGATAAGATGAGAAAAGAGCTTCTTGAAGACCTTTACAGAAGGAAGGAGAAAATCAGGCAGATGGGGGGCAAGGAGAGGATAGAGAGGCAGCATGAGCAGGGGAAGCTTACGGCAAGGGAAAGAATTGAGCTTCTGCTCGACCCGGGAAGCTTTGTTGAAATCAACCCCTTTGTGGAGAAAAGAAACACAGACTTCGGCCTTGACAAGATGGATTTGCCCGCTGACGGAGTTGTGACGGGCTACGGAACAGTTGATGGCAGACCTGTTGCAGTATTTGCTCAGGACTTCACAGTGATGGGTGGCAGCTTGGGGGAGATGCACGGATTCAAGATAGCCTACATCCTCGACTTTGCGATGAAGCTAGGCATTCCTGTTGTGGGGCTGAACGACAGCGGTGGGGCGAGGATTCAGGAGGGTGTTGATGCCCTGAAAGGCTACGGGGACATCTTCTACCGCAACACCCTTGCGAGCGGAGTGATACCGCAGATAAGCGTGATAATGGGGCCGTGTGCTGGAGGAGCCGTTTACAGCCCCGCAATTGGCGATTTCATCGTCATGACCAAGAATCCTAACTGCTACATGTTCATCACCGGCCCTCAGGTGATTAAGACTGTAACAGGCGAGGAAGTTTCGGCCTTTGATTTGGGAGGATGGCAGGCCCATGCGATGAAGAGCGGCAACTGTCATCTTGTGGCTGAGGATGATAGAGATGCGATGATGCTCGTAAGAAGGCTTCTCAGCTATCTGCCGTTAAACAACATGGAGGACCCGCCTGTTGTGAAGACAGGCGACGACCCTGTCCGCTTAACGCCTGAGATTTACGATGTGCTGCCTGACGACCCGCAGAAGCCCTACGATGTGAGGGATGTGATTACTGCAGTTGTTGACAATGGAGAGCTACTGGAAATCCATCCATACTACGCCCCCAACGCTGTTGTGGGATTTGCGAGGATTGATGGGAAAAGCGTGGGAATCGTTGCCAACAATCCGAGGCACTTTGCAGGCTGCTTAGATGTTGACAGCAGCGACAAGATTGCGAGGTTCGTGAGGTTCTGCGATGCCTTCAACATCCCCATAATCACCTTTGTTGATGTGCCGGGCTACCTGCCGGGAGTGCAGCAGGAGTATGGGGGAATAATAAGGCATGGGGCCAAGGTTCTGTATGCCTACAGCGAGGCAACAGTCCCGCTTGTCACGATTATCCTGAGAAAAGCCTACGGAGGAGCCTATCTGGCTATGGGGAGCAAGCATCTTGGGGCGGACATTGTCTATGCCTATCCAACCGCTGAAATTGCAGTCATGGGGCCTGAGGGGGCTGCGGAGATTGTCTTCAGGAAGGAGATTAAAGCTGCAGAAGACCCGAAGGCCATGAGGGAGGAGAAGATTAGGGAGTACAGGGAGAAGTTCGCCAATCCTTACAGGGCTGCGGCTCGCGGCTACATAGACGATATAATAGACCCCAAGTACACCAGAGTGAAGGTCGTCTCAGCTTTGAGAATTCTGGAGAGCAAAAGGGAGAAGCTCCCACCCAAGAAGCACGGCAACATCCCGCTCTGAGGTGGTAAAATGACGCCTGAAGAGTTTCTGGCTGCGGTAGCTGCGATAAATCGCTATCTGAGAGAGAAGGAGGGAGTGGTTGAGCTCAGGGAATATCCAAGAAACTGGAAGATGGCGGCGAGGTTGAGAGAATGAAGTATGAAGTTAAAGTTCAGGGAAAGAAGTACGAGGTGGAGGTTGAGGAAGTCTCCCCCATGGTTTTTGAGGTTAAGGTTAACGGAAAAAAGGCTGTAATTGAGGTGAAGAAGAAGTTCGAGTTTAAGGAGTTCGAGAAGGCCGACATCAGGGAGAGGAGGTTTGCTGAGAGGAGAGAGGAGGCGAGGGCAGAGGTTAAAGCCACGGGTAAGGCAATCACCGCCCCAATGGCTGGTGTTGTGACCAAAATCCTCAAGAAAGTTGGAGAGAAGGTCAAGGCGGGGGAGACCGTGCTGATTATCGAGGCCATGAAGATGGAGAATCCCATCGCATCTCCTGAAGACGGGGAGATTGCGGAAATTGTTGTTAAGGAGGGAGATAAGGTTGCGAGCGGTGATGTGCTTGTTTACCTTAAGTAGGTGGTTTGTATGAACAAGAAGGAGTGGGAGGAGAAGTACGTAAAGCCTCTCCTCGAAAGATCCCCCGAAAGGAAGAAGGAGTTCAAAACATCCTCGGGCATAGTGGTTGACCGCCTCTACACGCCTGAGGATGTGGAGATTGATTACGAGAACAAGCTGGGCTATCCCGGAGTTTACCCCTTCACGAGGGGAGTCTATCCCACAATGTATAGGGGAAGGCTCTGGACGATGAGGCAGTATGCTGGCTTTGGCACTGCCGAGGAGACTAACAGAAGATATCGCTACCTGCTTGAGCAGGGACAGACGGGGTTAAGCGTTGCCTTCGACCTGCCGACACAGATAGGCTACGACTCCGACCATCCAATGGCCCTTGGCGAAGTCGGGAAGGTTGGAGTCGCCATAGACACCATTGAGGACATGGAGATTCTTTTCAACGGCATCCCGTTGGGGAAAGTTTCGACCTCAATGACCATCAACTCCACCTGCGCCCAGATTCTCAGCATGTACGTTGCTGTTGCGGAAAAGCAGGGGGTTGAGAGGGCGAATTTGAGGGGAACGGTGCAGAACGACATGCTTAAGGAGTACATCGCCCGTGGCACCTACATCTTCCCGCCCGAGCCGTCGTTGAGGCTTGCAACTGACATAATCATGTTCTGTGCAAAAGAGATGCCCAAATGGAACTCCATTAGCATTTCAGGCTACCACATGGAGGAGGCTGGAGCCACGCCCGTTCAGGAGGTTGCCTTTACCCTTGCCGACGGCATCACCTACGTTGAGAAGGTTATAGAGAGAGGCATGGATGTTGACAGCTTCGCTCCAAGGCTGAGCTTTTTCTTTGCTGCAGGAAACAACTTCCTTGAGGAGATTGCTAAGTTCAGGGCTGCAAGAAGGCTTTGGGCGAGGATAATGAAGGAGAGGTTCAACGCGAAGAATCCGAGGTCCATGATGCTTCGCTTCCACGTTCAAACCGCTGGTTGTACACTGACGGCACAGCAGCCCGAAAACAACATTGTGAGAGTTGCTCTGCAGGCTTTAGCTGCGGTGCTTGGCGGATGTCAGTCTCTGCACACCAACAGCTTTGACGAAGCTCTCTGCCTGCCAACTGAAAAGGCTGTGAGGATTGCTCTGAGAACGCAGCAGATTATTGCTGAAGAGAGCGGTGTTGCTGACGTCGTTGACCCGCTGGGCGGGAGCTACTACATTGAATGGCTTACGGACAGAATAGAGGAGGAGGCAATGAAGTACATTGAGAAGATAGACGAGATGGGAGGAATGATTAAGGCGATTGAGAGCGGTTACGTGCAGAGGGAGATTCAGAAGTCCGCCTACGAGAAGCAGAAGGCCATTGACGAGGGAGAGATTACTGTAGTTGGAGTGAACAAGTATCAGATTGAGGAGGAGATACAGATTGAGCTACTGAGAGTTGACAAAGCAGTGGTGGAGAAGCAGATAAGGAGGTTGCAGGAGTTCAGGAAGAACAGAGATGCGAAGAAGGTGGAGGAGGCTCTTGACAGGCTCAGAAAGGCTGCAGAGAAAGAGGATGAGAATTTAATGCCCTACGTTCTTGATGCTGTGAAGGCGAGAGCAACGCTGGGTGAGATGACTGACGCCTTAAGAGATGTTTTCGGGGAGTTCAGGGCTCCCGAGATTTTCTGATTTTTTATTATTTTTTATTATTTAATTTTCTTAGTACAAAAAGTAACAATTTCATCTTTTACTTTATTAACTCTCAATATTGTAAATAAATTAACTAAAAATAATATTGTTGATATAACTAAAATTAAAATTATGAAACTTCTCAAAATCAAGTTAAAATCTGGAGTATTGATTGTTACAAGAACTTTATAACCCAAAAAAGATATTACAAAAAGTGATGTACATCCAAATACCAAGACATTTGGTAAATCGTAAGCTAGTATAGCACTTCCCGTGAAGAATTTTGGAACAAATTCACTTTCGTAAATCATTAAGTTTTTTCCAATTAATTCGTTTATTGTTTTTTCTAAGTAAATCAGGTACCCTCCTAATCTAGCGATCGCGCTCAGGCTTGAAAATACGTTTGTCCACAATCCAATGATTAGCAGGATAGAAATAGTGTACATAACTGCATCCGTAGTGTTATCTATGACACTCTTTGTAATCTCATTTTTTATCAGAGAATGAAGTATATAACTCCCAATTAAGCTTAAAACTATGAGCCCAATTCTAATATTTCCTGTCATTTTTTGGGAAGTTAAATGTATCTCGTTTTTTAGAATTTTGTATTGCTCTAATAAAACTTTAATTTGTCCTGACTTCAGTTCTGGGTCAATTTGTTGTGGGTCAATTTGTTGAGACACATTTTGAATTTAAAATTTAGATTAAATAAATGTTTCTAAAAAACAGGGTAGAGTCTAATTAACAAAAACCACTCAATCGAATTGTAGTAAAGCATGAAAAGCTTACAGAACAGAATTCCAGTTTCTCACTGGATTATGGCAGCTAATCAAACAGAAAAAGACTTAAATTCGCTGCTTCAGCGAAGAAAACACGGATTCAACCTTACTTCTCTCACTGAAAGGTTTGATGCTAGTACTCCAATCCAAGACTCTCCAAACTGAACCAGCCAGGGAGCCTTATCCACCACAAATTTCGGCTTGTTTTCGCAGTACTCAAGCACTTCTTTGATATAAGGACTTTGTAGTCAGATAGTTTCTGGCTTCTTGGCTTTTTCTCCGGTGAGATGGACAATTTCTCCTCAAACCTCTTAATCCATCGGTGAACGGAGTATTTGGAAACAGGATGCAACTCCGACAGAATTTTAGCAGTTCTTCTCGCCGATGATATCTGGATGTAGATTGCTATTCCCAAAACTTTAATTTCGAGTTGTTCCTCTCCAAGACTTTAAGCTCCTCAACAATATCCTTTTATTTGTTTTAGTAAGGGACACGTTCCCTTTGGATGAAGGTTAATCAAATTCAGCTTTTTCCAGCCTCTCATAGATTTTCTTTGTGTGACCGACCGCCAAGCAGATATCACAGATATAGGGGCCGAACACCCCCAATAATTCGTTTCGAAAGAAGAAAGGTTGTTAGAGGGTTGTTTGACTTGACTTCAGGATTTGTAACGGGATTGCAAGATTAGAGATTGAAGCGTTATACCAAAACCTAAAGCCCAACAACCTCCAGAAAGTCAACCCTCCTGAAATCCTCATCGAAGGTGGCTATCTTTTTGATGCCGTAATGTTTGCATGTGGCAGCGATTAGGGCGTCGTTTGGGAGTGATTTATACTTCTCTGCGACAGATTTAATTAACTCCAAGTCCCTCGAATCTTGAACAACGTAAATTTCATCATAAAAATTATGTAGAGCTTTTACAAAATCCATTGCAAAGCCGTATCCGTTTTTCTTTACAAAATCCCTGAGAGCATAAGCATATTTTTAATATTTAGCCTTTTCTGGGCTATAATTCGAAGGCCTGTGTAAAAGGACTCCTCGTAGACCGTTACGCTTGCAATCGGATTTAAACGGTTGAAGAGCTCAATAGCTTTTTCTGTCTTATCTGTTTTTATTAGTAGGATATCACAAACGAAGTATCTACGAAGACATCCATGTCCCATCCCTGATTTTCTTTATTTCTTCAACGGAAACAGGTTCACCCAAATCTATGGGTTCTACTTTTAGTTCGAGTTTAATCTTCACTCTCTCCCCCTCCTTTAAATCAACCTTCTGCAAAGGCTTGAAGACTCCGTTTTCGTAAACAGCTTCGATGATTTTTGGCATTTTGATGATTTGCCTTGGAAGAAGAAAGGGGTTTCGTAGGTGGGGTTTGTAGATTTGAATGGGTTGGAGGTGGAAGTGTTGCTGAGTTGTGGAATTGTAAAGTTAGGCTTAGGTGTAGTATCCAAAATTATTTCACAACCCTAGACCCACTTCATGTGAGGAAACTAACGTAAAGGTTGAGAGAAAGTGAAAAGCTTGGCTCAGTTGAAGCAGTTGTAAGGTGGCATAACGAGATTAAGCCTCATATAAGTTTGGAGTGGGATGAACTCTGCAATGCGTTCTGGTGCAAGCTTCCTCCAGATTGAAGAGATGTAAAAATAATTGGGATGCCATACGAGCAAACCCAACCAAAAAGATTAAAATACTAATGGGATACAATAGGTTAAGCCCGGGTAGCTCAGCCAGGGAGAGCGTGCGGCTGAAGACCGCATAGTCCCCGGTTCAAATCCGGGTCCGGGCATTTCTATCCTTAAAATCCTTAATTCTGCCGTTTTTCCAGTCCTAAAAAAGTCTAGCAGTTTGTTTACAGTCTCTGAAATCCTGTAATTAAAGTTTTCTTTTGAATGTAGGTTGATATTCCCTTTAATTTCGAGAGGTACATCTCAAAGACTTTAAGCTCCTTAACAATATCCTTTACCGAATACATATTTTTTTTAGATTGGTTTTGGTAATGGGGACATGTTCCTAGTGTGCGACCAAACAAAATATTTATACCTCAGAAAATATTACCGTCATGGAGAGAATTTTTGCTCCTTGGAGAATAAGATACGTTCTCGCTCCAAAGCCGAAAGAATGCGTTTTCTGCACCGCTCCTAAGGAGAACAGAGACAGGGAGAACCTGATACTCTACAGGGGCAAAACCTGCTACGTCATAATGAACCGAAATCCCTACAATCCCGGTCACGTGATGGTCAATCCCTACCGCCACATTCCATCCATCGAAGACATGACGGAAGAGGAGATTGTGGAGGCCATGAAGCTCGTCAGGCTCTCGCTGAAGGCAATAAGGGAAGTAATGAACCCTGATGGCTTCAATGTGGGGGTGAACATAGGCAAGGTTGCAGGGGCTGGAATTGCCGCCCACCTCCACATTCACGTCGTGCCGAGGTGGAATGGCGATACGTCCTTCATGCCTGTCTTGGCGGACGTGCAGGTCATTCCAGAGGCCTTGGAGGAGACCTATGACAAGTTATACCCCGCGTTTCATAAACACTGAACTTTTTTACGTAGAATACGAAAAATGGAAAACTTTTTATGCGGTAATTAGACATGATTAAAATGATGGTTACTGTCGAAAGCACGATCCTCCAGGTGAAAAACAGGAGACACACCGCAGTCATCTACGTTAACGAAAGCAAGATAGAGGTTGTTGACTGCACTAACAGCACAAACTGCCGCATTCAGGGGGTTAAGGGGGCAGGCTGTCCGAGTTACTGCCCCTTTGTTGTGGATGCCAAAAGATACGTTCAGGGGCTGAAAACCAAGTACAGAGTAGAGGTTTTGAACCCCAACCCTTAGTTTTTTCATGGAGCAGATTTTCGTATACTTCACCGGCACAGCTGGTTCTGGAAAAACCTACATGACGAAGGCTCTTGCAGACTGGTTTGACCTGAAGAAGCTGGATTACCTGACCGTAAACCTCGACCCCGGCGCGGACTTCCTCCCGTACTCTGCAGACATCGACGTCAGGGAGTGGTTCACGCTTGAGGATATCATGGGGAGGTACAACGTTGGGCCTAACGGAGCGCAGATAATTGGAGCAGACCTCGTGTCAACCCTTATCGATGACATTAGAGATGAAATTCAGCTCTCCTCGTCAGAATACGTTCTGATAGATACTCCCGGCCAGCTGGAGCTTTTCACGCTCAGGGAGAGCAGCAGAGTACTCGTAAACGCTCTCAACCCCGAAAGAAGCGTTATGGTCTATCTTTTCGACCCCGTTGTGTCCAAAACACCATCCGGATTTCTCTCAATGCTGTTCATGGCGTCTTCGGCCGTATTCAGGCTTGAAATACCGCAGGTGCTCGTTCTGTCTAAATCGGATATTCTTTCGGAGAGGGAGCTTGAGAGGATTGTGGAATGGAGCGAGGACCCTGAAACCCTCTACGATAGCCTTAATCTGGAGCGGAAAACGCTGAACCTTGAGCTCTTTCTCCTGCTGAAGGAAGCTGGGCTGTTCAGACCGCTCATTCCGGCATCAGCGCTTACGGGCTACGGAATGGAGGACATATACGATGCAATTCAGGAAATCTTCTACGGAGGGGACGACTTAGAGAGGATCTTGTTCTAAGGATTGACGACAGGGAAACAGCTTCCTGGCCTCAAAGCCTTTTTTACACTCTCAAGAACAAAAATTCTTGCCTTTCTGACAGCATTTTCCAGCGAATTTCCCAAGCCGAGATAGCAGGCGAGGGCGGTGCTGTAAACGCAGCCCGTGCCGTGGATGTTTACGGGTGAGAATTCTGCTGAGACGGTGTATGTTCTGCCCGCCTCGCAGACAACATCCTTTCCCCCAAGCTCTCCACCGGTAATCACGACATCGCAGCCATACTTTTTGTTCATTTCCAGAGCGAGCTCTCTTGCCTCCTTGGTTGATTCCAGCAGCGTTATGGCTTCCGTTAGGTTTGGTGTGACGATATCAACATGCTTCAGGATCATTTTGTAAGCTTCCTCATCGCCTATTTTACCGCCCGCACCGGCAAAAATTACGGGGTCGAGTACCTTGGGGGCGTTAAGAGGAACAAGCTCAGCAGCCAAAACCTTAGCAATCTCGACAGATGTGATCAGGCCGATTTTGATGCAGTCGATTTTCATATCCTCAATGACCGCTCTGAGCTGTTCCCTGATAACCTCCGCCTCCACGGGAATAGCCGCCTTTACACCACATGTGTTCTGAACGGTCAGAGAAGTGATTACTGAAGCGGGATAAAGGCCAATTGCCTTAGCAGTCTTTATGTCGGCGCTAACACCAGCCCCACCAGACGGGTCGAGGCCAGAGATTGTTAGAATAGTTTTCATAAAAATAAAAATTTAGAAGAGCTCGTTCAGGTTTATGATGTGCTTTCCGAGCTTCCCACCGTAATTGCCGGCAGTAATCTTCACGACTCCCGGAATCTTTGTAGCAGCGAGTATTCCGACTCTCGTGGCCTCCTTTATTGCATCAGCGTTGAGACCGTTGATGACAATCTCGTAAACCGCCTTAACTCCCTCAGGAATCTGCGTTCCCTCGACCTGGTCTCTGATGCTCGGAGCGAATTTCTCATTGGTTGATGCTTTCAGGAACTTGTACTTGTTGGCCCCAACCTTCGAGCCAGAGGCGACGATTCCACCAGGGAACGGAGTGATTACGCCCTCAACGTCGCTAATCGCATCAACAGCAGCTTTTGCGGCAGCAAGGGCTGATGGCTGCGTTTCGGCCATAATGAAGAAGTTTCCTCCAGCAATTCCGTTTGTGTAGCCGATGTCGTTCTCGATTATGAAGTCTCCTTCCATCATTGGCACGGCCCAGCACTTCCTTCCTCCAACCTCAACTTCCTTCTCGTAGCCATCGGCGAAGAACTTCAGCTTGAAGCCGGTGTCGAACTTCTCTTCAGCGTCTGGCAAACCGTTAAACACTGCCGTAGTTGGAGCCGTAAGCACACACTGGCCGAGTCTGGCCAGAAGCTGCTCCTCAAGCCCCTTCTTGCTCATGTGGCAGATCTGGATGTAGTATCCCGGCCTCCCATCGGGAGTTTCTGAGGGCTTGGCCTTAATCTCGATTCCAGCCTCGGCAGGGCACATAATTACCGAGGTGCCAAACCCCGTAGCCTCGTTGGCAGCAACCCAGGCCCAGTAATAGTCGTAGCCCGTTATCAAAACCCTCGCAATTTTTATATCGAAGGCCTCAGCAAAAGTCTCCTCAACCTCAACACCATTCACTTTCATACTATCACCTGCTTTTTGTTTGGTAGAAGCGATTTAAATCTTTTTATTTTTGCAAGCTGGAAAATTTTTAAAGATTGAAGTGATTTAACTTTGTAATAAACCGGAATTTCGTTAAGAGGCTGATAAAGGAACATTTACGACTCCATTGAGTCCATCAGAGAGATAACTTCAAAGGATTTTGAAAGCATGAGCAAGGTTGAAAGGCTTGCGGTGAGATACAACATTATCACGTTACTCAACAAACAAAAGCCTCAAATTCTATCTAAGGCTCGGAGTGAGGCTTGAGGATGAGCTTTCTCTCCCCGTTGATGTTGTATCCTTCTGCCAGCCAAGTTTAGACATTATGTGCTCACTAGGGGGAAAGTTGTACTGGAAATGCAGCCTGAGCTTTACGAAGCCCTTTTCCTTAACACGCTCGACGAGCTTTTCCTTCTGGAAACCTCAGCTTAGATAATCCCGCCGTACCTGTCTATCTCGCCCCTCTTTATTCTTGTTGAAGAAATGGGCTTCCCGTCTTCTGCCATCATCCAGTCAACCTTTACTATGGTTATCTTTCTCTTTCCGAGCTCTTCCCTCTTCTGGTTAATCTTCAAAGCCATCTCGTAGGTTTCTGGCGATACAACGAGGTACTCGAAGTCAACATCGAGCGTTTTTCCGTAGGGGTTGGTTATCTTAACAATTTCCGGCTCGAACCCGTATTTTCTCATGACGTACCTTTTCACGTTCTCCGCTCTTATGGCAAAGGGTAGGACGCTCCTGATTCTCGCTCTCGCCATTCTGTCGCTGGTAACGCCTATGGTTATGTCCCTTCCTCCAAGCTTTATCGCCACGTCAATCAGCTTTTTGTGCCCCTCGTGCAACGGCTCGAAGGTTCCACCAAGTGCGACCTTCACGGTATATAATTGAGTGTTAGGGACTTATTAACCTTTTTTCCACTTAATCCGCGTTGCAGAGCCTCGCCACACCCCAGAGCATGCCCGTATAGATGCAGCCATCCGGGCCGATTTCAGTTGCAGCGTAAAAGCTGTTGTGAGCAGGGAGGGGAGAGATTCGCGCATACCACACAGCCTCACCGCTTTCCCAGTTCACAGCTTCGAGAGTCCAGAATCCACCTCTCTGGCCTATGGCGTAGAGGAGATTCGTTTTGTCACTCATTGTCGGTATGGCGTTTGGAATGCTCACGTTGCTCGCCCACACGCTTCTGAGTGCTCTTTTCTCAGCATCCCACTCGAACTTCTCAACTCCGTAAGGAGCGATTCCTGGGACGTTAGAGAGGAGCATAGAGAATGGTTGAAGCCTTTCTGGCAGGAGGTCGAGCAACCTCAAGCCAAGCCTGTTGTTTGTTATCGCTGCAGAGCAGTTTCTAACAAGCACCGACTGCTCGGAGTAGCTCTCATCCTTCTCAAAGCCGAATGTTACGGGGACTTCAGCAGCAATCCTCCTGTCTCTTCCCTCAATCCCTTTCCAGTCTTCTGGAATCTCATCCCTCCAGAAAAGAACCATGTGCATGAGCCTCTGTCCATCTGTTATAACCACAAACCTGTCCTCGCCGCAGTTCATAAGCGATGGGGTGGAGCCGGAGCCCTTTCCGAGCCTCCCTCCCCTCTGCTCCCCA
>LDZQ01001451.1_pt1 | contig 35300 bp, 33 predicted proteins | sample 615361 | NCBI WGS metagenome assembly LDZQ01 (sample SAMN03408297, study PRJNA278302) | terrestrial metagenome | isolation source: oil reservoir sample I2 | place: USA: Alaska, North Slope, Ivishak formation | collected 2013 | reverse complement strand
GAAAGGCGTTGAGCACTAGTAAAGGCAGTAACCCCCTGGAATGATGACACACTGATTTGATCTCTGATGCCGAAAGGCGTTGAGCACTAATATCTGCCGAAAGGCGTTGAGCACGGACTCCCGAGTGGATGACCCTTCCTGACATCGACTGATTTGATCTCTGATGCCGAAAGGCGTTGAGCACTTTTTGATAAAACACTAAACAGTCCGGACAGCGCCTGATTTGATCTCTGATGCCGAAAGGCGTTGAGCACTTACGATGGACAACCCTTTTTCTCTGAAAATCATAACTGATATCTGATTTGATCTCTGATGCCGAAAGGCGTTGAGCACCAAGAATCTGGGAGTTTTCTCTGTGGGCTTGTTTACTGATTTGATCTCTGATGCCGAAAGGCGTTGAGCACCTTACTACAATAACAAATCAACTTCTTTAAACTATCTACTGATTTGATCTCTGATGCCGAAAGGCGTTGAGCATCCGAAACTTTTTATACCCAATTGGACCATTTGAAATTCTAAATTTCTAGTTAAAATAAATAAATTGCCCTCCCAAAAATAAACTAGATTTTTGACCTCCTTTTTATTATGAGAGTCTGGTCTTAGCAGTAAATAGGGAGTTAAGTATGGAAGAGAAAATCAAACAGGTAGTTAAAAAGGTAGTAGACGCAGTAAGTAATGTCTTTTCTACCATGGCTATGGTAGAAGTTAAGCCTGGAAAACCCTATGTAAAAAAGGATACTACTTCTTCCGGGGACGTGAGTGGAATAATTGGTTTTTCCAGCCCAGATGGTAAGTCCAAGGGAAGTATGTCTGTAACTTTTACTGAGCAGAGTGTTTTAGGTATTGTTAGTCAGATGCTGGGAGAAGAATTTTCCACTATAAGCAAGGATGTAGTAGATGCAGTAGGAGAGTTTACCAACATGATTTCTGGCCAGGCCAGAAGGGGAATGGATGAAATAGGTATGACCTTTGAAGCAGGCATTCCTTCTGTGGTGACTGGAAAAAATCATTCCATTAGCCATGTTTCCAGTAAGGCTATTTTGGTCATACCCTTTGAAAGTGCTTTTGGTCCAGTAATTGTAGAAATTTGTTTTGCTTAAAAAAAGCCCCTTTTAAAAGGGGCTTTTACTTTTAATCTAAAATTACTTCTTCTTCTATTTTGGCCTCTACTAAAGCAGTAGAGGGAGCATATTCATTTAAAAATCGCTTAAAATTATCAATATTTTGCTCCAGTACAGGAAAAGAGCCCCAGTGCATAGGAATTACTTTTTTACACTTAAGTAATTTACAGGCATAGGCAGCTTGTTTGGGGTCCATGGTAAAAACTCCTCCTATGGGAAGTAAGGCCAGGTCCAAAGAATAGAGCTCTCCCCACACTTCCATGGATTTAAAAATACCAGTGTCACCTGCATGATAAAGGGTGTAACCATTTTCTAAGCTTAAAATAAAGCCTACAGGTAAAGTATTGCTTCCAGAATGAAAGGCTTGAGTCATAGTAATTTTTATCCCTTTAAACTCTACTGTACCTCCAATATTAAAACCTATGCCATTTAAAATTTGTTCCTGTTTTACTCCCTTTTGTTGACATTTTTCAGCTACTTCTACAATAGCTCCTAAAGAGGCGTTAAAGTGTTTACAGATTTCCACTGCCTGCCCCAAATGGTCTGCATGGTCGTGCGTAACCAAGACCAAATCTACCTTTTTTAAATCTTTAAAACTGATTTTAGCACTGGGATTACCGTCAAACCAGGGGTCAATTAAAATGTTTAAGTTAGGGGTTATAATTTCAAAATTTGCGTGTCCATGCCAGATAAGTTTATTGCTCATACCTTAAACCTCCTTTTTAGTTTCTCCCCATGGAAGAAAAAGTTTATGTTCTATTCCCAATTGATCCAGAATTCTTCCTACAATTTGGTTGATTAAATCCTCTAAGTGTTGGGGTTGATGATAAAAGCCAGGGCAGGGTGGTAAAATGATTGCTCCAGCCCTTTTTAATTTCAACATATTTTCTAAGTGAATGGTATTTAAAGGCGTTTCCCTGGGCACCAGAATCAGGGTGCGCTTTTCTTTTAAACATACATCCGCAGCCCTATGAATAAGGTTGTGCCCAACTCCATTGGCAATGGCTCCCAAGGTAGCCATGGTGCAAGGGACAACAACCAATCCTGCGTGCTTCCAGGACCCGCTAGCCATGGGAGCAGTAAATTCCTTTTCTCCATAAATGTTTAAAGAAGAGGGAAGTCTTTTTGACCAATTAGGGACCTCTAAATCCAGGACCTGTTTTCCCACTTCAGAGATAATAGCATGTACTTCTATTTCCTTATCTCTTAGGAAAAGTTCTTCCAGGAGCCTGATACCATAAATAACCCCACTGGCTCCAGTGATAGCAACAATAATTCTTTTTTTCAGCATGTTTATTAGCCTAAGGGATTCTTTAAACCTTGACAAGAGCTTTTCTTAAGTCCATAGAAAACTGTCTTTGGGTTGGGTGGGCAATTAGCTCAGGTGGATAGAGCGTCAGCCTCCGGAGCTGAAGGCCGCAGGTTCGAATCCTGCATTGCCCACCATTTTTTTACTTCCAGGTAGCTATAATTTCTTTAGCCAATTTTAATTGACTTTCTCTATCTTTGGCTTTGCCTTCAAGAAAAGCCTTTTTAATCTTTTGAAAAATAAAATTAAATTTAGGTCCTGGTTTTAAGCCAAGATTTATTAAGTCTTTTCCTGAGATAAAAAGTTTTAGTTTTCTATATTGGGAAATATATAAGGAGATGTTTTCTCTTATCTTTTCATCTTTTAAGATAGCTAATAGATAAATTATACCTTCCAAAGGAATATCTTCTAATAAAAAATAAATTTCACTTAGTTTTAAGAATTTTTCTCTACTTCTAATTATATTTATATAGGAATTTTTTGATTTTTCTCTTATTTCAAAAAATACTCTGGTCTCTTTTTTAGATAATTTTAACCTATTTATAACCAATTTACAATCTTCATAATTTAGATCTGACAATAAAGCTAAAAGATATAATATATCTTTTCTAACCTTTTCTTTTAAATAGAGTAGAGTGTACCAGTGTAGCACCTTTTCTATCTCTTCAATTATTTTTATATTTTTTAGGTTTAAATCCAGTTTAGGATGAATAGCAGTAAGTATCTCTAACTCCTTTAATCTTTTTAAACATTGAACTACTTTTTCTTCTTGAAAAATAAGTTTTAATTCGTGTAAGATTCTAGTCCCTGATAACTTATCAAATATTTTTATTTTTAAGGCGCTTTTTATTAATTTTTCTGTTTGTTTACCTATTCTAAAGTTGAATCTTTGTTCAAAGCGAATAGCTCTTAAAATCCTGGTAGGGTCTTCAACAAAACTTAAAGAATGGATAACTCGAATAGTTTTTTCCTTTAAATCTCTTTGTCCTCCAAAAAAATCAATGAGCTTTCCAAAATTTTCTGGATTAAGATGAATGGCCAGGGTATTGATGGTAAAGTCTCTTCTAAAGAGGTCCATTTTTAAAGAAGAAAGTTCTACAATGGGCAAGGCAGCAGGATATTCATAATATTCCAGCCTGGCCGTAGCTACATCTATTTTCTGTTCATTATTTAAAATAATGACAGCAGTTTTAAACTTTTTATGGCTTCTAACCCTTCCTCCAATAATCTGGGCAAAATGCTGGGCAAAAGCTATTCCATCCCCTTCCACCACAAAATCTAAATCTTTTACAGGAACATTTAATAAAAGGTCTCTAACCACACCTCCTACTAGATATACCTGGAAGTTGAGTTGTTTGGCCACCTTGCCAGCTAGCATTACCAACTCTAAACTCTTTTTATCCAGCTTTTCTTTTAACAGTCGCTGGATATTTTTTTCTTTGGGATGGTTATTTAAAAGGTTTTCCGGAAGTTTTAAGGGCTCTTGTACCAGAAAGTTGATTAAATCTGTTCTAGTAAAAACCCCAACAACTTCTTTATTTTTATCTACCACAGGAACTAATCTCTGTCTTTGGCGTAAAATAATGTCTATAACTGTGTATAAAGAGGTTTCCTTATCTACACAAGATATATCTTTTTGCATATAGTCTTCTAAATTTAACTCTCCCAATCCATGTAAAATTGCCTTTTCAGCTATCTGATGTTCAAGTATTCCTATACATTCATTTTTTTCATTAACTACAGGAATGGCTTTTAATCCCAGTTTAGTCATAAGTTCAGCAGCTTGTCTTAAATTTTTTCTGTTTTCTATAACAATAGCTGGAGAAGTCATTAATTTTTTTACTTTTAACTCGCTATTTATAATTGAAAATAAAATGGCTAAAAGTTCTTCTTTTACTTGATTTAAAGTTCTATCTTTTATTGAAGCTGAGGCTGCATAGGTATGACCTCCTCCACCAAAATAGGAGCATACTTTACCTACATTTACCTCTGGAATTCTACTTCTGGCAACTAAGTGGATTCTATCATTCATTCTTGCTATGGCAAAAACTACTTTTAGATTTTCAATTTCCATGAATTTATGAACTATAAAAGCAAAATCACCTAAGTATTCATCTAAAGATATGTAAGTTATAGTTATGTCAATAGAGTTTATATTTTTAGTAAATGAGTTTTTAATAAGGGTATTTAATATCTCTATCTGAGAAGAAGTGAAATCTCTATTAATAAACTCTGCAATAACATTTAAGTCCATTCCTTTGCTTTTAAGCCAGGCAGCAGCTAAAAAGTCATGCTCTGTAGTGGAGTTAAAAGTAAAGGAGCCAGTATCTTCGTAAATGCCCAAACCCAATAAAGTAGCTTCATCTGGAGTTATGTCCATATTTTGCTTTTTCAAAATATCTATAATTATAGTGGTGGTAGAGCCCCATTTTTTATATATAATTTTATCTGCAGATAAATCATCTTCTGTGTCTGGGTGATGGTCGTAAATGTGGATGGATATATTTTTATTTTTTAATATTTTGTGTATATGAGGTACTCTAGAGTACTGTTTGGTATCAACCAAAATAACTTTTTTTACTTTTTCAATATCTACATCATTAGCATGTTTGAAGTTATACAAATAGCTTGTAGATTCGAGAAAAAAATCTTTTATGTTTTTTTCTTGACTTCCAGGAAAAATTAAAACTCCTTCGGGATAGAGTTTTTTAGCAGCCACCATAGATGCTATGGCATCAAAATCAGCATTGGCATGGCAAGTGATTATTGTTTCAGCTACTATTTTTTTATCCACTTTAACTGTTCCTTAGATGTAATTTTTCGTAAATACTTTTTATTCGGTTGGAATTTACATGGGTATAGATTTCTGTAGCTGTAATGTCAGAGTGTCCAAGTAAGATTTGCACAGTACACAAATCAGCTCCACCTTCTAATAAATGGGTAGCAAAGGAATGTCTTAATACATGGGGAGATATGTCTTTAATTATATTAGCTTGCTGAGCATATTTTTTAATAATTTTCCAGATTCCTTGTCTGGTCAATCTCTTACCACTTCTATTTAAAAAAATGTAATCTTCTTTGGGTTTAAAGAGTTTTCGCTTTTCCTGAAGATAGGTATTTAGTAATTCTTGAGCCTTGGAATAAAGAGGGACCAATCTTTCTTTTGAGCCCTTACCAAAAATTTTTAAAATTCCCTGCATAGGATCAAAGTCAAGGGGTTTAAGGTTTATAAGCTCAGAAACCCTAAGGCCTGCAGCGTACATTATTTCTAACATGGTTTTATCTCTAAATCCAAGTAAAGTAGAGGGGTTAGGGGCCTGGAGTATTTGTTGTACTTCTTTTAGAGATAGAATTTTGGGAAGTGATTTGGGAATTTTGGGATTTTCCAAAGAAGAAGTGGGGTTGTTTTTAACCACTTGTTTTTCTTCTAAAAAATTAAAAAACCCCCTTAAAGTAGATAAATGTCTGGCTATGCTTTTACTTTTTAAACCTTTTTGCCGAAGATAAAGCAGGTATAAAAAAAGAGAATCTTCTTCTGCAAAGCCTTGCTTATTTTTTTTTAAAAAAAATAAAAAATCTTCTAAATCCAAACGGTAGGAGTCCACTGTTTGTTTGGACAGTCCCTTTACGGCCAAAAGATAATGTAAAAATTCCTCTAAATAAACTTTTAAGTCCATTGGAAAATCCTTGCCCTTATTGAAGTTAAGCTATAAACTCAGTTTCATGTGTGCTAGTTATGAAGCTGTGTATCTTAGTCTGGGTAGTAATTTAGGTGATTTAATCCACAACTTAAAACTTGCTCGTAATAACCTCAATTCTTTACCCTACTTAATAGAAGCTCAAACTTCTTCCATTTATTATACAGAGCCTCAAGAAAAAAAAGACCAGCCCTGGTTTGCCAATCAAATAATCAAATTTTACTCTCTTTCCAGTGTAAAGCCAATATTTTTTTTAAACCAACTTTTAGCTATAGAAAAACAGATGGGAAGAAAACGAATGGAAAGGTATGGTCCAAGGATAATTGATATTGATATTTTAATCTGGGAGGGTAAAAAAATTAACTCCCCGAAATTAACCATACCTCATCCCCAAATGCTCAAAAGGGCTTTTGTCTTAATTCCCTTAAAAGAGATAGCACCTCAACTTAAAATCAATAACCAAAGCATCCATACCTATCTCAACAAACTAAGTTATAGGTTAATTGGAGATAAAATTTACCAATAAAAAATTAAAGTAAAAGTTTAACTAAGGAGGAAAAATGTTTAAAATTCTTTTAACTATTGCAGCTATTTATATTTTATTCAAACTCATTAGTAATGATAGAAAAAAGAAAAAAGCCCAGGAAAAAGCAGCAGCAGGACAACCTTCGCAAATAAGTGATGAAATGGTAAAAGACCCTATTTGCGGGGCTTATGTGCCTAAAAACAGTGATATCCGGGTGAAAGTAGGGGAGAAGGTTGAATGTTTTTGTAGCTATGATTGTAGGGATCAGTATTTAAAACAATTAAAGGGAAAGGAATAATTTTTCAAATCAGCTTTTAATTTTCATATTATTTTCTTTTTTTTCAGTTTTTTTTTCAGTCTTCCCAATTTTTCCTTGTATAAAAAGTAAGGGCTTAACCAGCAACAAGTTAAGCCCTGGTCCTAAACTTAGCCTCTAGCTTGTTTAGGAGTGGCTTTTTGATTTTGTATTTTAAGGTTCGGTTTTAATTTTCTAAAACTGAAAAGCCATCTGTTTTTCCTTTAAGTTATCTAGAGGATTGAAAAGAATCACAACATAAAAATATTTCAAAAATACTTCTTCCTTGTCAAACCCCTTTATTCATCAGACAAATACCCAATGAGGTCTCATGAGGCCTCACGGTTTTTCTTACTAAAAATTTTATTATATTTAAAATATTCAAACTGTTAAGAACAATTATTTAACTAAAATATAAAAAAATTATATAATATCTTTAAATAATTTTTATTTTTTAGAAGATTTAATTCCTCAAATAATACCCCGCAAATATCCCTCAATCAATTATCTTATATTTCAGGCGGTTATTTTGATATAAATTTTTGTCTCATAATGTAAATTATGTAAACTTTAATAAAAATAAGCTGCCAAAGAAAAGGAATTTTATCTGAAAAGGTAAACTTGTCTTGACGCTTAGTTTTCTTTGAGTTTAAAGACAAATCTCAGGATGAAGGAATTTTTAAAAGGTATAAATATTTCTTTTTCTAAATCAGGTGAACTTTTAATTTTAAGTTTCCTTATTTATCTGGTTCTAAGCCTGATTTGGAGACTTATTTTTAGATCTCGCCAACAAGGCAATACCTTTTCCTTTTTAAAATGGCTTTTGTTTCTTCTTGTTTTTAACCTTATTTTAGGAATAAATAATCTAAAGGCCATTTTTCAAAATAAAGTTGCCCTTACCCTTAATCTCATTTCTTTATGGATGCTTTTAAAACATTTTCTAAAAGGATTTTATCAAAATTATTACTTACCTAAAATAAAAAATAAAAATATCAACTTTATATATTTTGACTTAATAATTATATCTACTTTTATTATATTTTTTATAATTTTTTTACGTGAAGTACTCAATATAAATCTATCTTCTATCTTAACTTCTTCTGCTATTATCACTGGTGTTGTTGGACTATCCATGCAAGATACTATTGGCAGTTTAATTTCTGGGCTTTTAATTCAAATAGAAAAACCATTTAGTATTGGTGAATGGATTAAAGTAAATAATTTAGAAGGTAGGGTTGTAGAGATAAACTGGAGATATACTAAGATACAAACTATAAACTTTGATTATATTTTCATTCCCAACAATAGTATCTCTAGAGATACTCTAATAAACTATAGTAGACCTATCTCTAGAATATATAGATATATAGATGTGGGAATAAATTTTTCTATTTCACCTGTCAGGATAAAAAGCACAATTTTAGAAATCTTAAAACAAATCCCGGAAATAGCTAAAAATCCCCTGCCCAGAGTGCTTTTAATAGATTATGATAATTTTAGAATGATCTATAGAATAGGTTATTATATAGATCGTTTTGAAAAACATCGGCAGATTCAAGATAAAATCCTTTCTTCTCTCTGGTATGCTTTTAAACAAAAAAATATTTCTTTTCCCTTACCTAAACAAAACCTTATTTTTGATAGAAAAAAAGAAAAAACTTATCCTCTTGATTCTAAAATAATAAATATTCTTACTTCCTCTACCCTATTTAACAATTTTTCCAGCCAGGAAATAGAAAATTTACTTTTGCTTTCTGATCAAAGAACTTATCCACAGAATACTTTTATTTTTCAACAAGGAGATAGAAGTACTGAACTTTATTTTATTCTTAAAGGAAAAGTAGAAATAAAAACTGATAAAAAGCAAACTATTGCTGTTTTAGGGCAAGGGGATTTTTTTGGAGAAATGGCCTTACTAACTGAAGAGCCCAGAAGTGCTGATGTTTTGGCTGTAGAAGATACTCTCTGCCTGGTAATTGATAAAGAATGCTTTTCTACTTTATTAGCACACAATTTTAATTTTGTTCAAAACATAAAAAAGGTCTTTGAAGAGAGAAAAATTGATTTAGAAAAATACAAACCAAAACATCAAGCTAAAGATACTTTATGGACTATTTTTAGCAAGATATTTAAATAAAAGGAGATTTCTGAGTGAAACAAAAAATATTTTTGTTTTTAATTATTTTCTCTATTATTAGTAATCTGGTCTTGGCTTCAACTGTAAAAACAAAAAAGTCTGATTTTTCTGTCTGGCTTTATGAAGTTGGAGCTTATGATTTATTTTTGGATTCTTTAGATAATAAAGATTTAAACAACGAAAATTATTTCATATATTATTTAAACTCCTTATTTAAGGTAAAAGAATATGAAAAGATAAAAGAAGAAATTGCAACCAATCAAAATATTATTGAAAAATTTTCACCTGAAAATAAAGCCTATATATATTTAACTCTGGCTAGGGTTTTAAGAACACAAAATAATTATTTAGATTCCATTAATACCTATCTTAAGTTAATAAAAATTCTTCCTTTAAAAGAAGCGATAAAAATATTATCAACAGAAAAAAATTTAGAAGTATTATTTGAAGTAGTATTGCTAGATACTTTATGGAAATCAAATTTAGATAAGGATAAAGAAAAAGATTTTTTTCATCTTCTTGAGTTTGGATTGAAAATATGGCCTAAAAATTATCTGTTTAAAGAATTGCAAGAAGCTAGTACTAATAATAAAGCCTACGCTACTCAAGATATAAGTAAAAATGATGAATTAATGGTCATAAACTATATTTTAGCAAATTACTTAGGATTTAATGAATTAGAAAAACATTTTTTAAATAACATAGAGAATAATAAATTAAGAACTTTTTTAAGGGAAAGTTTTAATCTGGAAGAAACAAAGCAGGTATCTACGAATTTATTTAGCAATATTTTTTCCCAGGATTTAAATACCTTTAATACCCAAAAACTAGATTATTTTGATAATGAAAATTTAAATATATTTATTAAAGAACTTAAAACTAAAAATTTAACTGAAGGACTGGAATTTATAAAAAAACAATTGGAATCTTTCTTTTTAAATGAAAAAATTAAGATTAATCTCTATGAAATATATTTTTGTTATCTTATTTTTAATTCAAGATTTAATGAAGCAGCTCAAATATATACAACTTACTTTAAAGATAAAAACAACTTAAAACTTGACAGCATAGCTTTTAAACTAGATTTAATTAGCGATTTAAAATTAACCAATTATAATAAATATTCTCCTTATTTTATTATTTATTTGTTAAAGATAATGAACTATCCTCTTTCCAATTTAACCTATCCCTGGGCAGAACAATTTTTACCCTTTGAGCCTATTGGTTTTTATAAACAATTAGCAGCAAAAAAATCTCTTGATTTTTCCACCAGTTATCATTTTTCCTTTCTTTTTCCCAAAAGTTATTTGGGGCAAAAATCCTTTTTGTTCTTAGCCAAAAAAGTGCATTCTGAAAAAAATAATTCACTTGCCTGGAAGTATTTACAACAAATCGATCCTGATAAACTGGACTGGAATTCAAAAGTGGAGTTATTAAAAGCCAAAGCAGGTTTACTCATGGAGCTTAATCAAACTGAAGAGGCCTTAAGTACCTATTTAAAACTTTTATCCTTTGCTCCAAATCAGCTTTCAGTGGAAAAAAAATTAAAACTTGGATTACTGGCCCAAAGACTAAACAAGCTTTCTTTAGCAGAAAATATCTTTATAAATCTTTTGGCCCAAAAAGAATCTCTTACTACTTCCTTGCAAGCTGAAACCCTGTTTTGGTTGGCAGAAACCTATCAAATGCAGGGTTTGGAACAGGAAGCTTTAAAGAAATATCTGGAGCTAGCTTATAGTTACCCAGAAGAAAATATTTGGGCAGTTACAGCTCTTTATCGAGCTGGGCAATTGTGTGAAAAGAATAAAAACTATTCTTTGGCCAAAACTCTTTATTCTCTAGTGTTAAAACAAGCAGAGCGTAAGAGTCAAAAAGAAGCAGCTAAGGAACGACTCAAATTTTTAGAAGATAAGATAAGTTCTCCAGACAATAATATCCTGTTTCTTTTTTAATCGCCTGCTTATGAGTTAAAAAGAGAAGTAAAAGAAAACTTTTCTCCGTTAAAAAGTCCTTTATCTGTTATTTTTAGTTTAGGAATAACAGGCAAGGCTAAAAAAGAAAGATACATAAAAGCTAAGCTACCTAACCTACTTATCTTTTTTACTTCAACATCTATTTCTCTTATTTTTTTTACTACCTCTTCTGCTCTATCTAAACTCATAAGGCCAGCTAAAGGTAAGGCTAGATAGGCACAAACTTTTTGATTGACCACTACCGCCAGTCCCCCTCCCTGCTCTCTTAAAAAATTAGTAGCAACAACCATATCTTTATCATCTACCCCAGCTACAATTAAATTGTGAGAGTCATGGGCAACAGTGCTGGCTAAACTTCCCTTTTCCAGTTGTAATCCTTGCACAAAACCCAGACCAATATTTCCTGTATTTTTGTGTCTTTCTATGACTGCTATCTTTACTATATCTCTAGTTATATCAGAAACCACCCTATCATCAATTATTGTAGGTAATACCTCCTTACTATTGGTAATTATTTGATTGGGTATAATTTCAATTATTCTTATTTTATCTCCTTTTTTGGGAATATGAAAATCTTTTTCTGTTATTGGAGAAAAGTCCAATTTTTTAATTGGAAAATCTATTTTTTTATCAAATTTATGTTTCTCTAGAGATTTTCCTTTTAAAAATACCTTTTCTATTTCTAATTCCTGTAAGTCATTTACTACCACCAGGTTGGCTTTATACCCAGGCGCAATTGCTCCATATTTATTCAGCTTAAAATAACTGGCAGGATTTATGGTAACAAGTTTGATAGCTTTAACGGGATCTATTCCCAGTTGAATACATTTTTTTAAGTTATAATTTAAATGTCCATGATAATATAATTCATCTGCATGTCTATCATCAGTAACTAAAGAGATGCGTTCAGAATTAGTTTTTATAAGAGGCATTAAGCTTTCCAGGTTTTTTTCTGAACTTCCTTCTCGGATAAAAATGTGCATTCCTTTACGTAATTTTTCTTTAGCTTCCTCCAATAAGCTACACTCATGATCGCTTTTAGCTCCAGCCAAGATATAAGCATTTAATAATTTTCCAGAGAGTAAGGGAGCATGTCCATCAACCGCTAAATGTCTTTTTTGGGCTAGTTCAATTTTTTTTAACAGTTCCAAATCTCCTAAGTAAGCTCCTGGATAATTCATGACCTCGGCTAAGCCTAAAAAACGGTGCGCATGGTGAGAAAACAAGTAGTCTATATCTTCAGAGGTAAGTACTGCGCCAGAAGTTTCAAAATTACTGGCTGGAACGCAAGAAGGGGCCATAAAAAATATATCTACAGGCAAATCTTCTGTCAGTTGTAAAAAGAGTTCAATCCCTTTTCTACCCAGGACATTGGCTATTTCATGTGGATCGCACACCACACAACAGGTTCCCCACCTGGCCACCACTTTTGCAAACTCTGCAGGATTTAAAAAAGTTGATTCTATATGGATATGACTTTCCAGAAAGCCAGGAAGTAAGTATCTTCCTTCTAAATTTAAGACTTCTTTGGCTTTGTAGCCTTTTCCTAAACCAACGATAGTATCCTTATAGATAACTACGTCCTCTAAGTAAATTTCCTCTGTAAAAACATTGACTATTTTAGCCTTACTTAAAATAAGATCAGCTTCCCTTTCTCCTCTTGCCACCTCTAAAAATTTACCATATTCTTTTAACTGCATAACTTACTCCCATTTAAGGAGGATTTAAATGAAATATATTATTTTTGAAGATTTTTCTGGAAAACCTACTCCTATTATTTTCCCGGAAAAAATTAATTACCTCGAGTTAAGAGAACAAATTCCCTATAGCAAAGTTCTTTCTGCTGGTAAAATACTTTTTAAAGAGGGTAAATTTGTTTGCTTTGATAAAGCCAAGGAACTGGGGGTTGCTGCTCAAGCTGAAGATGCCCAGTTAATAGCATCTTTGTTTTCAGAAGAAAGCTAGGGTCTGGGTTTCCATCTTCGATGGAGCCAGTACCACTGTTCTGGAAAGGAATATACCTTTTTCTCCACTGCTTGAGTATAAAAAGAGGCAATATCTTTTACTTTATCTTTTAAAGTTCCTTGAAGGTTTTGAGTATCCAGAGGATTTTCTAAGTAAAACTCAAATCCTTCTCTATTTCTAACTAAAAAAGTAGGCCAGACCAAAGCTTTGGTTCGCAAAGCAATTAAAGCAGGTCCCATATTTACTGCAGCAATTTCATTTAAGAAAGGTAAAAAAATTGCTTCTTTTCTTAAACAATTGTGATCTACTAAAAAAGCAGCAAGCCCTCCTCTTTTCAATTGAGGAAAAATTTTATGAGTTACCAATCTATGTCCTACAATTTCAATATTTTTACTTTCTCTTAACTCGCCAATTAGATTAGCTAAAAATTTATTTTTGGGAAACTTTACCACTATTTGAGATTTTTTTTCTGGTAAATAATATCTGAGCACCTTTAACAATAGTTCCCAGGATCCTAAATGACCTGTTACTACTACTGCAGGACGCTTTGATTTACTTATTTTTTCTAAGTTTTCCTCATTTTTGATTTTTACTTTTTCTTTTATAAATCTATAATCTACATTTTCTAACATTAAGGATTCAAAATAGGAGATTCCCGTATGGATAAAACTTTTTTTAGCTATACTTAAGGCTTTATTATAGTTAAAATTTAAATGCTTAATAATGGATTCTATAGCGTATTTTCTTCTTGAAGAAAGTAAGTTCCAGAGCAAAATTCCTATTTTTTCCCCATAAATTTGATAAGAGTCCGTACTTATTTTTTTAGCTATGTATTTTATAAAATTTACACTTAGGTTTTCCATATCTTATTTTCCATGTATTCTTCTAACTCTTTTTTATAATTTGAAATATCTTTATCAGACAAAGAACTTATCCAAAAGGGTTTTCCATATTTCACAATACAAGAACTAAAAGGAAGTGGCAATTCAAATTTATCCCAGGAATTAAAAGTATATTTTAAAGAACACCTTGCTCTTACAGGTATTATGGGTAATTTTAATTTATAAGCTAAATAAAATATTCCTTCTTTTATCTTATGTCTAGGACCTCTCGGTCCATCTACAGTCAAGACTATATCACTGGGATTTTTTTTAAACTCCTTTAGTAAAGACACTAAAGCTTTTACTCCAGTTTTACTACTGGAGCCTCGAGCTAATAAAAAACCAAATTTTTTCAACACCCTGGCAATAAGCTCTCCATCTCTACTTGGACTGGCCAGGGCAATGATATTTTGTTTCTGATGGAGATAGATAAGGGGGAAAATTTCCCCATGCCAAATGGAAAATAATACTTTTTGCCCTTGTTTTTTTAGGGAAAGGTAATTATCATACTCTACTCGTTGATAGCGAAGGCTCTTCCCCCAGACTTTGACCAGAGGGGGTAAAAGGGAAGTTATTAGGTCTAGTTTATTCATATTATTATCTCATAAAAACAGGAGTAAGTTATGGAGATAAAAACCATTGAATGTCAAGGCTTACCTTGTCCTAAACCAGTGCTTAAAGTAAAAGAGTTTTTGAATCAAAGCCAGGAAAAGGAATTTATAGTAATAGTGGACAATAAAGCAGCTCAGGAAAACGTTTCTCGTTTTTTAGCCCAGCAAGGATATGAAGTAATTGATACAACTGTTCAGGATAATGAAATTAAATTAAGAGTAAAACAAGCAAAAGAAAGCAAGAATGTTTTAGATGTATCCCAAAATACAGATAATACTTTGATTTTTATAACCAAGAATAGATTGGGAGAAGGTAGTGAAGAATTGGGAAAGGGACTGATAAAAAATTTTATCTCCACTTTAAAGGAAATGAGCAATCTATGGCGTATAGTTATGGTAAATAGTGGAGTAAAATTAGCTACAAAAGATAGTCCAGTTCTTTCTCAACTAAAGGAATTAGAAGAAAAAGGAGTTTCAATTTTAGTTTGTGGAACATGTTTAAACTATTATAACTTATTGGAAGAAAAAGAAGTTGGTGATACCACTAATATGTTAGATATTATCACTAGTTTAGAAATAGCAGATAAGGTTATTACTATATGAATACTATTAATATTGGCCAGATATCTTATCTTAATGTCTGGCCTTTTTTTTATTTTTTAAAAAAAGAAAATCATCCTTATCATATTAATTTTATAGAAGATCATCCAGCTAAATTAAATGATCTACTCTTAAAACAAGAGATAGATCTGGCTCCAGCCTCTTCTTTTGAATACTTATTACACAGTGAAGAGTATTTTTTACTTCCGGACTTAAGTATCAGCGCCCTGGAAAAAGTTAAAAGCGTACTTTTTTGTTCTCCTGTGCCTTTGGATAATTTGTCAGAATACTTAAATAAAAATCAAAAAACAGTATTGTTAACTTCAGCTTCTGCTAGTTCCATAAATTTATTAAAAATTTTATGGAATTTTTATTGGCAATTACCAGAAGTAGATTTTAGATTTAAAGAACCTGGGAAAGATTGGCAAGGAGATTGTCCTTTTTTAGAAATAGGAGATCTGGCTTTTGAATTGTACTTACACTCTCCTAAAAATTTATTTATCTATGACTTGGCCCAGGAATGGCACTCTTTTACTGGCTTGCCTTTTATTTTTGCCCTCTGGATAGTGAGTAAAAGGGCTTTAGAAAAATTAGAAACCATTCTTGACTTAAAGGAAAAGCTTATCTCTTATAAACAAAAAATAAAAAAGAATTATTTAGAGTTAAGTAAAAAAATAAATTCTAGATTTTCTACTCAAGAAATAGCTAATTATTGGCAGACTATGGATTACGATTTAACTGCTGAGCATAAAGCAAGTATTTTACTTTATGCTCACTATCTTTGGAAATTAAATTTAATACCAGGGATACCTGGTTTAAAATTTATTTAGGGTTTCAATTTTTCAAAATTTTCTTCTTTTCCTACAATAGCTAAAACATCTCCCTTTTTAAGCTTTTGATCAGCTCTAGGGACAAAGGTATATTCTTTTCCACCTTTATGTTTTATAGCAATAACCTGTAGGCCATACTGATTGGTTAAATCCAAATCTCTAAGAGTTTTTCCTTCCCAGTTTTCAATAACTATTTCCTTAAGTAAAATAGCCTTGCCCATGGGTAAGTAGTCAATCAGCCCGGGTACTACTAGACTTCTAGCCAGTTGCTCTGCAGCAAAGCGTTCAGGGAAAATGACATGGTCTACCCCTATTTTTAGTAATAACTTTTCATGGTCATCACTAATGGCTTTACACCAGATATCAGGCGCTCCCAATTCTTTTAAGTATAAAGCGATTAAAATACTTGCTTCCATAGAATGACCAACACTAATAATAACATGATTGAGTTCAGCAAATCCAAGTTGAGCAAGAGCGTCTTTATCTGTTGCATCAGCCTCATAGGCTTGAGTTAATACATCTTGAGCACGTTTGATACGTTCTGGTCGATTGTCCAGACCTACGACATTATGCCCCAGTCCTACCAGGGCTTTGGCTAAATAAAAACCAAACTTTCCCAATCCAATAACACCTATTTCAAACTTGGCCACTTATTTTCCTCCTAACCTATGAGTAAACTATTTTCTGGCCATTTAAACCTCTCCTGGGTTTGCCAGCTTTGCAAAAGAGTTAAAAACAAAATAGGACCTAACCTACCTATAAACATAAGTAAAATGATTATACTTTTTCCAAAAGGAGTTAAATTAGGCGTAAGTCCGGTGGAGAGTCCTACAGTACCAAAAGCTGAAACCACTTCAAAGAGAATTTCTATAAACCTTCCCTTACTTAAGTGATGGGGCATATCTCCCCCTTCAGTGGCAAGTAAAATAGCAGTAGCTAAAAAAACAATAGATAAAGCAAAAATAATTAAGGTTAAAGCCTTATTTAAACTTTTTTCTTCCAGGGCGTATTTGCCAATTACACATTGTTTTCTGCCAATAAGATTAGACCAACCAAAAGCAATTAAAGTACGAAAAGTCGTGGTTTTAATACCCCCAGCACAAGATCCAGGAGAACCACCAATAAACATAAGAAAAATCATAATAAATAAAGATAAATTGGTCATTTTACTGATATCAACGCTATTAAATCCAGCGGTTCTACACGTAATGGATTGAAAAATAGAGCTAATTATTCCTTTCGTAAAATCAAAATTAGAGTCTGAGTGGGCAAAGAACTCAGCTATAAAAATTAGAATTGAACCAACTACTATTAACCAAAATGTTGTTTCTAAGACTGTATTAGTATGCCAGCTTAGCTTATCTTTTTTTAAATTTACTTTTTTTATTCTCTTTTCGTATAGTTCTAAAATTACAGCAAAACCCAATCCACCCAAAATAATTAAAATCATAAACACTAAATTTATAGGTATATTGGAACTATATTCCATCAAACTAGAAGAAAATAAAGAAAATCCAGCATTACAAAAAGCAGAAATTGAATGAAATAAGGCAGAAAAAGGAGTAAACTTTGTAGGTTCTAAAAGATACAAAATAAAAGCCCCACTAAATTCAATAGCTAAAGTAAAATTTAACATTTTTATTAAAAAAGAGCCTAAGTGGAAAGTGGGATCGTGTAAGAGAGACTGTCCTACAGCAATTCTATCAGTAATAGAAATTTTTTTTCTCCAGAGATAAAATACCAAACTGGTATAACTCATAATACCTAAACCGCCAAGCTGGATAAGTACCAGAATAATACTTTGACCAATGGGAGAAAAAAAAGACCCTGTATCCACTACAATTAGACCTGTTACACAGGTAGCAGAGGTAGCTGTAAATAAAGCATCCAGCCAGGATATGGATGTACCCTTTAGGCTAAAGGGCTGATGAAGTAAGACTGTACCCAGCAAAATGGTTAAGGCAAAGAAGTAAACAGGTAAGGCAAAGGGAGAAAAAAACTTTTTTTTCATCTTTAATTTCAATATTTTTAGATGGGCTGGTTTAATCTTCTGTTGCTAATTCTTAACCTTTTCTACAGTTAAAAGCAAATAAAAAAGCCTATCCTTATTTTGCTTAAGGATAGGCTTAAAAACAATTTATTAAAATTTGAGCTTAGCCCAAGCTATTCACTAATTTGCGTAGCTTAGAAACCTTGCGAGCAGCATTCTTCCAATGAAGAACCCCTTTTTTGGCAGCTTTATCAATTACAGAAGTTGCAGTGCGTAAGATCTGCTCTGCCTGCTCTTTGTTATTTTCAGCAACAACTAAGCGAACTTCTTTTATAACATTTTTTACCCTAGTCTTCACAGCCTTGTTTCTAGCTCTTCTTTTAAGACTCTGTCTGTGCCTCTTGATTGCAGACTTGTGATTAGCCAAGTTTACACCCTCCTTAAATTTTCTCTAGTTTTATTAAATTTTTATTAACCTTTTTTGCTGGCTTAACCAATAAATTATACCTGCAGGGCTGCAAAATCAGCCACAACCCTCAGCCTATTAGTAAGATATTGCAAAAGGGTCAAGCGATTTTTTCGTAGATTTTCGTCTTCTACCATTACCATAACCTTATCAAAAAAACTATCAATAAAAGGTTTAATTTCTAACAATAAACCAAAGATATACTTATAATTTTCCTTACTTAAAGCCTCGTCTAAGTCAGTCCCTATGGTTTTGATTTTGGAAAATAGTTCTTTTTCCTCTTTTTCCTGTAAAAATTCTTCTTTTATTTCAGAGAAGAATTCATCTGTACCTGCCTGTTTTTGAATGATGTTGGCCACTCTTTTAAAGGTAAGCACTGCTGGTTCAAAATATTCTTCCTGGGAAAATTCTTTTAAGGCCTCAAGTCGTAAAAAAGCATTATAAATATCATCAAAACCAGCACCTAAGGTAGCTTCTACTATTCTGGTGGCATAGCCCTTATCCTGCCAGAAATATTTTAACCTTTGCCCTAGAAATTCTTCCAAGGAAGCAAAAAGTTCTTTTTGGGAAACTTTGAACTTTATGCCTTGCTCCTGATATTGTCTATAGACTTCTTCCATTAACTCTGTAAGAGAAATCCTTAACTGAAAATGTAAAATCAACTGGATTATTCCCAGAGCTGCCCTTCTAAGTCCATAGGGGTCAGAGGCACCTGTAGGTATAATCTTTAATCCAAAACATCCTACCAAATTATCCATTTTGTCTATAAGGCTTAAAAGGGCTCCGCCTTTACTTGAAGGTAGTCCTTTTTGTCCTTTGGGTAGGTAATGTTCATAAATGGATGTTGCTACAAATTCCTTTTCTCCTTTTTTACGAGCATATATACCTCCCATAATGCCTTCTAATTCAGGAAACTCCCCTACCATTTCTGAAACCAAATCACATTTGCATAAAAGGGCTGCTCTTTTCAAATCTTCTTTATTTTCAGGGATAAGCTTTTCTCCTATCCAGCTAGCTAACCTTTCCAATCTTTTAACTTTATCTCCCATATACCCCAATGGTTCTAAGAAGGTAACTTTATTTAATTTTTCTAGCCAAATAGAAAAAGAACTCTTTAAATCTACCTGCCAAAAAAACTTGGCATCTTCTAATCTGGCTTTGAGAACCCTTTCCCAGCCCTTTTGTACTATGGATAGATTTTTAGGTTCCAGGTTTATTACTGTCAAAAAATAAGGTAATAATTTCCCTTTTTTATCTTTTACTCCAAAGCTTTTTTGATGGGTTTCCATACTGGTTAATAGTACTTCTTCAGGTAAGTCCAAAAACTTATCTTCAAATTTTCCCAAGACAGGTTTGGGATATTCAGTTAAAAAACTCACCTCTTCCAGTAAGCTATCTTTCCAGACAATAGAGCCACCTACCTGAGCAGCCAATTTGTTGGCTTGCTCTTGGATAATTTTAACTCGTTCCTGAGCATCAAAAATTACTTTTCCCTGTTGTTGTAAGATTTCTTTAAATTTTCTGGAGCTTTCCACTGTAAAAGGTCCACTGCCCATTACCCTGTGTCCAAAAGTAAGGTTACTACTTTGTAAATCTGCTAACTCAAAAGAAATTATTTCCTTTTCTAATAGGGCCAACAACCAGCGAATAGGACGGCCAAAGGTAAAACTGTCTGCCCAGCGCATTTTTTTAGGAAAAGAAAGGGAAGAGATAATTTGAGGACAGATCTGGCTTAAAATTTGAGAGGTCTTTTCTCCCCCTGTTTCTTTTTTTACAGCAATATATTTACCTCTGGGCGTATCCACTTCATACAAATCTTCAGGTCTAACTCCTTGAGACTTTGCAAAACCTTCTCCAGCTTTGGTTAGCCCTCCTTCTGTGGTTTTGGCAATTTTTAGAGGAGGACCAATAATTTCCACCACTTCCTTGTCTTGAACAAGGGCTAAATCCTCAATTTCTACAATTATACGTCTGGGAGAAGCATAAGACTGTACAGAAGAGAAATTTATCTTTTTTTCTTTTAAATTTTTATTAAACAAATCTATTATTTCCTGCTGTAATGAATTTAAAAAACGAGCAGGCATTTCTTCTATTCCAATTTCTAAAATAAAATGAGCCATTATAACCTCCTACTTATTTAACAAAGGATAACCCAAATCTTCTCTTTGTTTGGCATATAATCTAGCTATTTTAGAAGCAAGTTTTCTTACTCTAGCAATAAAGGTAGTTCTTTCTGTAATAGAAATAGCTCCTCTGGCTTCTAAAAGGTTAAACAAATGGGAACATTTTAAGCAATAATCATAAGCTGGCCAAAGTAAATTATTCTCACATAAATTCAAACACTCTTTTTCACAGGCATCAAAAAAACTAAAAAGCATATCTACATTACTGTATTCAAAATTGTAGCGAGAATGTTCTATCTCTCCCTGTAAATGTACATCGCCATAAGTAACTTTATCATTCCATTTAAGCTCATATACCGACTCTTTTTCTTGTAAATACATGGATATTCTTTCCAGGCCATAGGTGATTTCTACACTAATTGGATCTAAATCTATTCCTCCTACCTGCTGAAAATAGGTAAACTGGGTTATTTCCATACCGTCTAACCATACCTCCCAGCCTAACCCCCAGGCTCCTAAAGTGGGAGATTCCCAGTCATCTTCTACAAAACGAATGTCATGTTCGCTGGGATCTATTCCTAAAGCTTTGAGGCTGTTTAAATATAAATCTATCACATCTTTGGGAGAGGGTTTTAAAATAACCTGAAATTGATAATAATGTTGTAGTCTGTTGGGATTTTCACCATAGCGACCATCAGTAGGTCTTCTAGAAGGCTCCACATAAGCTACTCTCCAGGGTTCTGGACCTATAACACGTAAAAAAGTAGCTGGATTAAATGTACCTGCTCCAACTTCCACATCATAGGGTTGTTGAATTAAACACCCTGTATCAGACCAGTATTTTTGTAAAGTCAAAATAACTTTCTGAAAATTCATACTAACTCTCCTACTAAGTTAAATTGCTAGTTGTAAATGATATTGAGAAAAATTATTTACTATTTCATAACAGGTATGTTTTAAATTTACATCTAAATTCCACTTCATCCAGTCTTTAGGAGTAGAAAAAGCTATAGTTTTAAGTGTTTTTAAAGTTGCAATGGGCACTTTAATAAAATTATCTTTTTTACAATACATACAAAAAAATCCACCATCTTTAAAAGAAAAAAAAGTCTCTTTTTCCCACATAATAGTTCTTTTGCATTTGAGACAACTATCAAAGTGAGGCAAATAGCCAAGATTAAATATTAAACAAGTTTTGAAAAGTAAAGGAAAAAAACTTATATCTTCTGCTTCTTCAATAGAATATAAAAAATCTTTTAATAATAGATATACTTGCTTAAACTCTTCTTGAGAAATTTTTATTTTTTCTAAAAAATTTAAACTATTAACAACAACCCCTATTTTTTTTTTATCTTGTTTAATTAAAGAAAAATTTTCTATTAAGCTAGCTTCTTGTAATATATAATACCCTTTTTTTTTGTTTTCTATTTTACCACAAAGTATATTTAAAATATCCAAGCAACCACAAAATCTACGTTTACTTTTTAATCCTCCAAAAGCAAAGTATGTCTGTAAACCTTTATTAGGTGAAAATACTTTTAACCATAAATCATATTCTCTAAACTTTCCCTTTTTTAAAATAATAAAATTTTCTATATAATCCATAAAGTGATGCTATTCAGCAGTAAATTTTAAAGTTTTAACTTGCCCTGCTTCTGCCTCTAGGGGATACTCTTTCCCATCCAAGATTAACTTTACTCCACCAGCATTACCTAATTTTACTTCTAAAAAGGAATTATAGTTTAAAACTATCTTTTCACCTGGATATAAAAATACTTCTTTGTTTTCATCATCCACTTTTGCCAATACCCAGCATTTGTCTGTAGAAATTATCTCTAAAGAATGTTTGGGAGAAATAAGAGAACTATTATTATCTTCTGATTTAGGAAGTACAATAGAAGAATTAACTGAAATATTATTTTTATTTTGAGTTATAATATTTTTTTCTTCTTTTTCATTATTATCTTTATTATCTTCACTTTTTAATTCTTGTGTGGAATTATTTTGACTAACAATATTGCTTTCTTTAACTACATTAGTGTTTTGACTTAAAGTTTCTTCTTGTGATAAAGATGATTGCTCTATTTCTTTATTTGAACCATTCTTTATAATTTTTTTTATTCCAAATAATAAAAGTAATGATAAAATTAAAATAGCAATTATTATTAACCAATAATTTTTGCGTTCCTCTTTTACTGTAGTTGGGAGTTTATCAATGTTTTCTATTTTATTATCTATATTGTAAATAGAAGTATATTCTTCTCCTATTTTTTGCCAATCCAAACCTAAAAATTTTGCATAGGATTGAATAAAACTTTTTGTATATACAGGATGAGGTAAAATATTTTCATTTCCTTCTTCTATAGCTTTTAAAATATAAATACTTACTTTAATATTATCATGTACATCATTTAAACTTAAGTTTTTAGATTCTCTTGTTTCCTGTAAGAGCCTGCCTAATTCTTTTAAAGACATCATTAAACCTTCCTGTTAAAGATTTATTTCTATAACCGCATTCTTCCTAAGATCATTGATAAAAGAAGTATATATTTCTTCAAATTTTTGTTCATATATTTTTTCTCTAATTTCTGATTTTACTGTTTCTAAATCTTTAATTTTACCACTTTTTTTATTTACTAATTGTAAAATAATCCATTTTTTATTAAAATAAAAAGGTCTACTTATTTCTCCCTCTTTTAAATTAACTACAAACTCTTTCCAGTCCTCGTTTAAGTGGCTCCATGCTACTTCTCCCAGATCTCCTCCTTCAGTTATGTTTGGACCAACAGAATATTTTTGCACAGCTTCAGGAAAAGAGATTTGATTATTTAAAATCTTTTCATATACTTCTTTAGCTTCTTTTTCTGTAGCAGATACTAAAGCTCTTAAATGTACTGTTTCTTCCTCTTTATACTTATTTTTATGCTTATTATAGTAGTCTTCTATTTCTTTGTCAGTAACAACTACTTTTCTTTTAACCATAGCTCCCAAAACTCTATGTTTTAACATATTAAATTCTACTTTTTCATAAAATTGTTCATAAGTTATACCTTCTTTTTTAAGTTCCTTTTTAAATTCTTCCATGGATAATCCACTTTTTTTTCTCAACTCGTTAATATAATTTTCTACTTCTAGTTTAGAAATTTTTATTTCATACTTAGATGCAAACTTTTTTATTAAAACGTCGTTAATCATATCATTCAAAATTTTTTTCTTTAACTCATAAATAGACATTTTATCTTTATCTGTTAGTTGCTTTCCTTTAAAATTTTCTAAAAAAGGCTTAATCCTATTATTTAAATCAAATAAAGTTATTATTTCTCCATCCACAGTTGCTACTATCCTATCAACTGTCTCCATAGAAAAAGAATAAGAAGAGAAAAAAGTAAAGATTAACAGACACAGAATAAACTTTTTTTTCATTATTTATTTCTCCTTTATTAATGCAGAACTTATTTTAATATCAGATTCTTTCAACTTATGTATAAACCAATCTTGTAAAAAGTTATTTATTTTTTGTTGAATTATGTTTCTTTCTATAATTGGATAAGCCTCAATTGGCTTTAAATATCTTGAACTTTCTTTTTTCTCAATAAATAGTAAATAAAATCCCTTTTTATCGTTTTTTATATTACTAAAACTATCTTCTGCAGTAGACTTAATCAACTCAAGCCAAAATTGAGGTATTTGGTTCAAAGGTAAATTATATTCTTTAACGATCACGCCTGGATAAGCTTTTTTTACTTCTTCTATAGGTATTTTTTTATTTTTAATATTTATTAATTTATCTTTATCTAAAGAATAAAAGGAAACAAATTTTACCATTTCTCCAATATGAAAATCTTCAATATTTTTTTTATAATATGCTTCTAGCTCTTTTATATCTATTTTTATTTTAGGCTTTACAATAATATTTATAAATTTATCAATAGTTAATTTCATTCTTAAAAAATCTCTCCAGCTATCTATATCAATGTATTCTTCTACTAATATTTTTTCGAACTCTCCTGGAGGGTAATCAGACTTTATTTTTTCTTCTTCTTTTTTTACTTCTTCTTTTGTAACTAACATATCTTTGTTTTTTAATTCTTCTTTTACTAACTCGTAAAAAAACAAATTTAGTAGCTCTTTTTTATATTCATCTTTTATTTTATTTAAAGTTGAAAAGTTATCCGCATATTCTAGATGGGTAAAATCATACTTTTTTTCTAAATCCTCCAAATAAATCTTATTGCCATTTATAATAGCAACTACGCCTGGTTCAAAAGAAGAAGAGCAGGAAACAATGAATATTAACAAAGTAAATACTATTCTTAGCATAATAGATATTTTTCTAACTCCTTTATTTTTTTAGAGAAAAACTCCAGGGATGCAATATCTTTATTTTTTAAAATTTTTACTTCTCCTGTAGGTAGAAATTGAAACTGACTATTTTTGTTTAACCATTCAATTATTTTATTTACATCAAAAGATAGGTTATTTTCATCCCATTTAATCAAGCATTCTGTATTTTTGATATTTATCTTTTTTATGTTTAATTTTCTTGCAGTATTCTTTAGGTTTATAAGAGTGATAAAGTTAGAAAATTCTTCAGGAAAATCTCCAAATTTATCTTTGATTTCTGTTAACACATCATCTTTTACCATGTTATTGCTAACTAGTCGTTGATAATAATGTAACCTTTCTTTTTCATCTTCTATATAATTATTAGGTATGTAAGCAGGTACATTTACTTCTATCTCTGGATCTACTCTCTCGGTTATTTTTTCTCCTTTTAGACGCTTTACTTCATCATTTAACATTTCTAAAAATAAATCCAATCCAACTTTACCTATGTTTCCACTTTGAGCTTCTCCTAAAATATTACCTGCTCCTCTAAGGCGTAAATCCTCCATGGCCAAGTGGAATCCTGCTCCCAAATAATCTAAGGCCAGAATAACCTGTAATCTTTTTTTACTTTTAGCAGGCAGTACTTGTAAATTGGGAACTAAAAAATAGGCAAAAGCCTGTTTTTCTGACCGCCCTACTCTCCCTCTCAACTGGTAAAGCTGTCCTAATCCAAAAAGGTGAGCGTTGTCTACCACTAAGGTATTGGCATTGGGAAAGTCCAAACCAGACTCAATAATGGAAGTACAAACCAGGATATCCACGTCCTTTTGCCAAAATCTGTGCATTACTTCTTCCAGTTTTTTCTCTGACATTTGTCCATGGGCTATCTCTACCTTTGCCTGAGGAACTAAGCTTTTTATTTCTTCAGCTACTCTACTAAGACCACGTACCCGGTTATAAACCCAAAACACCTGTCCTTGTCTATTAAGCTCAAAGTCCAGAATTTCTTTTAACACCTTTTTATTTCGTTCCAGTAATTGAGTTTTGACTGGTTTTCTTTCAGGCGGAGGGGTCTCAATAACACTTAATTCTCTAATTCCAGATAAAGAAAGTTGTAAGGTTCTAGGTATGGGAGTGGCAGTTAGAGTTAATACATCTATTTCTTTTTTTATCTGTTTTAATTTATCCTTATGCCGAACTCCAAAACGCTGCTCTTCATCTAAAATCAATAAAGACAATCTGGGGATTATCACATCCTTGGAAAGTAAACGATGCGTTCCAATAAGAATATCCACTTTGCCAACTTTTGTTTGTTCCAATATTTTTTTCTGTTTACTTGGCTTGACAAAGCGACTTAGCATCTCCACAGAAACCCCAAAGGGTTCCATTCTTTTTTTAAAATTTTGATAATGTTGCTCAGCTAAAACAGTAGTAGGACAAAGTAAACAAACTTGATATCCATTTTGAACGGCTCTAAAAGCTGCTCGCATGGCTACTTCTGTTTTCCCAAATCCCACATCTCCACAAACTAGTCTATCCATAGGAGTATCTTTATCCATATCCTTTAAAACTTCTTCTATGGCTCTGGCTTGATCCGGGGTTTCTTCAAATCCAAAACTGGCTTCAAATTCATAATAATCCTCATCTAAAGGAGCATATCTAAATTTTTTTATAACTTTTCTATAAGCATACATTTCCACCAGATCTTTTGCTATCTTGGCAACTTCTTTTTGTATTCTACTTTTACTTTTTTGCCAGTTACTGCTACCCAGCTTATCTAAAGCAGGACTAGAGCCTTCTGGACCTTTATATTTTTGAATTAAATTTATCTTTTCAACAGGCAGATAAAGTTTATCTTCATTAGCATAAATAAGGAGTAAAAATTCTTTTATACGGTTATCTATTTTTAAAATTTGTAATCCTTTAAAAAGACCTAACCCATAGTCTCTATGCACAATTAAATCATTTTCTTCTAACTCATCGTAATTTTTAAGGCCTTTAAAATTTTTAATTTTTACACTTTTGTTTGGCAGTAATATGTTTTCGCTTAAAATTAATAAATTATCCCAGGATAAAGCATATCCTGACTTTATATTAGATTTAACTACAAATATTCCTTTTTCATCCAAATTGTATTTATCTTTTATTTTTATTTGTTCTGAGCTAAAAATTTTTAAAAACTTTTTTATTGCAGATTCACTTTTAAAGGAAAATATAATTTGTCTATACTCTTGAGACCACTGAAGGATTTTTTCCTTTAAGGCTTTTATAGGTCTAATTTTTTCTTCTGGTTTCCAAAAGATATCTTCATAAGTGGAAAATTTTTCTTCTCTTAATTTAAAATCATATTTTTTTTCTGTATGAAGATAGGGAAAAAATAATTTATTCTCATTTGTTAAAATATTCTTTAATTCTGCAGATTGAAAAAAAATATAAATATATGGCAATTTTTTATTCTGACAAAAACTATTAACCTCTTCCTGTTTTTCTTTTAAGTTAAAAGAAAAGGATTCTGATTGGGGGATAAATAAAATTTTGTTCTGAGAATAAGACAGAAGAGATTGAGAATTTTCAAAACATAACCCCCAAAAACCTTTTCCTTCTTCCAGAGAAGCCAATTCACCTGTTTTCTTTAAATGCAATAATTTAGAGTTTGCTTGAGAAGAAAATTGGGAAAAGGGAATAATTTTAGCTGATGAAGAAAATTTTATGGAAGTTTGCATTAAGGGTTCAAAAAAGCGAAGCTGTTCCACATTATCGCCAAATAATTCTATACGCAGCGGATAAACATAATTCTGACTATAAATATCCAGAATATCTCCCTTTAAGGCAAATTCTCCCTTAGCAGTTACTTGCTTTACTCTAGTATATCCTTTATCAACCAGCCATTGAAGAAAAAAATCTAAATCCAGTTCATCCCCCACTTGAATGTCAAAAATATAATTATTTAAAGATTCCAGAGGAGGAAACCTTAATAAAAAAGTGGATAAAGGGATAAAAACAAGCTTGGGGTAATTATTTAGTAAAAAATATAGACCTTTTATACATTCAGAAAAAAAAATTGTATCCTCTTTTTGAGTTAAAAAGCTAGGAAAATAAAAAATTTTTTCTTTGTCTAAAAATAATTGGCTTAATTCAAAATACTCACTATAATTATCTGTATCATCTATAATGAAAAAAACATCTTTCTTTTTTTTAAGGATAAATTCACTTGCTATTCTTAACTGAGAAGCTTTACCCGTTGAAGCTATAATAGTGTCTTTTTTAGATAAAATTTCTTTTACATTCATAGAAAAAATTATAAAATATTAAAGCCGCCCTTTAAAGAGCGGCTTTAATAAATATACTTTTATGGTTTTCTTATACCTGAGATAATTCTTCTTTTTCTTGCTTACTTAACAACTTATCTAAATCTAAAAGTATCAATAATCTATCGTTAAGTTTTCCCACACCTTTTATATATTCTGATTCTACTCCAGCTACAACAGGAGGAGGAGCTTCTACTGTATCTTTAGATATTCTCAGAACTTCAGATACTGAATCAACAATAAAACCTACTGTCATATTATTTATTTCAATTACAATTATTCTAGTGTGCTTATCCTTATCTTTTATAGGTAAATTAAATCTTTTGCGTAAATCAAGTACAGGAATAACTCTACCTCTTAAATTAATTACTCCTTCTACAAAATTAGGAGCATTGGGTACTTTGGTGATGGTTAACATCCTGATAATTTCTTGAACTTTCAAGATATCAATTCCAAATTCTTCTTCTCCTAAATGAAAAGTAACTAGCTGCAATATTTCTTTTTCTTGCTGCTGTTCTTTTGAACTCATTTTAATTCTCTCCTTGGACTTTTAGACCTGTTAACTTTTTTCTAATTTTTTAACCGAAAATAAAGAGTTGTCAAACCTTTCCTCCATCTGTATAAAGGAAGAAATTTGAAGGAGGAGATGCTAAATGGGTAGTTTTTTACCTGAAGAGCAAGAATTTACCCTGGAAGAACAAATCAAAGCCTTAGGAGATGAAGAGCTTTTAGACTTTTGGGAAGAAACTCATTTTTTTAACAAAACTTTAGAAGGTGAAGAAGAGCGTTTACTTACAAAAGTAAACTATGAAGTTCTTATTCTAAAAGAATTGAAGATTAGAAGCTGCAAGCGTATTTTAGACAAATAGCTGCTAGTTGGCAAAAACATAGAGAAATAAAAAAGCCCGCTAAAAAGCGGGCTTTTGATTTTTAGTAGGTTCTTATTTAGCCTAGTATTTTTTAGGACGAGCGTGGTTTACCTTTAAATTACGGCCACCCAGTTCTGTGCCGTCAAGCTTTAAAGCATCTTCTGCACCACTTTCCATTTCCACAAAACCAAAACCTCTGGATCTTCCGGTTTCTCTATCTGTAATAATTTTTACAGAAGAAACCTCTCCGTACTGAGAAAAAAGATCCATAAGTTCTTGCTCTGTGGTCCTCCAAGGTAAATTCCCAACATACAAATTAGCAGACATAAAACAAAACTCCAAAAAAACTAAAAAGTTAACCCGCCTTTCGCCGCAAACTCACCCACTGAGTTTAAAAAACCTCAACGAAAGGTAATTTTCTCCTTACACTTTTTAAAAATCCTGGCAAGCTTTTTTTAGATTATTTTTAAGGTTAGATATTACAAAAATGTCTAATTTCATAGAAATGAAAAAAATAAAAAACCCGCTAGAAAGCGGGTTTTTTTATCGTCCAGTTTTAATTATTTTCTAATATTTTTTAGGACGGGCGTGATTTACTTTTAAACCTCGACCTTCCAGTTCTGTACCGTCAAGCTTTAAAGCATCTTCTGCACCGCTTTCCATTTCCACAAAACCAAAACCTCTAGATCTTCCAGTTTCTCTATCTGTAATAATTTTTACAGAAGATACTTCTCCGTACTGAGAAAAAAGATTCATAAGTTCTTGCTCTGTGGTTCCCCAAGGTAAATTTCCTACATACAAATTCGTAAACATAAAAACTCCAAAAAATAAAATGTTAATACTTTCCGTTGGGAACTCACCTACTGAATTCTAAAAAACATCAACGAAAGCAGATTTGTTTACTTACATTTTTTATTTATCCTGGCAAGTTATTTTTTCATTTTTTTTAAAAAATTATTCTTTAATTCGTTTTATTTTTGCACCTACCTGATTTAATTTAACTTCCATATTTTCATATCCCCGATCTAAATGGTAAACTCGCCTTACTTCTGTTTTTCCCTTTGCTGCTAAACCTGCCAGTACCAGAGAAGCGCTAGCCCTAAGGTCTGAAGCCATTACTGGAGCTCCTTTTAGGGCTTTTACCCCTCTAATAAAAGCTGTATCCTTGCTTAATCTGATATCTGCTCCCAGGCGTACCAACTCCAAAACATGCATAAATCTATTTTCAAAAATAGTTTCTTTAATAGTACCAGCACCCTGGGCCAAACACATCAAGGCCATGATTTGAGCCTGCATGTCTGTAGGAAAGCCAGGATAAGGGGCAGTAATGACATCTACGCTTTTAATTTCTTGAAAAGGTTTCACCTTTACTTTGTCCTGGTCTAAAATTTCAAATCCTACTCCCATATCTGTTAATTTACTCATTACTGCATCTAAGCTGTGAATAGGACATTGATTTAAGATTAATTCTCCTTGAGTAATGGCTGCAGCTACCATATAGGTGCCAGCTTCTATGCGATCAGACATTATTTTATATTCTTTGGCCTTTAATTTTTTAACGCCTCTAACCTTAATAATACTTGTTCCATGCCCTTTAATATCAGCTCCGCAATGAATCAAAAAATTAGCCAGATCTACTACTTCTGGCTCTCTGGCTGCATTTTCTAAAATAGTCTCACCTTCTGCTAAAACAGCAGCCATGAGTAAATTTTCAGTTCCTCCTACTGTGGGAAAATCAAAGTAAATATGGGCGCCCTGCAATTTTTTACATCTTCCCAGGATATAACCTTCATCCAGGGTAAAAGAAGCTCCCATTTTTTCTAAGCCTTTTAAGTGTAAATCCACTGGTCTGGCTCCAATGGCACATCCTCCAGGCAAAGCCACCTTTGCCTCGCCTAAGACAGCTAAAAGAGGACCCAAACACAAAATAGAGGCTCGCATGGTGCGCACCAGATCATAAGGAGCTTCAGGCTTTAAGGCGTGAGGAGTTATTCTTATACTTTTTTCCTTTTTTTCTACTTCACATCCCAGATGTTCAAGGAGATTTAGAGTGGTCCTAATATCTCTTAATTGAGGCACGTTAAAAAAAGTACACCCCTTTTCCACCATTAATGAAGCCATTAAAATGGGTAAAGCCGCATTTTTAGCACCACTTATGGTGATTTCACCTTTTAAAGGATATCCACCTTCTATTATCAGTTTGTCCATAATTTCTACCTCAAAAATGAATATTTCTCTTGACTTTGAGGAGCTATATAGGGCATTTAGAGTTTATGCAATCAAGAAATTTTCCCTTTCTTTTTTCCTTTTACTACTTTTTTTATTTTTGTGTAAAGTTAGGGTCTGGTGGCTAATACCACCTTAAGGGAGGAGTTTAAGCCACAGGCCCTAAAAGCCTGTGGCTTTTTTTTTAAATTTTAAAAAGAGGGAGGCTAAAATGTTGTATGATGTGGAAAGGGAAACCATGCCCAGGGATGAGCTGGAGGAACTCCAGCTTAGAAAACTTAAATATCTGGTAGAAAAAGTATATTATAATGTCCCCTTTTATTCCCAGAAGTTTAAAGAACTGGGAATAAAGCCTGAACACATAAAATCCTTAAAAGACCTCAAGTATTTACCTTTCACTGAAAAACAGGACCTGCGCAATAACTATCCTTTTGGACTTTTTGCTGTACCTAAAGAAAATGTGGTTAGAGTTCACGCTTCTTCCGGGACTACAGGTAAGGCTACTGTGGTAGGTTACACTAAAAGAGATATTCAAATCTGGTCTGAACTTATGGCCAGATCCTTTGTAGCTGCAGGAGTTACTAGAGGGGATGTGGTTCACAATGCCTATGGTTATGGTCTTTTTACTGGTGGCTTGGGGGTTCATTATGGAGCGGAAATGTTGGGAGCAACCATTGTTCCTGTATCTGGGGGAGCAACTAAAAGACAGGTTATGCTCATGAAAGACTTTGGCTCTACTGTTCTTTGCTGTACCTCGTCTTATAGCCTTTATCTTTATGAAACCGCCATTGCCCAGGGTATTGAGGTAAAAGAACTAAAATTACGGTTGGGAATTTTTGGAGCAGAGCCCTGGACGGAAGAAATGCGTTTAGACATCCAGAAAAAATTCAATATCAAAGCCCTGGATATTTACGGCTTATCTGAAATCTTAGGTCCAGGAGTGGCCATAGAATGTGAAACTGCTCAACAGGGGCTTCATATCTGGGAAGACCACTTCCTGGTAGAAATTATTGACCCTAGTACTGGAGAGCAACTACCTTTAGGAGAAACAGGAGAATTGGTCATAACCACTTTGACCAAAGACGCCCAACCTTTGATTCGTTATAGGACTAGGGACATCACCTCTATCATTCCCATTCCTTGTAAGTGTGGTCGAACTCATTACCGTATCGAAAGGCTAAAAGGTAGAAGTGATGATATGCTCATTATCCGTGGAGTAAATGTATTCCCCTCTCAAATTGAAGCGATTTTATTGGAAACAGAAGGTCTTGCTCCTCACTATCAAATTATAGTTAAGCGAGAAAACGCCCTGGATATCTTAGAAGTTCAGGTGGAAATAGATGAGAAGCTCTTTTCTGATGAAATTAAGCACTTGCAAAGACTGGAAAATAAATTAATGCGAAACATTAAAGAATTTTTAGGAGTAAGTGCCAAGGTAAAACTGGTAGAACCCAGAAGTATAGCCAGGTCTGAAGGTAAGGCCAAAAGGGTTATTGACCTACGCAAACAAAACTAGGAGGACAATTATGAAAGTAGAACAAATTTCTGTATTTTTAGAAAATAGAGCTGGACGCTTAAAAGAAGTTACCAGAATTTTGGCTGAGGCAAATATCAATATTAGAGCTCTATCTTTAGCTGATACTTCTGACTTTGGAATTTTAAGGCTTATTGTTACCGACCAGGATAAAGCCAAAAAAGCTCTAAAGGAAAATGGGTTTACTGTAGGTAAAACCAATGTAGTAGCAGTAGAAGTAGATGATAAGCCAGGAGGTTTAAATCGCATTTTAACTATTTTGGGAGATGCAGGGGTGAATGTAGAATATATGTATGCTTTTGTACAGCAAAGTGGTAAAAATGCAGTGCTTATTTTTAGATTTGATAGAACAGATGAAGCCATAGAGATTTTACAGAAAAATAATATCAAGATCTTAAGTGGAGAAGAGTTGTATAAATTATAATTTTTTTAAGAGGGGAGGTGTTTACAATGAGAAAATATCTTATTTTTATTTTAATGTTATCTTTTTTTGTTATTTCCTGTTCAGAAAAATCAAAGCAAGAAAATAACAATTATAAAATAGGAGCTATTTTAAGGCTATCTAAAGGTGCTTCTGATGGTATACCTGCCAAGTATGGTATAGAAATAGCTGTAAAAAAGATAAATGAAAATGGTGGAATAAATGGTAAAAAAGTAGAAGTGATTTATTATGACAGTAAAGATGATTCTACTACTGCAGTAAATGCAGCCCAGAAACTAATTTCTGTAGACAAAGTTCAGGCTATAATTGGACCTATGATGAGCGGTAATGTGCTGGCAGTAGCACCTATTTGTGAAAGGAATAAAGTAGTACTTTTAACTCCTACAGGAACTTCTCCCAAAATAAGCTCTGCTGGAGAGTATATTTTTAGGGTTTGTAGTAGGATAGATTTACAAGCCAAGGCCCTGGTAAATAAGGCTTTGGAATTGGTAAACAAGCCCAACCCAAGTATAGCTATCATTTACAGCAATGAACCTTATGGTAAAGGTTCTAAGAATCTTTTTCTCAAATATTTAGAAGAAAAAGGGATTAAACCTGTAGCTATAGAAGCTTTTCAAAGAGGAGACAAGGATTTTCAGGCTCAACTTACCAAGTTAGTACCTTTAAATCCCGATATTTTATTCATTCCTGGATACCTTCAAGAAACAGCACCTCTTATTGCTCAAGCCAGACAAATGGGACTTACTGGTCTTAGCGTAGGTGGCTTTGGAGATATAGCGCCTCAGTATATAGAACTGGCTAAGGATGCTGCTGAAGGACATTTGGTAGCAGGAGAATATAATCAAGACTACTCTACTGAAGATAATAAAAAGTTTGTGCAGGCCTATACTCAAATGCTTAAAAACAATCCAGATGCCCCCAATAATATCATGTTTGCAGCTCTAACCTATGATGCCACTAATATGCTTTTAGAAGCTTTTAAGCAGGGAGCTACAACAGGTACTAAAATAAAGGATTTTCTGACTAATTTGAAAAACTTTCCTGGAGTTACAGGAAATTTAAGTTTTGATACCAATGGAGACGTACAAAAAGGTGGAATATATCTTTTTCAGGTCAAAAACGGTAAATACGTAAAAATTAATTAACACCATGTTTTGGCAACAGGTAGTTAATGGCTTGGTTAGTGGCTCAGCCTATGCTCTAGTGGCTCTGGGTTATGCTCTTATTTATGGAGTCCTGGGCTTAATCAATTTAGCTCAAGGTGAACTTTTCATGGCCGGAGCTTTTGGGTTATGGATTGGCGCTACTTTATTGCATTTATCCTGGCCAGGAGCAGTCCTACTGGGAATGCTCCTGGCTGGATTAATTTCTTTATCTATGGAAAAGTTTGTTTTCAGGCCCCTATCTGAAAAAAATCCTCTTATTCCCATGCTTGCAGCTATTGGTTTATCCATATTTTTACAAACCTCGGCCCTACTTTTTTTTGGACCAGAAACTAAACCTTTTCCCTTTTTACTACCTCAAAAAATTTTTCAATTGGGGTTTATAAAACTTTCTGCCCTGCAGGGCATAGTTATCTGTTCTGCTTTACTAATGGTCTTTTTTTTATGGTGGTATCTCAACTTTTCCAAATGGGGAAAAGGATTACAGGCTGTATCCATGGACAAAGAAGCTGCTCTTATTATTGGAATAACGCCTAATTTTTGTGTTTCTCAAGCCTTTCTTTTAAGTGGACTTTTAAGTGGCCTGGGAGGTATCTTAATGGCTGCTTATTATAACGCTACCTATCCTTATATGGGGATATTGCCTGGTCTTAAAGGTTTTTGCGCTGCTGTTTTAGGAGGTACTGGCTCGGTGTTTGGCGCTGTGGTTGGTGGCTTGATTTTAGGAATAGCTGAAAACTTAGGAGCAGCTTATATTTCTTCGGGCTTTAAAGACGGTTTTGCCTTTACTATCCTCATTCTTATACTTTTAATTCGCCCTAAAGGAATTTTAGGGAAATAATTTTTTCTTTTAACCCAGAATGGAAGCTATCCTTTCTTGACCAAAGACAAACAATTAACTAAA
>LDZQ01000591.1_pt1 | contig 35561 bp, 38 predicted proteins | sample 615361 | NCBI WGS metagenome assembly LDZQ01 (sample SAMN03408297, study PRJNA278302) | terrestrial metagenome | isolation source: oil reservoir sample I2 | place: USA: Alaska, North Slope, Ivishak formation | collected 2013 | reverse complement strand
AGCTTTGGATTCGTGTTCGAGGAGTAGCATGAAATTGCTTTGATTAACATATATATTACTATTTTGCTGTAATTTTTAATTCAGAAAATTCTTAAAAGTGTACCATCCAGCATAATTGCGTACCATCTTTTGTAATCGTACCTCCTGAACATGAAGCCAGCTGGTCTGTCAAGGTTAACCGCGGTGGAGGCGCAGAGGTCGTTGAATGCAGGAAGAACGACGACTCTTTTGTCTTCAACCTCTCCTGTGAGAAAAACTCTCTCTCTGTAACCGCCAGCAGAGTCTTTTACGAAGTAAGCCGGATGTGCGTGGCCGAAAATCAGAACCTTTGCATCCAGGACTTCCTCATCAGGCACAGCATGACCGTGGAAAATTCCGTACTTTCCGATTCTGATGCTTTTCTCCCCACTCAATCCGATGTCGTGATTTCCCCTTATAAGAATCAGATCAGTTACTTCACCAATCTCCCTGATAAACCTCTCGTGCAACCCCTTTTTGCCGATATGCTTCAAATCACCTGCTACAATCAGAGCTTCGACTCGCTCTGCTATGCTGAGAGCCTTCTCAATCAGTTCGTTATCATAGTGCCTAACCAGACCGAGATGTATGTCAGCGATTACAGCTTTCCTGCCGATAAAGAGCACATCCTCCTCTATCCTCATCTCACTGGAATACTTCTCTCTCTACCTCCTCGATGTAAGGCGCGATGTTTATCCCCACCTCTTTGGCTACGATTAGTGCAGCCACCGGAAAACTGATTATGCCGCCAAGCTCTTCCTGCTTCCTGTTTACCATGGAAACGACTTCCCTGCCATCCTTTTTTAGTTTTACAGCTATCTCTTCAATGATTCTATCCGTTACCGACCTTGACAGAAGCTCTGAAAGGTCAGGCTTGAAGTCCGTAAGTTCAACCTCATCCAGGTCAAAGGTTGGCTGGAGTTCATCATCGCCTGCAAGCAACCCCTCCTTCTCGGCCTCCTCCACGACCTTCTTGCTCCCTTCGTGGGTAAACCAGTTCAAATCGAAGCTCATGGTATAAATCAACTCGCTTCTTTTCATTTTCTTTTTTCCCTTGCTCTTGAAGGCTGCAGCGATCACCTTGCGCATCATTCAGGAAAAGAAGGAATCGAGAGTTAAATTTTTTCCGGCTTTCTTTCTCGCTCTTGGCTCCTCTCTCTCTTCTTCAGGTTTCTCCTCAGCAACTTCCTCAACACTCTCCTCCTTCTCTTCCTTTTCAGCTTTCACAAAGCTTTCAAGGAAGGTCTCGTCCTCAATTCTGTGCATTCCGTGCTTCTCAACGTATTTCCAGATTTCGTCCCCCTTCTCCCCAACAAGGAATTCCAGTTCCTCCTTTGTGAACTCGTAGAAGGCCGCGATGGTTGCAGCTTTGTCCACATCAAGCTCCTTTAAGAGCAGCTTTATCACGGGGAACATTTCGGTGCGGGCTTTTCTCATAGAGAGGTGGCTGTACTTCCCAATCTTTTCGAGTATTTTTCTCGTCATTTCCCTTTTCTGCCTGAGCTGGAAGAGCATCTGCCAGACGGCCGGCCTTCTGTACCTAGTGAAGCCTTTCTTGGGTTCCTCCTTCATTTGCTGAACGCCGACGGTCATGAGATAGCTTGCGTACTTCCACAGCCTGTAGAACTGCCTTCTCCTAACTCTACCGAGAAAAATATCTGCTCTTGAAAGCGCCTCGTAAGCGTTGACCAGCTCAACGCCAGAGTACTCCAGGGGCAGGTTCTCGTCAACCCAGTGGATGACGTCTTCCGGAGACTCGTCAAGAAGCATGGCCTCATTGTAAACAGCCGGATTTTTTGTTTTGAAAATCATTTGCATTACTCTGAAAATGTCTTTTTCCTGCGTTCTCTTCGTTAAGAAGACATCTTCCGGTTTCAGCTCCTCTTTCCCCTCTGCGAGGGCTTGAAAATCGTTAATTGCAGCTCTTAAATCTCCTCCGGCGTTCTCAGCTATTTTTAGAAGAACGCTTTTATCTACCTTAATTCCCTCCTTCAAAGCAATTCTCTCAAGAACTCTGGCAACCTGCTGTTTTGTTAGCCTTTTGAAGTTAATCATCTCGCAAAGATTCCTCAGCTCAGGGGAGAGCTTGTAAGGGTCGTTGGCAATCAGAATTAAGGGTTGTGCGGGCTTCCTTTTAATGAGCCTTATTAGTGCAGCCTCTCCCCCAACATCCTCCTTCTTGTGAATGTTGTCAACCTCGTCAAGAATAATTAGCTTCAGCTTCCCGATTCTTGATGAAAGAAACTCCCCCTCGTCGCTTATTGTCTCGTTAAACGCTCCTTCTCCAACAATTCTTTCTATAACCCTCCAGCTCCTCTGGTCACTGGCGTTAAGCTCAACAGCCTCCCAGCCCATTGTGTTGGCAAGGGCCAGAGCGAGGGACGTTTTTCCCACGCCGGGAGGACCGGCGAGAAGAAGGGGCTTACTTCCTCTCTTCCAGCTTTTAGCCCATTTAATGACCCTGGTGATTATGCTCTTGTCTGCAACGACTTCTTCAAGAGTTTTCGGTCGATACTTCTCAACCCACAGCATTCAAATCCAGTCGTCCAAAGGAGTATATCACTTTATCTCAGAGAATGCCGGAATGATTCTCTCCGCATACACCTTCAGGACGTACTTGGGGTCGGGGCCGACGTTTATGAGCATGAAGTGCTTCACACCCGCCTTCACGAACTCCTCAATCTTTTCCTCGCAGTCCTCAGGAGTTCCAACGATGAAGAAGTCCCTTATCATCTCCTCGGTGACAAGGGATGAAAGCTTTACGAACTCCATAAGCATTTTGTCATCAAGAAGAAGTTGCTCGAAGTAGAATTTTTTTGATATGCCTTCCGGCATTTCGAGGCTGTATCCCGCCTGCTCCGCCTTTTCTGCCGCAGAAACAATCACACCGCTGAACTGCCTCGCCCTCTCCATTGCCCTCTCAAAAGATGTATCAACTGCGGTGTATATCTGCAACGCCGTGTCGATTTCATCAAGATTTCTTCCAGCCTTACTGCATCCGCGCTCAACGTCTTTTAGGTTCTCCCTGTACGTCTTCGGCGTTTCTGCAATGGGCATCCATCCGTCGCATATCTCTCCAGCGAGCTCTCTCGTTTTGACTCCATTTGCTCCGAGATAAATGGGAATCTTCTGTAGCGGCTTTATTTGAAGGAAGGCATCATCCAGCCTGAACCTTTTTCCCTCGTAGCTGAATCTATCTCCTGCCCACAGCCTCTTTATGATCTCTATGCCCTCTCTCAGCGTCGTGTAGGGCTTTTTCCACTCTATGCCGAAGGGCTTTATGTTCATCGCCTCTCCTGCACCGAGCCCAAGGAAAGCCCTCCCATACGAGAGGTGGTCTATGGTGGCCATAATCTGAGCCAGAACGGAGGGATGGTAGCGAACAACATCGGTCACGCCCGTTCCCAGCATAGCCTTTGAAGTTTTGACTGCTAAAGCGGACAGCAGGGAAAGGGCGTTTGGCGTAAAGCCTGGGGGAACCATAAGAGTGTGGTCCGGCACCGTTAAAGAGAACATCCCGCTGTCCTCAGCCTGCTGGGCAATCTTAATAACCTTTTCAAGCGCGGGCATCGGAGGTGAGAGGAGCATGCCGAATCTGACGCTCATAGCCAACAGGGAGATTTCTCATTACTTATACTTTACTATCTGTTGGAAAAAATAAAAATTAAAATCAGACTCTCTCAACAACCATCGCCATTCCCTGCCCACCGCCGATGCAGAGAGAGGCCAGACCGTAGTCCACCCCTCTCCTCTCCATCTCGTAGATGAGCGTTGTTGTTATCCTCGCCCCTGTGCAGCCAATTGGGTGGCCGAGGGATATACCGCTGCCGTTGACGTTGACCTTTTCCATGTCCAGTCCAAGCTCCTTTATGCAGGCTAACGCCTGAGCTGCAAAGGCTTCATTGAGCTCAATCAGCCCTATGTCCTTGATTTCAGGCCCAGCTTTCTTCAGAACCTTTCTTATGGCTGGTATAGGCCCAAGGCCCATGTATGCAGGGTCGATGCCCGCTGAAGCAACAGCAAGTATTCTGACTTTCGGCTCCAGCCCGTAGTCCTTCGCTGCCTTCTCGTCCATAACCAGAACGGCAGCGGCTCCATCATTAACCCCACTCGCATTTCCTGCAGTGACAGTTCCATCCTTCTTGAAGACAGGGGGTAGCTTCGCGAGCTTCTCAAGGCTCGTGTCCCTTCTTGGATGCTCGTCGGTGTCCACCACAACTGCTCCCTTCTTCTGCTTAACCTCCACCGGGACTATCTCCTGAGCGAACTTGCCCTCGTCAATGGCCCTTACAGCCCTCATGTGGCTCTCGTATGCAAGCTGGTCCTGCTCCTCTCTGCTTATGCCGTACCTCTCCACTATGTTTTCGGCTGTCATCCCCATGTGGTAGCCGTAGAACTTCTCCCAGAGGCCGTCGTAAACCATGAGGTCCAGAATCTCGTCCTTGGCTGTGACGCTCATCCTGTATCCCCACCTCGCCTTTGGCAGGGCGTAGGGGGCGTTGCTCATGCTCTCCATCCCTCCTGCGATGATTGCCTTAGCGTCTCCAGCCTTTACGGCGTGGTAGGCGAGGGCGATGGCCTTCAAGCCGCTCCCGCAAACCTTGTTGACAGTGTAAGCGGGAATCTCCTTTGGTATTCCCGCAAGAATTGACGCCTGCCTCGCTGGATTCTGTCCCTGAGCTGCCTGCAAAACGTTTCCCATAATGACTTCGTCAATCTCCACCTCAACCCCATCGTAGTCGTAGGCCGACTCCAGATCAATTCTGCCCTTCTCCAGCTTCTCCGGGTAGAACTCAATGGATTCGGGAGTGGGCTTTGGTGCAACGCCCAGCTTTTTCAGCATTCCCTTAATCGCAACAGCCCCAAGCTCGTATGCAGCTACATCCTTCAAGCTGCCTCCAAATCTACCCACGGGGGTTCTTGCCGCTCCTACAATAACTGCCATAATACACCTCCTTCACTTTTTTCTTATTAAAATACCATCCGGGTCCAATTCTTTAAGTGTGTCGATTTCCTCTCTTGTTGGTGGTTCGGTGTACTCGACTTCCTCCGGGATGATAATTTCAAAAGAGCTGTTATTCAACACGTCCTCAACGTTACGTCCTTCATGAAGCGCTAAGAGCTTCATTCTCTTCGTTTGCTCATCAAAACCGTAAACACCAATCTGCGTTATCACCCTGTAGGGGCCAGTGCCTTCCGGAAGTCCAGAACTTTCTCTGCTACCGTCGAGGTATCCGGGAGTTGTAAGAAAGTCAAGCTTTTCCACGAACCTGAGCTTATCCTGTCTCATCAGAACAATGTTTCTCCAGGAAAGCGAGGCGACATCGTTTGCTCCACCACTTCCGGGAAGCCTAACCTTCGGTTTTTCCCAGTCCCCTATGACTGTTGTGTTGATGTTGCCATAGGGGTCAATCTGTGCTGCCCCAAGGAATCCGTAATCCACGTACCCCATCTGTGCCAAGGACATGACGTAATCCATGCTCGATGCCATAACCGCTTTGTAAAATGTCGCACTCTCTCCAACAGAAATGGGAATTCTCGGCAGTTTTGGTGCGATTCCTCCTGCCTCAAACACCAGTACAAGGTTTGGTGCGTAAAGTCTCTGAGCAAGACACGCAGCCAGAACAGGCATTCCTGTCCCCACAAACACACTTTTTCGGTCTTCGAGAATTCTTGCGGCGACACAAACCATGTACTCGGTATCAGAATACTCCACCAAGATTATCACCTCCACGGGTAAACAGGGCGCTCCCTGAGCTGCTCAATCCTTCTGAGTTTTTCGAGCCTCTTAGAACCACCGACAACTTCGAGGTACTCCCAGAAATCGTTGACTCCATAAACGTACTTTTCAAAGTACTCCTTGGCTCCCTCCTCCGTTCTCGTCAATGCAAGATACTCGGCAATGTGCTCCTCGTCAAAGTAGTAGAGCAAAGGCATATTACAGGGATGGGACGCAAAGGGCTGCTCTACAACGGCATCCACAAGGAAGTAGGGGATGGAGGTTCTCCACGGACTCTCCCTGATTTTGTCCGTCGGGACTATCTCCTCGGTTGTGACTATCAGCCTCTTCGCTGCCCTCGCAAGCTCGTAGTCTTCAACAAGGATTCCATCAATCTGAGCATTTCCGTATTTGTCGGCACGGTGAACGTGTATTATGGCCACATCGGGGAAGCAGGCCGGAATCAAGGTGACGGGCTTTCCGCTGTATGGGTCTCTGATGATTTTGGCAGAACTCTTTTTGAACGTGTCCGTTCCCATCAAAATCCTTGCTGGAATGAAGGGAAGACCCATTGCCGCTGCTTTGAACCTCCATTGCAAAGCTGCGTTGCTCCACTCGGTGATAACCTTTACCTCCCCACCCTCAACCTTCCTTCTCGAAGCGGGCGACAGCCCCCTCAGCTCGTGGCCAAAGCTGTATGCAGCCTCAACCTTTTCAACGCAGCCGGCAGCCATCAGCACATCGAGGTCGTGCACCGAGGTCTTTCCCGCCATCGTAAGTCCCTTTACTCCCTGCCTGATGATTTCATAAATGATGTTCATGGAAACCCTTACATGCCCGAATCCCCCGCTGGCGACGTACATGCCATCTTTGATGAAGTTCGAAACCGCCTCTTCTGCGGACATCGTCTTGTCAGCCATCTCTCTGCTCTTGTTGTCCCTCACCCACTCCCGGAACTCGTCAGGGTCACACCAGCCAACGAGGGGGCCTTCGCCTTCATCCATAATTTCCAGAGGTTCCATCTCTGCACCTCCTGTGTGAAAAATCAGAAACGGGAAAAATTGAAAAGAGGTTACCTCTTTTCGACAAGGGCGACGAGTCTGACTATTGAGCCATCTCCCTTGACCCACCTTATCGGCAGGCCGATTATCGTGCACCTCTGCCCTGTGACCTTGTCGATGTCCCCTCCTACATTCTCCCATCCCATTATTCCGTGTGTAAGGAGCAGCCTGTGGCACGGCTCCCAGTAAGGGAAGTCCTCGCTGACATCTCTGCCCGTCAGCTGCTTGTACTCCTCCTTCAGCCACGGTAGAATTGAGTTTCTCTCGTCTGCACCGGGGTGGTGCCATGCTTCTCTCGTTGCAAGGGGGTGGTCGAGAGCCTGAGTGTCAATTCCCACGGCCTTAACCTTCTTTTTAACGAACCACTCACCTGCCTCCTTGTAAAATCCGGGCGCGTAGCAGAAGTACTTGACGCTGTCGCTCCAGTACCTGTGCCAGCCTGTGTTAACGATAACGATGTCTCCCTTCTCTATTGGAGGGTCGGCCTTCTCCAGATCCTCGGCGGTTATTACCTCCCACTTCTTTTTGGGAATCGAGACCACAACACCCTCTCCCATGTACCTCTCTATCGGAACCTCGTCAATCGATGGAAATCCCTCCTCAACGTGTATCGGTGCGTCAGCATGCGTTGAAACGTGCATGGTCGTCGTGATTATCTGGGAAAGAACTCTTGACTTGGCGTGGTAGTGGTAGCGGTCGATAATTACATCGTTGAAGTACGGCCACAGCGGCACACCGTAACCAAAGGGATTTGACAGGTCGTACACCTCAACTTCCTTTCCCAGAATCTTCAGCGCCGGCTTTTCCAGAATGTCCTCCGGATTCCCAATCAGCTCAGGGTCGAGCATTCCGTGAAGGTACGGAGAATCTGCTTCGTCCACCATTCACCATCACCTCAAATGGACTTTCTGTAGAAACTTATTAAGAATTATCAATAATTCTGTATAATTTTATGTGCAGCTATGTAGCTGGAATTTGCGAGGTAGTGAGCAGCGCTTTCACCCAACCACTTCGTGCGTGGATTATTATTTAAGAATCGAATTTAAAAAACTTTTTGAACTTTGTAAAATAATGAAAAATATGAAGACTAAGATGGTCAGGCTTGGCACATACGTTTCACAGGACGCATACAAACTCCTCAGAGAGCTGACAGAGCTTTACGGAAACCAGAGCAACGTCCTTGACCAGGCTATAAGGCTTCTCTACGACGTATCAAAGTATGGCTCAAAAGCTGACAGGATTTTAATACGGGAGAAGCTAATTAACGAGTTCGAGAACATACTGATTTCCAAAAAGAATTTCATGCACCTTCTTGAAGGAAAAAAGGAGGGTCTGTTTGACGAAGACGTTATAACAGCAGTAATACTGAGTTTTGTTGACGAGAGCATGGATTCCAAAAGCTTTTTCCCGAAGATGATGGATGCCCTAAAGAAGATTTACGTCGAGGGGAACAGGTGGTTCACGAACATTGAGTACAAGGAGACTGAGAGCGGTTACAAGGTGACCTTCTACCACAACCTGAACAGCGAGTTCAGCGACTTTGCATCCGAGTACTTCAGGAGATTTTTCGACAAAATAGGATATAAAATAGTTGAGGAGCAGAAGCTGAACAAGCTCTTCATCCTTCAGGTTTCCGAGTTTTAGATTTCTTCTTCAAATCCTCCACCGATTTGACCTGAAGACACTGAGCAACGCAGGCTGAAACGCAGGCGGGTTTTTTACCTTCCTCAATGCGCGGCATGCAGAGGTCGTAGATTCTGACTTTTCCATCATCGCCCAGCTGCGGCGCTCCGAATGGGCACACCTCCATGCAAATTTTGCAGCCTATGCACAAATCCAGGTCCAAGACCGTCATTCCATCCTCGCTTTTCCTCAGCGCACCAGTCGGGCACTCATCCACGCACGGGGCACTCAGGCAGTGCCTGCAAACGACGACTTTGAAGTGCTGCTGTACCTTCTCACCCGTAATCCTTGGTCCATCGTGGAAAACTCTGATTCTTCCGGGGTCGTCGAAGTTCTCGGAGCTGTGCTCGACCTTGCATGCTATTACGCAGGCATAGCAGCCAATGCATTTCCTGCGGTCGTGAACGAAGGTCAGTTTTGACAATTCACTCACCCCCGTCGCATCTGTAAATCCTGCAAAGCATAGCCCTGAAGGTCGTGGAGCCAATGCAGGGGTCGAAGGGAGGTTTGTTGCTCGTCAGAACGTTGGCGTTGCTCTCGAAAATACCGAGGTCGGGTTTTTCCGGATAGTACCATGAAGCCTGAGCGAACACGTAGCGAGGATTCATAGCCTCAAAAAGCCTCGCCCTCTGCCTTATCCTTCCACGCGGGGTCTCAATCCATATCCAGTCTCCGTCCTTTATTCCATATTTCTCAGCAGTTTCTGGATGTATCAGGGCTACTGGGTCGGGCTGCAGCTCTCTTAACCACGGATTCTGGCGGTACTGGGAGTGGAAGTAGTACGGCACCCTCCCGCCTGTGGAGAGTATCAGCGGATACTTCTCGCTCAGCTCCGGCGTGCTGTAGGGGCTTTCATTCGGCTCCCGGTAGTGGGGAAGCGGGTCGTAGTTGAGGTTTTCGAGGATGGTTGAGTAAAGCTCTATTTTGCCGGTCGGTGTTGGAAATCCTCCTCCCTCCCTCCAGTAGTTGGTTTTGTACTTGTAGTAGTGCTCCTTTCCGGTTCTTGCCAGCACGCCGATTTCCTTGAACTCCTCCCATGTAATCCCCGCCTTCCTGAGCTGGTAGTTCAGCATTTCGTAAACGTCGCTGAACCAGTACTTCGGTGCAAGCCTCTTGCCGAGTTCGTTGAATATCACGTTGTCGGGCAGAGCTTCCCCAACAGGTTCAACCGCCCTGACTATCGCCGAGACGAAGAATCTGGGGTGCATGTCGTAAATATCGTCGGTTTCGAGCCAGTGTGCCGCTGGGAGAACGATGTCGGCATACTTTGCCGTCGGTGACATGTAGAGGTCAACAACCGAGATGAACTCCACGTTGAGCAATGCCTTGAGCACGTCTTTCGAGTTGGCGTAGGCCAGCACGGGATTCGTTCCCTGAAGGTGCATCATTTTTATTCTTCTCTCCCCATTGAGCAGGTCCTCACAAACGCTCTCGAAGTGGCACATTGCGAAGGGCGGAAGGGCGAGAAGTTTGTACCTGTCAGCGCCGATGGGCAGCTCTTCAGGTGGCGGAACCTCTAAGGCGAACTCCTCCATCTCCCCTGTTTCTGGAGGCACCCAGTTCACCATTCCGCCAGGCCTCTCTATGTTGCCGGTTACCGCCATCAGACAGATTATTGCTCTGAGAGTTTGAATGGAGTTGTTTCCCGCTTCCAGAGCCTGACCTATCTGTATGCAGCCCGGTCTTGATGTTGCGAACCACTCCGCGGCGAGCTTTATCTTATCCTCGGGCACCCACGTGATTCTGCTCACCTTGTCAGGGCTGTACTCTTCAACTCTCTCCCTCAGCCTGTCGAAGCCGTGAGTCCACTGCTCCACGAAGTCTTTGTCGTAGAGCTCCTCGCTGATGATGACGTTGAGCATACCCAACGCGAGCGCAGCGTCAGTCCCCGGCCTTACGGGCAGCCAGAGGTCCGCTCTGTGTGCAACGGGAGTTGCCTTCGGGTCAACGAGGATGAAGTGCTCTGCCTCCTCCAGAGCCCTCAAAAACCAGACCGCCATCTCGCCGTCGGCGTTGGTGTACTCAAGCTGCTTTCCCCAGTGGACTATGGTTTTGGGGTACTCCCCACCCCATCCGTGGTAGTCGCAGTACAGCCTGCCACCGACGGTAATGCCAAAGGCTGCGAGCCTTGGAGCATAGCAGAAATGTGCAGGCAGGAGGACGTTTGGCGATCCTATCGACCTCGCAAATCTGAACGTGTAGCGGTTGTAGCCTCTCCCTGTTCCCTGACCGATTAAAATTGAGGAGGGGCCGTACTCCTCGATGTATTCCTTCATTTTTTCCGCTATCGTATCCAGAGCCTCCTTCCAGCTTATTCTTTTCCACTCTCCCTCTCCTCTCTCGCCAACTCTCTTCAGCGGATATTTGAGCCTCGAAGGGTTGTAAACCTCCTTGATGCTCGCCAGTCCCTTTGGACACATCGTTCCTCTGGTAAGCGAGCTGGGATCACCCTCTATGTGCACTATTTTCCCTGACTTTACCTTAACGAGCACCCTGCATCCGCCGTGACAGCTCTTGCAGGTAGTTTTTACGACATGCTCGGACATTTCAGCACCTCTCAAAAAAATGGAAGGGATTACTTTCTTCTTCTGGCTCCGTAAAATCCGAAGCCAAAATAAATGAACATGAGGGCGATTATCAGCGCCATCCACGTCACGGTTCCGACTTCAAGCATCATCTTCATCACCCTCTTCCTCGCTCCAGTCAAGGAATAGCGAGATGACGTATCCCACCAGAGCTATTCCCACACTGAATCCGAAGCATTGCAGTATAACGTCTGCCGGAAACATTCCCTTTCACCCCCTCACAGCCAAAGCTTTTTCTCTGAAGAGTCCCGGCTTCCCTGGCAGAACCGCGTTTAGCAGTGAGCCGATCACCAGAGTAACTATGAGAGCGAGATAGACCTGATGCAGCCAACCCGGAGCTCCGAGAACTTCTGGCAGTGGAGTCATCGTCCATGCGTTTATGGTCACCCAAACCAGCAAGCACGTGATAATCGCCGCTGGGGCGGACCTCTTCCAGAAGAGCCCGAATATGACGAACCAGAACACTGGGACGAGCCATGAGAACAACCACATCATGGCGGCGAGTATTGGTGGGAGGCTCACAGCAGGAATCAGCGCGGCAACAGCGAGCAGAACGGTAAGAATTCTGGAGAGCCGGAGAAGCTCCTCATGCGAGGCATTCGGCTTGAGAACGGCCTTGTAAATGTCGTTAACGAATATCGTTGTGGGGGCGAGAAGTGTGATGGCGTAGGATGACAGCACAGCAACAAGACAGGTTGCAAGAAGCAGTGCCGACGCCCATGTTGGCAGAACCGACACAATCATTGCGGGTGTAGCAGTCTTCGCACCGAGCTCGGCAAATTCCGGTGTTGCCCTTGCAGCCATTCCCATAACTGCGGCAAACACGGCAAAGGATCCGTTCACAGGCACGGCAATGAGCATAGCTTTTCTAAGCACATCCGGAGATTTTGCTGCCAGTGCCGCATGCAGTCCCTGCTGGCTGATTCCCTGGAAAAACACCGTTGCGAGCACGTTCACGAGAGCAAAGCCGACGAAAACCTCCCATGATCCGAATATGTTGAGTTTGCCCGCCAAATCGTTGGAGATGTAGAACTCGTTAACGCCCTCCCATCCGTTCTGCAGCCCTGAGCCGAGAACGAAGGTTGCGGCAATGATGCCTATGTAAAGAATAACCGCGTTGAGAACGTTGAGCCATGCAACCTCTTTCATGCCCGAAAGGACGACGTAAAGAATTCCTATCAGCGCTCCAATCACTATCCCCACTTCTATAGAAGTTCCGGTGAGAATTGAGACGAAAACACCGAGTCCCTGTGTTTCAAGGGTGCAGATTCCGAAAATGGCTCCGGCTATGACAGCACCGACCATCAGCCTCAACCAGTAGTTGCTGAAAATGACGTCAAGAAACTCTGGAACGGACTCCACTTTGAGCTTTCTCGCCCATCTTCCAGTAAAAAGACATACAATTGCCAGCATTATTGCGTGTGCGAAGGAAAACCAGACCGCGGGCAATCCGATGTCATATGCCGACTCCATAACTCCCAGTATGTGGGGAGTTCCAAGCACCGTAAGGGCGAGGGTAACACCAACTGGAACCGCACCCAGACCCCTTTTCGCAACCAGATAATCCTCTTCGGATTTTTCCATCCTTTTCATCAGGTAGAATCCAACACCAAGGGTTGTCACCAGGAAATACACCAAAACGGGTATCAGTATATCCCATCTTGCCTCCAAAATACCACCTCCTGCAATTAACCATCCTCCAAAATCAATTTGAGAATCTTCGCCAGCTGATCATCTCTCCACTTCGCAAGCTCATCGTATGACATTCTTTTGATGATATCGTACCCCTCCATTGATTTGAGTATGGCGTCAAATGAGCCTTCCGGATACTCCGACCAGTTCGCCAGATCAGACCACAGTCGCCTGTAGTGGTCATCGAAGAATTCGAGGAAGTATGAAAAAAGTCGGCGATAACTTCGTTTACGTCAGACCTGAGGAGGGCTCGGCAGCAGAGAAGCTTGCGTCAGTACTGGAAGAAAGCAGCGTAGTTGCAGCATACCACTCGATTCCCGCAAAGAGGTTCGCAAATCTTGGCGAAGAGTTCGAGTGGGACGTCCCGATTTGCGGTGACAGCGGTGCAAAAGAGGTGGTTGTTGACCTTACTGAGAAAATTTCGGGGCTGAGAGCCCTGGATGCTGGCGGGCTTTCAAACGCTCATCTGGTGGAATCCCTGACGCCGCTTATACTCAACGTGATGAAAAGGAACAAAACTGGAGAACTTGGAATTTCATTTCGCTAAAATTTCTATTTGTAGTATTTACCTTTTCTTTAACAGATTTTTCGAATTGTTCAAGCGAAGCTCGTTTAAACGAGGTGTGGCTGATATGTAGAGTCGAACCACATTGTATAATGATATGTAATGATATTGAAAACCTACTTAAATTAACTTTTTTGAAGCTAAATCATGAAGAAGGTCTGCATAGATGATGTGAAACCATACGAGGCGCCGGGCCATTTTAACATGGTTGCTTTGAGGCTGCATCACAAGGAAACCACAGGCTCTGAGAACTTCTGGGTTGGTCTGTCTCATTTTCTCCCCGGAGGAGGTGCAGACTGGGACAAGAGCGACATTGAGAAGGTGTACATAGTGCTGAGCGGAAAGATGACCGTAGTGAAGGAAGGCGGGGAGAAAATTGAGCTGGGGCCGATGGACTCCCTGTACATTCCGCCGGGCGAGTCGAGGTACCTGGTAAACGAGACGAACATGCCGGCAACCATGTTTGTAATTGCGAGCTACCCCAAGGCGTGAGGTGGTCAAAATGGTAAAGGAGGTTTTCGAGTCCATAGAGGACTACGAGAAATCTCTGGAGGAGAGAATTCAGAGCGGTTCGATGGGGTACAGAAAGATGTTTGACTTGACCGGAAAGGTGGCTATTGTCACAGGTGCCACCGGTGGACTTGGTGGGCCAATCGCTCTCGGACTGGCGGACTTTGGGTGCGACGTTGTTGTGGTTGGAAGACGAGTGGAAGTGCTGGAAAAACTGAAAGAAAGCATAGAAAAGCTTGGGCGAAAAGCGCTGGCAGTAAAGTGCGACATCACAAGCGAGGAGGATGTAGCAAATCTTGTGAACAGGACGGTGGAGGAGTTCGGCAGGATTGACATTCTCGTTAACTGCGCGGGGATAAACATTCCGAAGCCCGCTGAGGAGTATCCGCTGGAAGACTGGAACAAAGTCATGGATGCAAACGTCACGGGAGTGTTCCTGGTTTGCAGAGAAGTTGGCAAGGTTATGATCAAGCAGAATGGAGGGAAAATAATCAACGTGTCCTCTGTCAGAAGCAGCTACGGTATGCCCAAAAACTACATCGCCTACTGCTCCAGTAAGGCTGCCGTCAACATGATAACAAAACAGCTGGCGTGTGAATGGGCAAAATACAACATCCTCGTGAACGCAATAGCCCCGACAGTAATTGCGACACCGCTCACCGCCCACATCATGAAGGATCCTGAACTATCAAAGACGATGAAATCGCGCATTCTTCTCGGAAGGTGGGGGTATCCAGACGACCTTATTGGTGCAGTTGTTTTCTTCGCCTCTGACGCGTCGAACTTCGTGACAGGGCAGATACTCTACATCGATGGAGGGGTTACTTCGTGGGCGTAAAGGTTGCCTGCATTGGCGCCGGAACAGTTGGCGCAAGCTGGGCGTCACTTTTTGCTTGGCGTGGTTGTGACGTTGCGGTTTACGACCCGTTTCCTGAGGCTCTGAATAGGGCAGAGGCGAGCATCGCTCGCACAGTTTCAACTCTCAGTGAAATTTTTTCTGGTAGTGAGGATGACGTGAAAAGCGCCCTGAGCAGAGTTAAATTCACTGAAAACCTCGAAGAGGCACTGAAAGGGGCATACTACGTTCAGGAGTCGGCGGTGGAAAAGCTGGAAGTTAAGAGAGACCTTTTTGAAAAGATTGATGCAATTGCAGAACCGGAAACGATTCTCGCCACGAGCACATCAGGTCTGAGCATATCAGAAATTCAGACCGCTGCCAGAAAGCATCCCGAGAGGTGCATTACCGCCCATCCGTACAATCCGCCCCACCTCATTCCGCTTGTTGAGGTCGTTCCGGGAAAGCAGACGGACGAAAGCTGCACAGAGAAAACAGTTGAATTCATGGAGAGAATGGGCAAGAAGCCCATCGTCGTAAAGAAGGACGTTCCGGGAATGGTGGCGAACAGACTTGCTGCAGCACTGTGGAGGGAGGCGGTGAACCTCGTTTATCAGGGAATAGCCACACCTGAGGAGATAGATGTGGCAGTTAAATACGGTCCGGGAATCAGATGGGCGATTACTGGGGTTTACCTCACCTACCATCTCGGTGGTGGTCAGGGCGGGATGAAGTAGCAAGCTTGCCTCTTTCAATGTAAAGGCTGTCCTCAAGCCCAACTCTCACGTCACCGCCCATCATCACCGCAAGCGTTCCGAGAGGCATCTGAAATCTGCCCGCTCCAACAAGGGACCACGTGTAGTTCTCCCTGCCAATCAACCTGTCTGCCGTCTGCTTCATGAACAGAACATCCTCAACAGCGGTTCCAATTCCGCCGAGTATTCCATGGATGAACTGCAGCCTGAGTGGCGGCTCGAGGTAGCCCTCGTGGAACATGAAGGCCGTGTTGTATATCTGCCCTATGTCGTAGCACTCAAGCTCCGGCTTCGTGTCGTTCTCCTTGAAAATTCTCGAAAGCGCCTCAAGGTCCTTGAACGTGTTTCTGAAAACTATGTCCCTCGTCATTTCGAGATACTCGGGCTCCCAGTCGTACTTGAACTCCTTGTACTTTTTGAGTAGTGGATGAATGGCGAAGTTCATGGAGCCCATGTTGAAGGTTGCGATTTCCGGTTTCAGGGCGGGCACGACCTTTGCCCTCTCCTCAACGGGTATTCCCAGTGTGCCTCCTCCTCCGGTTGTAACATTAATAACAACATCGCTCTGCTTTTTGATTTCCCTGCATATGTACCTGAAAACCTCAACATCCGTTGTGGGGCGCCCGTCTTTCGGGTCTCTCGCGTGAATGTGAACCATTCCGGCCCCTGCCTCTGCGGCCTTCACCGCTTCCTCCACAATCTGGTCGGGTGTGACCGGCAGGTACGGGGACATGCTCGGAGTGTGTATCGCTCCCGTTATGGCGCACGTGACAATAACCACATCGTCCTTCCTCATGTCACAGATAGGATTTAACTTATTATATTTGATTAATCTTCTAAATCACATAAATTGACATAAACCGGTAAAAAAGGTATTTAAGAGAGAAAAATCTGCCGTTCTCCAATGGAGCGCTTGTTTTACCCGAAAGTCGTGGCAGTGATAGGTGCTTCACCTCAAGAGGGAAAGGTGGGTAACACGATTATGAAAAATCTCAGAAACTTCAGCGGCACTGTCTATGCTGTAAACCCGAAGTACAGCGAAATACTTGGATTCCCGTGCTACCCCTCGGTACTCAAGATACCTGAAAATGTGGACCTGGCCATCATCGTTGTTCCAGCGAAGCTCGTTCCGAAGGCAGTGGAGGAGTGCGGAAGGAGGGGCGTTGAAGGTGCCGTGGTTATTTCGGCAGGCTTCAAGGAGGCCGGGATTGAGGGGGCAAAGCTTGAGAGGGAACTGGTCGAGGTGGCCGAAAGGTATGGCGTTAAGCTGGTTGGCCCCAACTGTCTCGGCATGATAAACACCGAGATTGCTATGAACGCCACGTTCAGCAGAGTGGCCCCCGAAAAGGGCAGAATAGCGTTCCTCAGCCAGTCCGGAGCCTTCATTCTCGCGGTTCTTGAATGGTCAAAACGCAACGGTGTCGGTTTCAGCAAGGTTGTCAGCTTGGGAAACAAGGCCATGATCGACGAATCCGACTTTCTGGAGTACCTGGCCAAAGATGACTCAACCGACGTCATTCTGATTTACATGGAGGGTGTGGAAGATGGGCGAAAGTTCATGAGGGTGGCGAAGAGTGTGGCAAGGAGGAAACCAGTAGTGGTGATGAAGGCGGGGAAGTCCCAGAGCGGTGCAAAGGCAGCTTCAAGCCACACGGGAAGTCTGGCAGGTAGCTACGAAGCTTACAGAGCTGCCTTCAGGCAGAGCGGGGTTATTGAGGCGAGTTCAGTTGAAGAGCTTTTTGACTTCGCACTGCTGCTGCTAAAATACAGAAAAGCCGGAAACTTAGCAATTCTCACTAACTCAGGCGGCCCGGGAGTTATAGCAGCAGATGCATGCGACCAGTTTGGTGTGCCTCTGGCAAATTTCAATTTTGAGACAATAAGGAAGCTCAAGGAGTTCCTGCCCGCTGAATCGAACTTCTACAACCCGGTTGACATTCTGGGTGATGCCAGCGCCGAGAGATTTTCAAGATCCCTTCAAATTCTTTCAGAGGATGAAAACGTGGACATCGTGCTCGCCATACTCACACCCACAGCGCAGATGGACTTTTTAAAGGCTGCGGAGAGTGTCGTCGGAAAGAATGCAGTTTGCTGCTTCATGGGTGGGGAGAGTGTAGATGAACCTGAAAGGATTCTGAGAAGTTCGGGCATTCCGAACTTCTTCGACCCCGTGAGAGCGGTCAGGGCCATCTCGGTGCTCAGAAGGTACTCTGAAATCTCTGCAAAGGAAAGAGTGGAGGAAGACTTGGATGTGAGTGTGGAGCGCGAGAAGGCTGAAGAAATTATCGAAAAGCTGCTGGAGAGTGGTGGCAGAGTGGTGGGGGCGGAAGGTTTGCCAGTACTGGAGGCATACGGCATTGAGGTTGCACCCTACGGAATAGCCAGGAACGTTGACGAGGCGAGAGATATTGCGGAAAGCATTGGCTACCCGGTTGTTCTGAAGGTTGTTTCCCCCGATGTCGTGCACAAGAGTGATGTTGGTGGAGTAAAACTCAATGTGGGGGAGAACGATTTTGAGAAAGCCTTCTTCGAGATACTGTCAAACGTGGAGGGGAGGATGCCAAAGGCAAGAATTGAGGGTGTCCTCGTTCAGAAGATGGTTGATGGGGGAAAGGAGCTGATAGTGGGTATGAAAAGGGATCCACAGTTCGGTCCGATGATTATGTTCGGAATGGGTGGGGTTTACGTCGAGGTGCTGAAAGACGTTTCCTTCAGAATCGCCCCGATAACGAAAAGGGAGGCCCATGAAATGGTCAGGGAAGTCAAGGCTTACCGAATTTTGAGGGGGCTGAGGGGTGAGAAGCCAGCCGACATCGATGCGATTGCTGATTTGCTTTTGCGAGTTTCAAAACTAAGCTTGGACCACCCCGAGGTCCTCGAAATGGACCTGAATCCTGTTAAGGTGTTTGAGAGTGGATATGCTGTGGTGGATTTCAGGATGGTTTTGGGTGAGGAGGTGTGAGTGATGAAGTGTTTGCTGGTTTCGTCAGTTGAGGGATACTCCGGCAAGAGCGGAATAATCATCGCCCTTGGGCTGAAGCTCAGGGAGATGGGCTACGAGGTAGGATACTTCAAGGCATTTGGCGTTAACACGGTCAAGGTTGGGGATAGAGCGGTGGAGGAGGACAGCCTCATCACGGCCAAGATTCTCGGTGTGGAGGAAGACGTGTGTCCGGTGGTTCTCGACCGCCCCTATATCGATTTCGCCACCTCGGTGGACCCGGTGGCACTCAGGAAGGCTGTTCTTGACAGATTTACCGAGGTTTCGGAAGGCAAGGACGTAGTTATCGTTGAGGGCTCTCAGAACTACAGAACGGGTGTGGCGGTTGGCATAGATGACGCGAGCGTGGCGAAGATGCTCAGCGCCAAAGTGCTCTTAGTGGGGAAGTACGTTAACGACTTTGTTGTTGACGAGGTTCTTGCGGCAAAGTCCGCGTTCGGAACGATGCTTGAGAAGGTCGTATTCAATCAGGTAAGCGGATACAAAATGTCTTACATAGAAGGAATCGCGAGAAAGGTCCTCAACGAGGCGGGGCTTGACATAGTGGGTGCAATTCCCAGAAATCCCGTTCTTGCGGGGTTGTCGGTGGAAGAGATTAGAGAAGCGGTTTCGGGAGAGTACTTGATTGAGCCGAGGGAAGAAAAAATGGTCGAGCAGGTGGTTATCGGTGCAATGTCCCCACAATCTGCTCTGCGATACTTAAGAGAGGCGAGGAATGCTGCGCTCGTTACTGGAGGGGACAGGAGCGATTTGCTTTTAACTGCACTTGAAATGCCAAACGTGAGGTGCCTCATACTCACTGGAAACCTTGAGCCTGTCCAGCTTGTTCTGACGAAGGCGGAGGAGAGGGGTGTGCCGGTCATACTAACGGGACACGACACTCTTACAGCTGTGAGCAGGCTTGAGAGCGTTTTTGGTAGAACGAGGATAAGAGGGGAGCCTAAGGTGGGCATCATGAGGGAGCTGTTCGAATCCCATGTTAACGTGAAGACCATTATAGAATACTTGGGGCTGGATTAGTGGTAAAATGGCGGGGCAGCTAACATTCAAAAGAGAGCTGGAAAAAGTATTCGAGAAAGAGCTCAAAAAGAGGATTGAAAGAATTGGAAAAACACCGCTATCCCCACTATCCCTGATTCTCTTTACGAGGATTGCAGAGCTTTCGGCCATAGAGAACGGGTATATTAGGCCCACCGAGTACGAGATGAGGGAGATTTTCGCCGCCAGAACCACCTATTCCGAAGGGCTTCTTAGCACCTTGAAGGACATCATTTACTCGCACTTCCTGCGAAGTAATCTTGGAGAGCATCTGGAGGACTTCATTTACACTCTGCAGAGGATTGAGGACATCCAGTCTAAAATCGACGAGCTGATTTTAAGGGAGATGAGGGAGGTTAGTTTGAGGAAAGTGTATCACGAACTTCTCAGGTTTTTGCTGGACATGCTGTGCGACAAAGATATGGTCAGATTTGATTGAAAACCAGATTTCCCAGCTTTGCCCCATCGGAACTTTACCCCCACCTTCTGTAGTCCACCTCAACCCCAAGCTGTTCGGCTATTCTCGAAACGGTGTGTTCTATGAGGTCATCAACACTCTTCGGCCTTGTGTAGAAGGACAGAACTGGGGGGAAAATTACTGCCCCCATCTCCGCCAGCCTTGCAAGCGTTTTGAGGTGCCCTGAATGTAGCGGAGCTTCTCTGATGGCAAGAACAAGTCGCCTTTTCTCCTTCAAGGTTACATCCGCAGCTCTCGCTATCAGGTTGTCTGCAATGCCGTAGGCAATTGATGAGGCTGTTTTTATGCTGCAAGGCACAACAGCCATTCCATCGTGCCTGAAGCTCCCGCTGGCGAAGGGTGCGGCAATCTCGTCTTCATCATAATACTTGGTTGCAATCTCCCTCACGTAGCCCTCGTCGTAGTCAGTTTCCGCCTTCAGTGTGATTTTCGCTGCTCTCGACGCTACGGCGTAAACCTCCGCCCCCAACTCGGTCAACTTCTCAATAAGCCTTATTCCGAGTATCTGCCCCGATGCTCCCGTTAAGGCTACTACGAACCTCATCAAATCAGCGGCTCTATATCTTCATCGAAAAGCTCTATTGTCTTGGTCATCCTCATCTTCTCCGCTTCCTCAGCCTCCTCCTTCGCCTCAGCAGCGAGCCTCTGCAACTCCTTAACTCTCGGAATGTCTGTAACGTTGGCAAGCAGCACAAGAGCGGCAACATATTTAGTCCTCCTCGTTGGATAGTCTCCGGCCCTGACCTCAACGCCCGCAATCTGCTCCTCAAGCCAGATCTTCGCCTTCTCCAGTCCCTTCCTGTCCAAGTGCTCCGGCGGTCCTGCGACGAGAACAAGCGCTCTCTCAGCGCTGTGAATGTTGCACGGCACTGTCAGCCTTCCAAGAGCAGCCCTCCTCACGAGAGTTGCTATTTTCATCGGCTTGTCGTTTTCAAGAGCTTCAATTTCCTCCTCTTCTTTCCTGCCGAAGAGTCTGAAGCCCTTTCTCTTTTTCTCAGAGGATTCGGCGAGAGTCGTTGCGTAACCAATAGAGGAGATTCCACCCCCTCTCAGAGTGTTGACAACTTCGCTGCTGTCAACGACCATCTCTCCAACAACGTCCTCTTCAATCGGCTCCCCGGCCCTTGCCAGCAAAGCGAGCCTCCTTACAATTTCCTCGTTAATCTTAGCAAAGGACTCCTTCAGGCTTGTCCCCTCAAACTTCCAGGCTCCGTTGTCCACAAGGATAAGGTTATCCACGTACTTCAGCAGAGAAATCATGCTTCTGGCGGCGTTTAGGGAGTAAAGTTTGCCCTCCTCGGGAGCGGGAAGAATGCCGACAGCGTAAACGGGCTCCGAGTACATCTCCGAAAGATATTTGGCGAGAACGGGCGCTCCACCACTCCCCGTTCCTCCACCAAGCCCGGCAACGATTAGAAAAGCATCCATGTCGTGCGTCCCCCTTTCATCGATGGCGTTCAAGATGGTCTCTATGTCTTCCTGAGCGACCTTAGCCCCCAGCTTGTTGTCCGTCCCAACTCCGTGTCCCTTCACTATGGTTTGGCCGATGAGAATGCGATCCTGAACGGGGACGTGCTTTAAACCCATTAAATCAGTTCTGGCGGAATTTATCGCAAGCCACCTCATCCTGATATTGGAGCCTCTCATCTTCTCATTCTCGATGAACATGTCCAGTATTTTTCCTCCAGCCTGTCCGAAGCCGATTATGAAGAATCTCATTAATATCACCTCAACGCTAAGATTTAATACGCTTTTTATTTAAACCTTTTTCCCAACTTTGCAATCTCGATAAAGGCAAGTTTAAAAACAGCAACGCCTCAGCTTGACCGATGCACTGGGCTGATGTGATTGCAGCGGATTTGCTGAAGAGGTCGAACTCTCACAGAATAGCCACAGGAATATCACCTTCTGGGCATATTCATCTTGGTAACCTCAGGGAAATGGTCACGGCGGATGCAATCAGAAGAGCCCTTCTTGATGCTGGGGGAGAGGCGAAAATTGTCTATATTGCTGATGATTTCGATCCGCTGAGAAGGAGGTATCCCTTTCTTCCGGAGGAATACGAGAACTACGTTGGGATGCCTCTCTGCAAGATTCCCGACCCGGAGGGCTGCCATGATTCCTACTCCGAGCACTTTCTTCAGCCCTTCTTAGAATCGCTTGAAATCCTCGGTATTCCGGTAGAGGTTCGCAGAGCCTACCAGATGTATTCAGAGGGGCTCTACGAGAACAATACGAGAATCGCTTTAAAGAGAAGGGACGAAATTGCCAGAATAATCGCTGAGGTGACGGGGAGGGAGCTTGAGGAGCGTTGGTATCCCTTCATGCCGCTCTGCGAGAACTGCGGAAGGATTAACTCCACGAGGGTGACTTCGTTCGATGAAAACTGGATTTACTACGAGTGCGATTGCGGCCACAGCGGCAGGGTTGGTTATGTAGGAGGGGGCAAGCTAACGTGGAGAGTTGACTGGGCTGCGAGGTGGCAGATTCTGAGCATTACCTGCGAGCCTTTTGGGAAGGACCATGCGGCTGCCGGAGGGAGCTACGACACGGGTGTGAGAATTGCAAGGGAAATATTCGATTACGAGCCTCCCTATCCCGTTCCCTACGAGTGGATTCACCTCAAGGGAAAGGGGGCTATGAAAAGCTCCAAAGGCATCGTACTTCCCGTCAGAGAGATGGTCGAGGTGATACCTCCAGAAATTGTGAGGTACATAACAATCAGGGTCAAGCCGGAGAGGCACATTGAATTCGACCCCGGTTTGGGGCTGCTCGACCTCGTGGAGGAGTTCGAGGAGAAGTTCAAGGAGAAAGACAGGAGTGTTGAACTCAGCCTCGTCGGTGAGGTTGTTTACTCCGACGTCCCCTTCCGCCATCTTATTGTTGTTGGTCAGATTGCCAACTGGGATTTAGAAAAGGCGCTCGAAATCATAGAGAGAACGGGATACACGGTTGATGACGTGACGAGAAGAGACGTGGAGAGGAGGCTGAAGTACGCGAGGAAGTGGCTGGAGAAATACGCACCGGACAACATAAAATTCGAGATACCCGAAAAGGTCACCGCGGAGTTCAGCGAGGAGGAAAAGAAGTTTCTTAGAGCCTACGCTGAAAGACTGCGGAGCGACATGAAGCCCGAAGAGATACACACGCTTGTGTATGACGTTTCAAAGGAGGTTGGCATTAAGTCTTCAAAGGCCTTCCAGGCGATTTACAAAGCAATTCTCGGCAAAACCTACGGGCCGAGGGTGGGTTACTTCATAAAATCTCTGGGAGTGGAGTGGGTAAGGGAGAGGATAAAGGCTGCTCTATGAGGAGAATCGAGGCAGGGAGTCGCTACACCTACTTGCCAGAGGGATGCAGGCTGTGCAGGAAGGGAGCGAAGCTCGTGCTGTTCGTTACAGGGATTTGCAACAACTCGTGCTTTTACTGCCCCGTTTCAAAGGAGAAAATTGGTAGGGATGTTGTCTTTGCCAACGAAAGGCCTGTGAAGAGCGTAGAAGATGTTTTTGAGGAAATAGAGATGATGGACGCCGAGGGAATTGCAATTACGGGAGGAGAACCCTTGCTTAAAATTGAGAAGGTTCGGGAATACCTGAAGCTTGCAAAGAAGCTCGACCTGCACGTTCACCTCTACACGTCCCTTCCCGCAGGAGAAAAGCTGAAAAAGCTTGAGGGGCTTGACGAGATTCGCTTTCATCCACCCGAACTGAAGAGTCCTGAAAAGTATGGGGAGTCAATCAGGCTGGCTAAAAAGCTGGGGATGGACGCGGGTTTTGAGATTCCCGCAATCCGATTTGAGGAGAAAATTGTCGAAATTGTAAACAGAAACGACGCTTTTCTCAACGTGAACCAGCTTGAAGTGAGTGAAAGCAACTGGGAAAGGATTGCGGAGAGTTACAGCATCACAGACTACTACGTCAGTGATGAGGAGACGGAGAGGATTGTAAAGGAGTACGAGAGGGCTGAGAAGTTTCACTACTGCAGCGCGAGATTCAAGGACATTGCTCAGTTCAGAAGGAGGCTGATAAGGATGGCCATGAACCACCCTGAGTTTTACGCCGTCACGAGAGACGGCACGCTTGTATGCACGAGAGTTGAGGGTGATGCAGAAAGGCTGAGCATCGCCGAAGAGATTCTCAGAAAAGCCGGACAGGAATTTGTAAGGTTCGAAGATTGCATTGAAACGACTCCCGAACTTGAGAAGAAGATTAGAGAAGCTTTAAAATCTGAGGGGTTAAGGCTCAGGATAGTCGAAAGATATCCCACATATAACCGGCTTGTGCTTGAAGTAATGGATATCTGAGGTGTGGCATGAACGGAGAGGTCGAGTCGAGGTTGAGGAAGTACCTCGAAAGGGACAAGAACGGTCTGAGGAGGGAACTGCTCAGAGTGCTCCTTGAGGGGAAGAAATTCACAACCAGCGAAATCCACGATATTTTGTCAAGAAGGGGCTACTCGATAAGCCCAAGGGGGGTTTCCGCAATGGTTGGCTTAATCTCCGCAAGGCTCGGAATACTCAAGACCGAGCTTGGGGAGAAGAACAGATATTACCTCAAGAGCGAATACGCTGATTTGGTCAGGAAAATCGTCGAGGAATTTGAATGATATTTCACAAAATTTATGAGAACAAGCTGCTGAGGAGTGTAAGGAAGGGGGCGATTCCCCATCATATAGCCATCATTATGGATGGAAACAGAAGATTTGCGAGGAAAAAAGGTTTAGAGCCACATGAAGGGCATTTTTTTGGTTCTAAAAAAGCCGAAGAGGTTCTTGAGTGGTGCTGGGACCTGGGGGTTAAGATGCTAACCCTCTACGCCTTCTCAACCGAAAATTTCAGGAGAAGTGAGAAGGAAAAGAAAAACATTTTCCAGCTGCTCGAAAGCGAGCTCAGGAGACTTCTAAAGGACAGGAGGACCTACGAGAGGGAGCTCAGAGTTAAGGTGGTCGGCAAGAGGGAGCTTTTGCCCGAAAACCTTCGAGAGACCATAAAGGAGGTTGAGGAAAGAACCAAAAAGCACAGAAGGCACTACCTCAACGTTGCCGTGGCCTACGGCGGGAGGCAGGAAATCATAGATGCCGTCAGAGCCATCTTAAGAAAGGTGAGAAAAGGGGAGGTCAGGCCGGAGGAGATTGACGAGAAAATGCTTGAGGAACATTTATATGGTGAGGGGAGGTATTCTAAGGTTGACCTGATAATAAGGACGGGTGGTGAGCAGAGGCTCTCGAATTTCCTCCCTTGGCAGGCTGCGAACAGCGTCGCATACTTCTGCGATGTTTACTGGCCTGAGTTCAGAAAGATAGACCTGCTCAGGGCGATAAGAGCCTGGCAGTACAGGAAGAGTCACGAGGTGGTGTGATGTCCCAGAAGATGATGTACGAGTTCAAGAGGAAGCTGGAGGAGCTTGAGAAGTACAAGGGTAGGGGTACCGAGCTCATTACATTATATATTCCTCCTGATAAAAATATTGCCGACGTTTCCAACCAGCTCAGAAGTGAACTGAGTCAGGCTTCGAATATAAAATCAAAGCAAACGAGAACAAACGTTCTTGCAGGTATAGAGGCAATTTTGAACCGATTGAAGCACTTCCGAAAACCTCCCGAAAACGGGATGGTTATCATAAGCGGTGTTGTCAACATAAACGGCAAGGAAAAGCACATTACCGAAATAATTGAGCCTCCTGAGCCCGTTCCCCTTTACAAGTACCACTGCGACTCGAAGTTCTACCTCGACCCTCTCAAGGAGATGCTGACAGAGAAGAAGCTTTACGGGCTCATAGTCCTCGACCGAAGGGAGGCCACGGTGGGACTGCTTAAGGGCAAGAGGATAGAGGTCCTCGACTGGGACACGTCCATGGTTCCCGGAAAGCACAGGCAGGGAGGGCAGAGCAGCGTTAGATTTGAGAGGCTGAGGGAGATAGCAATTCACGAGTTCTACAAGAAAGTAGGAGAGATGGCCAGCGAGGCCTTGCTGCCTTACAAGGACAAGCTGATCGGAATCCTCATTGGAGGGCCATCCCCTACAAAGGAGGAATTCTACGAGGGTGAGTACCTGCACCACGAGTTGCAGAAAAAGGTGTTGGGGCTCTTCGACGTCGGCTACACAGACGAGTCCGGGCTGTATGAGCTTGTGGAGAAGGCGAAGGACGTTTTGCAGGAAGTTGACATTATCAGAGAGAAGAACCTGATGCAGAGGTTCCTTAAAGAGGTCGCTAGGGATGGGTTAGCTGCTTACGGTGAGGAGGAGGTAAGGAGGTACATTGAGCTCGGCGCTGTTGACACGCTGCTGCTCTCCGAAGACCTCAGGTACGAGAGGGTCAAGTACCGATGCCCCAAGTGCGGCAAGGAGGTTGAGGTGACCGTGAGGGAGGGCATAGAAAAGCCACCCTTCTGCGAGGAGGACAACGTCGAGATGGAGGAGGTTGAGAGGAGGGACATCGTGCTTGAGCTCTCAGAGCTTGCGGAAAGCACAGGGGCGAAGGTCGAGTTCCTCTCGACAGAGAGCGAGGAGGGTGAGATGCTTTACAAAGCCTTTGGCGGAATAGCTGCAATTCTCAGATTCAAGCCGGACGGCGGTCAGTGACTAACAAGTGTCAGCAAAAATGGAAATCCTTTTATTTGCAAATTTGGCGCATAAGAGCATGTTTGGAATGGAGCCGGTAACGTTTGCGAGCATCGGTGTGACTGTTGGCGTTCAAATCGTTATTCTGTTAATCTGGGGCTTAAGCTGGAGGTGATTTTTTGTTAGCCGTAGCCGTATTCTTAGCCTATCTAATAGCCATAGCCATCATAGCCTACTACGGGGCAAAAAGGACGAAGACGGTGGCGGATTTTGTTGCAGCGAGCGGTCAGCTCGGATTCTGGACGTACTGCCTACTGATGATCGGCAGCGTCTTCAGCGGAATGACTCTGATCGGCGTTGCTGGCCTGGCCTTCACCACAGGCTATGCGAACGTGTGGGAAAGGATAATTGGCCCGCCCTTTGCCATAGCCTTCGGAACGATTTTGATCGGTTACAAGCTGTTCAATCTCAAGGACAAAAATGGAATACTCACCATTCAGGACTATCTCGCTTTTCGCTACGATGATCCGAAAATTATCAGAATTCTCGCCGGGTTGATTTCGGCGGTAACCTGCTTCGTATACCTGATTGGGCAGTACACGGCAATCGGTGTGGTCAGCTACGTCGTGCTTGGAATTCCCTACTGGCTGGGGGCAGTCATTGCGGCTGTAATCGTCGTTGCCTACGTCATGAGCGGAGGGATGTTCTCCACGGCCTGGACAACCTTTCTGCAGTCCATTCTTATGCTGCTCGGCATTTACGTTACCGTTCCATTCATAATTGCCTGGGTTGGAGGGTTCGAGGCTATGAATCAGGCTCTGGCAGCGATGCCTGAAATACAGAACGCCACGAGAGGTGTGGCGGAGAACTTCATGTTTGCTAAGTATCTCAGCAAACCGTTCGCCCCCGCCTCAGTCCCACTCGCGGGCTGGGTTTACAACCTCACGCTCTTCGGTATAACTGTCCCACTCGGATTAATGGTCGCTCCGCACATCGTTAACAACATGCTGACCTTCAGGAAAATCGAGTACACAAGGTGGGGACCGCTGGTAATGTACGTAATCGGCTTTTCGGCAATCTTTCTCACGGCCCTTGCGGGGATGGCTGCGAGGGTTGCCTGGGCCAAAGGAATGATAGACATTCCCAGCCTTACCCTGGGGAGCATCGAGGTTAAGTGGTCGGACATGGCGTACCCGACAATAGCCAGCAAGGCCCTTCCCTACTGGCTTTTTGTCCTGCTTCTCCCAACAATTCTGGCGGGAGTGATGTCCACAACGGACAGGCTTATCCTAACTGCGGCGAACAACATCAGCTACGACGTTTTGAGGAACGCCCTTGGTAAAAATCTGTCTGAAAATGCGCTGAAAAAGGTCAACATGCTCGTTGTGCCTTTAATTGGCTTTGGCTCCCTCCTGATAGCTCTGTTCCCTCAGCAGCTCCTTGCGTGGTTTATCTGGGCGGCTCTGTCACTCATGACGAACTGCTTCTTTTTCCCAATAATGCTGGGATTGTATTGGGACAGGATGACCAAAAACGCAGCAAGGCTGAGCATGATTGCGGGGTTTGTTGTAACTCTTGCAACCTTCGCAATCTACGGAAAGACGATATACATAGCCGGCATTCCTGCATACTCTGTACTGCCGGGCTTTGTGGCCAGCTTCGTCTTAGCTGTCGGGGTTTCCCTGCTTGAAAAAGGTTAGGGCAATTCCGGAAAGGATGACGAACATGTATGCGTAAGCCTGAGTTTCAAGGGTTTGGTTCAGGAAAATTGCAGCGAGGGCTGTAGCACCAACGGCCTCCCCTATAACGCTTGCCGTGACGGGCAGAACTTCCATCTGCCTTAGGAGGTAGTTGAGCAGGGAGTGGCCTACCAGCATCGGAATTAGCGCCATGAGCGCGAGGTAAATCCAGGTGCTGGCAGGGTAGCCGAAAATCGGTTGAGAGGTTAGAAGGCACGCTAATAGCGAAAAAACTGCCGCTGAGGAGTAGGTCACGATGAGGTAGGATGGAAAGTCAACGCTCCTTGCAAATCTTGCGGATGCGAAGTAGTATCCGCCTGCAATCGCACCGGCAAGGGCCAGCAGTATTCCGTACAAGTCAGCCCTCGCATCGGCACCGCTTAGAAGGTAAACGCCAACCATCGCAATGAGCACACCTGCAATCTGATTGGGTCTGGGCTTTTCTCCCCAGAGATACGCAAAAAGTCCGGAAAAGAGGGAGTGCGTGCAGACTATAGTAGTGCTTACAGCAATTGAGGCGTGGAAGAGTGACTCTATCCAGAAGGAAAAGTGGAGGGCAAGGGCAAGTCCCGCGAGAACGGACATTCTCGACATCACTATCTTCCTGGGCCTGTAAATTAACAGGAGAAAGGGTATGGAGAGGGTAAGCCTCCAGAAAGCGGCGACGACTCCAGGGACAGAAGCGAGGAATGCAAATATTGCTGCGGAGGATACGGCGAGAACGGCCGTGAATAAAAGAAGGTAGTTGAGCATTAAAACACCAGTCCGCTAAGCCTTTCAAGCTCCTCCTTCATTTTCCTTGCTCTTTCCCTTGTTCTCTCCGTCAGCCATCGCATCTCCGGGTTCTTTCTGTCAATCTCCTCAAGTCTCCTCATGAATTCCTCGAACGTGCCCTCCCTAACCCCCATCGCGAGATTGTCGGCAAAGCTGACTATCTTCTCTTCAAGCGTTTCTGGCATGTAGTTTTTCGGTATAAGGCCGAGCTTGCTGGCTTCCTCCGCATTTATGCCCGCGCTGAAGTGTCTTTCCGCGATTCTTACAATCTTCTCGTCAACCCCCTCCTTCCTCAGTATTTCGGCGGATTTTATGAAGTGCTGGAACGGATCATGAGTTATCGCTCTGCCAATGTCGTGAAGAAGCGCTCCTTTTAAAACCGCATCCATGTCAACTTCGTGACCCTTTTTGCGGATATTCTCGGCAATCTTCATCGCAACTCTTGCCACAGTGAGGCAGTGCCTCCTAACACTCTCGTCGAGTTTGTATTTATCCCACAACCTCTGGACGTCCTCAGGTACATCCATCGAGGGGAGTGGGAAAATGGTTTATTTAAGGTTTAACAAAAAAATGAGAAATCACTCCTTCCTCGCTACAAACACGAGGGCAACGAAAGAGCCTACGAACAGGGATACCATGAAGAACGTTGCAAGCCTGTAAATGCTGCTCTGCCTGTTCAACTCCCTGATTTTCTCCTCTAACTCATCCAAGTCACTCTTTTTCTTCTGGAGCTCCGTTTTTGCTCTCTCAAGCTTCTTCTGAAGTTCTTCTATCTGCTGCTTTTGCAACTCGTTCTGGATTCCAAGCATTTTCGCTTTATTCTGCAGGTCTTCAAGCTGTGATTTCAGCGTTTCTATTTGCTCCTGCGAAATCTTCAGTTTCTCCTTGAGACTTTCAACCTCCTTTTGCAAAGCAAGGTTCTCCTTTTCCAAACTTGCAGCGTAAGCCTGGTAGTCAATGGTGGTTTCATTTACATCGATCTGTGCAAGAACGCTTCCGTCAGCGTACACCTCTTTCAGCCCCGGAGTGCAGTTTATACCTATCTTTACTTCATACTCCCCCGGTGTGGCGTTGATGGACGGCTGGAGATTGTCCACGAAGTACATGCAGCTATCGCCGACTGTTAGCGTCGCCGTATCCGTTACGTTGACGCTGACAATATCTCCCGGAGAAGCTTGGAGAGTTAAAAGGACGAGCAGGGCGACAAGAGGAATCATATTATCCCCTCCAAAACCATGTTTACCTCCTCGCCAATCCTCTCTATCTCTCTCTTTGAAATGTCCCTGGCAACTCTCGCGTGAAGCAGGACATCTGGGTTAACCTGCATCACGAGAACTCTGGTGTTCTCCCCGCTTAGAAGAATTCTGCTTGAGTTTAACATCCCTTTTCCGACTTTAATGAGTTCCGGCGCTATTGCAGCATCTTCCTCTGGTGTGGGGCTGTTTGAGGCTATTGGAAGGCCATCGGGTGTTAGCAGAGTAACGTCGCTGAGCATGTACTTGTTGCAGAGGTAGTCAACGAATTCCGACAGGTCAGATGGGGGTTTCTCCATTTTTGTCTCCAACTTTGGCTCTACTGAAGAAGTTACGTTGGATATCTTTGCCCTCATTACCTCCTCCTCTTTGGCCTTTTCCTCCTTCAGCGCGTAGTTCAGATATGCCCATGTAACGCCAAAACCGAGCAACCCGCCCGAAACTACTGCGAGAACCTCGTACACCATACCATCACCTTAAAAATTTTGCAATCCCATCCAGATCAGCTTTCTCAAGCTGCTCCGCAAACTCAAATGCCTCCTCGATAGAAGAGAGGTCAACCTTCTTTGCCTCCTTTGCAACTCTTCTTAGGAGAATTTTTGCCGCTCCTATGTGTTTCCTGTCAACCTCGACGAGTCCTGAAACGCTGTTGCTCTCGAAGTACAGAGCTTCGCCGTTGAGGATGAGCACGGCATTTTTGAACTCGTTTTCAATCAAAATTGAGAACAGCTCCCTGTATTCCGCTGGAACGTCTCCGTGCTCCCTCAGCTCTTCACCCGTTTTAAGGAGATAGGATTTTATCATAAACCTCTACCTCCACCTTCCTAAGCTCGCTCATTACGTTATCCGACCTTGCAGGAAAGCAGATGAAAACCTCACCATGCTTTATCGCAATTATTCTTCCACCTTCATGCTCAAAAAACCCAACTTTGAATTTTTCGGGTAAGAAGGGTATTACTTTTGCTATTTTTTCAATCAGCTTCACCTCCTCATCGCTGAGAAGGTAGCTTTCGATAATTTCACCATCCTTTACTAAGCATGAACCTGTGCCTAATACAGAGTAAATTTTTTCCAACATTAACAAAAAATGTGATAAAAAGTATTTAAATTTTCCTCATACTCATGCTCATGTGGTATTTTTGATGTTGTTTATTGCAGCCGAAATTCTGGCCTCTATTCCCTCAGTGAGCATCAGGAAGGCTGGAACCACTGTTAGTGCTGCCAGAAGCGAAAACAGGATTGCCACGAGGGCAATGAAGCCGAAGTTCTGCATTATCGGGAAGGTTGAGAACATCAGCGAGCCAAATCCACCTGCCATCGTCAACGCTGAGGTTGTTATGGCCTTTCCAGTCCTTTCAATGGTTCTTCTCACCGCCTCAACTGGAGAAAATGCGGCCCTCTCCTCGAAGTACCTCTCAAGGACGTGGATGGAGAAATCTATGCCAAGGCCGAGAGTGATGGAGTTCAGGGCGATGCTTATCATCGTCTGCTTTGTTCCCGTCAGAAACATGATGGTGTTCATCGCACCTATTACGGAGGTGATGGCTATCAGAGGAACAACAGCCTTTCTTATGGAGCGATAAACTGCGAGGAGAAGCATGATAATTAAAGCGTAAGCAACAACAGTCATCGTGGTCTGGCCTGAGGTCATGAGCCTCCCCATTTCCCCGTAAATGACGGGGCCACCCGTAACGTAGTATCCCCCACTCCAGCCGAAGAACTCAACATCCCTGACAATGCTTTTGTGGGTTGAGATGTACTCATCCTGACTGTCAGCGTTTGAGGAGAAGTGAACCGCTATCTGCCCCCCTGAGATGTACCTGCTAACCTCCTCCTGTGGTAAGGCGGAGAGAATTTGCATTAGCTCGGCATCGCTTTCTGGCAGACCTTCAAAACCGTAGGCCTTTCTAACTTCAGAAATGAGCTTTGTTATGGAGCTGTAGTCGTAAATGAGCTCCTCCTTTTCGACAATGTACTTTGAGAGCTCGTCTATCTCCTTCAGAGTTTCAGCGTTTAGCTCATCAACTTCCAGAACGAGAGTGTAGGTTGCCTGCCCCCCGACGAGTCTTTCAATCTCCTTAAACCTCTGCATCGCCGTCAAATCCTGCGGAACGTACTTGTTGTAGTTCGTCTCAAGGCCAATTTGGGGGGCTGCGTAAAGTCCAAAGAGAACGATGATGGATGCAGCAACAAGTATTCCCACAGGCCTTGTGGCTGTAAGAGTTGAGATTGCGGACAAGCTCCTCTCCAGCGTGCCAACAGACTTCTCTTCTTCCCTCTTCTGCTCCTTGGCATCATTCCAGTGGTCTATTAGCTTCAGAACGGCAGGAAGGAAGGTCAGGGTTAGGAGGTAGGCAACGATGAGGCCGAGAGAGGATATGATGCCGAACTGGGCCATAGCGGGCATTCCGGGAGCGAGCATGGACATGAAGCCTATAACTGTGGTTATTAGCGCCATCACAATTGCCAGTCCAGTTCTCGTGATGGATATCACAACTGCATCGTCAACATCACGCCCCTCCCTCCTCTCTTCCTCGTAGCGGTTCTGAAGCTGCGCTCCGTACTCAATGGCAAGGCCGATGAGCATGGGCAACGCTCCGTTGGTGTGCTCCGAAAGAGGGATGCCGAGGATGGGCATGAGACCGTAAACAACGGTGACGGACATTACTGAAATTACGAGTGGCAGAAAGGCGGTGTACTTCTTCCTCACAGCACCGCTGAAAGTTAGGAAGAGGAGCAGAACCATCAGAATTATCGAGACCATCATTGTGATGCCAAAGCTTTTGCCAATCTCCCTCTCAATCTGGTAGCTCAATGCTGGCCCACCGGTGAGCTGAAGAACGAGGCCGTGGGGTGGGTTCGTGAAGCTTATGACCTTCTCCACCTCAATGGCAATCTCCTCCTGTTTTGCATTATCTGTGGTGCCGAGCTGTATAATCATCATGGCGAGGGTTGGCTTTGGAACGAGGTCAGAAGCATAGAGGCTTGTGGCGATGGAGATTTTGGACTCATCTGACGGCAGACCACCGTAAAGAGAAGAGACGATTGAAGCTGGCGATACAACGCTGCTGACTCCATCAATCTCCTCTATTCTTTTTTGAAGGTCGAGGAGGTACTGGTAAACTTCCGAATTTACCACGTCGTCTCCCTTAATTAAAACAAAGAGCTGGTCTGCGCCAACACCAAAGTCCTTCTGGTAGAGCTTGTACTGTCTGTAGATGACATTGTCCTTGCTGAACATCGATTCGGTGCCTGAAGTAAGGGTGACATTCTGTGCTGAGAAGGCGGAGAGAATTAAAATTATGGAGATGATGGAAATGACGAATCCCGGCCTTCTGGCTATGAACCTCGCAACTCTGTCCAGCATCTCTGCGAACATCCCTTACCTCCGCCGCTTATCTTCTCTTCAGGTAAACCGCGATGGCTGCGATTACTATTATCGCTATTACTGCGTAAAGCATGTAGGGCGGCTTGGCGGGAGTAACGTTTATTATGGCCTTTGCGGGCTCGCTGTAGGCCCACTCCCCTTCAGCATCCTTGTACTTAACTTCCAGATTGAGAGCGTAGAGCTTGGGCGTCGCATCCCTGTCAACTGAAATTTTGAAGGTTGCATTTGCAGCCTCACCGGGCTTCAAATCGCCGATGAAGGCTGAGTCGTCGGTGGAGGAGAAGGGGTCGACGATTGTTATTCTTGCGGTAGCGTCTCTGACTTCGAACTCGCCAACGTTCTTTATCACGAAGGTGACGACCTTCTCCTCACCAGCAGCGATGCTTGGCTGCCCCACAACTTCAAACTCCATCTTGGGGTTTACCTTTACTCCAATCCTTACTGGGTCAAGCTCAACGTACTCATCCATTGATCTGTAAACCAAGGTTATGTCCGCCGGATAGGTGACGGGCTTCGCCTCGCTCGATGCCTTTAGCTTGAAAACTGCCTTGAACTCCTCACCAGCCTTTATCTCGCCAACGTAGTACTCAGAGCTGAGAACTGACAGAGGTGATGAGGCTGAGATTCTCACGCTGGCGTCCTTAAGGTCGGTGTCGCTGACGAGCGTTACCTCCACCTCTCCCTTGGCGTTCACGTAAACTCTGCTTTCAGCGCTCTTCACAGTGATTTCGGGGGCATCCCTCACCTCTACACCGAAGGTTGTTGAATCGCTCTCTGTTAGCTTACCAAATTCGTCCAGATAGACGGCTTTAATCTGAAGCGGGTAGGTTCCACCATCCTTCACATTGATTTTCAGGTAGAAGGTGGCGTTTGCAGCATCACCCGGCTTAAGGTCGCCGACGTAGTAGGCAGCCTTCGCTGATGAGACTGTTGTAGCCATTCCTGCTGAGGGCATTGCCGGATACATGCCTGTCGGCATTCCTGTGGGGATGGATGTCATTCCCGTGGGCATACCTGCTGGCATTCCTGAAGGCATTGCTGATGCTGTGGAAACGCTTAATCCCTGAGCCTCAAAGCCCGATGGGGTGTCGAGAACCAGATAGGCATTCCTTGCCGTTTTATCGCCCAGGTTTTTGACCGTGACAGTTATCCTGCCCTTTCCCCCACCGACGAGGTTCTCACCTTCCACCTTTAAAACTTCAAGCCTGACCGGTTTCTCCTCTATGTAGATTTTTATCGGGATTGTCTGGGATTCCATTACGTATTCGAGCTCGTACTTCTGATTGAGCAACTTGTAAGTGTAATACCTCGTTCCGTTGCCTGTGAGGTTGTAGTAATCGGGATTATACATGGGGTAATGCACTACGCCCGTGATACTCTCGTTTTTGATTGCTATGATGTCTTGAGATGGTAAGACTGTGGAAAAAGAGTCAAATGATTCGAGGTCGTTAATTCTGTAGTAAGTAACCTCAAGGCTAAGCTCGTATTCTCCCGCCTTCGCACTGTCGGAAATGCTGATTAGAAAGTTCAGGTTGACCGGATACATTGGTTGCAGAGCCGGAATGCGCTGCTCCGGAGTTTTCACCTTCACGTATTCGTTCCCCTCAAGCGAAATTTGAACGTCGTAGGCTGTGAACAGCATTTCTTCTCTGCCATTGAAAAATCCTGCCTCTTTCTGGTCATCGTATTTAATCTCCTCGTTCCAAGCGTCATTGAAAATTACAAGAACCAGATTCTTTTCGTCTCCCCTCTCAAAAAAGCTTGAGCCATAAATGTATGCAACGATTTCCGGTTTTTTCTCGTAGTCCAGAGCCTGTGCTGTGGCTGTAATAAGCAGCAATGCCGCAATAACCATCACGAACCATCTCATTGTCTCACCTGTCGTAGTCCCAGATACGAAAGATTATA
>LDZQ01000590.1_pt1 | contig 35574 bp, 39 predicted proteins | sample 615361 | NCBI WGS metagenome assembly LDZQ01 (sample SAMN03408297, study PRJNA278302) | terrestrial metagenome | isolation source: oil reservoir sample I2 | place: USA: Alaska, North Slope, Ivishak formation | collected 2013 | reverse complement strand
AAATCTTCCATTATTGCCGAACAAGTCTACAAAGGACTGATTGGCGTAGACAATTACGGGTTCTTCACCCACAAACCTTCCGATCACTGCAGGATACTTTATCCTCTCAAGAAAACTTTTAAGAAAGGAAAACTCGTCCTTATCTGACTCAAAGAACTCGACTTTGCAAGCAGGATTTTTCCTCTTTATCTCAGCACTCAGTTCAGCAGCTTCAGCCCAGTCGATTTCAAGGTTGATTTTAGCCTCTTCTATGCTGAATTGCAAAACTTTGCTGAATTCCTCCATGCTATGAATTATTTTCCAGCCTGGAAAGTGATACGATTCCTCGTTGGAAATGATTATGTTCATTATGCAAGTATTGTGGAGAAAATATTTAACGATTTTGTTTGATAAATTAGCTTAAAAATAGGAGAAATTACTCGATTTTCTCGAACTGGTCCTTTGTCGCACCGCAAACAGGACAGACCCAGTCGTCAGGCAAGTCTTCCCATTTCGTACCTGGAGGAACGTCACTTTCCGGATCCCCTTCAGCTTCATCGTAAACGTATCCGCAAATCGTGCACTGATACTTTGCCATACCCAATCATGTTTCTTCTCAGTTATAATCCTTTCGCTTAAATATCGCCTCAACAACATTGAATGATGGAAAAGGTGGCAGTGGTTCACTACGGTGAGATTGGTATCAAGGGCAAAAACAGGGAGTTTTTCGAGAGGAAGTTGATTGAGGCAATAAAAAGGGCCACCGGCATGAGGGTTAGAAGAAAATACGGGAGAATAGAGGTGGAGTACAGAGAAGGTCTGGAAAGCAGGATGGCGAAAATTCCAGGAATAAGGTATTTTGGTGTTGGGTTTAAAACCGAACTCAACCTTGAATCAATTAAAAAGGCAGCTTTAAGTGTGCTGCCCGAAAGCTTCAAAACCTTCAAGGTTGATACTTCGAGAAGCAACAAAAACTTCCCAATGAACTCCGTTGAAGTCAACAGAAAAGTTGGAGCGTTCATTGTGGAAAAGACGGGAAAGAAGGTCGATTTAACGAATCCTGACGTAACAGTTTGGATTGAAATCTGCGAAAAGGAGGCTTACGTTTACTCGAAGAGGTACGAGGGGATTGGTGGCCTGCCGGTTGGTGTTGCCGGAAAAGTTGTTGCTCTCATTTCAGGAGGGATAGACAGTCCCGTTGCTGCATTTATGGCGATGAAGAGGGGCTGTGAGGTGGTGGCTGTCCACTTCTTCAACCAGACCATGCACTCCCCAAAGGTGAGGGAGAAGATAAGGATGCTTGCTGAGAAGCTTGCTGAGTACCAAGGAAAAATTAAGCTTTACATGGTGCCGTTTAAGGAGGTGCAGTTTGAGATAATCAACAGGGTTCCGCCCAAGCTGAGGATGGTTGTTTACAGAAGGAGCATGATGAGAATGGCCAACCTTATTGCAGAAAAGGAGGGATGTAAGGCCGTAGTCACGGGAGACAGCCTCTCTCAGGTTGCGAGCCAGACGCTCGACAACATCAATGTCATTTACTCCGCCTCAAAGCTTGCGGTTCTTCCACCACTGATAGGAATGGACAAGGAGGAGATTGTTGCCATTGCAAAGAGAATTGAAACTTACGAGATTTCCATTCTTCCCTACGAGGACTGCTGCAGCTTCATGGTTGCCCAGCATCCCGAGACAAGGGCGAAAATTGAAGACGTCGTTAAATACGAGGGTTTTGAGGAACTTGAAAGGAAAGCGGTAGAGGAGAGCGAGATTCTGGAGGTGGGAAGCTGAATCTTGAAGAGTGGATGGAGATTTACGAGCAAATTCTCAGGGATTTCGGATTCAGCAGGGAAGAGGATGAGAGGGCTGCAAGGCTGATGAAGGAGCTGGCTGGGGACAGGCTGCTTGAAAGCTCTGTTCTTGAATTCATAAGGGGGAAAAGCGTGGCGGTAATCGGTGGGGCTTATGAGGGTGAGAGTATCAGAGAGGAGGTAGTAATTACGGCAGGAAAGGCCGTAAACAAGGTCAATTTCGTTCCGCATATTCATGTAACCGACATGGAGGAGGATGAGAAAATCTTGGCAAGTTTGGAGGAGAGGGGATGCATTCTTGTTCTGCACGCTCATGGGGACAATGTGGAAAGGATAAAGAGGGTTGTTCCAGTAGTGCAAAGATTTGTGGGAACGACTCAGAGCACACCTTTCGACAGAATCTACAACTTTGGTGGCTTCACAGATGGAGACAGGGCTGCATTGCTGGCAAAGAAGTTCGGGGCGAGGAGCATAAGGCTTTACGGCTTTGATTTTGAAAAGGCTGGTAACCCTGTCAAGCTGAAAAAGCTTAAGTGGGCAAAATTCATCCTTGAAAGGGAGGGTATAATTTGAGGGCCCGTGGGGTAGTGGATATCCTGGAGGTCTCCGGAACCTCCGACCCGGGTTCAATTCCCGGCGGGCCCGGTATTTTTTCTTGGACTTCAGAGACGATTGATAGGATTGTCACAAAAATGAAACTTGCAGGAGTTTCTGAAAACCAATTGCATCATTAACCTCTAAGTTCGCACGAGTATCAAACATAATGAAATAAAAATAAAATTAAATATTAGTCGCCTCAAACCCCTTTTTGACCGCTAACACGTCCCCGTAGCCCATTTCTCTGTATATCACGCTCATCAGACGTTTCAGGTCCACAACTCCCAGCTTTGCTATCGCTCCGAGCATTGCAATTTCAGGCTTACTTCCGCACCTTTCCGCAATTTTATCCGCGTTTAACGCAATTCCTCCGTTCTCAGGCATTTTTCTCGCATTCACGATTAGCAGACACTCGTCGCTTTGAACGCTTCCCTTGCAGACTATCGTTATCCTCCTTTTCGCACCAACCAACCTCAGCTTGAACCCTCTTTCGAACTCCTCGAAGCTCTCAACCCTGCTATCCGTTCTCAGAGCTTCCCTCAAAATGCCTGCAACTTCTCCTTCCCCGATAAACTCTATCTCGTACGATGCTACCACCTCCGTTATGTAATGAAAAATAATTACTTATCCGGTATATAAAGTTTGTGGTTCAGTTTAGGTTTTGTCTCTGCGATTTCAATCCTTGAGCTTTTAGCCTCTTTTTCTTATTGCCACCGCTGCAACCACCGCTGCTGCGACAGCAATAGGTGCTAATATGTAGCCCACAGCAGGAAAGCTCCACACCTCGTTGATTCGGTTGTTGGCATTTTTGTACCTATCGTCTATCTTCCCCATTGAGCGAGCGTAATCAACCACGGCCTCCCAGACCTTCACCTCTCTCCCGTTGGCCTTTATAACAAGCTCGCCGAACCTTTCAGGAGGTATTGCATTTCCATGCTTGTCCTTCGGCACAACTGTGAGCTGCGGCAGAACTTCCGCAACCTTGGGGAGGAAGGAGAGGATGTAGTTGTCGGTAACGACTCTGTAAAGTTTTTCACGCTCAATTTCACCCTCCGAGGTTTCGGCCTTCACCACCGCTCCCAGGTTTGCTGGAAGAAGAACGGTGGGGATTTTCTTGTCGATAAAAGGAAGATATATCAGGGCATTGTCGGGGTTGTAGTAAACCCTCAAGCCTGAAAACTGCAGGAAAAAGTCGTCACCGTAGAATTTCTGCAGCAATACCGCAATTTCGAGAACTTTGTATATTTCATCCCCCGTGAGGTAGAAGCTAACCAGGGAATAGCCTGCACTGCCGTCGCCCCCCACTCCAAGGCTTACGGGAACAAGGAGGTTGTAAAGGGAAATTTCGCCATTAACCGGAGTGATGTTACCTCTAATCTCCCCGTTGGCGAAGACTGCAATATCTGCTTTCTCACCCGTAGCCTTCTCAACAGCGAAACGCATGGCGTCGGTTATGAAGTCACCCAGGTTTGACTCCCTGAACTTCTGAGTGGTCAGGCTGAAGTCCGATCTCACCACCGTTTCGAAAATGCTGTTAAACCCACTTCTTTCCTTCACAAAGGCATTCAGCTTTTCAACGTAGTTTTGAACCATCAAACCTACTTCGGGGTCGTCAGGAATGCTGTCGTTGATTTCCAAAAGGCTGTAGCTTTTGAGCTTAACTTCATCTTCGTATTCAATCTCCAGAACACCAAGATATCTGAGACTGTCTCCGGTTTCCACGATTACTGTCCCTCCGGGGGTGACAATCGGTTCTTCGAGCACCCTGTGGTCGTGGCCTGCTATAATGACGTCTATTTCAGGCACCTCCTCTGCAAGAACGAGGTCCTCATCGATTCCTGAGTGAGACAGAGCGATGATAACCTCCGCTCCCTCTCTCGCAAGATCTTCAACAGCCTCTTTAGCTGCAACAACAGGGTCTTCAAAGGTGACGTTTTCGTGGGAATACACCTTTCTCTGAGCATCAACGCCAAGTATTCCGATGAAACCGACCTTAACCCCGCCAACGTTGGCGATGTAGTGCTTTTTTAGGACCTCTCCAAGCGGGCCCTCAGCATGAACATTTGTCGCCACCACCGGTATCGTCACGTTCTGCAGGTAGCCTTGAAGGGCCTTTGAGGTATAATCGAACTCGTGATTTCCTATTGTGACGACATCGTAGCCTACTTTCTGCATTATTGAAATCTCAGGTGAGTAGCCTTCTGTTATCAGCCAGGAAAAAGGAGTTCCACCGATGTAATCCCCCGCCGAAACGAGAATTACGTTCTGCTTATCTTTTTCCAGCTCTTTCACTAAGTAGGCAAGCTTCGCAAACCCCCCTTTTCCGTAGTATGGGATTAATGCGGAATGCTCGTCGTTCGTGTGAAGAATTGTTATTGTTGCTGCCTGCGAGGTGGAGGAGAGAACAACAATAATTGAAATAACCAGTAGAAGTTTTAACTTCATCCCATCACCGCCTGATTATTTTCAGCAACAATCTTTGTTCTGTACATACCACTAATTCAACATGATTTCCTATAAAAGTTTCTTCGGATGGAAGTAATTAAAAACCAATATGCGCGGGCCGGGATTTGAACCCGGGCTAACGCCTCGGAAGGGCGTTGTCCTACCGCTAGACTACCCGCGCTTGTCATTGCTGGAGCTTCAGGGTTAAAAATGTTTTCGACTTGTGTGCCTTTAAGCTCTCAGTATCTGGCAAAATTCGGGTTCAGCGATATTTTTAAATAACTCCTCCTGCAACGAACCTTAGATAATTCTGGAGGGAAAGAATATGCCACCAAGACCATTGGATGTGCTAAACAGGTCCCTGAAATCCCCAGTCATCGTAAGGCTGAAGGGGGGTAGGGAATTTAGAGGAACGCTGGATGGATACGACATCCACATGAATCTTGTGCTGCTTGATGCGGAGGAAATTCAGAATGGAGAGGTCGTCAGAAAGGTAGGAAGTGTGGTTATAAGAGGAGACACGGTTGTTTTCGTTTCACCAGCTCCGGGTGGTGAGTGATGTCGGACGGAACGGCTGCGATGGGTAAGAAGGGCAGAAAGAGAGTTCATATCAGGTGCAGAAGGTGTGGAAGGCACTCATTCCACAGAAGAAAGGGTTATTGCGCTGCATGTGGGTTCGGAAGGAGCAAGAGGCTTAGAAGCTACAACTGGGTTAGAAAGAAGAAAAACAGAACGTAAATGTGTGGGGTTGTAGGTATATACCATCCTGACGGGGAGCTTGCTCCCCGACTCGCCTACTATTCTCTCTTCTCCCTTCAGCATCGCGGTCAGGAGTCGGCAGGTATCGCGTCCTTTGACAACCACATAAGGCAGAAGAGGGGCATGGGCCTCGTCACCGAGGTTTTCAACGACGAGGACTTTGAGCTGCTTGCAGGCAAATCGGTGATCGGCCACGTCAGATACTCAACGACCGGTAGGTCGAAACTTGAGAACGCTCAGCCTTTCGTCGTCAAATCAAAGGCGGGATACATAGCTGTAGCACACAACGGAAACCTCGTTAACTACTCTCAGCTGAGAAACGAGCTGGAAAACGAGGGAAGGGTTTTTACAACCGATTCAGATACCGAGGTAATTTCCCAGCTGCTCTCAAAGTTTCTGATCGAGGAAGGGGACATCATAAATGCTCTTGAAAGGCTGAACGAATCACTTGTGGGCAGCTACACCATGACCATGCTCGTTAACGATGCGGTGATAGGCTACCGCGACCCTCTCGGCTTCAAGCCGCTGTGCGTTGGAAGGATTGATGATGGTTATGTGATATGCAGCGAAAGCTGCGCAATCGATGCTCTCGGTGGAGAGTTTATAAGAGACGTACAGCCTGGGGAGGCGGCGATTATAAAAGATGGTGAGCTTGAGTTCGTAAAAATCGCCAAATCGGAGAGGAGAGCTGTTTGCATTTTCGAGTACATATACTTCGCCCGCCCGGACTCAATAATTGACGGAATAAGCGTTTACAAAGCGAGAAGCGAGATGGGAAAGGTTCTGGCGAGGGAGTCTCCTGTCGAAGCTGACTTCGTTTCAGCTGTACCCGACAGCGGAATAACCGCGGCAATAGGCTACGCTCAGGAATCAGGGCTGCCTTACTTTGAGGGCTTGATAAAGAACAGATACGTGGGCAGGACTTTCATAATGCCGGTTCAGAGTCTAAGGGAGACGTCAGTGAGGCTGAAGGTAAACGTCGTCAGGGAGAACGTGAGGGGGAGGAGGGTTGTGCTGGTTGACGACAGCATAGTGAGAGGAACCACCTCAAGGAGAATCGTGCAGATGATAAAAGACGCGGGAGCAAAGGAGGTGCACATGAGAATCGGCAGCCCCCCAATCATAGCCCCGTGCTACTTCGGAATAGACATGAAATCGAGGGAGGAGCTGATAGCTGCCAACCATACCGTTGAGGAGATAGGGAGAATTTTCGGAACGGATAGCCTCGCCTACCTGAGCCTGGAAGGTCTTCTCGAAGCGGTTAGGAGGGCGGGTGGAAAGAGGGGATACTGCCTTGCCTGTCTGACCTCCAAATACCCCGTTTCAGTGCCTGGAGAGGAGTGTGAGTGTTAAAAAGTTAAATCTTAAAATAGGGCAGCCACATCATCACAAGCAGCAGAATCAGAATTCCGAACATCAGAATCATGAAGTTCCTCTGCCTCTTCCTCTCTTTGTTGAGTATCTCTCCACACTCATCGCTGCAAACCTGCTGGTCAGGCTCAATGGCCTTGCCGCAAACCACGCAGTGCCTGTGAGGGACGATGCCGGGCATAACTGCATTTGGACGGAGACAATATAAACGTTAGCTTTTTGTAATTCTAATCAAAGCTACATCATGATTGTTTCGATACTTGGAGCGGGAGCAATGGGCTCCGCCCTCTCCGTCCCGCTCGTAGATAACGGCAACGAAGTGAGAATCTGGGGGACCGAGTTCGATACGGAGATTTTAAAATCAATCTCAGCCGGCAGAGAGCATCCAAGGCTTGGGGTAAAGCTCAATGGCGTGGAAATTTTCTGGCCAGAGCAGCTTGAAAAATGTTTGGAGAATGCAGAGGTTGTACTTCTGGGTGTTAGCACGGATGGCGTGCTGCCCGTAATGAGCAGAATTCTCCCGTATCTCAAGGACCAGTACATCGTACTCATCTCTAAAGGGCTGATTGATTTTGATAACAGTGTTCTGACGGTTCCCGAAGCTGTATGGAGGTTAAAGCACGATTTGAGGGAAAGGACTGTGGCGATAACCGGGCCCGCTATTGCAAGAGAGGTGGCGAAACGCATGCCCACAACCGTTGTTTTCAGCAGCCCATCCGAAAGCTCGGCCAATAAAATGAAAGAAATCTTTGAAACAGAGTACTTTGGCGTTGAAGTAACAACAGACATAATTGGCACGGAAATAACCTCCGCCCTCAAAAACGTTTATTCCATAGCCATTGCATGGATAAGGGGCTACGAGAGCAGAAAAAACGTTGAGATGAGCAATGCAAAGGGAGTGATTGCAACGAGAGCCATAAACGAGATGGCAGAGCTGATAGAGATTCTCGGAGGGGATAGAGAGACCGCCTTTGGCCTTTCCGGATTTGGAGACCTCATCGCAACCTTCAGGGGAGGAAGGAACGGGATGCTGGGAGAGCTGCTTGGAAAGGGGCTTAGCATCGATGAGGCGATGGAGGAGCTTGAGAGGAGAGGAGTTGGTGTGGTTGAGGGCTACAAAACGGCAGAGAAAGCATACAGGCTGTCCAGCAAAATAAATGCAGACACAAAGCTGCTCGACAGCATCTACAGAGTCCTTTATGAAGGACTGAAGGTTGAGGAAGTGCTGTTTGAACTCGCTACATTTAAATAAATCATTATTGAAGGCTCAACATGGAGAGTCACCACAAGTGGGGCATCGCTTTCATTGCAGCAGGGCTGGCACTTGAAATCCTCTTTCCCGTCCTTCTGGTCTTCGACACAATACTGATTGTTGTTGGAATCGCGCTCATACTGTTTGGAGGAAGAGAAAAGAAAATCGAGGGGGTGAGTTGATGGAGAAGGAGATAATAATTACAACAACCGAAACAGTTCCGCAGCGTGAGGTTGCTGAGATTCTGGGAGTGGTTTTCGGAAACACAGTCAGGGCGAAGCATGTCGGTAAGGACATTCTGGCGGGTCTGAAGAACATAGTTGGAGGGGAGATAGAGGAGTACACGGAAATGCTGAGGGATGCAAGGATGGAGGCTCTGAACAGGATGATTAAGGAGGCCAAAAAGCTCGGCGCTGATGCAGTGGTAAACGTTCGATTCACAACTTCACAAACAATGGCTGGAGCTGCTGAACTTCTCGCCTACGGAACGGCTGTGAGGCTGAGGTGATAGCCATCGAAAAAGCTCTTGAGGAAATCAGGGCTGCTGGGATAGCGGTCTCCACAAACATGGAGGACAGAATTGCCTACTGCAAGGACTACAATCCCCTTCACCTTCCCAAGCTGCTCAGGCGAGAGTTTTCTGCAATGCCTGACGCTGTTGTTTTCCCGAAGAGCACTGAGGAGGTTTCAGTCATTCTCAAGGTCGCAAACACCTACGGCATACCTGTGTACGTTTTCGGCGGTGGGAGCGGGGTTATAGATGCAGCAACTCCCTACGAGGGGGGAATAGCTCTCTCCACGCTCTCCCTCGACCAGATAGAGATTGATGAGGAGAACATGGTTGTTAGAGCGGGAGCTGGGGTTGTTGGGGGAAGGCTGGAGAAGATTCTGAACCATCGGGGCTTCACGCTCCGCCACTCTCCCCAGAGCCTCTACTGCTCGACCGTTGGCGGCTGGGTTGCTACGGCAGCGAGCGGGCAGTTCTCAACTGGCTACGGCAACATCGAGAACCTTCTTGTCTCCCTAACGGCTGTTCTCCCGGATGGTGAAGTGGTTACGGAGAGGGCAACTCCCAGAAGGGCTGGGCCCGATTTAAAGAAAATTTTTGTGGGAAGCGAGGGGCTGCTCGGTGTTGTTACCGAAGCGGTAATGAAGATTTTTCCATTGCCGGAAGAGTTTCTAACGCTCTCAGTCGAATACGATGGTATTGGTGAGGCTGTGAGGGATGCAAAGGCTTTGATGCAGCTAAGACCAGCTCTCATGAGAATTTTCGACGATGAGGAGAGTCTGAGGTACTTCGACTCGGAAAGCTTCACTCTGATAGCGGTTTTCGAGGGAAGGGCTGCGTCTGCAAAGCTGAAGGAGGCCAGAAATCTCGTTAGGGGAAGGTTGGTTGAGGGAAGGGCGGAGAAGTGGCTTGAGAAGAGGTTCGACGTTTCGGATATAAGCCGAATCGTCCCCCTCGGCTTCATCTTCGACACCATAGAGGTTGCGTGCTTCTGGAAGGATGCGGAGAGAGTTTACTCAGAGGTTTTGAAGGCCATAAGGAGCGTTGAGGGAACAGTCACAGCCTCAGCCCACGCATCGCACTTCTACGAGAGCGGTTTGTGCTTCTACTTCACCTTTGCCGGTTTGCCGGCAGACATAGAGAGCTACTACTTTGAAGTATGGAGGAGGGCCATCGAGGCTTCGCTGAAGAACGGTGGGAATCTGACGCACCACCACGGCGTGGGGAGGTTGAGGAAGAGGTGGCTTTCGGCAGAGATTGGGGGATACTATCCTCTGCTGAGAGACCTGAAGAGCGTTCTGGACAGGAGGAACATCCTCAACAGGGGGGTGATGCTGTGATAAATCCGAAGGTCATAACGAGAATTCTGGCCAACACCGACCTGAAGACGAAAATGAGGCTGGCAAAGGTGGTTCCAAAGCTCGGCAAGTCTGATGACGTGACGAAGTGCATGCTCTGCCCGAACATGTGCCTCCATGTCTGTCCAGTATTTGACGCTGAAAGAAGGCTGACCGTCTCACCTTCCGTGAAGTCGAGGCTCGCCTACCTCGGTGAAACGGAAGAGGCCATTTACCACTGCCTTCCGTGTGATGCCTGCAAAAATGCCTGTCCTATGGATATAAGCGTGAACGACAATCTCAGGGTTTACAGGGGAGGGGAGAGGGCTCTGAAGGCCATAGAGAGGTTTGAGAAGTCCATGAGAAAAGTGGAGGTTGAGCCAAGAGAGGGGAAAATCCTCTACTTCCCCGGCTGCAGCACCTTTGAAAGCGGTCTCTTCGACGTAACAGTTGAAGTTCTGGAGAAGCTCGGCGTTGACTTTGCCGTTAAAAATCTCGAATGCTGCGGAATGCCCTACTACGAACTCGGCTTGGTTGATAAGTTCAGGGAGAAGATTTCAAGGCTCAAGGATGCAGCAGCGAAGTATGAGGGGGTTATCAGCAACTGTCCGCACTGCGTTCACGTAATGAGGGAGAACGGAATAAAGGCCGCCCACCTTCTGGCTGTTCTCAAGCCCGTAAAGATTGGCGGGGATGTGTCCTACCACGACCCCTGCATCCTTGCAAGGAGGCTGGATATTGTTGAGGAGCCAAGAAGGCTGCTTGCAGAGATGGGCTTTACTGTCCAAGAGCCAGTTTTCAGCGGAAAAGACACGCACTGCTGCGGTTACGGCGGGGTTTACAGATTTGTCGTACCAGAAATGGCGGAAAAAGTTGCGGAGAGGAGGATGGAGCACTTTGAGCATCAAATCGTGACTCTCTGCCCCTCGTGCAGGATGGCGCTGAAGGCAAAGGATATTGTTGAGATTATAGCTGAGGGCCTATGATTGGGGTAATCGATGCGGGAACAACAACGATAAAGCTTGCCGTTTACGATGAGGACAAACTTGTAGCGATCAAAAAGGAGCCGGTTGTCAAGCACAATCCGAAGCCGGGATGGGTTGAGATTGATGCTGAGGATTTGGCAAAAAAATGCCTGAGCTTCGCTGACACAGCCATTGACGAGTATGGTGTTGAGGTAATTGCCATAACCAACCAGCGAACCACCGCAGTTCTGTGGGATGGTAAAACGGGCAGGCCAGTCTTCAATGCCCTTGGATGGCAGGACATGAGGGCCAACGCTCTTGCTGAGGAGATGAATGACTCCACCATCAGGATGGCAAGGACTGCTGGAATGATTGCGAGAGGAGTTGTGAAGCTGCTTCCAACGCTGAAAAACAAGAGAAGGGTTAAGTGGCTCATCACACTCTCCCGCCTCTCAATCCGCCCCAACCACACCAGCGTGAAGCTCTGCTGGATGCTGAGGGAGCTTGGAGAGAAAAAGGAGAAGTATGATCTGAAAGCTGGAACCGTTGACAGCTGGCTTGTATACAGGCTGACAGGTGAGCATCTTACGGATTACTCCAATGCTGCTGCTACAGGCCTCTACGACTCCTACTACCTGCGGTGGAGCGAGCCCATACTCAAAATTGTTGGAGCAGATGAGGAAATGCTTCCGAAAACCCTCGAAAGCGACAGAATCTTTGGAGAGTACAGAAATGTGCCAGTGACAGGAGTCATAGCCGACCAATCTGCCTCCCTCTACGCCCTCGGATGCTGGGAGGAGGGAGAGATTAAGGCCACCAACGGAACCGGAACCTTCGTCGACCTCAATGTTGGAGAAGAGCCCCAAACTTCTCCCGGAGGTTTGCTTCCCCTCATAGCGTGGAAGCTGAAGTCGGAAATGAGATACATGATGGAGGGGATGCTCTTCTACAGCGGTTCTGCCGTGGAGAAACTGAGGGAGATAGGAATCTACGATGATGTTTCTAAAACTTCAGAAATGGCCTTCAGGTCGAAGAATGACGACATGCTGCTCATCCCCTCCTTCACCGGCCTCGCAACTCCCCACTACGTCTCGGTTCCCGGCTTGCTTTACGGGATATCCAACGCCATGACGAGAGAAGACATAGTGAAAGCCCTGCTCGAATCCATAGCCTTCAGAATAGCCGAAATCGTCGAGATTATGCGGAAGGAGTTTCCCTACGAAACTGACAGAATCAGATGCGACGGAGAGATGTCCTCCAACGACTTCTTCCTGCAGAGAATTGCCGACGTTACAGGCTTGAAAGTTGAGAGGGGGGCAGTGCTTTCGGGAACTTCTTTCGGGGCGCACCTCGTTGCTGGGAGGGCTTTGGGCAAGTGGAAAAAGGACTTCTGCATGCCCTTCGATAAAGTTTTCGAACCCTCTTTGGATTTATCGGAGAAGTACAGAAGGTGGAAGAGGCTGCTTGAAATATCGAAAAAGCTTAAGGTGTGAAAAATTTTAGCTGTGGGGAAAAATTTTTAAAGATAATTATCAACTTGCATCATGCCGTATGCTGACAACGGTGTTAAAATTTACTACGAGGTTGAGGATGGAGGAGAGCCGGCAATCGTTTTCGTTCACGGATGGACTGCCAACATGAATTTCTGGAGGGAGCAGAGGGAGTACTTCAAAGGCAAACACAGAATGCTTTTCATCGACAACAGAGGACACGGAAAGTCGGACAAGCCCTTCAACAGGAGCTTTTACGAGTTCGATAACTTCGTTTCCGACTTGCATGCCGCGGTTAAGGATGCGGGTTTTGACAGATTCGTGCTCGTTGGGCACTCCTTCGGAACAATGATTTCGATGAGGTACTGCGTGGAGCATCCTGGGAGGGTTGAAGCGCTTGTTTTGATAGGGGGTGGTGCGAGAATCCAGTCCCTGCACCGCTACGGCTACCCAGTTGGAAGGCTTTTCGCTACATTGGCTTACGGAATCTCCGCAAGAATCATAGCAAACATGGCCTTCGGGAGAAAGGCTGGAGAGCTGAGGGATTGGGGGCTGAAGGAGGCACTGGAAAACACTCCCAAACATGCAGCCCTTAACACTCTCTGGACTCTGACTACAGTGGATTTAAGGGACATTGCGAGAGAAATAGAGAAACCGACGCTGATAGTTGTCGGAAAGGAGGACGCACTGCTCCCCGTAAGCAAGTCGGAGGAGCTTTCGAGGCTGATAAAGAACTCAAAGATGGTGATTGTTCCCGATGCCGGACACTGCGTGATGCTTGAGCAGCCTGAAATCGTTAACAGGGTTTTGGAGGAGTTCATACACACGTTTTCGGCGATGCTTATCAGAGCCTGAGGTGGTTTGTTGGAGAGGCCAACCGGTGTAACTGTTTTGGCGATTCTGTATGTCTTGGCGGCTGTATTTTTCTTTCTAGCAGCAGCGGTATCCGGATACCTTGTACAAGTCGCCTCTACAACTCAATTGGGAGAAATACCTTACGCTGAGCTGTTTTTTGCGTTCAGCGGAATCTTTTTCTCGATTACCGGCACCGTCTGGCTCATAACTGCCTATGGGCTTTGGAAGGGCAGGGGCTGGGGTTGGTGGTTGGCTGTGATTTTCACGGCATTCGGTCTGATATCATCGCTGCTTTCACTCCCAAAGGGAGTGGTGGGGATTGTGGTTTTGGGAGCAATCCTTTACTACCTCACAAGACGTCACGTTAGGGAGTTTTTCGGTGTCTGAAATGGAGAGCGACATACTACGTGCAGGATGGGGGGCCTGGAGGAGAAATCCGGTAACGGCGGTTCCGTTTGTGCTTCACGGGCTATCAGTGATTGCCGTTTCAATCGCCACTCTGCTTTCGGCAATCTACGCCATATTGTAGCGGCTCTTGCTGCGCTGTTTAAAGCCTGGTGGATTAAGCTTTGCTACGACGCTCTTGAGGGCAAGGCCATACTCTCTACAGCGTTTCACCACGCGAAATCCCGCTTCGTTCCTCTGTTCAAATTCGAGCTTATTCTTACGCTATTGATTGGCATCGCCTTCATACCTCTAATCAATCTTGGACTGGATTTCTTCAGGAACATTCACATGCTCACCAAGGAGGCGGCTCTATATTACGTTATTTCCTTCATGATTTGGAGCGCATTCTTGGGCATCTTCGCAATCGCGATTCAGTTTCTCTTCACCTTCGTACCGTACGCCATTGTAATCGACCTGAAGGGGACGCTTTCGGGGATAAGGAGGGGAGTTATGGTTCTGAGGCACAACTTGGTGGATACGATAATCATGTGGCTTCTTGTCGGGCTTGCGGGTATGGCTCTCCAGGTAGCAGCTTACCCCTTCAGATTCTTCGGATTCTGGGGGACTTTGGCGGGGACGCTGGTTGCAGTTATTCTCGGCTGGGTTGCTGTAATGCCTATCACGACGTGCTGGTGGGTTGAGCTTTACAGAAGGAGGAGTAAAACTTTAAACAGTTTGCCCAATGGGTGAACATGGAGGGCATTTTGAAGAAGATTACGGATTACAAGTGGGAACTACCGAAGAGTTACAAGCCTGGAATGAGGGTTCCCGCTTACTTTTACATAAGCAGGAAGCTGATGCAAATTCTTGAAAAGGATGCGGTTGAGCAGGCTGCAAACGTTGCGACAATGCCCGGAATACAGGTGGCATCGCTCGTCATGCCAGATGTTCACGTTGGCTACGGCTTCCCCATCGGTGGGGTTGCCGGGTTTGATGTTAACGAGGGAGTGGTCTCACCCGGAGGAGTGGGCTTTGACATAAACTGCGGTGTAAGGCTTTTGAGGAGCAATTTGAATGTTGAGGATGTCAAACCGCTAATCAAAAAGCTGATAGACGAGCTATTCGTTGCTGTGCCTTCGGGAGTGGGCAGCGAGGGTAGGCTGAGGGTCAGTGATAGAGAGCTTGACGAGATTTTTGTTGAAGGCGCGAGATGGGCTGTTGAGAACGGCTACGGATACGAGAGGGACTTGAAGCACTGCGAGGAGGAGGGAGCTTTGGAGGGAGCGAGGCCAGAGGTTGTTGGCAGGAAGGCGAGGGACAGAGGAAGACCCCAGCTCGGCACTCTCGGCAGCGGAAACCACTTCCTTGAGGTGCAGTATGTCGACAAGGTCTTTGACGAGAAGGTTGCGGCAAAGTTCGGAATCGAGGAGGGAATGGTTACGGTGATGATACACTGCGGAAGCAGGGGGCTGGGGCATCAGGTCTGCACCGACTTCCTTGAGGTTCTCGACAGAGCTGTTAAAAAGTATGGGATAAAGCTGCCAGACAGGCAGCTTGCATGCGCCCCGATAAACAGCAAGGAGGGGCAGGACTACTTCGCAGGGATGGCTGCATCCGCCAATTATGCATGGTGCAACAGGCAGATTATCGCCCACTGGGTGAGGGAGACCTTCCAGAAGGTAATGGGGATGAGCGAGGAGGACTTGGGCATGGAGCTTGTTTACGATGTTGCCCACAACATAGCGAAGTTCGAGGAGCACAGGGTTAATGGCAAGAAGATGAAGCTCTGCGTCCACAGGAAGGGAGCTACAAGAGCTTTCGGGCCGGGATTGAAGGAGGTTCCGGAGGACTACAGGGATGTTGGACAGCCTGTCCTCATTCCGGGAAGCATGGGAACGCCGAGCTACATTCTCGTTGGGACGGAGAAGGCCATGGAAGAGACTTTCGGCTCAACCTGCCACGGCAGCGGGAGGGTTATGAGCAGGGCTGCTGCAAAAAGAAAGCTGAGGGGCAACGTTGTGAAGCAGAATCTCGAAAGAAAGGGAATTTATGTCAGAGCGACCCACGGAGCGTTGCTGGCTGAGGAAGCGCCTGAAGCATACAAGCTCAGCGACGATGTTGTCGATGTAGTCCACAGAGCGGGCATTTCAAAGCTTGTGGCGAGGCTGAGGCCCTTAGGCGTTGCTAAAGGGTAATTTTTTAAATTTCTTCCGAAGCATAAAGTTGATAAGCTGAAGTTCACTAAGCTTGCCTGAGCGGGGGTTGCCGAGTGGCCAAAGGCGGTGGACTCAAGACCTGATGGGGAGAAATCCACTCCCGTAGGGGTTCGAGGGTTCGAATCCCTCCCCCCGCATCACTGAACCTTCTCCCACTTGTATAGCTCCACCACGTCCGCGAGCGTTCTGCCCTTCTCCTCTATCTCCCCCCTTATCCTGTCCTCAGACTTCTTGACCTCCATTGCCCTTCTCGCAATCTCGTAAGCCCTCCGCTTCGGAATCACCATAACACCGTTGTCGTCCGCTATAATCCAGTCTCCGGGGTTTACCTCAACGCCGCCGCAGATAACCTTGACATTAATCTCCCCGAATCCCTTTGGCTCACCTGCGTTGGGAACCTCCTTTCTGGCGAAAAGCGGAAATCCAAGCTCCCTTATGTCATCCACATCTCTGACAGCTCCATCGATTATTACACCCGCAATCTTCCTGTTTATGCAGCTCCTCGTGGCAAGCTCTCCCCATACCGCCGCGGTATCGCCTGAAACCTTGATGACCAGCACATCTCCCTCTCCAGCAACGTTTATAGCCTCAACCGGCTTGGCCCAGTCACCATCCATCGTGCTTACGGTAACAGCCTTTCCTACAATCTTCTTTCCCCTTACAAGCGGATAAACGCCGTCCATGGCTTTAGCTCTGTGCATAGCATCGCTCACATTGGGTGTAGAGACTCGCATCAGCAGCTCCCTTATCTCCTCGTCGAGGCTCTTTCTCCTTACCTCCACACCACCTTTTTCAGCCGCCCTGTCAATAGCCTCCCTCACTTTTCTGGCAGACTCCGTCACGTTCCTTGATTTCACGATGTTGCTTCCCACTATGACTATGCTCGCCCCCATGGAAACGCATGCTGCGGCTCTTTCAGCATCCAAACCTCCTGCAGCAGCGACGGGAATGGAAACACTGTCAACAACGTCCTTCAAAACCTCAAGCGGGTCCAGCCCTTTCATCTGCTGGTCGATACCGACGTGAACGTTAAGGTAATCAACACCGAGCTCCTCGACCTCCTTCGCCCTGCTGGCAGGGTCAGGGACATTAATGAGGTCAGCCATAACCTCGCAGCCGTACTTCCTTGCGGCCCTTATCGCCTCGGCGATTGTGTCATCATCAGACAACGCGAGGATGATTACAATGTCAGCACCGCTCTTTGCTGCCATCTCCACCTCAATCGCTCCCGTATCGATAGTCTTCATGTCTGCTAGGACCTTGTGTCCCCTGTAGTGTTTCTTGAGCTCCCTTATCGCATTCATCCCCTCGCTTTTGATTAAAGGCGTTCCAGCCTCGAGCCAGTCCGCCCCACCCTCTATTGCCTCCCCCGCAATTTCAATCGCCCTTTTAAGCTCGAGGAGGTCGAGGGCGACCTGAAGTATGGGTCTTTCCATAACCTACCTTCGATTTGGGGAAATTTAATCTTTTTTAGAAAATAACTTTAAAGCCGAGATACCAATAGCGACAGTGGTGAACCATCCCTGCATAGTGCAGGTGAGAGATGTTCAGCCGGATAAGATTGAAATCGTGAGGAACATGGCGCTGAAAAGGAACGCGGAAGTGGAGAAGGCCAAAAACGGACTGGATATTTACTTTGAGGACGTTAACGAGGCGAGGAAGTTCATTTCCAAGCTAAGAAAATCGATGAAGTTAAGGATAAAGATGTCGACGAAGTATGCTGGGCTTAGGGGGAGCAGGGTGAGGGTTCTCTTCGTTTACTCGCTAAGGGGGTTGTGATGAGGATAGCTGTCAAAGAGTTTTTGAAAATCAGGAGGGAGCTGAAGACGCTCAGCGACATTCGGAAGCTTCCTTATCCCAGAGGAACGCTGCACTGCATTCTGCAGCAGAAGAAGGTTGACAGTGTGAAGAGGAAGTACCACACCTTCGCGGAGAGAATTCCGGAAATTATAAGCTACTGGGAAAGGGAGAAGAAGTTTCCGAAGTGGCTCACCCTACCGCCTGTGATGAAGATAAGGCTGCTCATGAAGGGCATGGGATTTTCAGCGAAGTCGATAAACAAAGCTCTCCGAAATCCTGAGGATGTTGTTGAGGATGAGAAGCTCGCAGAGCAGATTAGAAAGGCCGTTTTGAGCGACTACGTTTACTCCCCTATTGCCGCAAGGCTTCAGAGGGCGAGAGGAAAGCTGGGGGAGAGGGGTCTGGCATACGAGCTTGAAAAGGCCGGAATTGAGTTTCTGACCGAGAAGGACTTGAAGGGCCGGTTCAGCAAGACTCCGGACTTCTACTTCGAGGAGCCGGTGGAGTTCATGGGAGAGGAGTTGAAGTGGATCGAGAGCAAGGCCCTTTTCGGCGATCCGAGGAGCCACGACCTTTACTGGAAAAAGCAGTACTCAAAGTACTACGAGATGTTCGGTAACGGCCTCATCGTTTACTGGCTCGGCTGCGTTGAGAGTATTGAAGCAAGCGACGGCTCGGAGTTCAAAAACGGATACAGGACCTCTTTACTCGATATGCTGCTGTATCTGACGGATTCGAAGGATGAAAGCTACGCGGAAAGGCTCAATGCAAGATTCATAGAAGTCAACGAGCAGAATGATGTTCTCGCTGCCGAGAAGGTGGTTGATGCCTACGCAGAGGGCAGAGTCCTGGCGTTCACCGATAGGAAGAGGGAGGTAGCGAGAATTTTAAAAAATATGGGGTTTGATGTGGTGATTATTTAAAAGAGGGCTTTTCCCCCTTCGGGGGACTTGGAACGAACTCCACCCCGGGATGCCTCTGCATCATCGGCTGCGGGTAGAGCTCCATCAGCTCGTAAACCTCCTCCGGAACGTCTGTTGAAACTTTAAGGCCGAGCTGCCTTAGCTCTTCAACGGTAAGCGGGTAATCGTGAGTCCACCTGCCCTCGGTGAGTATCTTCGCCACCTCCCTCGCTTTCTCCTCATCCATTTTGTCCTTGAGCAAGTTGAAGACAGTCTCTCTGACCTGGTTAATCGCCTTCTCTGCTATATCCGCCATGATGAGCGTTTTATCGTCGATGTCCTTCGGCTCCTTCTTCTCGACCACCTTCAGAATTGACGGAGCGGGATAGTTCATGAGCTGTGGGTCAACGGGGCCGAGAACAGCGTGGGGGTCGATCAGAATCTCGTCCGCTGCAAGGGCGATAAGCGTCCCTCCGCTCATGGCGTAGTGCGGGACTATTACGGTTGTTTTCGCCGGGTGGTCGTGGAGAGCCTTGGCTATCTGCGTTGCGGCAAGAACAAGCCCTCCGGGAGTGTGGATGATCAGGTCAATCGGCTTGTCCTTAGGTGTGCTCCTTATCGCCCTCAGAACCTTCTCCGAATCGTCGATGTCTATGAAGCGGTAAATCGGAATGCCCAGAAAGCCTATGCTCTCCTGGCGATGAATCATCGTTATGACGTTACTTCCCCTCTTCATCCCTATCCTGCGCATAGCCCTCCTTCGTGCCGCCAAAAGCTGCTGGTGCTTCAGCTGAGGCGCAAAGATCAGATAAAGGAAGAGCAGTATCCAGAACAGCCCGCTTAGCGATGCCATCGGGTCTGAATACGTAACCATGAAAGTCTTTTGCATTAAAAAATAAAAGGTTTGTGTCTAATATCCGAGTTCCTCAAGCCTCTCCCTTAAAATCTTGGCGGAGTTTCTTAGCTTCTCAATTTCCTCGTCACTAAGCTTGATGTCCGCAACCTCCGCCCCATTCTTTCCGAGCTTTGCGGGAACTCCCACAGCCACGTTCTCAATTCCGTATTCGCCCTGCAGAATCATGCTTGTCGGGATGATTTCGCCGGTATCCTCAACAACGGCTTTAACCATGCGGTAAATTGCTACGGCGGGACCGAAAATTGTAGCTCCCTTCCTCTTTATTACTTCAGCAGCTACAAATCTGACGTCATTCTCCACAGCTTCCCAGTCCACCTCTCCGTCGAAGTCGGCAAGGCTTTTGGCAACGAACATGCTGTCTCCGTGCTCTCCAATTATCCATGCCCTCCTGATGTTTCTCGCCCCGGCATTGTAAAGCCTCTCCTTCAATCTCTGCGAATCGAGCTGGTTGCCCATGCCGAAAACCTCATTTCTCGGCTTTCCGCTCTCCTTCCACATTATGTAAGTCATAACGTCCATCGGGTTTGTCACGACCAGAATCTTGCTCTCAGGAGCGTTTTCGACGATCTTTTTAGCAATGTCCTTGATTATTCCCGCATTTTTGTGCGCCAAGTCTAAGCGGGTCATCCCCGGCTTTCTTGCGAGGCCTGCAGTGACGACGATGATTTCACTACCCTTAAGCAGTGAGTAGTCCGCCCCACCAACTATTTTCGGGTACTTGTCTATTCCCGCCGCTGCGTGAGCCAAATCCATTGCCTCCCCAACTGCGAGGTCTTCGGCTATATCCACAAGTGCTATCTCGTCAACGTCAAGGTTTAGCAAACACGTGAATGCTGAAGTGCTTCCAACCCTTCCCGCACCAACAAAACCGAGTTTCATGAAGAAAATTTGATGCTAAATTTATAAGGTTTCCTTAATCGATTACCCTTCTGTCCTTCGGCACGAAGTTCCTGAGCACTCTCCCGTTCCCCTTCCCGCATCCGGCGAAGTAGCTCCCGTGTTTCACTATGCAGTAACCTTTAACATCCGCCTCAATATCCTCTCCCCTCATCCATCTGCCGAAGCTCTCCTCATCAAGCTCGATTACGTTTTTCTTGGCAAGTTTGCCGGCAATGAAGCTCCCCTCAATGGACAGCCTCAACCCGTCCCTCTCGATTGTGCCAAAATAAATCCCCCTGTGCGAGGCAATTTCGTCAAACTCGCAGCTCTTGTACGCGTAAACTCTGCTCTTCCCGCCCATGTAAAACCTGATATCCTCCGGAAGCTCCGCTTCGAACTGCTCTTTAAGCAGTCTCCTCACGGTTTCCTCAACTTCGCCACGAAGAACCCCTCTGTGTCGCTGCTCTGGGGATGAAGGCGAAGGCATTTTCTCACCTCCTCGCTGTATTCTTTACCGTCAAATTTCGTAAACGGCTCCACACCCTTCACGGGTAGATTTACCTCCTCTATCTCGGCATCTGTGTTTCTCAGGATGTAGTCCACTACCTCCTCATTCTCAATTGGCTCCAGAGTACATGTTGAATAAACTACTACACCACCGGGCTTTACCGCTTTGTAGGCAGCCATTAAAAGGCTTTTCTGCAGCTTTGAAAGTCCGTAGCAGTCCCTCATTTTCCAGAGCCTTATGTTTCTGTAGTTCTTTCTTATCATTCCCATGTTACTGCACGGAGCGTCGACAAGCACGGCATCAAACCTGTTTCTGAACCTTCCGAAGTACCTTCCGTCCTTGACCGTAACCTTTGCGATCAGAACTCCGCACCTCTGCAGGTTGGAGATGAGAATGTTTATTCTCGAGTGCTTTACATCGTTCGCGACGATGCACCCCTCGTTCTGCAGGTACTGGGCAATCTGCGTGGTTTTGGCTCCGGGAGAGGCGGCAATGTCGAGCACCGTCATTTTCGGTTCCAGTTCCATGACAAGGGGTGGTATCATCGATGCTGCTTCCTGTGAGAAAATCAAACCGAGCTGATGCTCTGGAATTCTCGAAAACTCGTCGATGGAGAGGTAAAACCCCTCTTCGCACCACGGAACTCTTCCAGTGATTAGCTCCTTCAGATTCTCGACCACCTCATCAACTTCCGCCTTAAGTGTGTTCACCCTAACACTGACTCTCAGCGGTTTTACCATGTACCTGAAAAACTCGTCGCTTCCGTCAATTTTAAGCAATCTCTCGTAAAGTTCCGGGTTGATTAGTCTGAAAGCCTCCTTTATCTCTTCAATGTCCCCATCGGGGTCTATGAAAACCTTCATCTCAAATCGGGGAAGTGGTAAGCTTCGCTCTCGTCAAAACTATACTTTATAACGTTAAACCTCTCTTTAAGCTCCTTAACCTCGTTCCTAAGCTCATCGACGGATTTTTTCTCCTTTATCGCCGCATCCATGATTTCTGCAATCGCCCTCATCTCTTCCTCCTTCATTCCAATTCTCGTTACCTCCTGCACTCCAATTCTTATTCCCGACGGATTTGCGGTCTTTTCGAGGGAGTCCCAAGGCAGCAGGTTCTTGTTAAGTATGATTCCTGCATTTTCGAGGACTTTCGCCACCCTCTCCCCACCTCCGAACTCCCTGACGTCAACGGCCACCTGATGGGTTTCGGTGAACCCCCTCTTCTCTCCGAGAACCTTGTAGCCGAGGCTGTAAAGCTCCTCCGCCAGAGCCTTTGCATTCCTAACCACCTGCTTTGCGTAATCCTCACCGAACTCCAGCATTTCCATTGCGGCAACAACATAGCCTGCAAGGGTGTTAAGGTGGTGGTTGCTCACCACCCCCGGAAATACGGCCCTGTCAACCTTCTCGGCAAGCTCCTTTCTGCTGGCGATTATTGCTCTCTGTGGGCCGAAGAAGGTCTTGTGGGTGCTGCCGGTCATTACGTCTGCCCCCTCCTTGAGCGGGTTCTGGAAGGCCTTTCCGGCAATGAGTCCGAGAACGTGGCTGGCGTCGTACATTACGTAAGCGCCAATTTCGTCCGCAATCTCCCTAATCTCCTTCACAGGCTGCCTGAAGAGTATGAGGGTCGAGCCGAGGATGAAGAGCTTCGGCCTCTCCCTTTCTGCAACCTTTCTCGTCTCGTCAACGTCAACGCTCATCTCCTCGCTGTTAAAGGGATAGTGAATCACCCTCAACCCTCTCAAACCAGCCGCAGAAACCCTATCGTGGCTTATGTGCCCGCCACAAGGGACGGAGATGCTCATAATGGTGTCTCCAACATTTGTCAGAGCGAAAAAGGCTGCGAGGTTCGCAACAACACCGGAAATTGGCTGGACGTTTGCGTGCTCAGCCTCAAATATTTTTCTCGTTAACTCAATCGCCATGCTCTCGATTTGGTCAACATACTTGCAGCCCTCGTAGAACCTCTCCCCCACTCTTCCCTCCGCATACCTGTGGCCGAGATCGGAAACGTAACACCTCCTCACGGAGAGGGAGGTTAAGTTCTCACTGGCAATCAGCGGTATGGAGTCCCGCATCAGTTTGGTATGCCCTTCGATGATTTGGAAGACGTCTGAAGGATTCATGTCCTCTGCTACGGATGAAAAATATTTAAGGCTTTCGTGAACATCCCTCATGGAATTCATCTCTTCGAGAGATATGCAAATTCTTGACACGAACTGCGAGTATTTCGGTCTGAGCAGGATGCTCCTTATGGAGAACGCCGGCAAAGGAGTGGCTGAGGAGGTAATGAAGAGGTTTTACGAGGGAAAGGTTCAGATTTTTGCGGGGAGTGGAAACAATGGCGGTGACGGATTCGTGGCTGCGAGGCACTTAAAAGGTTTTGACGTCGAGATATTCCTGCTCTCAAAGCCGAAGACGGAGCTTGCGATTAAAAACCTCGAAATCTGCCGCAAAGCAGGATTTCCTGTAAAGGAAGGTTTGCCCGAAGAAATCGATGCTGACATCGTCATTGATGCGATGCTCGGAACGGGCGTGAGGGGAAGGCTGAGAGAGCCATACAGCACGGCTGTAAAGATGATTAACGAGAGCGACGCCTTCAAGGTGGCTGTTGACGTTCCCACAGGCCTGGATCCCGACAGTGGAAGTTATGAAGAGGCTGTTAAGGCTGATCTGACTGTGACATTCCACAAGGCGAAGCCCGGGCTGGCAAAGGCAAGAGAGGTTTGCGGAGAGGTTGCGGTCAAGGACATAGGAATCCCGGAAAGCTTTGAAAACCTATGCGGCCCGGGGGATGTTGCATTCTCCTACAAAAGATACGAGGATGCGCATAAAGGGGTTCACGGAAAAGTGCTCGTTGTGGGTGGTGGGGATTACACAGGCGCTCCGGCCTTGGCGAGCCTTGCAGCGCTGTATGCTGGGGCTGATATCGTCACAACTGCCGTTCCAATGGCGATAAGGAAAGTAGTTGCATCCTTCAGCCCGAATCTTATAGTGAGAGGTGTTGGCGAGGAAAGGATAGAAATGAAAAATCTTGAGGAGCTCGAGGAGCTGGTAAAAAGGCACGACGTAGTTGTTGCTGGAATGGGTGTGGGGGAGAACCCAGAATTTAAGGAGGTTGTCGAGGAACTCCTTAAAAGCTGCAAAAAAGCCGTTCTAGATGCTCAGGGGATTGTTGATAGTGTGCCAGAAAACTGTGAGTGCATTCTCACACCCCACAGAGGAGAGTTCGGAAGGGTTTTCGGTGATACTGAGGTGCAGAAGGCTGCGTTGAAGGCGAAGGCAGTAATACTGCTGAAGGGGAGGGAGGATGTTATAACGGATGGCAGCAGAGTGAAGGTTAACCGCTCGGGAAATGCGGGCATGACGGTTGGCGGAACCGGAGATGTTCTGGCAGGAATTGCGGCCGCTTTCCTCTGCAACGACGATGCTTTCCACTCTGCCTGTGCTGCAGCCTTCCTTAACGGGTTGGCGGGAGATGTGTGCTTTGAAAAATTCGGCTACAACTACACGGCGACGGATTTGGTAAAAGCAATACCTGAGGCAATTCTGAGGTGTAAAAGCTTTTGAGGTTTAGAGCCTTTAATCTCCCCTTCTTTTCAGCCCTCTCCTCACGTATTCCATAATATCAGATGTTATGTAGTCAAGAAGCGTCCCCTTAGCCTCGAAAATCCTCATGTAGTCCACTATCTCTCTGTACTCTCCACCAGCAATTGCGTTCGCTATTATCGCCGCTCCCTGGGCGGATTGCTTGCCCCTCCCAAAACCGCCGAGCAGCCTGACCTCCTTTCCCTCACCCCTCAGCTTTCTCAGCACGTCTGGAGCAAACCTGCCAGAAAGCATGTAGAAGTCGGCATCCGTTGAAACCTCCATGGCTCTTATCCCCTTCAGCACGAACTCCGAGAGGATGTTGGTAACCTCGTTTTCGTTGACCTTCCACTCACTTGCGAAGCTCTTTACCCCCCCGCTGAAAATCAGCTTCTTTGGGAACTCCCCGATGATGTAGGCAAGCTCAGCATCCATAGCTCCGAGAGATGAGTAGCCGGGGAATGACGTCGTCCCTCCCATTCCGTCAACAATCCTCCCGTTCCGGACGGCAATAAAGGCGTTGAATCCCTCTCCAACCTCTGCCAGAATGAAGTTCAGCTTTGTAAGCTCCTCTTCCTCGCTCAGCTTAGCAACGGCAAGAACTGCCGAGCACAGCTTGTCTGCAGTTCCGATGTCGATTCTGTTCATCTTCCTCCACGGCGGTACTGTGGGGAGGTGGATTACTGCAGGGACTGTGTAGAGGTTAACGTTTCTCTCTTTCACAGCTTTGATTATATTTCTCAGCCCTATTGCCCTTTCGGAGTCAAAGTTTAGCGTCATGAGGAGCAAGTCCACCTCATCGAGCTCGGAGAAGCGCTTTACCGGAAGACCGTAGCCCGAAAGCCCGGCAGCAACCTCAGCCCCCGACTCCTCGATAACTTCAACTATGACATCCGGCGAGGCTCTGACCTCCTCTGTTGGAATGTTTTTTCTGAATACAACTTTTCCGTCTTCAATTGCGACGACATCATAGCTCCCCGTTCCCGGATCGATGCCTGCGGATATCATGCTACCTCCAGGTTGAGCCTTGAAGTATGCCCCTTATCCTGTCACTTGTACTTCGCATGATTCTTTTTAACTTTACCCTTCCCCCGTCCAGAACCTCGATTCTGAAGTCAACTCCGAGCAGCTTCATGTGGAGTTTGAAAAGTTCAAGGACGTCTGGGCTCTCAAACACAAGCTCGCTCTCCTCGCAAACCATCTCCCCCCGCTTGCACTCCCTGATGCTCTCTATCATCGGTTCAAGTATAGCCCTGCCAAGCCTGAGGCATCTCTGATTGAAGTCCTCCTCCCCTTCCTCAAACTCAAAGCTCTGGAATGCTTCCCTGATTACTCTCGACAGCATGAAGTCTCTGCCGTACTCCCCGAAAAACCTGAACGCATACCTCAGATCCGACTGATTGGCGTAGCTTGTGGTGTACTTTAACGGATTCAGCACCATCTCGCGGTCTTTAAAAACAACCCCCTCCCTTCGGTTTTTGTTCAGCTTCTCCACAACCTCTTTTATCCTCGCAACGTCGTCGGAGCTAACGGTTTCGAGAATTTCAGCAAGCCTGAAACCGTATTTCTCCGCAATTTCCTTTTTCTCGTCAATCGTTACAGGCTGGTTGGTTTTTCCCTCCCTGACATCGAAGAGAAAGAATTCAAGGATTTCTATGCCGTAAACGTCCGTAGGGACGTAGGGTGAGGCTCTCCCAACGGCCTCGCAGCACAGCATGTAATCGGGATAGTCCCTGAAGAACTCGTCGTCTATGAGAGTTCTCGCCTTCTCTGTTGTGTAGGGGCAAATGAGCCCCCTTCTGGTGATGGCATAAAGGTTGTCCCCGACTTTGACAATTCTGACGTTGTAGCCGTTCATCTTCTCCTCAAGCACCACCTCTCTATCGCCGAAGTGCTTTTTTATCGTTGGATCGAGCAGCAGCGCCCTCCTTATCTTGGGAAAGCCCCTGAAAACCTTTAGAGAATCCTTAGCCTTTATTACTATAGTCCCCTCTTCATACTGGCCAAACTTTTTTTCGAATCTGAAGGCCTCCTCAATATCGGCAAAAAAAGGGTGCCTGACAAACGCCTTTCTGAGAATATTTCTCTCTTCCAGCCTTCCGGCTGCTGATTTCGATAAATTTAAAGCCTGAGCAATAAAATTCATGATTTGGAGTATAGGAACCTGACCAAGTCCCTTTCAGTGATAATTCCTTCAAGCTTGCCGTTTTCCACAATAAGGGCTACTCCGTAACCCTTTTCCAGCATAGAGCTAACAAGCTGGGATATGCTTATGTTCCTTGGAAACGTGAGGATATCCTTGTAAACAAGCAGCTCATCGTTCGCGAGGATGGTTGAAATGGGTTTGTCGATTGCATCCTTTATGTTTCCGCTCGTAAGCATCCTGAAAGCCTCTCCCGTCCCGAAGTACCTCAGTATCTCCCTTACCGTTATTAGCCCAACCAGAATGCCGTCATCTATTATGGGTATTCTTCTCAGCTTTTTCTCAATCATCGTTCTCATCGCCCTCTCTATGGAGTCCTTGGGCCTGAGCGTGATTACGCTTGAGGTCATGTAGTCTGAAGCAACTCCGTCTATGCTGCGGTTAGCCCCCAGATACTTCAGAATGTCCCTCTCCGTGATGATTCCCACGACAACGTCGTCTTTGTTGACTATCGGGCAGCCACCAACATTTTTTTCAAACATCGTCTCAACAGCCTCTTCGAGAGAATCTGATTCGTTAACCGTGACCACTTCACGCTCCATAATTGTTTCCACAACTTCATTCACAGCAGCGGAGAGATTTCCACCGTACCTCCCCTTGATAAGCCCGAACTTCGGACCTCCACCAAAGATGTTGACGAAGTCGGTGGCGGATATTATTCCTTCAAGCCTTTTCGTTCCCGGATCGGCTATGGGGATCCTTCTGAAGTTTCGCCTGAGCATCATTTTTAGAGCGTTCATCAAGGTTGAGGTTGGCGGGAGTGTGAAAACGTCTTTTGTGGCAATTTCCATCACATTTCGCGTTAAAACCAAAACAAATCACCCCTCAAAATCCATGCAATCCTCACAAAGGTTCAAACCGTTGCTGGGATAGAGCTTATCCGCATACTTACCACACCTGTCGCAAATTCCACCGATTTCCTCTTCTTCCTCGATAACGGGCCCCTCCAGCTGAATTGTGTAACCTGAAGCATCCTGCGTTACTAGGGATGCGAACTCTCCAAGGTCAAGCGAGACGCTGAGGATGTCGTTGTCTGTAATTATGCCAATAAGCTCCTGGTTGTTGTTCACAACGGGTAGCCTTCTTATCCCTCTTTTCATCATAATTCTCGCCGCCTCCCTAAGGCTCGTGTTGGGGCCGATTGTTATTACAGGCTGCGACATAACCTCTTCAACGAGAACTTTGCTTGGCACTTTGTTCCTCGCGACGATTTTCGAGATGAGGTCCTTCTCGGTCACTATGCCCACTGGCCGACCGTCCTCAACGACCACTGCACTTCCCACTCCGTACTCGACGAGCTTCTTCGCTAAGTTGTGCACACTGTCGGTTCTCTTTACAGTGCAAACGACAGTGGTCATCACTTCCTTTACTGGCAGGTCTGTCTGCATTGTACCACCTCATGGTTTGGTCTTCAGGTGAATTAAAAGCTTTTTTGATGTTCATGAAATTTCAAAATTGCAGACAAATAACTTTAATAATTTCGTACAGCCTTTCCACATTATGATAGAGGAGAATCTGGTTGAATTCATCGAGATTCTCATGCTCGCTACCGCTGTTGCAGTTACGGTTAAATTCATCCGATTACCCTACACCATAGCTCTCGTTCTTGCTGGGCTTTTCGTTGGACTTGCCGGCCTTTTGCCGGAAGTCCCTCTGAGCAGGGAAATCGTCTTTTTCATTTTCCTCCCTCCTCTGCTGTTCGAGGCGGCGATGAACATGGATTTAAAGGAGCTGAGGGAGAATTTCGGGCCGATTGCGCTTATCGCCTTTTTGGGAGTCGTGGTTACAACTACTGTCGTTGGATTTTCTTTGAACTGGATTCTCGGTATCCCTCTGGCACTTGCCCTCATTTTCGGTGCGATGGTCTCCGCAACCGACCCTGTTTCGGTTCTCGCAACGTTCAAGTCGATCTCCGCTCCGAAGAAGCTTTCCATACTCATCGAGGGTGAGAGCGTATTGAATGATGGCGCCGCAATCGTGGTTTTCGCAATAGCCCTCGAAATGATGCTCAAGGGCGTTTTCGACCCTCTGAACGCTGCGTTGGACTTCGCTGTTGTCTGCGTTGGTGGTGCGGCTGTTGGATTGGCGGTAGGCTACCTTGCCTACAGAATACTTGCAAAAATCGACGACGCCCTTGTTGAGATAGCTGTAACGATAGTCGCAGCCTACCTCGGTTTCGTTCTGGCGGAGAGGTTTCACTTCTCCGGTGTGATTGCGGTGGTTGCAGCAGGCCTAATCCTCGGAAACTACGGCAGGGACTTTTCAATGTCCCCCACAACGAGAGTTATCATGCTGGATTTCTGGAGCGTCATTGTTTTTCTCGTGAACTCCATAATATTCATTCTGATCGGCGTTAACACGCACATAACAATTTTCTCGGCATGGAAGGAGATTTTGGTGGCCATAGCTGCCGTGATTCTCGCAAGAGCCTTTGTTGTTTACCCGGTAATGACCTACTACCGATTTCCAAACCTGTGGAAGCACGTGGTTTTCTGGGGTGGTTTAAGGGGTGTAATTCCCGTTGCCCTCGCCCTCAGCTTCGGCAACCAGCTTCTCTCGGCAATGGCATTCGGTGTCGTGCTTTTCTCCCTGCTTCTGCAGGGCATTTCACTCGAAATTTTCGTCAAGCGGAAGTTCGTCAGCGAGAGTGAGAGGGAGTTGGAGGAAATTATAGCCAGGTACATCGCTGCAAGGAGCGCGAAGTTTGAGCTGATGAAGGCGGTTGAGCAGGGGAGAATCGTTGAGCCTGTGGCGAGAGAAATGCTGCCGAACCTCGATGCGGAGATTGAGGAATTGAGGTCGAAGCTTGAGGAGAAGATAAGGGGAGGTATGGGGTCGAAGTTAAGGAAAGCCGCTGTGAAGTACGTCATCGACGCAAAGAAGAGTGCCGTGGTTGACGCAATGGCCGGAGGGCTGGTTTCTCAGGAGGTTGCGCTTGAGATAATGCGAGAGCTTGATAGCAAAACCGCCGAACTTATGGAATGAGTTGTCTGCCACTATTTAACTGCCCTACAACAAAGTGGCAAATCTTATATTTTGAAAATGAGAAGTTAAAATCATGAACTTTGAGTTTGAGGAGGAGCACCGAATTCTGAGGGACAGCGTTAGAGAGTTTGCTGAAAAGGAGATCATGCCTTACGGCAAGGAGTACGACGAAAAGGGAGAGTATCCCTGGGAAATATTCAGGAAAGCCGCCAAGCTCGGCTATGTGGCTGCGGACATTCCCGAGAAGTACGGTGGTGCGGGGCTCGATTACCTCGGATGCGCCATAATTGCTGAAGAGTTCACAAGGGCTGACAGCAGCATAGGCTCAGCGGTTTTGACAGCTTCCCTTGGTTGCCCGATGGTCAAGTACTTTGGAACGGAGGAGCAGAAGGAGAGGTATCTGCCGAAAGTTGTAAAGGGTGAGACGCCCTCGGCTATCGCCATAACCGAACCGGATGCGGGGAGCGATGTGCAGGCCATAAAGACAAAGGCGGAAAGGGTTGATGGGGGCTGGAAGCTTAACGGAACCAAGACCTTCATAACCAACGGCAGCGTCTCGGAGTGGGTTGTGATTCTCGCCAAAACTCAGCCTGATGCTGGCTACAGAGGAATTTCCGCCTTTCTCGTCGAAACGGGATGGGATGGGTATGAAGCGAGGAGAATAAAGAAGATGGGGCTGAATTGCCACGATACTGCGGAGATATACCTGAAGGACGTTTTCGTTCCCGAAACGCACATTATCGGCCAGGAGAACTTTGGCTTTTACCAGCTTATGAGGTTCTTCAACGAGAGCAGGGTGTTTGTTGGTGCCGTTCAGCTCGGAATGGCTGTTGGAGCCTACGAAAGGGCTTTGGAGTACGCGAAGCAGAGAAAGGCCTTTGGAAAACCGCTCATAGAGCATCAGGCGATACAGTTCAAGCTCGCTGATATGTGGAAGGATATTGAGGCTGCTAAGCTTCTGATTTACAAGGCCGCTTGGCTTATTGATAGGGGAAAAGCGAATCCTGCGTTGAGCTCTGCAGCAAAGCTCTTCGCCAGCGAGACTGCGATTAAGGCAACGTATGAAGCTTTGCAGATTTTCGGCGGCTACGGCTACAGCAAGGAGTACGACATCGAGCGCTACTACAGAGATGCCAGAGTTGGAACGATTTATGAGGGTACGAGCGAGATACAGAAGCTCATCATCGCGAGAGCCATTGCTGGAAAGCTCAGATTATGAAAAGCTTTTTATTTATTACATTCCAGAAAAGTTCATGGAAAAGTTCATTGAGAGTGTGGCCAATTTTATTGACGAAGAGGACGTTAAAGTTTTGAAGGCAATTGGTAGCGACCCGATCGTTCTTCACTCCATCAAGAAGATTTTCGATTATCCCGAAAAGGCTAACAAGTATCTGATTCTGCTCAGGGACTCTCCCGTAGCTGTGTATCTTGTGGCCAAGATATCCGAAAGGCTCTCCAGGTATCTGGAGGGTGAGGATGAGGCAAAGTGCTTTGCGGTTTTTTTAACCGCTTTGAGGGAGCTGAGGGAATGTGGGGACAGGAGGGTTCTCCAGAACATGTTCCTTCTTCTGAAAGAGGCGATAGAGCGCAGACTTTCGGACGGAAAGTATGAGGATGCAGCAAAGCTCGTCATGGAGTTTCAGGATTTCGGCTTCAAGAGCTACGTAAAGAAGGTTCTGTTCTTCGCTCTCGAAGTTTCGGAGGAGGGTGACTACAGGAGGGCCATGAGGATTCTCGAACTTCTGCCTGAAACCGATGCCGTTATTGACGCAAAGGCAAGTGTTCTGCTTGAGTGGGGCAGAAGTCTCGCGATGAGCAACCCCGAAGCGGGGATGAAGAAGATAGAAGAGTCGCTCAGGCTAAAGGATACCGTTGAGGCAAGGCTGGCTATGGCCGAAATCCACGAGAGCATGGGCAACTACGAGAAGGCCTACTTCATCTACACCTCTCTGAGGTCTCTCTACCCCGGAATCGACAGGAGGATTGCCAGAATGCTGATGGAGTGGGGTGAGGAAACCGGAGACGTTGAAAAGCTCAGAGAGGCTTACAACCTCGCTATGGGGGACAGGTTGCTTGCGGAGGAGATTGAGAGAAGAATAAAGAAGCTCGAAGCTCAGAGGCTTTCTGGATCATAGCCTAGAACGACAACCCACCACCACCTCGCCATATCCACCAAATCCTTGCTGAAAGCTCCAGACAGATGATACTCCCCATTTCTGATCGTTATCATCCCCGCTCCGAGAAGCTTGTTCCTCATGGAGTAAAAAGAGGAGCGCACCATTCCCAGCTCCTCCATTATCTGCTCCCACTCCTCTACTCTGAGCGGCTTCCCGCTCTTCTGCCTCTCCTCGACCAGAGTGAGGAACTTCACAGCTTTAAGCGCAACTTCTTCCTTCCTGAAAATTCTGCGCATCAGCTCAAGCATTGGCATCTTCGACTGGGAAATTCTGGCATTGGATGCTGACCTCACTATGATGGAGGTGGCTGTTTTGGGCGCGTCCTTTACCTTCACGCCCTTAAATCCTTTTTGAACAATATAAGGTTTTAGATGGTGTTTGCAGCTTTGCAAATCTAAGCAGAAAAATTTAAATATCACATCGCTAACGAGAAGTTACTAACAACACTAAAGTAAAATGTAGTGATAAAACATGAGGTGATTGGATGATACTGCTCGTTGCTCTGCTTTCTGGGCTGGGACTGTTCCTCGGTGTGCTTGCAGGACTCGCCGGACTCATCCTTGGGTCGATTTTCGTGGTGTCGCCGTTCGTGCTGCTCAGCGCAGGAGGCCTTGCACTGCAGGTGTTAAACTTCCTTTTCCTCTTCATATCGACGATTGCCGGTGGTTTTCTTGGCTTGCTGAGCTTCATTTGATCGATTAAACCTTAACTCAAACCTACCATTTTTCCAAAAATCGCAAACCAAATAAACCCCTGCGAAGGACTGTCAGTGTTATGGGAGCTACGATAATTGTTGGCGGATTCTGGGGAGATGAGGGGAAGGGAAAGATAGTGGCTCACGTTGCACACAGCGATAAGCCTGTTATTATTGCCAGGGGAGGCGTAGGGCCAAATGCGGGCCACACAGTGGAGATTGACGGTCAGAAGTTTGGAGTGAGGATGATTCCGTCGGGGTTCGTTTACAAGGACGCGAAACTGCTGATCGGGGCCGGAGTTCTCGTCAATCCCGAGGTTTTTCTCAAAGAGGTTGAACTTCTGAAGGTTGGGGACAGGGCGAGGGTTGATTACAGGTGTGCGATAATTGAGCCGAAGCACATTGAGGCTGACAAGGGAAGCGAGCACCTGAGCAAGAAAATCGGCACGACCGGAACTGGCTGCGGGCCGGCGAATGTTGACAGGGTTAACAGAGTTGCAAAGCAGGCGAAGGACATTCCAGAACTCAAAGACTACCTTGCTGACGTCCCCCTTGAGGTGAATCAAGCTATAGAGAACGGACAGTTTGTGCTGATAGAGGGGAGCCAGGGGTTCGGTCTCAGCCTGTACTACGGAACCTACCCGTATGTGACGTCTAAGGACACAACTGCCTCGGCCATAGCCTCGGACGTTGGGGTTGGGCCGACGAGGGTTGATGACGTTATTGTCGTCTTCAAGTGCTTCCCGACGAGAGTTGGTGCTGGTCCGTTCCCCACGGAAATGCCTCAGGAGGAGGCCGAGAAGCTCGGCATAGTTGAGTACGGCACCGTGACCGGAAGGAGGAGGAGAATAGGCTACTGGGACGGAGAGTTCGCTCGCTATTCCGCAATGGTTAACGGCGCAACGCAGGTTGCGATAACCGGAGTGGACAAGCTCGACAAGGAGTGCTACGGGGTTACGGAGTGGGAGAAACTTACTCCCAAAGCGAAAAAGTTCATTGAGCAGGTTGAGGAGGACGTCAGGGTTCCGGTAACGCTCATCTCCACCGGACCTGAGCTGAAGCAGATTATAGATTTAAGAAAAGAAAAGCTTTAACTCTTTTTCTTTAATTTCTCTGCTTCCTCCTCCCTCAGAACCCTCCTCAGCACCTTCCCAACGAGGGACTTCGGAAGCTCATCTCTGAACTCGTACAGCCTCGGTACTTTGTAGGCAGCGAGCCTCTCCCTGCAGAACTTGTCCAGGTCTTTTTCCGTGACCTTCCCCTTGTATTCTGGCCTCAAGACCACAAAGGCCTTGACCGTCTCTCCTCTGTACGGATCAGGCACTCCGACAACAGCAGCTTCAGCAACAGCGGGATGCTCGAAGAGAACTTCCTCAACCTCTCTTGGATAGATGTTGTAACCTCCTGCCACAATCATATCCTTCTTCCTGTCCACGATGTAGAAGTAGCCATCCTCATCCATCTTCGCCATGTCCCCCGTTAAAAGCCATCCGTTGATCAGAGTTTTTTCAGTTTCCTCATCCATCATCCAGTAGCCCTTCATCACCTGAGGGCCGTATATGGCAAGCTCCCCCTCCTCCCCGGGCGGGAGAATGTTGCCCTCCTCGTCTATCACAACGGCATAGGTGTCGGGATAGGGAACTCCAATGCTTCCGGCCTTATTAAGCCCATAGAGCGGGTTGCAGTGCGTAACAGGGGAAGCCTCGCTCAACCCGTAGCCTTCAACAAGCTTTCCTCCGGTGATTTCCTCCCACTTCCTTTTCACCTCAACAGGCAGGGGAGCGGCACCGCTCACGCAGACCCTGAGGCTAGTTAAGTCGTACTTGCTAAGCTTCGGATGGTTGAGCATGCTTATGAACATAGTCGGCACTCCGGTGAAGGTTGTGGCTTTGTACTTGTGCACGGCTTTCAGTATTGCCTCAACATCCCTCGGGTCGGGGATTGGAATGACCTCCATCCTCAGAACCGCCGATGAGTTCAGCATGGTCATGCCGTAAACGTGGAAGACCGGCAAGCAACCAACAGCAACGTCGCTTGGCGTCGTTCTCGGGTCCCACTCAGCAACCTGATAAGCATTCACCACGAGATTGTAGTGGGTGAGCATAACGGCCTTTGGGAATCCTGTCGTGCCGCCCGTGTACTGGAACATTGCCACGTCCTCTTTCGGGTTTATTTCAGCCCTCTTGTCAGTTCTTTCGTACTTCAAAACGTCCTGCCAGAAAACAACCTCCTTCCTCCTGTCGATATCAACCTTACCGACCATCTTCTTCTTCAGAAACGCCTTGAAAAGTGCGCTCATCACAAACCCCAGAAAATCCTCAATTCTGCATATCACAACCTTTTCAAGCGTGCCGTCCTCGATTAGGGGCCTTATTCTCGGATACATCCCCTCAAAGGCGAACATCCTTGTTGCACCGCTGTTCTTTACGATGTATCTGATCTCCCTCTCGGTGTAAATCGGGTTGCACTGCACCACTATGCCCCCCACCTTGTATATTGCGTTGGCTATGATTGCGTAGTGCGGGAGGTTTGGCAGTGCAACGACGATTCTGTCTCCCTTCTCAACCCCTATGTCGAACAGGAAGTTTGCGACCTTATCCGAAGCATCCTTCATCTGCCTGTAGGTCCACTTTGTTCCGAAAAACTCGAAGCAAATCTTGTCGGGATCGGACGCGGCGGCATCTTCAAGAATCCTGTAAGCGGGCATTACCGGATAATCGATGTTTGCTCTCACACCCTCATCGTAAAACTTAGTCCAAACGCGGTTTATTTTTGTCACGTCCACCTCTCGGATGTTCTCTCCTTCCACACCAAGTACGTTCATGATAGAAGGTTATAAGTATTTTTTAAAAACTTTTCTCTTCTGTAGACTTTGGGACAAAATTACCTCACCACCCTAACAGCAAACACATTGTGCCACAGCCCAACAGCAAACAAAGCCATCTCTCTCCTGTCCT
>LDZQ01001450.1_pt1 | contig 35856 bp, 42 predicted proteins | sample 615361 | NCBI WGS metagenome assembly LDZQ01 (sample SAMN03408297, study PRJNA278302) | terrestrial metagenome | isolation source: oil reservoir sample I2 | place: USA: Alaska, North Slope, Ivishak formation | collected 2013 | reverse complement strand
CCTCGTCAACAAAGGAAAAAACGCTTTTTTCTTTAAGAAAACTTTAAAATTAACTAAAAAGATTACTTTTAGACCAGAACAAAACTCAAAAATTACCTTTAGAAAAAATAAAACCAGGTCCCTGAAGTTATCCTCTCTTCAAGGACCTGGCTTTATCAAAAGGAGGAACTTATTATTTTCCTAGCAATTAATGGGCCACTTACTCTTCAATAGAAATATATAATAATTATAGACAGTTAAAAAATAAAATTTAAACTGAAAAAAATATTTAGTTAAAATTTTTATACTCTAAAAAGTGAGAAAACTGAAAAATAAGAGTTTCAGGAAAAAAAAGTTTAAAGGAGGTTCAATTTTTTTAACTCTTCCCACCTGGCCCAAATTTCTTTTTCAGGTAAAGCTCCTTTGCGGACAAAGTGAATGTTTTTATCCTCAAGGCGAAGAATTGTAGAAGCTTTGCCTCCTGCAGGTAATAAAGGAGTATCTAAAATAAAATCCACTTTATTAAGTACACTCAAAGATATTTGCTGCCACCTAATTTGAGGCGGCTCTCCACTTAAATTGGCGCTGGTGGCAACTAAAGGTAAATTAACCAGAGAAGCAAGTTCTCTGGCTTGAGGATGGGAACTTACTCGAATGCAAATCTCTTTTTTTTCATTTTTAACCTGAGGACAAGGAAAGTCCAAAGAACTTTTTAAAAGCAAGGATAAGGGACCTGGCCAAAAGTCCCTGGCCAGAGGCTCTATCTTTTTATCCAAAAAAGCAACTTCTTTTACCTGCTCTATACTAGAGGCCATAAGGGGCACGGTTTTGTTCAAGGGTCTTTTTTTTATGGCAAAAAGGCGCAAAACAGAATTTAAAATAAAAGGGTTGGTACTTAACCCCCAAAAGGTCTCTGTAGGAATAAGACCTATTTCCCCAGCCTTGAGCCTGCTAGCTGCTTCTTCTATTTTCTCTGGAGATAAAATTTTTGCTCTGGTAAGGTTATTGCTATTATTTGACATAGTAAATAAAAAAAGGAAAATTTTGCCTACCTACTTTAAGGAGTATTCGATGAAAATCAAAGGAGAATACCAAAATCACCTCATTGCCAATCAGGGAAAAAATAAACAGCAAAGTAAAACTGACTTTGCCCAGTTTTTAGAAAAGGAACTGGAGGAAAGCAGTTCTTCTGCGCAGGCCAAGCCAGTATCCTCTATTACCCCCCTCAACCTTAACTTAAATAATCTTAAGTTTAACTTTATGCAAGAAATGGATAACCTCTTAAATTTATGGGAAGATTATACCCAGAAACTCAATAGTGAACAAGCTAACCTCAAAGAAATCTATGGGCTTTTAAGCACCCTTAAAGAAAAGGTTCAGCACCTTAAAAACAGCGGAGATTACCTAAACCAGCCCTCACCTCTTAAGGACATCTTAAACGAGCTGGAAGTATTAACCACTACAGAAGAAATAAAAATCAACAGAGGTGATTACACTTAAAAGGCTTCTTTAGAAAATAAAGGTTTATACAAGGGGCCCTGTGGTCTTAAGAAAGATTGCCAGAGGACTACTTTCTCCACAGGATAAGGGGCACAGCTCTTTTGTTCCAAATTTTTCTTAAAATTCGTCCAGGGGTCCTGGGGTTCAAATTTTTTAACTCTTCCCAAAGTCAAATGGGCAACAAACTTTCTCCTTTCTGGAGGAAAACCCAGGGCTAAAAACTCTTTTTCCAGCTTTTCTACCAACTCACTTAACACTGGATGAACTTTAAAGCCCAGCCACATCACCCTTACTTGTTTTTGCGCATAAAAAAAACCCAAACCTTCCCACTCAAGTTCAAACCTGGGAAAATTTAAAGCAGAAAGCACTTCTTTAATAGCTGCTATTTTTTCCTCTTCCACTTCCCCTAAAAACTTTAAAGTAATATGATGATTACCCGGTGCAGGCCAGGAAATTCTGGAACGAAACTTGTGTTTCCACTCAGCTTGAATCTTTTTTATTTCTTCCAGCCAGTAAGTATTTAGGGGCAAACCTAAAAAAACTCGCATATTCGTTACTCCCAATATCCAATAAGTTCTTCCAAGGCCTTTTGCACGCTCTGGACTTTTATTTCATATCTTGAACCTGAAAACAAAAATTTTTTGGACCAAAGCTTATCTCCTACCAAGTAGGCTTGAAACACAGTGCCAACAGGCTTTTCAAGTGTGCCTCCAGTGGGGCCAGCTATTCCAGAAATGGCAACTGCCACCTCTACCTCTAAAAGATTTGCCACTCCTCTTACCATCTCCAGCACACACTCTGTACTTACTGCCCCAAATTTTTCTAAGGTATGGGCAGAGACCCCAAGTACCTTTTCTTTTACTGAGTTGGCATAGGCCACAACACCTCCCATAAACCATGAAGAGCTACCTGAGACATTTGTTAGGGTATGAGCAAGGAGTCCTCCAGTACAGGATTCTGCCACTCCCAGTTTTAAACCATTGCTCTGTAAATAGCTGGCTAACTTTAACACTTTTTCCTGGTCCATAGTTATATTTTGCTTATTCATCAGAAACCTTTAATCCCACTCTTTTAATTATTTTTTGCAAACTAACCCGTTCAATCCCGCTCAATCTAGCAGCCTGGGAAATATTCCCTCTGGTCTTTTCCAATACCTTCTGAAAGTAAGTTCTGGTAAAATCATCCAGTACCTTCTTTTTATAGGCCTTATAGGGAAGTATATCTTCCTTATCCAGCCTGGTATCCATCTCTACCAGATTAACCACCTCAGCGGAAATAAGTTTATTCTTAGAAAAAACCACCAGTCGCCGTACAAAATTTTGCAGCTCTCTCACATTGCCTGGCCAGTCTCTGTTGGCCAGGTAAGTGAGGACTTCTGGCGAAAGCTCCTTTTCTTCCAACTGTAATTCTGTGCAGGTCCTTTGCACAAAATAGGTAGCCAAAAGGGGAATATCCTCTCTTCTTTCCCTTAGGGCAGGAACTCTTATTTCCAGCACGTTTAAACGATAAAAAAGGTCCTCTCTAAAAGTACCCTCTTTTATCTTTTCTTCTAAAGGCTGATTGGTAGAGGCCAAAATTCGCACATCTACCTGAAAACTTTTACTGCCTCCTACAGGTTTTATTTCCTTTTCCTGTAAAAATCTAAGCAATTTGGCCTGAACCTCCAGGCCAATATCTCCAATTTCATCTAAAAGCACTGTACTTCCGTCTGCTCTTTTAAGTAATCCTTCGTAATTTTGCTGGGCACCAGTAAAAGCTCCTTTTACATGGCCAAAAAGTTCACTCTCTAAAAGGGTAGCTGGAATAGCCGGACAGTTCACTGTAAATAAACTTTCTTTTCCTCTTTTGCTTAATTCATGAATTTTTCTGGCCACCAATTCTTTTCCTGTGCCAGATTCTCCCCGAATGAGCACTGTAAAATCAGTCTCAGCAACAGCTAAAATCTGTTCTTTTAGAGTTTGAATGGCTTTACTCTCGCCTACAATCTCCCCACCTAAACAAGAAGCAAAAACTTTTTTCCTTAACCTTCTATTTTCCTCTAAAATCTTGCTTCTTTCTAAAACCTTGCCCAAAACCAGTTTTAATTGTTCAGGAGAAATGGGTTTAGTCAAAAAATCATAAGCACCTGCTCGCATGGCTTCCACTGCGCTTTCAATACTGCCATAGGCTGTGAGTACCAGACAGGTAATATCTTTATTTCTACTCTGAATTTTTTTAACTAAATCTAAGCCACTTAAACCAGGCATTCTAAGGTCTGTGAGCACAATATTTATATTGTTGTTATCTATAATTTCCAGGGCATCCTGAGCAGAATAGGCCTTAAAACACCTCACCTTAAAATAACGATTAATAATTCTAACCAAACCATCTACAAAATCTTTTTCATCATCCACTAACAGAACAGATATATTATTCATTTCCTTTAGTCCTCACTTGTATTTAAAGGAAGATAAATTACAAATACCGCTCCCTTATCATTAAAAAATTCTATCTTCCCCTTCAACTCTTCCACAAGCCCATAAACCACAGCTAAACCCAAGCCTGTTCCCTTGCCCACCTCTTTTGTAGTAAAAAATGGATCAAAGATAAAATTGGCAATTGTGTCTGGAATGCCAGGTCCATTGTCTCTCACCTCAATAACTACAAATTCTTCTTTAACATCCACAGAAATTTTTACCTTCCCTTGTTTTTCTTCTACTACATCAAAGGCATTAAGTATTAAATTAGTAAATATTTGCTCTAAAATAGAACTATCATATTTTAAAAGGGGTAATTTAGATTTTATCTCTACCTGAAAATCAATTTCTTTTTTCTTGGCCTGTACCTTAAAAACCTCACTTATATTTTTAAGTAATTCTTCTAAATTACACACACCAAAATAACTCTTGGGCCTGGCAAAATTAAGCAAATCCTTTAAGATCTTTTGAGCCTGTTTGGTATGTTTTTCTATGACTTCTAAATCCTTTTTACCCTGTTCATCTACAATGCTTTCACGAAGTAAATCAACATAACATAAAATTACTCCTAGAGGATTATTAATTTCATGGGCAAGACCTGCAGCTAACTTACCTACTGCTGATAATTTTTCTGTTCTTCTAATTTGTTCTTGCATCTTTACTTCTTTGCTTATATCTCTAATATAAATAATCATCCTTTTTAGTCCATGCTGATCTTCTATCAATGGATACATACTTACTTCAAAAAATAGGTTATCTACATTCCATTTTATAGTAGATGAAGTTCCGTTAGTTAAGGATTTGTCCAATTCCTTTTTTATCTTTTCTGAATTCAAAAATAATTTCCAAAAATCTTTTTTTATTTTCTTATCCAGATTTAACGATGCAATGTTTTGAATAATAATATTTTTATTTTCATCTATTAAAAATAGAGGATCAGCAATACCATCAAATAAAGCCTGAAGGTTTTTATATTGATAAATAAGTTCACTTACAGACTGAATACTTTCCAAAGCCATACCCATCTGTTTTCCAAGGGCAATTAAGACGTCTTTATTTTGAGTAGCATACTTGGTTTCTGGAATAACTAGAGTCCCCCATCTCCTGTCTTGAGAGTGGACTAAAATATAAATCCACCCATCTTCTAGAACTATAGTGTCTTCTTTTAAATTTTCTATAGGTAGTAAAGAGAATTTAATATCTTTATTTGTTTTAGACCATACCATTTTTTTATTAGAATAAAGCATACAAACATAAGCAGCTTCTTCAATTTGCATTCTATCAGCTATAGCTTTTAAAATATTGAAGATTAAATCTTCATTGGATCTACTTTTACTAAGTACATCCACAAACTTAATAAATAACTCTATATCTTTTTTCCTAGAAATTATCTCTTCTTCTAATTTTTTAGTTCTAATTTTTACCATATCCTCTAAAGTATTGGCATATTCCCTTAATTTTTCTCTTGCTTTATATATTTCAGTAGCCATAACTTCAATATTGTAAACCATTTCTTCTACTTCGTCTCTAAAATCTGTCTTTGTATTGTTCTGAATATTAGCCTCAACAAAAAGTTTCTTAAAAATAGAGGTTATATTGTTAAAGTTAACAATAATTATTTGTCTAAAATAAACAGAAACTAAAAAAGCAAATATTAAAAAAATAGATGAATAAATAAATATATAGCCAATAGTTACATCTTTAATATTATTCATAATATCATCTATAGCCAAACCAACAACTACAGCTCCTCCAATCTCTCCTTCCTTTCTATAAAATCCACCCTTATTTCCATACTTTTTAATAAGTTCCAAAGGAGCTTTCGAAGGCAAGCCATGGCATTTAAGACAACTTTTTTCAAAAATAACAGGTCTAACTACAAGATAATAGCTAGAATGATCAATTTCTCTTATTCCTTCCCATTCCTTAAGTTTGTTTGTTTTAAATTCTGTGATTAATTTCCGCTCAAAATCATTGGCTTCGTATTTCTTATTTCTGGCATTTATAGATACTCTTCTATAAAAATATCCAGTTTGGGGATTAAAATTTTCTGCTATTTTTCTAGTTATATAAGAAGAAGACATAGCTTCTATAATAAATTGATTACTTCCTAGTATATTAAACATTTTAGGACGCAAAACTGACATTACATATTTTTGCGTAGCTTCTACATAGCTAATAGTTAAATTAGCTTTATCCTTAACCTCTTCTAAAGCTATATTTTTCATATGAAAATATAAAGTTAAAATAAAAATGATAGACAGAAACAAACAGAAGGAAGCAACTCCTAAGAAAAATTTAGATTGCAAACTCAACTTCATTTAAATTAAAGTAGGAACTTCTATATTAAAATTAATATTTTTATTTCTCTTAGCTTTGTACCTAAGTTTAAAAAATTGTAAACTATATTCTTTAACATCAAAAACAAACACATCAGAAACCCCAGTCTGAAACCCAGAACTACCACATTGAACTAAGTACTTATTTTTCTTATTTAAAAAGATTTTGCTTTCTGGCTGAATTTTTCCCAAAAATTTAATTTTATAGCCATATTTCTCCCATATTTTCACTTTATGGGTATGTCCAGTGAAAATTATTTTTTGCTTTGCTCTAAAAAGTTCATACCAAGCTCTTATATTGGTTTTAATATAAGGAAACTTTTTAGGATTAAAAAAAGAGGAGTGAACAAAGCCCATATCTTCATAAGTAAGAGTCAGAGGGAGTGAATTTAAAAATTTTTTATAGTAATCTTCTAGCACCTCTTGAGTCCATAACAAAGAATTAAAGGCAAAGGAAGAGTATCTATCTAAACCAATAAAATCTCCAGCAACTGCTCGGTCATGATTGCCTTGGATTAAATTAATATTTTTCCATTCTAAAGTAAAATCCAAACACTCCTTTGGCTCAGTGCCATATCCCACCAAATCTCCTAAAAAATAAACCCTATCAGGTTTCACTTCTTTATAAAAAGTAAAAACCTCTTTTAGGGCGGCAAAATTGGCGTGTAAGTCCCCAAAAATTAAAATTTTCATCAAATCACTAGTAAATTAGATGCAAACTCACTCTTACCTATTTTTTTATTCAACCCAGGCTTAAAAAAACTACTAATATTTCCTCGCTTAGATTTTCCCAGCAAAATTACTTTAGGTTCATATTTTCTTAAAACCTCCAAAGCAGCATTGGTATAAGTAGGAGTGCTCCAGAGCCTAATACCAAAGCAAAGCTTTTCTTGTCTTAAAAGAGGTAGAAAACCAGCTAATTTTCCAAAAAGTTTGGCTTTAAACTCTTCCTTTTCAAATTCAGTAAGGGTTTCTGGAATAAAGGAAATAAAAAGTACCCCATATCCTTCTTGAGCCAAAGCTTTTCCCTTTTCCAGCAATAAAGACAAACGGCTATCAGGTCGCACAAAGCAGCAAACCAGGGGCTTTCCTTCTAGATATCCTTTGCGCACTAACGGGTCACCCCCGGCCTGTAATTTACAAGTAAAAACTTCTTTATCTGCAAGCAGGTCATATGGGGAAAACTGAGAAAAAGCTTCTGCTACTTCCAGTATCTCGGGTCTTTGTTTATAATCTTCCTTTAAGCAACCCTCAACTACTTCTATTAGCTTGGGAGATAACTCTAAGTCATATTGAGAAAGAGGCTTAATTTTTTGCCACTTTCTTAAACTGGTTCCCAAAGTTGACTTGGCCTTAATAAAGGGAAGATTACCTGTTAAAAATTCATAGGCAAGCACTCCAAAGGAAAATACATCACTACTCTTTAAACCTCTTATGCCTTTCAAACATTCAGGAGCAATATAGTCGGGAGTGCCTTTAGGTAAGTTGGTATCCTTCCAAAAATCATCTCTTCCTTCTAGCCAAGCAAAACCAAAATCCAACAATTTAATTTCATTATTCTGGGGATTCCACAAAATATTTTCAGGCTTTAAATCATGATGGACTATACCTAAAGTATGTAGACAACTTATCAAATACAAAAAAGAAGCAAGAAATTTTAATTTCTGAGCTAAGCCTATATTTTTATCTTTAATCAACCATCTTAAATCTTTCAGTGGATAATATTTAAAGATAAGTCCTAGGTTATTTTCTTCTAAGGGAAATATAAATCTATTATCATCTTTAAAATTGATAAATCTGGCTTCATTTTGCCAAGCTAGAAAACCATCTATATCTAAATTATTTTGAGTTTTTAAAACATAAAACTTACCTTTTTTTTCTAACAAATATAAATCAGAATTAACTCCTCTATAAATTTTATTTTTTACTAAATATTCTCCTAAAAAACTATTATTCTCTACCTTAATATCTGATGGAAATTTAATTTCCTTAAAGGGAACCCACATTTAAAATCCTGGTAAACTTTTTATCTTAGAGTCTGCATAAGGTCTAAAATTATTTAAATTGAACAAAGCATAAATAAAAGAAATCAAAAACAAAAATATCCAAAAAGATATAAATACTTGATGCTTAAAATTAATTTCTATCCACCACTGTCCCGTAGGTGTAGTTATTTTATGCAAAAACACTCCTGGAAGCTCAAAAAATAAACCAAAACATTGATATAAAAAAAATAAAGGAGAAAATCCATAAAACAATCCACCAAAACAGATAATAAAATGACGTAAGAAGTTATACAATCTACCTTTAGATAACATAATTACCTCCCAAAATAAAAATATCCTATAATAAGAGCTGCGATTAGAATAATTTCAACAAAAGTTGCTTTAATAATTAAATGACTAATTCTCCTCTGTTTTGGAGACATCTTTAACCAAATGCTTTTCATAAGCCAGAGCCAAACTTTATTAAATATATTTATTTGCGTAAACAATCTGTAATATTCTCTAATACTTAAAATCCAATAACTAAAATTCTTTAAAAAAAGTTCATCATCAACATAAGGGATGTATCTTATTTCCAATTTATTATTCTGTTTTTGACCTTCTATTTTAACCAAATTTTCCAATTCCAATTCAAACTTCTCTGGCCATAGACTTATATTTATCTTAGCTTCATATTCTTTTTCTGTAAGTAAATCTTTTACATAAAACAAATTCTTCTCTTTTTGCTCCAATTCCCAGTGTGGATTTAAACTGGCAAGCACAAAAGGAGAAAAACTAGAATAAATATTGGTAGTCCAAGTTAAATTAGTTTTATGCCAGATATGGGGAGATAAAAAGTCCATCTTAACTATACTCCCAACTATCCTGGAATTATGATTAAAGGACAGGGTAAATTGTCCTGGAGTTTTTTATAGTCCAGCCTAGCTTTAAAACCTGGGGATCTTTTTTTTTGCCTGCTGCCAATAACTATTGCTTCAACTTTATTTTCCAGAGCTGCTTCTTTAATTGCTTCTTCCAAACTGCCTACTTTTCTGGTATAATTAACCTTAAAAGATTTAAACTTATTTTTAAGTCTCTGCCAAAGAAGATCTATCTCTTCATTAATTTCTTGTTCTACATAGGAAGCAAATTTGTTCCTGGTTGCAGAAGTATTTAACCAATCATCTCCCATCATAAATTGCCAATCTTTGTTAATGATACTAAGAATTACTAATTCAACAGAATTATCTTCTTGTAAATATTTTAAAACAAAATCTTCTGCTTTTTGAGCTCCTAGAGTTCCATGAGTAGCTAATAAAATTCTGTTAAACATAACTTATCCTTTTTAAAAAGATATAGGCAGGGTGAGGCAACTCACCCTGCCTAAGGCGATTTAGGCCAACCACTTAGTAAAAATCAAGACCAAGAGAACAACTATTAAAACCAGGCCCAAAGCCAACAGATCTTCATTCCTTTCACTGGCAAAAACAGAAAGAGCTCTTTCCTCCATCTTTTTTTGCTCATCTACATGGTTTATATTCTCAGCCATATCTGTAACTCCTTTGGTTTATTAATTTAAAACTACATCCTTTACAAACCACATAACCACAATAAAGGAAAGTACAGCTTTAGCTGTACCAGAGATAGCTCCTATTACCAAGGGCCATCCACCTGCCTGACTTAAAGCTTTCTTAGTAATTTGCATACCAAGTCCAATTAAACCATAGGCAAAGAACCAAATCATGGCATCTGTAAGTACTACAATAGTTTTAGATTTTTTATGTACTTGTTTTACTGCGTGGGAAATAGCACTCTTTAGTTCCTTGGAAATAGCAACTTGACCAGCCTTAGCCTTAGCCAAAATAGACTCTAAGGCTTCCATTCTTTTTCTGGCCTGAGAGTCAAAAAGCTTTTTATTATCTCTAACTTCAAAGTCACCTGCAATTTGTCTTTGTTTGTATAAGTCTTGTAAAGCTGCTAACTCTTCAGCACTGAGCCCAGGAATGCCCTTGTTTAAAGCCTCTCCTACAACGGCTAATTCAGCAGGGGTTATCTCAGTTCTTTTATTGTAAGAAAAATCTAAATATTTTCCTTTATAGTGGCTTGGAGGACTAAAAAGGCCAATAGAAGACAAAAAGAACAACAACAAAAAGCCTAAAACAAAAATGGGGAATTTATCAATAACAACTTCTTTAAAAGAAAGTTTTGTTCCATTGGATTTTCCATACCAAGCAGCTAAAATAAGCACAATAATGGGCAAAAAGAGTACTCTGGTGATGTTAAAAATTTCAGCGACCTTAAGGGTATGAATATCCACTGCATTAAAGGCCAAAGCTGCAGCAGCTACCTGTGCAGAGTTTAAGATACCTGTTCCAGCCCAGGCACCAAATTGAGTAGGATTCATTCCAGCAATCTTACCAATGGTGGGAAAGGCGAACATACACAACACACCCCACCCTAAAATGGTTCCAATGGTATAAGCCATTTCAGAACTTTTTGCTCTTACTACAGGAGCACAAGCAACAGTGGCAGATACTCCACAAACCCCCATACCAGCAGAAAGTACACCAGTCATAGATTTGGGTTGTTTAAAAATACCACCCAACCAAAGTACCAAAAATACTGTTCCCAAAACAAAGAAGCCAATCATCCAAACAGAAACCATACCCACCTTGGCCAATTCAGCAAAAGAATAACGGGCACCTAAAAGGATAACTCCCATTTTTAGGACAAACCTGGCTGTCTTTACTCCAGAAGCAGCAAAAACAGGAATGCCCCAGGTATTGGTAACAATAATACCAACCAAAATACCCAAAACTACATAGTTTAAATTTAAAATTTTATAGATACTAAAACCAATAACAGGTTCTATGTTTTTACTTAGAATAATAACTACTGGCTCTAGATACCAGCGAATAAACATGGCCAAAAGTAAAATAAATAAAATTCCAGGAATGGTTTCCAGGACAAACTTATCAAAATTGGTTTGGGGCTTGCCCATTCTAACTTGCCTTAAAAAGGCAGCTACGAAACCAACACCCCCAGCAATCAAGCTCAAAATAAACTGAAGGTCTAAGGACTTGTGGGTATGGAAAAGTTTGGCCACTCCATCAAAAACTCCAAGCTTAACCATACCAGCATAACACAACAAGATCACACTCAACACCCACAAGGGTGTATTGCTAGGTCTACTCACATCTCCACTAGCCATAAAAAACCTCCTTTTTAATTTTGTGAGCCACCCCTTTCAATATACATACCAACCTCGCTAACCACTTAACTATCTGATATAAATAAAAAAAATCAAAACACCCCTTTTTGGGTGCTAACTAAAGTTAACACCAGGAAAAGGATTTTTAGCAATTTTCTCAAAAAGGTTATAGTTAAAACCCCATTTAAATCACCTTACCCTTGACACTTCTCACTATTTTATGTTTAATAACACTTGTTGCTACAATATTAAAAAGGAGGTTATCTTTTATGCGCTTAGTAAAATTTTTTTTAACTTTAGTGGTACTCTTAATCCCTCTTTCTGCTTTTGCCCATTTTGGTCTGGTTATTCCTTCTGAAAACACAGCTGAAAGCAGTAAGGACAAGAACTTAAACTTACTTATTGGTTTTATTCATCCCATGGAAATGAAAGGCATGGACATGGAAAAGCCTCAAGAATTTGGAGTGGTTGTGGCAGGCCAAAAAGAAAATTTAACTGCCACCCTCAAACCCTTCACCTATTTAGGTCATAAGGCCTGGACCAGCAGCTATACTCTAAAAAGGCCTGGAGTATATCAATTTTTTAGCTCTCCAGTTCCCTATTTTGAACCAGCTGAAGACATCTATATCCTTCACTACACCAAAACTTATGTAGCTGCTTATGGAGCAGAAGAAGGCTGGGATGAAGCTATAGGTTTACCTACGGAAATCATTCCTTTAACCCGTCCCTTTGGTCTATATGCAGGCAATACTTTTCAGGGTCAGGTACTTTTAAAGGGTAAACCTGTAGCCAACTGTGAAGTAGAAGTAGAATTTTTTAACCAGAAACAAAAAGTAAAAGCCCCTGGAGAATACTACATCACCCAGGTGGTAAAAACAGATAAAAACGGTATTTTCACCTATACTCCCCCAGCACCTGGATGGTGGGGATTTTCTGCTTTAAATACAGCTGATTATAAGTTAAAGGGAAAGGATGTGGAATTGGGTGCTGTTTTGTGGCTCTATTTTGCCCCTTTTGGAAAATAATAATTAAACCTTAAGGAAGGGCTATGTCCCTTCCTTAAAAAACTCAGGAAAGAAATATGCATATTTCAGAAGGCATTTTGAGTTTTCCAGTGCTTTTAAGTGGTTGGGTATACACGGGTGGAGGGCTTTTTTGGACCCTTAAAAAACTTTCTGCCAATGATATCCCCAAAATGGCCCTTTTGGCAGCTGTCTTTTTTGTAGCCTCTCTTATTCATGTACCTCTAGGGCCATCTAGTGTGCACTTGCTTTTAAATGGTCTTATTGGAGTACTTTTGGGAAGTTTAGCCCTTCCTACACTTTTTATCAGCCTTTTTTTACAGGCAATTTTATTCCAATTTGGAGGGATTACTGTCCTGGGCATAAATACCTTACTTATGTCCCTGCCAGCTATTTTAGCTGGAGTCCTTTTTAAATTAAAACCCTCAAGCCTTTGGGGAGGGATTTTAAGCGGGTTTGCTGTTTTGGGAAGTGGAGTTATTGCAGCTTTAGTCTTGAGTTTTTCAGGAGAAGCTTTTTTGCAAGTAGCAAAGCTTATCTTAATAGCCCATCTACCTATAGCTATTATTGAAACCATTATAGGGTATTTTACCTTACTTTTTATTTTTAAAACCAAACCAGAACTTATTTTAAACAACTTGGGGAGTAAAAGCTAAAATGTTAAAGAAAGCTATTTTTACCATTATTTTAATCCTTGGTTTAACTGCACTGGCAAGTGCTCATAGAGTAAATATATTCTGCTTTGTGGAAGGCAAAAAAATATCTTGTGAGGCCAACTACCCTTCTGGAGACAAAGTAAAACATGGCACCATTAATCTAAAAGAAGCTGAGACACAAAAAACTTTAGCCAGTAAAAAAACAGACCTAGAAGGAAAAGCGTCCTTTGAAATTACCCAGGATATTCTAGCCAGGAAAAAAGACTTAGAAGCAGAAGTTTTAGCTGGAATGGGACATAGAAATACCTGGACTATCCCTTATTCTGACCTAAACGCAGAGAGTTCAGAGATTTCAAGTAAAGAAAACACTGGCTCTAACACCTCTCTACCCTGGGAAAGCAATACCTCCACCCCTGCTTCTGCTACCAGTGTGGATAAACAAGAACTAGAAATGCTGATTTCCAAAATAATGGATAAAAAACTACATCCTGTATTGGAAAAACTCACTTTGCTCCAGGAAAGAAAAATTTCCCTTCCAGACATTCTGGCTGGACTTGGCTATATTTTAGGTTTAATGGGGATAAGTTTTTATTTTTTAGCTAAAAAAAATGAAAAATAACCTGGCCATCGCTCAACTTGACCCCAGGACTGTCATCCTCTGGAGTCTGGTGTATGCCTTTTTTCTAGCTGCTCAAAAAAGCTTTCTACCCCTTTTGGCCAGCTTGTTTATTGTTCTCTTTTATATTGTACTTACTCCCTTTTCCTGCAAAGAAATTTTAAAAAAATTAAAGCCTGTTAATTTTTTTCTCCTATTTTTTTGGTTAATTATCCCCTTTAGTCTTCAGGGCAAAGCTTTATTTTCCTTGGGGAAATACGCCTATACCCTTGCTGGGGTAAAGTTCTGCCTGCTAATTACCTTAAAAGCCAACCTGTTGATGCTCATTTTTATCTGCTTACTTTTAAGTTTGTCCCCTTCCCAACTAGCCTCTGGATTACAATCTCTAAAAATATCCGAAAAACTGGTCTATCTTTTTCTCCTGGCCTATCGCTATCTTTTTTTACTCAAAGAGGAAAAGGACAAACTCTTACGCAGTCTAAAAATAAGAGGCTTTAAACCCAAAACCAATCTCTTTACCTATAAAACCTATGCCTATCTCTTAGGGCTTATCTTGCTTAAGGCCTACGAACGAGGAGATAGGGTCCATAAGGCATTAGTGCTAAGAGGGTTCCAGGGAAAGTTTCCCTCTCTTTATTCCCCTAAATTCACGCAAAAAGACCTTTACTTTTCCCTTTTTTCAGGGTTAAATTTTCTTTTACTTTTATATCTGCAGCTAACCTAGATGAAACCATTAGTCAGTCTAAAAAATATCTCCTTTGGCTACAAAAGGGAAAAGCCTCTTTTACAAGAGATAAACCTGCAACTTTTTCCTCAGGAAAAAATTGGCCTTATTGGCCCCAATGGAGCAGGTAAGACCACTTTGGCCTTTTTAATCACAGGCCTTATCCAGCCCTGGCAGGGAGAAATAGAAATTTTGGGGCAGGTATGCAAAGAAGAAAAGGATTTTCAAAAAATAAGAAGCAAAATTGGTTTTGTGTTTCAAAATGCAGATGACCAACTCATATTTCCCACAGTCCTGGAAGACGTAGCCTTTGGTCCTCTAAACCAGGGACTCAAACCAGAACAGGCCCTGGAAAAGGCAAAAAAGACATTAAAACAACTCAATATAGAAAGGTTAGCTTCCAGAAACACCTTTAATCTTTCTGGTGGAGAAAAAAAAATCGTCTCTATTGCCACAGTGCTTTCCATGGAACCCCAGATGCTCATCTTAGATGAACCCACTGTAGGCCTGGATGAAAATTCCAGAGACAAGCTCATTGAAATCTTAAACAATCTGGAGTTAGCCTATTTAATTATTTCCCATGATTATGACTTTTTGGCCAGGACTACAGACAAGCAACTTATTTTAAAAGATAAAAAAATCATTTATGATCCTTCTGTGGTATTACACAAACACGAGCATGCTCATCCCTTGGGCTATGTCTATCATACCCACAAATAACCCCTAAAAGGAGTAAAAATGTACCCAGGTGGTCCTTCTTTTTTAAATATTTTAGATATTTTTTTAATAGGCTTGGCCATCTACTTTTTTATTAAACTCATAAAATCCCCTGAAAAAAATGACTCCTCTCCGCTAAGTACTCAAGAGGTAGAAGAACTCTGGGCAAGACTGCGCAGCACACCTGCCACTACTCCTACTTCCGCCCTTAGCAGGGAAGAGGAATTTTTAAAAGGAGCTAAACTGGCTTACCTGAAGATAAGCGAAAGCCTAAGCAGACAGGATTGGAATTTATTACAAGACCTGCTTACCCCAGAACTTTTTAATCAGCTTTATGCCCAATTATCCAAATACCCACCAAGTTCTCCACCCAAAATTTTAAAACTAGAAGCTTCTGTAAAAGAAATAAGAAACATAGGGGAAAAGGAAGTAGCCACTGTCCTTTTTCAGGTACTCTTACAAGAAAACACAGACCCTCACCCCAAAACCCAAGAAGAACTCTGGAAATTCTCTCGTCACTCCAAGATAGCCAACTCTACCTGGAAACTTATGGAGTTGGAAGTATTAAAAAATTAATTAGCTAAAATAGAAGAAAACCTGAATACTCCCTTCTGCTTCTTCAGCAAAATAAAGTTTAAGAACCAAACCCTTGACTTCCTGTATTTAAAAACTTAACTAAAAGTTAGTTTAAGCTAATTTTACAAAAAAGAGGTGAGCTTGATGGAAAATATTATTTTAGCAGTGATTATTGGCTTGAGTGTGTTTTTTTTGGGTAAAAGATTCTGGCAAATTTTTAAGGGCCAAAAGGGATGTGGTTGTGCAGGCTGCAAGTGTGGAAAATCTTAAAATCAACCTACTACCACTCTATTTTTACCTTCTTTTTTGGCCAGGTACATAAGCCTATCTGCTCTCTCCACAATGCTTTCTGAAGTATCTTCTGGAGAAACCAGAGTGGCTCCTACTGAAATTGTAAAGCGAAGAACTTTATCCTGATAAAAAGCCTTGCTATGCTCCACGATTACCCTTAACCTATTGGCTACTAACTGCAATTCCTTAAGGCCTTTCACTATGACCAGGCCTAAAAACTCTTCCCCACCAAAGCGGCCAAAGACATCTCCTTTCCTGGCCAGATTTTGCAAGGTTTTTCCCAGCACTTTTAACACTTCATCGCCTGCTCCATGACCATAGGTGTCATTTATCAATTTAAAATTATCTATGTCTAGAAATATTACACCAAAAGAAAAATTATAGCGTTTAAACAAATTAATATTTTCTTCTAGCTTGGTTAATAAATAACGACGATTGGGAAGGCCAGTTAACGGGTCTAACAGGCTACTTTGAGCTAGCTTTTCAAAGTGATTGAGTACAAAATAATCATCATAACTTTCTTGAAATAATTCTAAAACATATTTTTTATCCTGAATATAAACAGGAAAAGTTTTTATTTTTACTCCTACTCTATAACCCTTTTTATGTTGTAAATAAGCCTTGTTCTGTTTAGTTACGCCTTTTCGTAAAGATATTAAAGCTGGACATATTTCTTTACAAAGCTCTCTCCCATCTTCTCCAATATGCACCAGAATATTATCCCGACAGTGCCTACCCACAACTTCTTTTTGTGTATAGCCTGTAATAATTTCTGCTCCCCTGTTCCAGTAAACAATGGTCCTGTCCTCATCTAAAAGATAGGCTCCTTCCCAGAGATTATCTAAAATTTTAGTGCACGCATCTTCTAAAAACATATCTTTTCCCTTTTAGTTAGCAGGGGGCTATCCCCTGCTAAACTTGCATGGCAATAAAATCGCCCATTTGAGAGCAACTTACTTTTTTAAGACCTGGTCTTAAAATGTCTTTGGTTCTATAACCAAAACCAAGGGTTTGTTCAACAGCTCTGTAAATAGCGCCGGCCTCTTCTGAAAGGTTAAAGGAATATTCCAGAAGCATGGCCACAGACATAATGGTGGCAATGGGATTAGCCATATCCTGCCCGGCAATATCTGGAGCAGAGCCATGAATGGGTTCATATAAGCCAAATTCCTTGCCCAAGGAAGCAGAGGGCAAAGTTCCTAAAGAACCAGTAATTACGCCAGCTTCATCAGATAAAATATCCCCAAAAAGATTCCCTGTAACCAGAACATCAAAACTATAAGGCCTGCTTACCAGTTGCATGGCTGCATTATCCACATATAAGTGCTCCACTTCCACTTCTGGATAGTCAACTTTGACTTTTTCCACTACCTGTCTCCAGAGCCTGGACACTTCTAAGACATTGGCCTTATCCACAGAAGTTAATTTTTTCTTCCTTTTTAAAGCCAGTTCAAAGGCAAGCCTAACTATCCTTTCCACTTCTGCTTCTGTATAACGCATGGTATTTATGCCTACTAACTGGCCCTGTTCTTCAAAAATCCCTTTGGGCGTGCCAAAATAAATACCTCCAGTAAGCTCCCTTACCACCAAAAGGTCAATTCCCTTTTCTACAATATCCTTTCTAAGCACACTGGATTCCTGAAGCTGGGGAATGAGTTTTACTGGCCTGAGGTTGGCAAAAAGGCCAAGCTCCTTGCGAATAGCCAAAAGTCCTTTTTCTGGCCTGAGTTCTGGAGGATTATTATCCCATTTAGGACCACCTACAGCACCCAGTAAAATCGCTTTACATTCCTTACACTTTTTAAGGGTTTCTGCTGGCAAGGGTTCACCATACTTGTCTATTGCTGCGCCCCCAATAAAAGCTTCTTCTAGCTTAAGAGTATGCCCAAATTTTTGGGCCACAGCCTTTAAAACCTTTACCCCTTCTCTTACCACTTCAGGGCCAATGCCATCTCCTGGCAATAAACAAATTTCCAATTCCATTTCTAAGCTCCTTTTATCCTGGCTTGAGCAAAATTAATAAGTCCACCTGCATTAATTATTTTTTGCATAAACTCTGGAACAGGGTTTACCTTTATTTTTAGTTGTTTATTTACTATTTCAATTTCCCCTCTTTGGGTATCGATTTTTAGTTCATCTCCCTCAGAAATTTTTTCCACTTCTTCGCCTACCTCTAAAAGCAATAAGCCCATATTAAAACCATTACGGTAAAAAATCCTGGCAAAACTATGGGCAATTACCACAGGAATACCTGCGCCCAAAATGGCCAAAGGTGCATGCTCCCTGGAAGAGCCACAACCAAAATTCTTGCCTCCAACCAGGATGTCTCCTTTAGCCACTTTCTGGATAAAGTTTTCTTCTAACCCAGACAAACAGTGTTTGCCCAATTCTTCTGGGTCTGTGGTTACTAAGAACCTAGCTGGAATAATGGCATCTGTATCTATGTGATCACCTACCTTGTGTGCTTTTCCCTGAAATATCATAACGCCTCCTTAAATATCTTTGGGATGGGTAATTACCCCTGTAAGAGCTGAAGCTGCAGCCACATAAGCACTGGAAAGATAAACTTCGCTTTCCAAACTGCCCATACGCCCCTTAAAATTGCGGTTGGTAGTAGCAAGGCACCTTTCTCCTCCAGCTAAAATGCCCATATGCCCTCCAAGACAGGGGCCACAGGTAGGAGGTCCAACCACTGCTCCTGCTTCCAGGAAAATCTCCAACAACCCTTCTTTTAAAGCCTGTTTAAAGATATTGGGAGTAGCAGGCAAAATAATCAAGCGCACGCCTTTGGCCACTTTTTTACCCCTTAAGACTTCAGCTGCCTGCCTTAAGTCACTAATCCTTCCATTGGTACAAGAACCTATGACTACCTGGTCAATTTTTATTCCCTTTACTTCTTCCACTTCTTTTACATTTTCCGGCAGGTGAGGACAGGCCACCACAGGCTGCAACCCATTGGCATCTATTTCCACTACCTGCTCATACCTAGCCTCTTTATCTGGGAAAAGGGGTTTATCTTCCCTTCCTTTTTCCCTGGTATAAGCCAAAGTCTTTTCATCAGCAGCAAATAGTCCTGCTTTTCCTCCTGCTTCTATGGCCATATTGGCAATGGTGAGACGACCTTCAATATCCAAGAGTTCAATGACCTCACCCTGAAACTCCAGAACTCGGTACAGGGCCCCATCTACGCCAATAAGTCCTATTAACTTTAAAATAATATCCTTGGCAGTAACAAAGGGATTTAACTTGCCTCTAACCTTTACCAAGATGGTCTCTGGCACCTTGAACCAGGTTTCTCCAAAGGCCATGGCATAAGCTATATCTGTAGAGCCCAAACCAGTGGCAAAGGCACCCAGCCCACCATAGGTGCAGGTATGACTATCTGCTCCCACCACTATTTCTCCTGGTCCCACCAGCCCCAGTTCTGGCAAAAGAGCATGCTCTACGCCGGCTTCTCCTCCTTCATAATAGTGAAGGATTTCCTGAGCTGCAGCAAATTCTCTAACTTTTTTTACCTGCTCAGCAGACTTAATATCCTTGTTGGGAGTAAAATGATCACAGACCAAAATCACCCTATCTTTAGCAAAGACCCTTGTGGCACCCATCTTTTTAAAAGATTCTATGGCCAAAGGAGCAGTAATGTCATTGGCCAATACCTTATCCACCTTTACCTGTACAATTTGCCCTGGGCCTGTTATCTCTTCCTGGGTATGGGCCTGCAAAATCTTTTCCGCCAGAGTCTTACCCATTTTTCTTTTCCTCCTCTTTTTTTACCAACCTGTTCAAAGCATTGATGTAGGCTTTAGCACTGGCTACAATAATGTCTGGATCTGAAGCTCTGCCCACAGAAGTAAGGTTGTTTTCTTCAATTTTTACTGTAACTTCTCCTTGAGCATCAGTTCCACCAGTAATGGCATTGACAGAGTAGCGTAAAAGTTTAGGCTTTCTACCTACAATTCGCCCAATGGTATTAAAAACCGCATCAATTGGTCCTACACCAAAGTGAGCAAGTTTTTTCTCTTCCCCATTTACATCCATTTTTAATACTGCTGTAGGAATGGCCATATTGCCAGAAATGGCACTTAAATAAATCAACTTATACTTGTCTGGCAATCTAAAAATCTCTTCCAAAACCACAGCTTCCACATCTTCTTCAAAAATCTGCTTCTTTTTATCCGCCAATTTTTTAATGGCCATAAACACCTGGTCCAATTGCTCTTCACTCAAACGATAGCCCAGTTCTTCCAGTTTTTTCTTTACTGCATGCCTGCCAGAATGTTTTCCCAGCACAATATCTGAAGAAGTTTTGCCCACACTCTCTGGAGTCATGATTTCATAAGTGGCCTTATGCTTTAATACGCCATCCTGATGGATACCAGATTCGTGAGCAAAGGCATTGGCACCCACAATGGCCTTATAGGGTGGAATGGGTTGGCCAATAATCATGGAAAGTAAACGGCAGGAGGGATATATCTGCTCACTTTTTACATTGGTAAGAAGTTTATAGCGGTCCTCTCTGACCTTAAGGTTCATAATCACTTCTTCTAAAGCAGCATTGCCAGCCCTTTCTCCTATACCACTTAAAGTCACCTCAGCCTGCCTGGCTCCTGCTTTTAAAGCCGCCAGGGTATTGGCCACAGCTAATCCCAAATCATTATGGCAATGAACACTAAAAATAACTTCTGGACCTCTTTTTACATGCTCTATTAAATATTTAATCAGCTCTGCAAATTCATCAGGCTGGGTGTAGCCAACTGTATCCGGTACATTTAAGACCTTGGCTCCAGCCTGAACTGCTACATTAAAGACTTGAACCAGATAGTCCCAATCTGAACGAGAGGCATCTTCTGCAGAAAATTCCACATTGGGGCACAAACTGCTGGCAAACCCAACAGCCTCTCTGGTCAGCTCCAAAACCTCTTCTCTACTTTTCCTGAGTTTGTGTTTTAAATGAATATCTGAAGTGGCAATAAAGGTATGAATCCTGGGATTACTGCTCTCCTTAACAGCCTCATAAGCCAGTTCAATGTCCCTTTTCACTGCCCGGCAAAGGCCTGCAACCTGCACTTCCTTTACTGCCCTGGCTATTTCCCTCACGGCCTCAAAGTCTCCAGGACTGGCAGCAGGAAAACCTGCTTCAATAATATCCACGCCCAGACGCTCCAGTTGTCTGGCCAATCTCACCTTTTCCTGCAAATTCATGGTAGCGCCTGGAGACTGCTCTCCATCACGCAATGTGGTATCAAAAATATAGACCTTATCCATAAAAGGAATCCTCCTGTTTGTTTTAGTTAAACTTAAAAAAAGAGAAAAAAATTTTTATGTGGGGGGGTTAAGTGCCTTACGAGAGTTCCTGGGGGAACTCCCGTAGGTTGGCCTTTCTTAGGCGTAGGTAAAAAAGGGAATAAGCATAACCAGAAATAAGATATGCTAAAAAGAAAAGAAATCCCAAGAACTTGGGTTCAGAGGCAATAAGGGCAAAAAGGAAAATGACTATTACCGTACTGGTAAAGGGATGATTTTTAACCATTTCTATATCTTTAAAAGATGCATACTTAATGCTGCTGACCATAGTCAAAGCCAGAACAAAAGTCAAACCCAGAGTCAAGGCAGCCAGCCATCTGGGAGTTATAAAGGCAGGCAAATAACTGCTAAAAAAGACAAAAGTAGCCAAAGTACAGGCAGCTGCAGGTATGGGTAAACCTAAAAAGAATTTTTTAGAAAGGGATTTTGTCTGGATGTTAAAGCGGGCCAAACGCAAAGCGCCACAGGCCAGAAACAAAAAGCTAACCACCAATCCAATTCGCCCAAAAATATGGGTCTGCCAGAGATAGACCAGCACTGCAGGTCCCACTCCAAAGGCTATCAAGTCTGCCAGGGAATCGTATTGAATACCAAAATCTGAACTGGCCTTGGCCAATCTGGCCACTTTTCCATCTATACCATCAAAAAAACAGCTAATCAAAATGGCCAAGGCAGCTTGCTCAAATTTTCCTTCCAGGGAAAAAAGTATCCCCCAAAACCCCACAAACAAACTGGCTGTGGTTAAAAGGTTGGGTAAAATGTACAGAGATTTATATTTGGGTTTATCCTTATCCATCTTTTTTTCTAGCCAAAATGGTAGCGCCAGCTAAAACCTTATCTCCTATCTTTACCTCTGGTTCATAAGAGGAAGGCAGGTAAAGGTCAACCCTGGAGCCAAATTTTATCAAGCCAAATCTCTCTCCTCTTTGCAGGGCTTCCTCTGGCTTGGCAAAGGAAACAATACGCCTGGCTATAAGTCCAGCAATCTGGACCACGGTCCACAATTTACCTTCTTCATCCTGCAAGAGGATTAAATTGCGTTCGTTATCCTTACTGGCCTTATCCAGAGAAGCATTAAAAAACTTGCCTGGAATGTAAACTTGTTTTTGCACCTGGGCTTTGATGGGAGAACGGTTGATATGCACATTGAAAACATTCATAAAGGTAGAGATTAAAAGCCTATCTTCACCTGTTAAGGGACACTTTGCTGGCTCGATTTTGATGATTTTCCCATCAGCAGGAGCTACAGCCACATTGGCTTCTGGAGGAATAACCCGGTGAGGGTCGCGAAAAAAATTCAAAATCAAAACAAAAAGCACAAAGGCCAAAAAGCTTAAAAATTCACACTCCCAAAGGGCCAAAAGCAAGGCTAAAAAACCAGTTACAAGAAGATAGGGTACACCTTCTGGACAAATTCTTGTTTTAGGCTGATACATTTTTTCTCCTTGGTTTTAATTTCTTCTCTTTTTTTAAGCACTTGTCAACCAGGTTGTAATCTGGACTTATTTTTTAGGGCCCAAGTACTGTTTTTTCCACTCTTCCAAAAACAAAAAAGCTGCCTCAATGGGAGTAAGCTCTCCTTGCCCCTGTTTAATAGTATGGATTATATCTGCAAGAGAACTATCAACTTTTAATCCCTTTTCCCGCAAAAAACGCTCTATTTCCAGCCTCACCTCTTCAGGTAAAGAAGAAGTCTCCAGTTTAAGCTCATCCAGAGGCTTTAAGCTCACCTTCTTTTCTAAAAAGGAAACCAGTGTCTGCATTCTGTGGGCATAAGTGTGTTCCCTTAAGGCCCTTGCCCTGGCCCTGGTTGCAATTTCATGCCTTTCCTCTTCCCGAGGTAAAAAATAGTTAATTTTCTCCTTTAAGTCTTCCAGAGACTCAAAGGTAATAACTTCTTCTTCACTAAACAAGGCAGGCAAAAGTTCTCTCCTGTCCACCAGTTGAAAACAACCACACCCTGCTATTTCAAAGGTTCTAGGATTGACAAAATCCCCTTTACTTACCAACTCCTGGTCCTGCAGGCTGGAATGCAGGTTTAAGTTTATTTTAGAGGCATTAAAAATCTTTACCACCTCTTCAGAACTGACCCTTCTTCCGCCTTCTTGCACAAAAGGTTCCAGTAAGGGCTCTCCTTCCCATTCTGTGCCCCAGATCTTTAAATCATACTCTACCAATTCCTTAAAGGCCTTTCTTCTATTGGGATAGCCTGCTCCCATAAAAGAAAGCTCACTGCCATAACGCTTCTTATCCACAATATTTAAGTCCAGAGGCCGATGAAAAGAAGGCAAACACGCCAGAGGGAGATAGAGGTGATTGCTTACGCCTATGTTATTCAAAGCAGAAAAAAAAGGTTCTTGTTGAATCACCGCAAAAACATCATACAAAGGAGCAAAACTTCGCCAATAGGTAAAGAGACGAAAATCCTCCACAAACCACATCACAGAAGGGATATTTTCCTTTTTCAGCCTGAGTAAGACCTGGCGGGTAAGAGGCGCCTGGGCTAAGGCCAGGACAAACCCTGGTTCAAATTCTTCTATTTTAGCCCAAATAGCTTCAGATACTACTTGAATGAACCCCTGTTCCAGTTGCTCCAACCTGGTGGAGTTGATTCTAAGTTGCTTTAAATTTTGCAAAGAAGAATAAAAAAGACCTGAATCAAAGACCTCCACCAGATGTCCCAGTTCCCTTAAACCTTCTGCAGCAAACTTACCTATGGGATAGGACCCTCCATAAAAGGGAAGGACCACCAGCACTTTGTATCTAGGCATTTATCTCCTGCACCAATTCTTCAGTTAAAAGATACATTTCTTCCCCATGCTCAAAACCAAGCAGGTGTAAAAAACCGTGAATGGCCAATCGCCAGAAGTGTTCCTCTGGCTCTTGAGCATAAAGAAAGGATTCTCTGACCACTGCCGGAATACTTATCACCAATTCTCCCAGATAATCTTCCCTTTCTGCTGGAAAACTAAGTACATTGGTAGGTCCAACGCACTGCAAAAACTTTTCATTTAGTTCTGCCAGCAAGGCATCTTCCGCCAGAATAACTTCCATGCCCTTGGAAGAACAGGCAAACTTATCCATCAAGAACAAAAATCTCTCTTTTATTTCCCTGGGACTTAAATGCACTAAAAAAAGAAGATTGGTTTTAAGACTTATTTCCATTGTCATTGGGAGCAAAATTTTCGTAAGCCTCTACTATTTTTCCCACCAAAGAATGCCTGATTACATCCTTTTGGTCAAAATAAATAAACCCTACTTCAGGTAAGTTTTTTAAAACTTGACTGGCCTGAATAAGCCCGGAGGTGACCTTTTCTGGCAGGTCCACCTGAGTAATATCTCCAGTAACTACCATTTTGGAATTAAAGCCCATACGGGTCAAAAACATCTTCATCTGCTCAGAAGTAGTATTTTGAGCTTCGTCCAGAATAATAAAGGCATCATTGAGAGTGCGTCCACGCATAAAGGCCAAAGGAGCCACTTCTATCTGGCCACTATCTAACATTTCCTGTACTTTCTTAAAATCCAGCATATCATTTAAGGCATCATAAAGAGGTCTTAAGTAGGGATTTACCTTTTGCACCAGATCCCCGGGTAAAAATCCCAGTTTCTCCCCGGCTTCCACTGCTGGCCTGGTCAAAACAATCCTTTTGACCTTATTTTGTAAAAAATAGGCCACAGCTACAGCCACAGCCAAATAGGTTTTACCTGTGCCTGCAGGGCCAATGGCAAACACCAGATCCTTTTTCTTAATGGTTTCCAGGTATCTTTTCTGGGAAAGAGTCCTGGGCGAAATGACCTTTTTCCCAGCTACGGTTAAAACCTCTTCTTTAAAAAAACGATGTAAATCTGTTTTGTTATCTTTAGCCAGGACCTTTAAGGAAGCTTCTACATCAGCAGGATAAACTTTATATCCTTTTTTCAACAACTGGTACAACTCCAGAAGACACCTCTTGGCCCAACTAAGGTCCTCTTTATTTTCTGACCGCAAGATAAGTGTATTTCCCTTATTTTCCAGAAAAACCCCAGTTGTCTTATGGATTAGTTCCAAGTGCGAACCCAAAGGACCAAACAAGTCCACCAGGACTTTTTGGTCTTCAAATTCTAAAATTTCTTCTTTCATTCCTTTTCTTTATTCTTCCTCCCCATTGGTAATTTTATAGTTTTCTCTTTTAGCCTGTCTTACAATGGTACCTGGAGGCACATCATGGGTAATCCATACATTACCGCCAATAATAGAGCCTTTGCCAATGGTTACCCTGCCCAAAATGGTAGCACCAGCATAAATAATTACATCATCTTCCACAATAGGATGCCTGGGAAGACCTTTGATAAGAACATTTTTCTCATCTTTGGGAAAACTCTTGGCTCCCAAGGTAACTCCCTGATAGATTCGCACATTATTGCCAATAATACAAGTCTCTCCAATAACCGTGCCTGTACCGTGGTCAATAAAAAAACTTTTGCCAATGGTGGCGCCAGGATGAATATCAATACCAGTTTCTGAATGCGCCAATTCAGTAATAATCCTGGGAATTATTTTAACCCCCAGTTCATGTAAGGCATGGGAAATTCTATAATTGGTCAGAGCTCTCACTGAAGGATAACAAAAAATAGCCTCTCCTGGAGTTTTGGCCGCAGGGTCACCAATGTAGGCAGCCTGTACATCTGTTGCCAGTAAACTTCTAATCTCTGGTAACTTTTGAATAAAGGCTATGGCTACTTCCTCAGCTTCTTTTTCGCAACTAATACAGGTGGTGTCTTCATCGCCACAGACAAAACAGCCACCATAGAGGATTTGATTTTTTAAAGCTCGGTACACCCTGTCCAGAGTTGCGCCCAGATAATATTCCTTGGCTCTTTCGTCGATATGACAGGGACCAAAATAGCCAGGAAAAAGAACTGCTCGCAAATCTTCCACCACCTCCCTTAGCACTGCAATGGAAGGAAGAGGCTGGTTGCTTTCTATGGACAATTTACTCTTGGGAAAATACTCTTTTTCTACTAACTCCTTTACAACCCTTTGAAATACTTCTTTATCCATTTTATTCTTCTCCAAAAAGCGGTGTTGATAAGTAGCGTTCAGCAGTATCACAAGCTACAAAGACTATAAGTTTTCCTCTATTTTCTTCCAATCTGGCCAGTTTTAAAGCAGCGGCCAGATTAGCACCAGAAGATATGCCAGCTAAGATGCCTTCTTCGCCAATGAGCCTTCTGGCCATTAAAAAGGCTTCTTCATCTGCTATCTTTTCAATCTGGTCAACTACTTTTAAATCCAAAACCTTGGGGATAAATCCCGCACCTATGCCTTGAATTTTATGAGGTCCAGGATTACCACCAGAAAGCACCGGAGAGTTTAAGGGCTCTACTGCCACCACTTTTATGGCTGGATTTTTTTCCTTTAGCTTTCTTCCCACTCCCGTAAGGGTACCGCCAGTACCTACTCCAGCTACAAAAATATCCACTTTGCCCTCTGTATCCTGCCAGATTTCTTCTCCTGTGGTCAGGTAGTGAACCTCTGGATTAAAGACATTCTCAAATTGCATGGGCATAAAGGCCCTGGGCTCTCTTTCAACAATTTCTTTGGCCTTTTTCACTGCTCCAGCCATTCCTTCCTCAGCTGGGGTTAAAATCAATTCTGCTCCCATGGCCTTAAGCAACTTTCGTCGCTCTATACTCATACTCTCAGGCATGGTTAAAATTAACTTTAGACCCAGCACCTGACAGGCCAGAGCCAGCCCTATCCCTGTATTTCCACTGGTAGGCTCCACAATAACACTACCCTTCTCAATTAACCCCTGTTCCAGGGCCCGGGTCAACATATTTTTGGCAATCCTATCCTTCACTGAACTCGCTGGATTGTAATATTCCAGTTTGGCTGCTACCCTGGCTGGCAGACCCCGGGTCAATTTATTCAAATAAACCAGAGGGGTTTTACCCACTAACTCTAACACATTGGAATAAATCATTTTTTCACCCTAAAAGTTTTCTTCCCTAATGACAGGCACATTGGCCCCAGTTATCTTTTCCCTGTTTCAACTCCTTTTCCATTTCCTCAGGAGAAAAGGGAGAAATACTGCGTAGCTTTTCTATTATCCTGGGCATTTCTTTCAGCACAAGTTCTATTTCTTCTTCGCTATTATACCTGCTTAAACTAAAACGAATGGACCCATGGGCATAATTAAAAGGAACTCCCATAGCCCGTAAGACATGGGAAGGCTCTAGACTTCCTGAAGTACAGGCAGAGCCTGAACTGGCACAAATCCCCAACTCATTTAAAAGAAGCAAAATAGCCTCTCCTTCCACATAACCAAAGGAAACATTGCAGGTATTGGGAAGTCTTTTCTCTTTATGGCCATTTAAACGGGTATACGGAATTTTTAACAATCCCTGTTCCAGTTTGTCGCGCAAAGCCTTTACCCTGGTTCTTTCTTCCTCAAAATTATTTGCAGCCAGCTCACAGGCCTTACCCAGACCTATAATGCCAGTGGTGTTTTCTGTACCAGCCCTTCGGCCTCGTTCTTGATGGCCTCCAATCATAAAAGGCTGAAAAGGAGTTTTTTTACGAACAAAAAGGGCACCTACTCCCTTGGGAGCGTGCAGTTTGTGACCAGATAAAGAAAGCATGTCCACTGGAAGCTTACTCAAATCAATCTCCTCTTTACCCACTGCCTGGACTGCATCAGTGTGGAACAACACACCTTTTTCTTTGGCAATTTCAGCAATTTCTGCAATGGGGAAAACAACTCCTGTTTCATTGTTGGCCCACATAACGCTGATAATGGCAGTGTCTGGTCTAATACTTGCCTTTAATTCTTCCAGATCCAACTCACCCTGGGCATTAACTCCCAGATAGGTAACTTCGTAGCCCAATTTTTTTTCCAGGTACTTACATAAACTCAATATGGCTGGATGCTCTACCTTGGTGGTAATTAAATGCCTTTTTTCTGGAAAACTGCGTAAAGCAGAAAAAATAGCAGTATTATCGCTTTCTGTACCACAGGCAGTAAAAATTATTTCTTCAGGAGAACAGTTTAAAATAGCCGCAACTTTTTCTCTGGCCTTTTTAATCTCCTTTCCCACTTCACCACCAAAAGAATGCATACTGGAAGGGTTGCCATACCTTTCGCTAAAAAAGGGAAGTATCTCCTCCAGTACTTCCGGAGCTACCCTGGTGGTAGCATTATTATCCAGATAAACCACCTTATTCATTTGCTTCCTCCACTGTCAGTTGAGGTGAAACCTTCTCTTGTAAGCTCTTTTCCACAAAGTCCTTAAGAGTTAACTGGCTGGAAGGACACCTGGTACACTTTCCTCTTAAAGATACCAGCACATTATCTCCTTCAATATCTATAAGTTCAATATCACCACCATCTCGCTGCAAAGCTGGTCTTATTTCTTCTTCCAGTACCTTAAGCACCTTTTGCATCTTCTGTACATTAGATAATTTTTTGGGCTTTTTCTCCTGAGCTTGTTCCAGTTCTTTACGCACTTCTGCTAAAATCTCTTCCAATTGAGGTAGACAATTTTCACATCCTCCACCAGCCTTGGTGTAATAGGTAATGTCTTCCACACTTTTTAAATCATTTTCCTTAATGGCCCTGCGAATCTCTTCATCTGTAACCCCAAAACACTCACAGACAATCTCTCCTTCCAGTTGCTTTTCTTCTACCTCTTCTCCTAGATAGTTCTTAATGGCTGCTTCTAAAGCCTGCTGCCCCATTACTGAACAGTGCATCTTGGCTTTGGGCAGCCCGCCTAAAAACTCGGCAATATCCTTATTGGTAATTTTTCTGGCTTCTTCAATGGTTTTTCCTTTGATAAGCTCAGTAAGAGCAGAACTAGAAGCAATGGCACTGGCACAACCAAAGGTCTTAAACTTGGCATCCACAATTTTCCCATCTTCTATTTTCAAATACAACTTAAGGGCATCTCCACAGGCAATGCTGCCCACTTCTCCCACTGCATCTGCATCCTCTATTTCTCCCACATTCTTGGGATTTAAGAAAAACTCTTTTACCTTATCTGTGTATTCCCACATAACCTTACTCCTTTGTTTACTTTGAACTTAAGTCTTAAAAAAGTTAATAAACTCTTTTAGCAAAAAGTAAAGAAAAAAGTTAGGAGAAACTAATATTTTTTAAAAAATACTCCCTTTACCTTTTTTCTTTTTTAGTCTACCTTAAAAGCTATGCCTAAAAAGCCTCAAATCAAGCTAGTTTTTTCCTTTTTACTCTGGTTAGCTCTACTTATAGGGATTTGTTTTAGCTTAGAAAATTTGCTTACCCAAAGAATCAAAAATAATTTTTTTCGTCAAAAGGGCCTGGAGTTTACTCAAAACATAAACTCCCGCTTTAAGCAAAACTACCCTCTTGCCACCAATAAGCCTGACCTTTTTTGGCCTAACCTGGCTACAAGCATAAGGGAATACTTAAAAGCAAAAGATGTTTTTATTATTGATGTAGACAGCTCTCTTCTAGCAAGTACCCAGATAAATCCAGACAACAAGTTATACCTGGAAGATAAAAATTATCACCTGGCTTTAAAAAAACAAACCTTTAGTTATACAGAAAAAGAGGATAGTATAATTTATTATCTTCCTTTTTATTTTGGAGATAAAGTTTTATACTTAAGAGTAGCTTTAGATAAGACCTTTTACCTGCATAAACTAAAGCAGCTGGCACAGTTTCAAGACCTTTTACTTATAGCGATGCTGGCTATATTTATTATTTCTTCCCTGCTTTTTGCCTTTATTTTCTATAGGAATCACAAAGAAAAAAAGCAGATGATAGAAGAAGATACAGCCCTTATCGAAGCTCTAGCCTATCAGGCAGAAGGAAGGGATTTGGAGACAGGTAAACACCTGGAAAGGACCAAACTCTATGTTTACAATCTGGCTTTATACTTAAAAAAACATTCTCCTTATAAGAAAATTATTACTAATAGATACCTGGAAAACCTGGTAAAGGCTTCAGTTATTCACGATATTGGTAAAGTAGCTGTGCCAGAAAATATTTTATTTAAACGAGGTAAGCTCTCTATTCAGGAATTTGATTTGATTAAAGAACACTGCCTTTATGGGGCAAAGATTATCAATAGGGCCAAGAGTAAGTTTCCCAACTCCCAATTTTTAACTCTGGCCATGGAAATAATTTTATATCACCATGAACGTTTTGATGGTACAGGTTATCCCAAGGGCTTAAAGGGAGAAAATATTCCTTTAAGTGCCAGAATTATGGCTATAGTAGATGTCTACGATGCTATGCGTAGCAAAAAGTGCTATAAAGAAGCTTTAGAACATGAAAAATGTGTACGTTATATCCTCTCCCAAAAAGGCATGCATTTTGACCCTGTATTGGTGGATGCCTTTTATGCCCTGGAAAAAACCTTTTTAAAAATTTCTTTAGATTACGCAGATAATACCAATTATTTTTAACTTGCTAAAGGAAAAAAGATGTTAGCTATTATTGATTACAAAGCCGGTAATTTAACTAGTGTCAAAAGGGCCCTGGATTATCTAGAAATTCCCAATAAAATAACTGCTTCTGCTCAAGATATTTTGCAAAGCAGGGGAATTATTTTTCCAGGCGTAGGAGCAGCAGGCTCTGCCATGCAACATTTACAAAAGACTCACTTGGGCAAAGTACTAAAAGAAGCAGTGGCTAAAGATATCCCTCTTCTGGGTATCTGTCTGGGCTGTCAGATTATTTTAGATTTTAGTGAAGAAAATAAGACCCATACCCTGGGCCTTATTCCAGGAAAGTGCTTACGCTTTCAGGAAGATTTAACTGAAGAAGATGGCTCTCCCATCAACATCCCCCATATGGGCTGGAATCAGGTTACCTTAAAAAAAGATTGTCTGCTTTTTGAAGGTATTGAGCCAGAAGCTGAATTCTATTTTGTCCATTCCTATTATCCCGCTCCAGAAAAAGAGTTTATTCTAGGTACTTCCTTTTATGGCCTGGAATTTTGCTCTGTTTTGGGAAGAGAAAACCTCTGGGCAGTGCAGTTCCATCCAGAAAAAAGCGGAAGACCTGGCTTAACCCTCTTAAAGAACTTCTACAATTATGTGAGGTCAAAATAATTATGCTTAGTAAAAGAATAATCCCCTGTCTGGATGTGAGAGATGGAAAACTCACCAAGGGAATAAAGTTTAAAGACAATGTGGACATTGGCGACCCTGTAGAAACTGCCAAAATCTATTATGAACAAGGAGCAGATGAAATAGTTTTTTACGATATAACTGCCTCCCATGAAGGCAGGTCCATCATGCTCAAGGTGGTGGAAAAGGTAGCTGCTCAAATTTTTATCCCCTTTTCGGTAGGAGGGGGAATCTCCTCTATAGAAGATATGCGAGCAGTTCTTCTGGCAGGAGCAGAAAAAATTTCCATTAACTCTGCAGCAGTGAAAAATCCTTCCCTCATTAGTGAAGGTGCTGAAGCCTTTGGCTCGCAGTGTATAGTGGTAGGCATGGATGTTTTAAATGTCCCTGTATCTTCGCAAATACCTTCAGGGTATGAGGTGGTCATACACGGCGGCAGAAAGCCCATGGGGATTGATGCCCTCTGGTGGGCCCAGGAAGTGGAAAAACTGGGAGCAGGTGAAATCTGCCTTAATTCCATTGATGCTGACGGTACCAAAGAAGGATATGAACTGACCTTAACCAGGCTCATTGCTGAAAATGTCCGTATCCCAGTCATAGCCTCTGGAGGGGCAGGTCATCCTGAGCACATGGTAGAGGCAGTAAGTAAAGGAAAAGCTTCTGCAGCTCTCATTGCTTCTATTATTCACTATGGAGAATGGTCTATCCCAGAGATTAAAAAATATATGCATAATCAAGGAGTAAAAGTAAGACTTGTCTGGTAAAGAGAATAAGAAAATAATTTTAGAAGTCATGACCCAATGCGAGGCAGAGGTAATCAGCAAAGAAATCATCATTAAAGAAGATTTAAAACAAGAACTTAAAGAAACTCTAGAAAAAATGCGCAAAAACAAGTTTCAAAGTGTGGCCTGGTTAGGAGATAAATACTTAGGTGGAACCTGGTTTGATCTAAAAAACTTTAAATGGAGCGCTGAACTGGAAGAAGAAGTATGGCAGGATTAAAAGTAAAAATTAATCTGCTTTAAAAATACCGCTCTTCCCCCCCTCTTTGTATAAGAGCCTGCTCTTTTCTAAAATAATATCCTTTTGCACAGCCTTACACATATCGTAAATAGTAAGCATGGCTACATTGACAGCAACCAAGGCTTCCATTTCTACTCCAGTCTTATCTGTTGTTTCCACTTTACTTTCTATCCTAATTCTTTGCTCTTCTTCGAGTACTTCAAAACTCACATCCACAAAAGTAAGCTTTAAAGGATGACAAAGGGGAATAAGCTCTGCTGTTTTCTTGGCAGCCATAATCCCAGCTATCTTGGCGGTAGTAAGCACATCCCCCTTGGGCAGGGCCTTTTCTTTTAACAGCCTTAAGGTCTTAGCATTTAAGCGTATAAAACCTTCGGCAATGGCTATTCTTCTGGAGTCCTGTTTTTCTCCCACATTGACCATCTTTATCTGACCTTGCTCATCTAGATGGGAAAAGCCCATTTTATTCACCCATGACCTTGCGAAAAATATTTTTTACTCTACTTTTCTTTTTTTCTTTTTCTATGGCCTCAAATTCTTTTAACAACTCTACCTGTCTCTTGGTTAAATCAGTTGGCGTTTTTACAATGACTTCTACCAACAAGTCACCTCGATAGGCACTGTTTAAGGCGGGCAAGCCCATTCCTCTTATCTTCAGCACCTTACCAGACTGGGTTCCCTTGGGAATTTGCAACTCTATGGGGTCATCTAAAGTTGGGACTTCTATTTTACAACCCAACGCAGCTTGCACAAAACTGATTTCCTGCTGAATAATTAAGTCCTGTCCCTGCCTTCTAAAAACTTCGTCCTCTTCCACATAAATTACCACATAAAGGTCTCCTGGAGGGCCTCCAAATTCTCCAGGTTCGCCTTCTCCCCTAATCCTAAGTCTGGTCCCATTATCCACACCTGCAGGCACGCGCACCTGAATCTTTTTATTTACATGCACAACTCCCTGGCCTTTGCAACGCTTACAGGGATTAGCAATAACCTCTCCTCGACCATTACACATGGGGCAGGGCATGGATACCCTAAAAAAACCCTGGGAACGATAAACCTGTCCTCTACCTCCACACTGTCTACAGGTCTCCACAGAAGAACCAGGCTCTGCTCCACTGCCAGAACATCTATCACACCTATCCCGTTTGGGAATTTTGATTTCTACTTCTGTACCCTTGGCTGCTTCTCGAAAAGAAATCTTTAAATTATAACGCAAATCAGCCCCAGGCCTTGCCCGAGAAGCGCTTCCACCGCCAAATCCAAAAAACTCAGCAAAAATATCACTAAAGGTGCTAAAAATATCCTCTGCACTGCTAAACCCCTCAAAACCAGAGCCGTTTACTCCAGCATGCCCAAAGCGGTCATACTGGGCTCTCTTTTGAGGGTCTCGCAAAACCTCATAGGCTTCAGCAGCTTCCTTAAACTTGGCTTCAGCTTCAGGGTCGTCAGGGTTGCGATCTGGATGATATTTAAAAGCAAGTTTGCGATAGGCTCGTTTTATTTCTTCCTCTGTAGCATCTCTGGATACACCCAAAATTTCGTAATAATCTCTTTTACTCATAGCCAAAACTAGTTATCCTGATTTCCTTCTTCAGCAACCAAAACCTTTCCAGCAGCAATCTCTCTCAACGCTGTAACCACTTCTTTATTCTTACTTTCTACCAGAGGCTTATAACCTTCTTTATATTGCTTTATTCTCTTGATAGCCATATGAATAAGCAAAAAACGATTATTCACCTTTTTTAAACAATCATCTACAGTAATTCTAGCCATTTAAAACCTCTCCCTGTTAATTTTCTTTTAATTTAGAAGTTAAATTTTTCACCAAATCGGTCTGCACCAAATAATATCTATCTTCAGCAATTTTTACCCAAAACTTATCTTCATCTTTGGTGGAAAAAAATTCTACATCTACTAAGTCTTTGTTCATCTTATTTTTAAGGGTAAGACTTAAGACAACAGATAAATCAGATGGAAGTTTACTAATAATGTCTAAATATTCTAAATCCTGCAGTTCCCAAAGATAAAGACTGGCTCCACTAAATTCTTCTCCAGAACCAACCACCTTCCACACCTTTTCCCTGTCCTTGTAAACAATATCCAAACTTTTTTCTGGAGAAGCAAGCTCTATTCTCTTCACATCTTCCTGCGCAAAATTCAAAAAGTGCCTATCCTTCAACAAAAAAGGTTTTTTATTTATCCCATTTAAGCCTGCCTGGTCAAGTAAATAATACCAGGGATTTTTATCTAATTTTAATAGATAGTTAGAATCCTGATAGGAATAGATTTGCAAAGAAAAAGAAGTTAAATTTTTTAATTCCAGGGTATAGGTATAAAGAGGTGGGCTCAATTTTTTTGGGTCCACATAAAGTAAGTCCTGGGCTTTTAGGGTAGCTAAATTAAAGAATAAACTAGTGGCTTCAGAGGAATTAACCTTTTCTTTTTTATACTCTTCAGGGTAAAGAAATTGAAAATCTTCCTTCTCTCCTTTTTTCAAAACCAGATAGGGCTGACCTTTTTTTTCTATTTGAACTTTTTTTAGGTCTTCATCAGTAAAGGGAAAAACAGCTAACTGATAAAAATCCTTAGGGTTCTTTTTCAATTCTTGCTCATAATCAAAGGGCAAAAGAAGCAAGGTATTGGGCAAAATATTACTCAGGGCATAGACTCCATCCTGGCTGGGATTTTCTCCTCCCAGGATAAGTTGAATTTGTTTTTCTTCAGCTTCAATTACCAAACTATTGTCCTTGTTTAAGCCAAATTGAGACCATTTATCGCTATTTATTTTATCCAGAACCCGCTTGGGTTTATTTTGGCTAATAAATCTAAGTAAACTCTCTACTTCCTCTTTATTGGCTGGAAAATCCTGCTCTTTTACCCTAACTTTCCACTTTCCAGTCTGATTAAGTAAAGAAAAATCTTTAAAGATAATACGGTTAATATTTAAAGAAACCAGATTAGGCCACTGAATCTGTTCTTCTTTAGAGCTATCTACGTGAGGCCACAAGTAAATCCCCAACCACAAGCCAAGAGCTATGCCTGATAACCACAAGATGCGTTTCATAACTCCTCCCTAAGAGCGTCTTCTTAGAGCAACCAATCCCGCCAAAAGCAAACATAATAGGGGTAAAACCAGCAAGGGCACCACAGTAATAGTTAACTTTTCCCCCTGACTTAAAAACAAAAAGGAATTGGCTACCTTAGGCTTAGACAAAGAAAGGAGCTTTTCTCTGGAACGTAACCAGCTTAACCCTTTGCTTAAAAGTTCTTTATTTCCTCCCAACTCCACATATTTATCAGTAAGCCAATCATCATCTCCAAAAACAAGGATGCGAGTTTCTTTTTTCCTCTCCTT
>LDZQ01001187.1_pt1 | contig 35948 bp, 32 predicted proteins | sample 615361 | NCBI WGS metagenome assembly LDZQ01 (sample SAMN03408297, study PRJNA278302) | terrestrial metagenome | isolation source: oil reservoir sample I2 | place: USA: Alaska, North Slope, Ivishak formation | collected 2013 | reverse complement strand
CTAGGCTTACCCCCAAAAGATTATATGCCAGTCACCCTAGAAGAGAAAATAGTTGCACATGCAGATAACCTCATCAACGGAGAAAAAGAAGTAGACATATCCTTCGTCTTGAAAAAATAGAAAAAAAGGCTAGGAGAAGATCATCCCGCAATAGAAAGACTTAAAAAATTACACAGAGAACTCAAACTTTAAATTTTTCCAATCCAGGGGGGTGTAACTGTCAAAAAAAGATTGTCTTTGCCCAAAATGTCCAAGTTATCCTTTCCATGGAGAATCATTATATTGTCTAGAGGGTAACAGCCAATTCGAGGTGCATGAAAGGGGATGCCTATGCGCATCATGCCCAGTATACCACGAAAAAAAACTAGAAGGTCTTTATTTCTGTAACAAGGATCTTATAGGTGATGAGCGCATTTTCATGCGTCGGAGGAAAAAGTGTGAAGATCCTAAAAACTATGAGAAAATTATCCAGATAAAAATAATGTCAAAGGGAAAAAACGTTATAGGTTCAATGGGTTCGCCAAAAAAACCGCCATACACATTCGATGATATAAATTTCATACCAGCACAGATCCACAGAATACCATTAAATGAGGATGAAAAAGTTAACACAGAGGTTACAATCGGCCCAAAGGCTAAAAGATCACTCAAAGTCAACTCATCAATCATAATAAGTGGAATGAGCTATGGGGCCATATCAGAAAAGGCCAAAAAAGCCACTGCAACTACGGCTAAAAACCTTGGAATAGCCTATAATTCAGGGGAAGGCGGAGTACTCGAATATGAACTAGAAGTTGCATCATCCCAGATTATACTGCAATATTCAACTGGAAGATTCGGGTTAAACAAAGAGATTATAAAGAAGGCTGCTGCCATAGAAATAAGATTTGACCAAGGGGCTTATCCCGGTAAAGGAAGTTACTTGCCTCCTGAGAAGATAAGTCAGGATGTGGCACGGATAAGAGGCATAAGAAAGGATGAAGGAGCATATTTTCCAACCCATCATCCTGATATAAAAAATGTCAAGGAACTAGAGGAGAAAATTGAATGGCTCCGCAAAATTAGCTCTGGGGCTCCGATTGGGGCTAAGATAGGATGCGGGGACATAGAAGAGGATATCAGATTACTTCTTGATTCCGGTGTTGATTTCATAAGTATTGACGGGTTTGGTGGGGGTACAAGCACAGCTTTCACACATATAAGGGATAATGTGGGTCTTCCGCTCATCAGCGCGCTTCCAGGAGCGGCTCACATAATTAAAGGGGCCGGGGAAAAGGGAGAAGTTTCCCTCATAGCTGGTGGCGGCCTTAGAACTTCAGCTGATATGGCAAAATGTCTAGCTCTGGGCGCTGACGCCATCTATATAGGTACCGCAGCCCTCATAGCCCTTAACTGTGAACAACACCATCTATGTCATACTGGGATGTGCCCTACTGGCATCACAACACATGATCCCCATCTACTGAAACAATTTAACCTTGAAAAGGCAACTAAGAGGCTGAAAAATTTTATAATGGTTGCTACTGGTGAGATTGCTGATTTCGCACGGATAACTGGCAAAGATGATATTAAACTGTTGGATGATTCTGATATATTCTCCTTTAAAAGAGGACTCGCAGAGCTCGCAGGTATAAAATGGTTGGATGGTTCAATATCCTGGGAGGTCCTATGTGATGAAGGTGCAATGTTCCATTGAAGAGTCCCTCTATCGTCCGGAGGCTGTTCGTTGGCGGGAGAGGATGAAACTTCTCGAACCCATTGGGGAAGCGGTGGTAATATTACCTTGTAGCATGAAAAAACCTTATTCAACTTCTAAGTCTCATCAAATATTCAGGAAGGTTACTCGCAAGATCCAGGAAGTGATACTAACGTCACCCTTTGCCATCTGTCCAAGGGAGATGGAAAATACGTATCCTATTTCATCCTATGATGTTTCAACAACAGGCAGATGGTCGTGGGAAGAAAAAAAAGTCACAGGGGAAGTTCTAAGGGAATATGTTGGGGACAAGGATGTTATAGCTCATGTAACAGGTGGCTACAGGGAGGTCTGCGAGGAATATCTTGATGAATGTAAATTCACCTGCATTAACAATAAGCCAACATCCAAAACATCCATGGAAAACCTCAAAGAGAGTATAAGAGATTATAGGATGGTACCTGCACGTATAAAACTTTTAAACGGGTTAAAATCCATAGCAAAGTATCAATTTGGCGAAAAGGGAGCTGAGATAATACCTAAAGATTTTAAGATAAGGGGAAGATACAATAAAATGATCCTAGACAGGGATAATAATCATCTTCACACTTTAATGATGGACAGAGGATTATATGTCCCCACACTCCATGGAGGGCGCCTACTAGCAGATCTAAAGATTAAATGGGTTGAAATAGATTTCAAATTAAACTCCAACACCCTATTCGCACCAGGAGTAGTGGACGCGGATCCTAATATAATCCCCGGGGATGAAGTTATAATAACACGAAAAGAAGAACTCGTCGGAGTCGGTAAAGCCGTCCTAAACGGAGAAGAGATGATAAAAACAGAATATGGAGTGGCTGTTAAAGTACGTCACAGAACCAAATAATAAACTATTTAAATGCTAAACTATGATAAAGATTAGAAAAATTAAAACCTCCATCATCAAATCATAATCAGAGGTAATATAATGGCAGATGATCTTGTAGAGAAAATAAAAGAAGCTTTGGCAAAAGTCTCAGATCCGCATATGGGTATAAGTATAATAGACATGGGACTTGTCGAAAACATCGAAATAGAGCAGAGAGACCAGACAATAGCAAGGATAACAATAAGACCAACCAACCCAGGTTGTATGAGCGCAGCTAGGATGGCCATGGATGCGAAAAACATGGTAGAACAAGTTGAAGGAATCGACAGGGCCGAAATCATCATAGCAGGACATTTAATGGCAGATGCTATCACAGAAATGGTAAACAAGTTATAAATGCCAAGGAAAAGTGATCTTATAAGCGTGGTTGGAGTACCAGGCGTGGGTAAAACCAGCCTATGTAGAAAATTATCAGAGAAGGTAGATTATCCCCATATAAATTATGGAGATCTCATGTTAAAGATTGCAAAGGAAAAAAACTTCGCAGAAACAGAAGATGAACTATTCTCACTCCCAATACAAATACAACACCAAATATGGAAGGAGACAGCACTCCAAATAAAGAAGCAGAAAAAAGCCCTAGTAGACCTACATGGCCTCGACCAATCACCTATAGGTTACATATTATCACTACCCCTCAAAATCATAAAACCTTCCCTTATAATATTAATAGAATCGCCCCCAGAACTTATACTATTCAGAAGAAAGCTTGACCCAAAAGAAAGGATAAAAGATACAATAAAAACCTTAACTGAACACATAGAAATGCTAAGGGTGTCAATGATAATATCCTCTGCCATGATAGGATGCACACTATCCATAATCCAAAATATAAATTTTAACGAAACCCTAAATGAAATGAAAAGACTAGTAATGCTTCATCAACGCACTTCAGATTCAAGGGAAAAAAATTTATAATAAGGAAGAATTAGATCATGGACCAAGTGATAAGGTTGACGTGAGGGATGAGGTCGACACACTAAAAGTAGGAATTTATTAGAGATGAAGCTAATAACGTTTCTGAAGGTTTACAATCTGTGGCAGATATGAATGGGCCCGTGGCTCAGCTTGGTTAGAGCGCACGGCTGATAACCGTGAGGTCCTGGGTTCAAATCCCAGCGGGCCCATCCCTCGTAAATTTAACAAATTCCTTAAGTTTTTTCATGGCAGCACCTGATTCAACATATTCCCTGCTCATCTCCACAGCATCTTCAAGGTTCTTGGCTTTCCCCCCTAGGTAAATGAGGGCACCGGCATTCGCAAGGGTGATATCAAGTCGTGTTTTAGCTGCTTTTGAATCATCTCTGCCCTTTAAAACTGAAAGGAATATTTCGAGGTTTTCATGGACCGTGGGCGCCGCCTTTATTGATTCTGATTCTCCATTTTCTAATCCGAAATCTTCTGGGTATAATCTTTTTATTTGGATTTTACCATCATCTAATATGGCGGCACGTGTTTCACCCATTATAGATATTTCATCAATGGCAGGTTCGCTTTTTTCATCGAAACCATGCACTACCATGGCCCTTTTAACACCCAATCTATAAAGAACCTCTGCTAATGGTTTCACATAAGAGGGATCAAAAACGCCTAATAGTTGTATTCTAGCTTTTGCAGGGGATGTTAGGGGGCCTAGGATGTTGAATATTGTTCTTATCCCAAGTGTTTGTCTTATGTGCATTACATTACGGGTGGCTGTGTGAAATCTTGGGGCGAACATGAATGTGATCCCTACTTTTTCCAGCGAAAGTTCCACCTCTTGGAGGGGGAGGTCGATTTTCACCCCAACAGCTTCTAGGATGTCAGCCCCTCCGCAGGGGCCAGTAACTGCCCTGTTGCCATGTTTTGCTATTGGAACTCCAGCTGATGCTGCTATTATCGCGGCTGCAGTGCTTATATTGAATGTTTTAAGTCTGTCACCTCCAGTACCGCAGCTGTCAACAACATCTACTCCTGGGGGTGTTTTAATGGTTTTACAAGAATCTCTCATGGCCCTTGCGAATCCGGTTATCTCTGGGACTGTTTCCCCTTTTGTAGCTAGTGAAGTTAGTATTGCGGCTATTTGAATGTCGTTGATTCTGCCATGGATCATGTCCATCATGCAATTGTATGCTTCTTTTTCTCCTAGATTTGTGCCTGTCGTTATCTTCTGGATAATATCATTAAATTCGACTTTTTCTTTTGATTTTATCATTTACAGCCTCCTTGTGGCCTTTTTCATCCTCTTGGTGAATTTTGCGATCTCTTCGAGGATCTTTTCCCGGTTATCCAAGTTCTTTGCTATGATATCTATTATTGCGCTTCCTACGATGGCTCCATCAGCTCCCGCCCTGATTATTTCTTTTATGTGGGATGGTTTGGAGATTCCGAATCCGACCATTACCGGGAGTTTCCCATTTTCTTTAACCCTTTTTATGAAGGTTAGGGTGCTTCTTTTAACTTCTTTTCTCGCGCCTGTAACCCCCATGACCGACACAAGGTAATGGAATCCTGATGCATGTTTTGAGATCATTTTCAGTCTTTTATTTGAAGTGGTGGGGGCTATGATGAATATTTGATCAATACCATATTCTTGTGAGGCTTTAAGGGCTTCTTCCGCTTCCTCTGGGGGTAAATCTGCGATTAGTATACTGTTGACGCCAGCTTTCATGGCATCTTCGTAGAATTTTTTCACACCACGTTGGTAAATGAGATTATAATAAACGAGTAGTCCTATGGGTGCTGATGTGAATTTTCTCAACCTTATTAAAAATTTGAAGCACTTGTCTACTGTTATTCCGTTTTTCAAGGCTCTTGTGTCTGCCTCTTGTATTGTTGCGCCGTCTGCTATTGGATCTGAAAAGGGGAATCCTATTTCGAGTGCATCTGCACCATTCTTTATTAAGGTTTTCGCTATTTCTAGTGAGGTTTCGAAGTCAGGATCTCCTATTACAATGAATGGCATGAGAGCAGCTTCTTTTTTCTCTTTAAGATCTGTGAACATTTCATGGTACGTTTTCATGTTTCCACTCCTAGTAATTTGGCTGCTAGGAACATGTCTTTGTCTCCACGACCTGAAAGGTTTACTATGATTGTTTTACCCTTGTTTTCAGGTTTTTTAGCATACTTTTCCATGTAAGCTATTGCGTGAGCGCTTTCAAGGGCTGGCATGATACCTTCATATTTTGAGAGTAATTGGAATCCTCTTAGTGCTTCAGGATCTGTTATAGCCACGTATTGTGCCCTTCCAATCTCTTTGAGGTGGGAGTGTTCTGGTCCAACTCCTGGATAATCCAATCCGGCTGATACAGAATGTGCTTCTTTTATTTGGCCATCTTTATCTTGCAGTACTCTGGATAGTGAACCGTGTAGTATTCCATTAGTCCCTCTGCAAAGTGTGGCTCCATGTTCATCCGTGCTTAAGCCGGTTCCACCTCCCTCGACTCCTATGAGTTCTACATTGTCTTCTATGAACGCTGAGAATATCCCTATGGAATTGCTGCCTCCACCTACACATGCCATGATGGCATCTGGTAGTTTTCCTTCCTTTTCCAATATTTGTTGTTTGGTTTCTTCTCCTATTATGCTCTGGAAGTGTTTTACCATTGTGGGATAGGGGTGGGGGCCTACCGTGGAGCCTATTAGGTAGTGTGTGTCTTTTATGTTGCTTATCCAGTCTCTCATTGCCTGGTTGATGGCATCTTTTAGTGTTTTTGATCCTGTATCTACTGGTATGACCCTGGCTCCTGAGATTTCCATTCGGAATACGTTGAGTTTTTGGCGTTCTATATCTTCAGTCCCCATGTAAACGTCCACTGGCATTTTTAGCATTGCACCAACTGCTGCCGTTGCTATACCATGTTGTCCAGCTCCAGTTTCAGCTATTAGCCTCCTTTTGCCCATGTATTTGGCTAACAGTCCCTGTCCCAGTGTATTGTTTATTTTGTGGGCTCCTGTGTGGAGTAGATCCTCCCTTTTAAGGTATATTTTGCATCCTAGTTTTTTGGAGAGGTTTGATGCGAAATATAATGGGGTTGGTCTTCCTGCGAATTCTTGCAAGTAATAATTAAGTTCTTTGTTGAATCCGCTATGATCTTTGTATTTGAGGAATGCTGATTCTAGCTCTTCTAATGCAGGTATTAAGAGTTCTGGTACGAATATTCCACCATATTTGCCGAATTTGCCATCTTTTATCATCGGATCACCTTGTCCACGTAATTTAGTAATTCTTCGATTTTACGGGGATCTTTTATCCCGGGTGATTTTTCAAGGGATGAATTAAAATCCACAACATCAAAATGGGAATCTATAAGCTTGTAATTTTCTTTTAAAGTCTGAAGGTTCATTCCACCCGCGAGAAAAAGTTTTATACTTTTTTTTGTATGTGTTGCGATATTTGCTGCTTGGCATGCTATATCTATTGGTATTTGGATTCCTGTCCCTCCTGTTCTCCCTTGGAATTCATAATCGAATAATATGGCATCGGAGACTCTAGCAAAGGATTTTATCTCCTTTTTTTTCTTGGAGGATAGTTTGTTTGGTATTCCCACAGCTTTTATGAGTAGCACGTTTTCTGGGAGCTGAATTTTTAGCTTTTTTATTTGTGATGGGTTGAGGGAGTGAAGTTGAATATTGGATATGTTTGTTTTTTCAACCTTTTCTGTGACTTCTTCTGGAGTTTTTGGTTCTAATACGAGCACAGCTTTTTCCTTATCAGTTGCCAGTTTCATGATCTTGGTTAATGGGAGGTAGCGGGGTGATCTTTTAACGTTTATAAATCCTATGTAATCCGCCTTATCAATGGCTATTTTGAGGTCTTTTCTGTTTGTTATACCGCAAATCTTGATCTTATTCAAGTTGGGCTCCTCCCTTGTGGACGAGTGTTCCTGTGATTATAAGCTCTTTTATAAAATCTGCCGGGTTTTTTGATTTCATGACTTCTGTTCCTATTAAAATTGCATCTGCACCGTATTCACGGAGTATTTTAACATCCTCTGGTCTTTTCACGCCACTTTCTGATACTAAGACTTTTTCGTTGGGAATAAAGGGTGCGAATGCTTGGGTTCTCTTCAAGTTGATGGTGAAGTCGTTTAGGTTTCGGTTATTTATCCCTATTATTTCTGCTCCGTTTTCAAGGGCTTTGTAGATTTCTATGGAATTTTCACATTCTATGAGGGGTTCCATGTTGAGGCTTTTGGATAGGTGTATAAATGTTTCTAGGTTGGGGCATATGCTGGCTATTAGAAGTATTGAGCTTGCACCATGGGCTCTTGCTTGGAATATCTGGTATTCGTCTATTATAAAGTCTTTCATTAAGAGTGGAAGGTTTGTTACTGATTTAGCCCTTTCAAGGTATTTAATGTCCCCTTTGAAAAATCTTTTTTCCGTTAAAATCGATATGGCACTTGCACCACCATTTTCGAATGATTTTATCATTTCTTCTAGTTTTTTTGATGATATGTCTCCTATGGATGGTGAGGCTCTCTTATATTCGCATATGATGGAAAATTCTCTATTGAGTGCTTTTTTGAAATCTTTTGGGGGGTCATTTGTACTTATTTTATCCTTCAAGTCGTTGATCGGTTCTTTGGTTTTGATTTTGGAAATTTCCTTCTTTTTTTCAGTGATTATTTTCTCTAGCATCATGTTCACCCATTTAGAAGGAAGTTTTTGAGTATTGCTTTGCCATGGGTTGTTCCTATGGATTCCGGGTGGAATTGTAAACCATAGATTGGATATTTTCTGTGTTTTATTGCCATGATGGTCCCGTCTATGGACCATGCTATTACTTCGATTTCTGGTGGTATTTGGAGTGTATCACATGCGATTGAATGGTAGCGGGTGGCTTTGATTGGATTTGGGATATTTTTGAAGATGTGAGTTCCGTCATGGAATATTGTTGTTATTTTTCCGTGTGTGGGTTTTATGTAGCATAGTTTGCCGCCGAATGCTGTGTATATTCCCTGGTGTCCAAGGCAGACGCCTAGTATTGGTTTATTTTTGAATTTTTTGATTATTTCATGGCAGAATCCGAAATCTTTTCTGTTTAGGGGATTGCCAGGTCCTGGTGATATTATTATGCTCTTGATTTTTGATTTATCGAGGTTGAGAAGTCTTTTATCGTCGTTTCTCAATACTTTGAGGCTTGGAGTCATGTTTTTCTCTTTCATGATTTCTCCGATGAGTTGGTGGAGGTTGTATGTGAATGAATCATAGTTGTCGATTAGGAGTATCATCTTTCTTCACCCGCCATTTTGAGTGAATATAGTAGTGCTTTTGCCTTGTTTTCACATTCTAGGAACTCTTTTTCCGGTATTGAATCGTATACTATGCCCGCGCCGGCTTGTATTTTTCCTTGGGTTCCTTGGGTTATGAGGGATCTTATTGTTATTGCAAAATCGGCATTTCCGTTTAATGAAAAATAGCCTAGGGCTCCTGCGTATGCCCCTCTTGGCGTGGTTTCTATTTCATCTATGACCTCCATTGCACGTATTTTAGGGGCTCCCGTAACCGTCCCCGCTGGGAATACTGATGATAATGCATCGATTGCGGTTTTATCCTTTCTGAGTTCTCCTTTTACATGGGATAGGATGTGTTGTACGTGTGAGAATTTTTTTATACTCATGTATTCTTTGACTTTGACTGAACCGTACTTGCTGATTTTTCCTATGTCGTTTCTTGCAAGATCTACTAGCATTAGGTGTTCTGCTAACTCTTTCTCGTCTGATAAGAGCTCAGCTGCGATCTTTTTGTCTTCTTTTTCATTGGATCCTCTTGGACGCGTCCCCGCGATTGGAAACGTTTCAACTGCCCTGTTTTCAACTCTTACGAGCATTTCTGGGCTGGATCCTATGATTTCCCTTTCACCTAATTTGAGATGGTACATGTACGGTGAAGGGTTAACTTTTCTCAAGGCTTCGTAGAAGTGGAGTTTATCGCCCTTTATCTTGTAATTATGGGCGTTTGATATTACTGCTTGGAATATTTCTCCTTTGTTTATTCGCTCCTTTGTCCTTAAGACCATTTCTTCGTACTGGTCTTTGGAGAAGATTCTTCCTTTGTCTTTGAAGGAAAGTTTATTCTGGTCTTGAGGATTATCTTTGGAGGCTTCTTTTATGTGGTCTAGTCGATTTTCTGAGAGTGTTATGTAGGTGCATTTGCCTGTGAGGTGGTTGAATTTTATTCCATCAAGAAATAGGCCGAATTCGAAGTCTGGAAAATCGGGTTTTTTTATGGGGATTTTATCGAGGAATCTTGCGGATTCATATGAGATGTATCCTACTAGTCCTCCTGCGAAGCCTTTGAAATTGTTTTTTTCTTTTAAGAAATTTCTTATGATGTTAAATGGATTTTTGGCGCGTATTTTTTCTTTGTTGTCTTTTGTTTCTATTTCTAGAATGTTTGATTTTGCCCTGATGGTTAAGATGGGGTCGAAGCCTATGAACGAATATCTTGAGAGTCCTGTGTCGCTTTCCATTGATTCTAGTAGAAAAACAGAATCATTACTATGGTATAATTGTTTGAATAATTTAAATGGATCCTCTAAATCGAGTTTGAATGTTTTGGGGCTTTTTCCAAAAATATTCACTTCCTTGCATGGTTATAACTCCTTGTTGTTTGTGCACAAAATACTTATACTTTAAAGTACTATTTAAATCTTACCTGTATAATAATGTACATTGGTGGTTTTGATGTGGGAAAAAATAAAACACAAATTCCAAAAATACCCTGCAAGAATAAACGTGGCGAAAAAAATCGTAGAACTCGGATTCAGGGTAAACCCCGATGGGAAAATATACTGTGGAGACGTGGAGATAAGTGACATGGCCCTTGCAAGGGCCGCTAACGTTGACAGAAGAACAATAAGAGCAACTACACAAGTCATACTCCAAGACAACAACCTAAAGGAAATTTTCGAAAACATAATACCCGCAGGAGCCCTCCTCAAAGAAACGGCAAAAAACCTCGAATTTGGAGTGGTTGAAATAGAAGCAAACGCTAACAGCCCAGGTATATTAGCAAAGGCCGCAACCCTAATAGCCTCCAAGGGTATAAGTATAAGACAAGCACATGCAAGCGACCCAGAACTTGAAGAAAATCCAAAACTGACAATTATAACAGAAAAGCCTATCCCAGGCAATCTTCTTAAAAAATTCCTAGAAATAGAAGGAGTGAAAAGAGTTTCAATATACTAACTTGGATTCTCCTCATCAAGAACCTTTAACAGTTCATCCCACGCCTCCAAAGACTCCCTCGCAGCCCGATCAGACAACACCTCAATAGCATAACCTGAATGTACAAGGACATATTTACCTTCTCTAACATCCTCCACAAGATCGAGCTTAACCTTCTGCCTCACACCACCAAAATCAACCACTGCACTATTCTCTTCCTCGTCAATCTCTATTATTTGAGCAGGCGCTGCTATACACATTGCTAATCCCTCTCCATATATATACAGATAACACTATAATGATACTTGAAACAGCTTACTTATAAAGATTATTAAACAATAGTGATGGAGGGCGCACCTATGAATATCATTATAGGCGGAGGGCCAGCTGGAAGAGCAGCCGCCCTAGAATTAGCATCATTAGAAAAGGATGTTACAATCATAGAAAGGAATCATCTAGGCGGCACATGCCTAAACCAAGGCTGCATGGTCATATGCGGATTAAGAGACGTGACAAACTTTTTATATGATGCCAAAACCCTCAATGAACACCACATCCTAGAATTCAATTACAACATAAGATACAAGAAGATAGCAAAGGGTATCAAAAAGACGATCGCAAAGATAAGAAAGATAACAGAAAAGGAAACCAAAGACGCGGGAATAGAAGTAATATATGGAGAAGCAAGGGTCCCAGACAATAAACACGTAGAAGTAGAAGGTGAGAAACTCAACTATGATAAACTGATAATAGCAACGGGCGCAAGACCATACACACCCCCAATCAAAGGGAGCGAAAACGCCATAAACTACCAAGACATCCTAAAGTTGGAAGAAGTCCCTGAAAGTTTAATTATAATCGGCAGTGGTATGATAGCAGCCGAAATAGCTAACATATTCTCAATCCTAGGATCAAAGGTTCATATCATATGCAGAAGGGAATTCCTAGCAGATATAGATTGGGAAATAAGAGATTACATAACTAGAATATTATTAAAGGATGTTGAAATCCACACAAACACCAGCATAAAAAGTATAAAAAGAGGAGCTGTTAAAACAGACAAAGAGCGCATAGAGGGCATCCCATTCTTAGCAACGGGCATGACCCCCAATTCAGAGATAATAGATATTGTCAAAAAGGGCGAGAGGGGGAATATCATAGTTAATGATAGGATGCAGACAACCTACAATAACATTTATGCCGCAGGTGATGTTATCGGGGGAATTGGAACCACACCAGTCGCGCGCATGGAAGGTACAATAGCAGGATTAAATGCTGCAGGGATAGAAAAAAGGATAGACTATAGTTGCATTCCACATGCAATATCACTAGGCTATGATGTAAGTTACATTGAAATGAAAGGAGCCAAAGGAGAAAAATCAGTTGAGGGGAAAATGCCAGGGGCCGCGGGTCCGGGTTCATTCTGGAAAGTCCTAGATGATAATACAGGACTTGGTAAAGTCCAAGTAGACCTTGAAACAGGGACTATCGAAAAGGTTTATTCGATAGGCCCCTCAAGTCGTAATGTGGTGGCCTATCTCTCACTCCTTTTAAAATTAGGCGCTAAAACCTACGATTTCGAAAGATTTATAGAAACTCACCCTTCATCTGATGTTATTTACAAGTTACTGCGTTTTTTTGCAAAATATTAAATTTTCTTCATTGCAGCCTTCACGATTATATCAGCGATCCTGTCACTGGCTTTTATAACCTTTTCACCATAATAGGATGCTTTTTCCATCATTTCATCCTTCATTTTAAGCGCCCTTTTCAAGGTGTTTTCGAGGTTATTAAAATCGCTTTCGACAACAGCACCAGGGAACACAGAGGCCATATTATGATATCTCCCATACTTAACACCCTTTAATGCGATTATTGGAACTTTGCATGCTATGGCTTCATGTATCATGACACCGTCATCAGATAACACTGCAAGGTCAACAAGACTGTAAAGGTCAGGAACCCAATCTATATATCCTAGTTTTATGATCCTGGGACTTTGAAGGTATCCTTCAAAATCTTTTTTTAGGGGGTGGCCTACTACTACAATATTCGCTTCTATATCTGTTTCACTTATCCTTTTCGCGGCTTTTGCCATTAATTCAAAAAGTGATGAACCAGAAGAAAATAATATTGTTGGAAGATCCTCCTTGAAGGATGGTGGCATTCTTTTAAGCGCATTATCAGGGTTTCCCATTGTGATTTTTGGATCTATTGGAGAGTATGAACTGTGAACATTCTTCATGCCCTTTATCCCAAAAAGGCCAGATTCTGGTAACATTATAGTTGGATTAAGAATTCTACATATTCTAGCATCGGTTGGAGTGTTTGATATGCCCACAGCAGGTACTCTGGCCAATTTAGCCGATAAACAGCCGATCACGGCTCCGCCGCCTATAACACCAACCACTACATCTGGTTTTACCTTTTTTATCAACTTATAACCTTCCCATGTACCCTTTAAGGCTTTTAAAGCAGCTTTAAACAGGCTAGATTTTGTGGCAGCATGGCCTCCGGCTTGGGGTATCAGCATCTTGTACCATTTTATACTCCTTTTTTTGAAGAGTATACCAGGGGCTGTGCGATCTAATGCAAATTCACATTCAAAACCTCTATTAGAAAGGTTCTGCGCTATGTTAAGCCCCATTACAGCGTCACCACCAATACCACGGCCTGTGATAATAAACAATGCTTTCATCTTCTCACCTAGAGTGGACTCCAATTCTTTCAAGGTTCCGAGGACATTTGAATTGAATTCGCTTGTAAAAGCTAAAGTGGGGGGGGATACTTGATATTAACATTTATCCCCTAGTGGGATGACTATAAATCTTAACATTATAATATAATTTTTATTGGTTAGTGGTTATGAAATTTTATCCGGAAAAAAAGATCCAGGGAGATTCAAGTATCCAGTCCCCATGAAAAAATCAAATTTAAAAAGGAGATTACTCCATCCACTTAGATTATATTTTTAGAAGATCATGGGATGGAAATGCCCAAGCACCTAGAGGGATCCTATTGGTCTTTGAAAAGCTTGAGCTTAGTTTAAGCACCCGGCTAGGATATTGTTAGGGGGGGTAAAAACTAGTGTGGGTTGTGAAGTAATCTTCTAAACCCTAGGATTTTCAGTATCCTATTTTTGACTTTGAATTTTTTATCTCTTAATATTAATTGTCTTAGCAAGTCTCCGAGCCCCCCGCCACTTATAACATCCATAAAACAGTCCCCCAAGGTCGGGTTTTTGATTCTAAGGTTTTCTTGGATATACTTTTTCAAGTTTTCTCTTCTTATTAGAGCTATTATAAATGTTGTAAGTAAGAAGAATGTTAGGACTGTTGTGAATCCTCCGAGGAGGTGGAAGCTTAAGCCTAGGGCTATGGCGTAACTGTGGTTACCTATTTCACCCATCATTATCTTTCCCTTGTAGTCTAGGGGTGAATATGCGATGCAAGTAACTAATATTAAGAGGGGAAAGTATATTGGCTGGTTTTTGAGTAAAGAGATGATGATGATTAAAAGTGAGGTTATTATTATGGTGGTGCAGGCGGCTCCTGGTTGCATGTCTGCAATGTTCAACGGTTGTATCATGAAGGCTACGATGATGCTGGAAGGGCCCATTATGGGATATCCCAGGACTGAAATGATTACTATCCCAAGACCCCTTGCTAATTGTCCCCATTCCACCATCGAGTTTTTTATCCTTTTTCTCCCTAGGATGTCGTCGATGAACGCTAGGATGCCCATTATCCCAATTAGGAGGTTGTAGGGTGTGGGTAAAAATAGTATGAGGATAATGAATGGTGCTAGGCCTGCTCCACGTGGCGTGCCCCCCCGGATTCTGGTGTAGAGGTTGGTGGATTTGGCATATTTTTCTATGAGATACTTTATTGTTGGTGTTAGGATTAGTGTTATGATTGTTGCGATGATGATTTTATTTAACATAAGCCCTCACTACCATTTTATGGTCCGATGTGGCCGTGGGTGGTTTGGACGATGACGGTTCTGAGACCTTCATTGTTTAATAGTTTTTTTATTTGGATCATTTCATTGAATGATGGCCTTTTGATGATTTGTCTTCTGAATTCTGGCCTATAGTCCAGTACACAAACTTGGATTTCTGGGTTGATCTTGCGGATTTTTTCTCCCATTCTTTTGACTTCTTTTATTGTTATTAATTTTTTATTGTATGGAATGCCAACTCCTAGGTATACCTCTTCCTCGTAATTGTTAGTGATGTATTCTGTGGCACTCCACGAATTTTTTAGGTATTCTTTTGCGATTTTTTCGTCTCTTATGCCTGTGATGCGTTGAAATGTCCTAGTCTTGAGAGCTTTGAGGTCTATGCCTATCTGTGTCATTCCTTTTTTTACTAGTTGGTCTATGTATTTTGGGTTTAGTATTGTCCCATTCGTGTCAATGTGTATGTTAACTTTCCTTTCTCTTTTTATTCGTTGCATTGTTTCAAGCAGCCATTCCTTGTTTAATGTGCATTCCCCACCCGAGAATGTTATCGTGCCTGTTATGTATATTGATTCAAGGCCTAGTAGGATTTTAGCTGTTTCTTTGGGTTCTAGTAATGGGGCTTTTGCTGTGAAGGCGATGCGGTAGTTTTGGCATTGTGGACATCTCAGGTTGCAACCGTGTGTGAATCCAACCACTTCTATGGGCCTTATACTCTCTTTTAGATAGTATGGTGTTCCAACACCACCTACCATGTGGGCGCCGAACCCGCTTATGGCCCTTAAAGGGGATTTGATCTTTGTTTTTATTTCCATGCCCTCTGATAATGGTGTTATGCATGATAATGCCAGTTTTCCATCGATTTTGACTGCGCAAGCCCAGCAGCCTCCGCATTCACATGGCATGAATATGGTGCTTTCTGGTGATTTTCCCACGTCTATTCCAGCGGCTTCGAGGGCGTCTTTCACGAGCCCTGCCACCTTCACTGGTTTACCATCTACTGTAACCCTTACCTTCTCTCTTCTACTTTTATCCAATTTTATGGCTTTATATGGACAGGCTAATGTGCATGCTCCGCATTCGAAACATTTACCATTTTCAGCTGCCTTTTTAACGTTTCCTGCAGGGCATAGTACTAGGTTGCAAGTGTTGCATCTTCTGCAGTTGTTGATTATTATCCCCATGCTTTTGCCCACTTAAGGACTTTTTTAGTGTATTTTGAATCTTAAGAGGGCTGCTATTCCCCCGAGTGCTTCTAGTTGTTTTCCGCCTTCGTGTTCGCTACTTATTAATATTATTTCACCGCCCATGTTTTCGACGGAATCTAGTAGTGTTTCTTTTTCACTTGCAAGTTTGTCTAATATTAATAATTTTTTTATCGCGGCCATGTTTGCTGCTTCTTTAACTTCTTTTTCACCATAGGCTATCAGATCTGATGATTTTGCTATTTCTTCTAGTATTTCGTTAACGTTTCTGATTTCTTTTGCTATTCTATTTTCTGTGGCTGCTCGTTCAATTGTACCTTTTTTTAGGACTTCCTGTATCCCTACGCGGCCACCGGTTCCTGTGCTTTCTATTATGGAGATCTTGGCCAATTTTGGATATTTTTCTTTTAGGTAGGAATGGAAGTCTGTTTTTGTGAATCCTGGTCCTGCGATGACGATTAGTTCCACTCCTTTCAAGTTTTTTATGACTTCTATTATTTTTTCATAGAATTGGATGATTTTTTTTCTCCGGTCTTTTTGTTGTATTCTTTTTCCTGGGATGTGCCCAATGATAGGACCATAATATTCTATCCCATATTGCCTTATGAACCCTATATCGGCTGTGTCATCCTCTAAAGCCAATATTATAGCATATAGTCTTTTTGATGATTCTATGGCGTCTTTTAATCTTCTCAAAGCCCACTTGGACCAGGTTTCTTTTTTTATACGTAATGGGGTGTTTAATTTGATTTCTAGTGTATGATATGAACCTAATGGTACTAGGTCCTCTGGGCCCTTTTCTATAATTCCTGTTGCCCTTAATTTGCCAGTGTATTTGTGAAATTTCACAGATTCTACACGAATTCTTAGATAGAATGTTTTCTTCACTCCCCTGTCACTTCTTATCCTCTCACCACTGGTGTCCTGTATTCTGCGCGTGGTCTTTGAAGATACGAGGTCGCCTTTTTCTATTATATGTGATAAATGCCAGAGATCGTCGAGGGTTTCAGGGATTAATTCTATGATTCCCTTTTTTTTGTCTTCTTGGATTATCCTCATTTTTGATTCACACCATGGAAATATCTAATAATATAAGAGACTTACACTAATACTAGGTTATAGTTGGAGGATATATAATTAGGGAGGAGATGTTGGAATGGGAGATTATGAATCTGGAACAGCAACTTTTATCGGTATACTATTTGGGGTTGTTATGTTTCTATTCTTTGATGGAGTTTTTATATTTGTTTTTGTAGGTTTTATCGCCACTTATTTAACTAGGGAGGATGATAGAAGTTCCAGTGTGGGTGCAATAGCAACTTTGATACTTGCAATCATATTATTCATATATAATATGATAATGGGGCCCGAGATGCCATATTGGATAAGTAATATGCTTGGAGTGGACATGTTCAGTTTTGTTGTCGGTTTTCTCTTAGCGTGTTTCTTAGCAGTTTGTCTTGGCGGTTTAGGAGGTTTTTTGGCTGTTAAGGCATCTCAGTGGGGTAAAGTTGAACAGGCAGGATAGTATGAATGTCGCGGTTATTGGAGGTACACGGGGCCTTGGAAAATGGATAGCCGGTTTTCTTAAGGGTGAAGGTTTTAGGGTGATTATAACTGGCAGGGATAGGGTTACTGGGGAGAATGTTAGTAAGGAGCTTGGTGTGGAGTATTGTCCTGATAATGTTAGAGCCGCGAGGGATTCTGATATCGTTATAATATCTGTGCCTATTGAGAATACTCTTGATGTTATCAGGGAGGTTGCTCCTATTATGCGGAGGGGTTCTTTGCTTGTTGATGTGACTTCTGTGAAGGAGGAGCCTGCCCGTTTGATGGAAGAACTTGCCCCTGAAGGTGTTGATGTTCTCCCTACCCATCCCATGTTTGGTCCTAGGATACGTTCACTTGCTGGTCAGGTCGTGGTTTTAACTCCCTTGAGGAGGTCTAAGTGGGTTGATAGGGCTGTTAGTTTTTTAAAAGGGCATGGTGCTAGGGTTTTGGTTACTTCGCCTGTGAAGCATGATAGGATGATGAGTGTTGTGCAGGTGCTTACGCATTTTGCTTATATTAGTATTGCGTTGACTATTAGGGATTTGAGTGTTGATGTGAGGGAGTCTAGGCGGTTTGCGAGTCCTATTTATAATCTTATGCTTGATACTATTGCCAGGATAGTTTCACAGAATCCTTATCTGGCCTATTCTATACAAGTTTATAATAGGTATGGTGAGGATGTCCGTAAGGCATTTGTTGGAGCCGTGGAACGTTTGGAGGACCTTTTGAGGCATGGGGAGAGGGATGATTTTGTTAGGTGGATGAGTTTTGCCGCTAAGGGTCTTGATGATGTTGAAGCTTCCCTTGGAAGGTCTGATAAGGCTATTTTTGCTTTGAATAAGGAGTTGGATGTTTTGAAGGATTCTATTGGTAAGGAAGTCGGTCTTAGACATATTTATTCTGGTAATGTTCATGTCGGAGTTTTGGAGTCTGTTGATCCCGATTTTGTTGTTTTGAGGGTTGGTAAAAGGCGTGTAAGATTGAAGGTGTCGAATATTCAGGTTTTGAGTAGGGAGGAGCTCTGGGATTGGAAGGTGAAGAATCTTCCTAGGCGTTGTTATGATATTTCAGCTATGTTTCCTGAAGGTTGTGATCCTAAGGTTATAAAAGGTGTTATCGAGGGTTTGGATGGCATTGTGAAAGCTAGTGTAGTTGATATTTATAAGGGGGATCAAATACCTTCGGGCATGGTGAGTGTAACTTTTAGGTTTGAGGTTATCGATCAGGGCGTTTATGATAAGGTTAAAGGTTTGCTTGAAGGTTTTGGCGCGGTTATAAGATAATCTGCTTCATATTCTTATATTTAAAATTTCCGAAAACTTTATATAATATAAACTACATTTGTATTATAGTTACAAAAATTTACTAAAATATTAGGATAACCTCCATTAATAAAATAACAAAAAAATAATAGAATAAGGTGGACTAAAATGGAGAAAAAAGAAATAAAACTCAAAGTAGCCGAAGCATTATCACAATCAGATGTTGGTAGGGGGATAGCTCGCCTCGACCCCCAAGCAATGGAAGAACTAGGCATCAAAGACGGTGACATCATCGAAATAGAAGGAAAAAAGCTCACAGCAGCCACAGCTGCATCATCACAATCAGACATAGGCTTGGGAATCATAAGAATAGACGGATACCTACGTAAAAACGCACGAGCATCCATAGGAGAAGAAGTAACAATAAGAAAAGCAGACGTAAAAGAAGCCGAAAAAGTCGTGCTAGCACCAGTAGAACAACAAATCATAATAAGAGGCGATATAAGATCAGCATTCCTCAACAGAGTACTAGTAAAAGGGGACATAATAGTATCAGGGATAAGACAACAAATATCCACAGGCAGCCTATTCGATGAAATACTCCGAGACTTCATGGACATATCACCACTAGGAGAAATAAAGCTAGCAGTAGTATCAACAAAACCCTCAGGGGTCGTTAAAGTCACAGAAATGACAAACGTCGAAATACAACCACAACCAGTAGACGTAAGCAAACTCGAAGGAGTCACAAACCTCGTAGACGTAACCTACGAAGACATCGGAGGCCTAAAAGAAGAAGTCAAAAAAGTAAGGGAAATGATAGAAATCCCACTAAAAAGACCAGAACTCTTCGAAAGATTGGGGATAACACCACCAAAAGGCATACTAATGTACGGACCGCCAGGAACAGGTAAAACACTCCTGGCAAAGGCGGTTGCGAACGAAAGCGACGCACATTTCATAGCAATAAACGGCCCCGAGATCATGAGCAAATACGTCGGAGGATCAGAAGAAAGACTCAGAGAAATATTCGAAGAAGCAGAAGAAAACGCCCCATCAATCATATTCATAGATGAGATAGACGCAATAGCACCAAAAAGGGAAGAAGTAACAGGAGAAGTCGAAAGAAGAATAGTCGCACAACTCCTAACACTACTAGATGGCCTTAAAACAAGAGGCCAAGTTATGGTCATAGGAGCCACAAACAGACCAGACGCGCTAGACCCAGCCCTCAGAAGACCTGGAAGATTCGACAGAGAAATAGAATTAGGCGTACCAGACAAAGACGAAAGAAAAGAAATACTAGAAATACATACAAGGGGCATGCCACTAGCAGACGATGTCGACCTAGATGAGCTTGCAGAGATAACACACGGCTTTGTGGGCGCAGACCTAGAATCACTCTGTAAAGAAGCTGCAATGAGAGTGCTCAGAAGAGTGCTGCCCGAAATAAAAGTCGACGAAGAAATACCAAAAGAAGTCCTCAAAAAGATGATAGTAACCAAAGAAGACTTCAAAAACGCCCTAAAGGACATACAACCATCAGCACTCAGAGAAGTACTAGTACAAGTACCAAATGTGACATACGATGACATTGGCGGACTTGAAAAAGCAAAACAGGAGCTCAGAGAAGCAGTAGAATGGCCCCTAAAATACCCAGAAAAATTCAAAGAATTCGGCATAAAACCACCAAAAGGCATACTACTCTACGGATCCCCAGGGACAGGTAAAACACTCCTGGCAAAGGCGGTTGCGAACGAAAGCGAAGCCAACTTCATAGCAATCAAAGGACCTGAGCTGCTCTCAAAATGGGTTGGCGAATCAGAAAAGGGCGTGAGAGAAGTATTCAGGAAGGCTAGGCAGACAGCACCAACAATAGTATTCTTTGATGAAATAGATTCAATAGCATCCAGGAGAACAGGATCAGAAGCCGACTCAGGAGTAACCCAGAGAGTTGTCAACCAACTATTAACAGAAATAGACGGCCTAGAAGAACTACAAGATGTGGTTGTAATAGCGGCAACAAACAGACCAGACATCCTAGACCCTGCCCTGCTAAGGCCAGGTAGATTTGACAGGCACGTGAAAGTTGAAGATCCGGACAAAGAAGCCAGACTTGCAATATTCAAAGTCCACACAAAAGACATGCCACTGGCAGATGATGTCGACCTAGAGAAGTTAGCTGAGATGACAGAAGGTTATGTTGGCGCTGACATCGAAGCAATCTGCAGAGAAGCAGCCATGCTAACACTCAGAGAAGACATGAACGCAAAAGAAGTTCCAATGAAAAACTTCAAAGAAGCCATGAAAAAAATAAAACCAAAATCAACCATGGTGGAAGAGCAAGTACAATACCTCTAAAAATAAACTTACACCCCCCTTTACATTTTTTTTGTAAGAGAAGGGATCATTATGCCATACAATGTAAAGGATATTTCATTAGCCCCAAATGGGGAGGAGAAAATAGAATGGGTTCAAAGGCACATGCCAGTCCTTGAACATATAAAAAGAGAATTCGAGGAAAAAAAACCATTCAAAGGGATTACAATAGCTTCATGTTTACACTTGGAGCCGAAGACCATCAACCTTGGACTGACATTAATGGCTGGTGGGGCTGAAGTCGCCATGACAGGCTGCAACCCACTTTCCACCCAAGATGATGCCGCAGCAGCGGGTGCATCCCTCGGACTTAACATTTATGGATGGCGTGGCGAAACAACCCAAGAATATTATGAGAATATTCATCGCGTTCTCGACCATGAGCCAGACATCTTAATAGATGATGGGGCGGACATGATATTCCTCGCCCACAGAGAAAGACCGGAAATATTAGATAAGATAAGGGGGGCTTGTGAAGAGACCACCACGGGTATACATCGTCTCAGGGCCATGGCAGAAGATGGTGCGTTACGATTCCCTGTCATGGCTGTTAACGATGCTTATACAAAGTATCTTTTCGATAATAGGTATGGTACTGGCCAGTCAACACTTGATTCTATAATGGGCACAACTAACATGTTGATAGCTGGCAAGACTGTTGTTATTTGTGGTTATGGATGGTGTGGTCGCGGCATCGCTATGAGAGCAGATGGCCTCGGAGCTAATGTTATCATAACTGAGGTGGATCCTATAAGGGCCCTTGAGGCTAGGATGGACGGTTTCAGGGTTATGAAGGTTAATGAGGCTGTTAGACATGCTGATATACTTATAACAGCCACTGGGAATATTGATGTTGTCTCCCTAGAAGATTTTAAGAAGATGAAGGATGGTTGTATAATGGCTAATGCCGGCCACTTCAACGTGGAGATAAACCGTGACGATCTTTTAAGCCTCTCAGTCAAAAATAGAATTATAAGAGAGGATATTGAAGAATTTGTATTAGAGGATGGTAGAAGATTATATCTCCTCGCCGAGGGCAGATTAGTTAATTTAGCTTCTAGCAGGGGACAAGGCCATCCCGCAGAGATAATGGACATGAGTTTTTCACTCCAAGCACTTTCCGCACAACATCTTCTAAGCGTGGATTATGAACCTGGAGTTTATAAATCCCCTGATGAGATCGATTTGAAGGTTGCAAGGTTGAAACTAGAATCCATGAAGATAGAAATTGATGAATTAACGCCTCGACAAGTGGAATATTTGAGTAATTGGCAGGAAGGAACATGAGTTTCTTTAGACTGATAGAAAAGGGGGAGGGGCCAATAAGATTATTTGTAGGGGGCTTGCATGGAAGGGAAGGTCTTACAACAATAAAAGCCCTCAAGTCATTGGGTTTTGAGGATGTGATAGATGGTAAACTTATAATATATAATTGCGATCCAACCTCCTACCTCAGCACTTTGAAAAGATCATATTATACAAAACAGGGAAGGGAGATAATTTCATTAATAGAATATTATAGGCCATCCATTTACGTTGAAGCGCACTGTTACAAATATTATGAAGGACTCACAGACCCCGATCGTAAAAAGAAAATGGGGGTACCACCCCTCATTGAATTGGAAAATGGTGTCCTAATAGGCTCTGTATCCCCCCATATAAGGACTAGCTTTTTTAAACGGACTGATGTTTGCATCACCCTTGAAATGCCATGCATCCAAGACAGAATAGACACCAAAGTCCTCAAAACCTATACCAATATTTTAAAGATTATAGCCTCAATAAAGGATCGTCCAGAACTGGAGGAAAAGCTTGCAAGGAAGTACCCTGAACAAGTTGAAATTGCAAGGAGATATGCTATAGAGTTTTTTGGCGATTATCCACCATTCTAATCGTGTGGGGGGGTCTGCAAATCAAAATCAAAGAATATGTGAAAAGATTATTAGAACTTGTTGAAATGGAGAGGAAAGCCGAGATCGAAGCCATGATCTCGGAGATAAGGCGTTTATCAGCCTCAAAGCGTGAAAAGATAGGTAGGGCTATTAACAACCTGAATGGGAAAATCCTCGGCAGGGAACTTGGGTTCACCCTTGTCAAGTATGGTAGGAAAAAACCCATCGAAACCGAAATAGGTGTGGGGGATCTTGTACTTATAAGTAGGGGGAACCCTCTTAGAAGCGATCTTACAGCTACTGTGGCCCAGAAAGGCAGCAGATTTATAATCGTGGCCATGGAAAAAGTGCCAAAGTGGGCTTTAAAAAATGTTAGAATTGACTTATATGCCAATGACATCACATTCCAACGGATGGAAGATAATCTGAAAAAACTTAACAAAAATACCTATAATATATTAGAGTTTCTCCTGGGGAAGAGGAAACCCACAGCTAAAGTAAGAAGAGTGGAATTCGAATTGGAAGACGAAAGTCTTAACAATTCCCAAAAGGAGGCGATATCAAGGGCATTAGCCTCTAATGATTTTTTCCTGATCCACGGCCCCTTCGGCACGGGTAAAACAAGAACACTCATTGAACTCATACTCCAAGAGGTTAAAAAGGGTGGTAAGTTACTTGTAACAGCTGAGAGTAATATGGCCGTGGATAATATCCTAGAAGGATTGGATGGGAAAGTGGAATGTGTAAGACTTGGACATCCACAGAGAGTTTCGAAAGAAAATATAGAAAAAAGCCTAGCCTATAAAGTGGAGGATCACAAGGATTATGAGAAGATATCTGAACTGGAAAAAAAGATCCAGGACCTGATAAGAGAAAGGGAGAAGTACCATAAGCCCACACCATCCCTCAGAAGAGGTTTAAGTGACCGTCAGATAATGGCAAATGCCATGAAAAGAAGAGGTAGCAGGGGCATATCACCAAATGTCATGATATCTATGGCAAAATGGATAAAAACCAACAAGAAAATAGATGAATTATACGAGATGATAGATGATATAGAAAATAGTATAGTGGCTGACATCCTAGAGGAGACTCCCGTTATACTTTCAACTAATTCAACAGCAGCCCTAGAATACCTTGATGGTATCAGCTTCGATCTTATAGTGGTGGATGAGGCTTCCCAGGCCACGATACCGAGTATTCTAATCCCTCTTTCACGTGGTGGGAGGTTCATCTTGGCGGGGGACCATAAACAGTTACCCCCAACTATTTTGAACCAGGATGCTGTTGAATTAGAGAAGACGTTATTTGAAGAGTTGATAAGATTGTATCCATATAAGGCATACATGTTGGATGTTCAGTATCGTATGAACCCTCAGTTGATGGAATTTCCCAACATGGAATTTTATGATGGTAGAATAAAAGCAGCACCTGGCTTGGAGAATTTCACTATAGATAGTCTTGTAGATGATACGAGTTGTGAGTGGGGGCTTGGAAGAGAACTTTTAAACCCTGCTAAGCCTCTGCTCTTCATGGACACTGCTAGTATTGAAGGCAAATTCGAGAGGAGAGTTAAAGGGTCGCCTTCACTCCAGAATCAATTAGAGGCTGATCTTGCCATTATAGTATCCAATTTTTTTATTAAGAGGGGTGTTAAACCTTCTGATATTGGTATTATAACGCCTTATGACGATCAAGTGGATCTTATATCATCCCATGCTAAGGTTGAGGTTAACACTGTTGATGGTTACCAGGGGCGTGAAAAAGAGATCATAATAATATCCATGGTAAGGAGCAATAAAAATGGTAGAATAGGCTTTCTCAGTGATTTAAGACGTCTTAACGTCTCACTTACAAGGGCGAGGAGAAAACTTGTGATTATAGGTGATTCTGAAACTCTCAAAGCGCACCCATCCTATAGGAGGCTTATCAAGTATTCTATTAGTAGGGGCTTTTATTATAGGCTTGGGGAAGAATCTGTTAGAACCAGTCTGTCAAACTTTTCTGGATAGATTTTTCAACTTGCATCTTTTTTATGGCATTTTGCACCCTTTCTTCTGAAAATCCATGTTCATGGCAGAGGAAATCTATTATACCTTCCCTGTTCGGACTCCTCCATGAAAGCTTGTAATCATCTGTAACATCTGGATTGAGGAAAATCTCCCTTAAAATCTCAGGGTCACCATCTAACTCTTCACCTAGCTCTTCTAGTACATTATATATGTTGCCTTTTTCTTTTATGAATTTGAGGGCGCTTTTCGGTCCTATTCCTTTTATTCCCTTGTTGAAGTCTGTGCCTATGAGTAATGCCATGTCGACTAACTGTTCCCTTGTAATTTCCAATCTTTTCAAGATCCTCTCTAATTCTAGAAGTTCTAGTTCCTGTGCTCTCCCGGTTATGGCAAGGTTTCTAACGACTCTTGGAGCTCCGAATAGTAAGCAGTCATAATCTTGTGACGCAACCGCCCACGCATCACCATTCTGGACGATGTAAGATGCCTGAGCTTCGCCTTCTGCCGGCGCCTCAACAAATGGAACGCCCATCAAGTCTAGAAGTTTTTTCGAAGTGGATATTATATCAGGGGATATTCTGGCGGATCTTACAGCATATTTCCTAGCTTCTTCGATTTTTCCTTCTCTGAGGGCTTTCTTCCATCTTTTTTCAGCTTCAACTCTTACAGATCTCCTTTTTGTGATTGTTTCCATTTTTAAATGTGGGCTTTTACCATCGAATACATAAACCACCTTTATGCCCTTTTCTATGATGGCTGAGGTTCTATAGAGTATGCCACTGAGATGTGATGTTATCCTACCTTTTCTGTCCATTAAAGGTGTCCCATCCTTCTGCCTTATACTAGAGAGGAACTGGTATATGGTGTTCGGGGCGTCGATTGCTATAATGCGCCCCTTCAAATCCCCAATTTTTATCTTAGAAGCGTATATTATATCCTTGAGTTTAACACCCATACTTATAACCCCAAGGGTTCTTGAACCCTATTTTTTGAAGTATGTGATGGGGAATGTTTCTTTTATCCTTATTAGGATCTTGTCCTTGTGTATGATGTTATATGTGCGTGTTAGCATTAATGAATCTGTGTGGAATATCTCTTTGAGTTCTCCTGTAGGTTCTTCGACGTCTATTTTTTCCACTTCTCTTCTTGATTCGATGTTATGTTTGCGCAGTATTTTCCCGATTGGTATGTCTGCTCTTATCAAATCTTCTTTAAAATCGTTATTTAATCTTGCAAGGGGGATGTATGATATTGCATGTATGAGGGGCTCTTCGTTACCAATTAATACTATTCTGTAGTTTATTTTTTCCCCGGCGGCTATGTCAAGTTTTTCAGCGATCTCTTCGCTGGCTTCTCTAAACTCTTGTACTAAGGTTTTTATATTCACTTTTCCGAGTATGACGTCGAGTATTCTTGTAACCGAACCATCAGTTGCTAATAGTATCTTTTGGGTGTTTGAAAGCGGACCTATTACCCTTTCAAGTCTTTTGATTTCCTCCACAACATCTATATCCATTCCACATCCCCTTTTTATTCTGGTATGGATATTTCGCCTTTGATGGCTGACTGGGCCACTATTATGGGATTCGCAAGGTAGACTTTTGATTTGGGGTCTCCCATGCGTCCTTGGAAGTTTCGGTTACTTGTGGATATGCAAACTTCTCCAGAGCTTAAGACGCCCATGTGGGCTCCAAGGCATGGGCCGCAGCCCGGGTTGCATACTATTGCCCCGGCATCTATGAAGACCTTTATAAGGCCTTTTTTTAGGGCTTTAAGGTAGGTTTCTGAGGATGCTGGGACTATTATCATCCTCACATCATCGTGTATCTTTTCATCTTTTAAGATCTCCGCCGCCATTCTAAGGTCCTCAAACCTCCCATTTGTGCATGAACCTATGAATGCTTCGTCTATATGTGTTCCTAGGACATTTCTGACGTCTTTTACGTTGTCAACTGAGTTTGGACATGCTATTTGTGGTTCAAGATCATCTATGTTAAAATAGAATTCCTCATGATAATCATAATCAGGATCTGAAGTATAGATTTTGAATTTCTCCTGGGGGAGTCTTTCCTTAAGATATTCTATAGTGGCTTTGTTGGGTTCTATTATCCCGTTTTTGGCTCCCATTTCCACTGTCATGTTGCAGATGGTCATTCTCTCTGGGACTTCAAGTCTTTTAATGGTTTCTCCTGTGAATTCAACGGATTTGTAAGTTGCCCCTTCGACTCCGAGTTCTCCTATGATGTGTAATATGAGGTCTTTAGCTGTTACATGTTCTTGGAATCCACCTTCAACTTCTATTTTCATTGATTCCGGGACTCTTAGCCATGTTTTGCCCGTGGAGAATATCATGGCCATGTCTGTGGCGCCCATTCCAGTGGCAAATGCTCCGAAGGCCCCGTAGGTGCATGTGTGCGAGTCCGCCCCTATTATGATGTTTCCTGGTTTTATGAATCCTTTTTCTGGGAGTACTTGGTGGCATATGCCCTCCCCGTGTTTGAAGATGTTTGTTATTCCTTGTTCTTTTGCGAATTCTCGTGTTACTTTTTGGAATTCGGCTGCTCCAATACTGTTTGGGGGTATGTTGTGGTCATAGACTATTACTATCTTTTTTGGGTTCCAGACTCTTTTTTGTCCTGTTTTTTCAGCTATTTTTTTGAAGGTTTTGATTGTGGGTAGGCTTGTGCCATCGTGTGTCATTGCAAGATCGATGTCGACTTCGATGATTTCGCCTGGTTGTACTTCTTTTTTTCCCGCGGCCTTGGCTAGTATCTTTTCGGTAATGTTCATCTTGGATCACTACATGTCTACCGGTCCTTTAACTGAACTTATGATTTCTTTAAATAATTTATCATTTATGAATCTTCCTTTTTCTCGGGCTTTTTTCACTTCTTCAACTATCTTGCAGAGTTCGTCTCTTGTCACCTCTATCCCATATTCTTCAAGTTTTGCTTTAACTGCTCTGCATCCTGAGTGTTTGCCCAACACTATCTTTCTTTTGTGTCCTATAAGTTCGGGTAGGAATGGCTCGTAGGTCAGTGGTTCTTCTAGGACCGCATCTACGTGTATTCCTGATTCATGTCTGAAGACGTTTTTTCCTACTATTGGTTTGTTTTCTGGGACGTTCATATGCGTGTATTTTTCCACTAGTTTTGAGAGTTCACAGAGTACTTTTATGTTGAATCCTAGATCTATCTCATATAAAATTAATAGGGCCATTATTAGTTCTTCTAGGGACGTGTTCCCTGCTCTTTCACCTATCCCGTTGACTGTGGTGGATATTGCATCCGCTCCAGCTAGCAGGCCCGTGATTGAGTTTGCGACTGCGAGTCCGAAGTCATTGTGGCAGTGTAGTGCTATTCCTGTGTTGAGGAATTTTTTGAGTTCTTTTACGAGGAATTGCATTCCATGGGGTGTAATGGCGCCTACCGTGTCTGCTATGTGGACGCGGTCGGCTCCGTAATCTTCGGCTTTTTTATATATTTTTTTCAGGAATTCAAGGTCTGTTCTTGTGGCGTCCTCGGCTGAGAATGCTACGAATACTCCATGGTCTTTGGCATATTCTATTGATTTCATGCAGATGCTTAATGCTTGTTCTTTTGTTAGTTTTAGTTTGTGTTTGAGGTGTAGGTCTGATGTGGCTATGAAGGTGATTATCCCATCTACGTCGCAGTCTAGGGCTTTTTCTATATCTTCTTTTTTTGTGCGTGATAATGCTAGTATCTCAGCGTTTAGCCCCTCATTTGCGATTTTTTTAACTGATCTTCTTTCTTCTTCCGACACGACTGGGAAGCCTGCTTCTATCTGGTGTATTCCTAATTCGTCGAGTTTTCTTGCTATTGCAAGTTTTTCTTTTGTTCCTAGGCAAACTCCTGGTGTCTGTTCTCCGTCTCTTAAGGTGGTGTCATAGATTGTGATTTTCTCTGGGAATTTTAATCTTACTTTCTTGTTGAAGGGGCTTACAAAATATTTCAAATGATTACCACCTAATTCCTTTTTGGTGGGAGATTATCATCTAGTAGTAATTCGAGGTATGATTTTCTTTGGAATCCTTTTTGGATTCCAAGTTTTTTGTAGATTTTGTAGATTTTGTTGAGTGTTTCATCATAGTCTTCATTTTCTTTTATATCCTTTTCTATTTCCATGTAGGTTCCCAAGCCCTCGATGTTATCTATTGTGATTGTGAGGTCGTCTAACTGGTATATTTCTCTTTTTTTCACTACTTTGTGTGCTTTCTTGAATCCGAGATGTTCTAGTATTCTTGTCATCTTTTGGGGGTTTGGGATTTCTGTTTCTATTTCTTGCCGGGTTTTGCTCTTTTCATCTATTTTAGGCCCTTTGTATGTTAAGAGGGTTCTTGTTGGCGTTTCTCTTATCCTTAGGGCTTCGTCTGTGATTTTGAAGTCCTTGTGGGGTGCGTTGAAGTATATGTCTTCTTGTTTTTCTGTTCTGATTTTCTGGGCTCCGATGGATTCAAGTTTCTTTTTTATCCTATGGTCTGTTTTGGCTTTTACTTCCACTTCGATCAAGGATGTTCACCAATCCTTTTAAATGGATAGAATTATCTTTGTCTTTTCCATGTAATTTCCTTTAGATATTGTTATATTTTATGGATTTGTTTGGAAAGTTTTTAAATCGAAGAATATGTAATAAAAAATCTGGATTTGATAGTAATCAATTTTTAAGTACTTATAATATTATATAATTTAGCGTTTATAAGAGTCCAATGTATAGTCTCAACTTCACTGGGAGGTATAATAATTGAATGATGTAGATATTAAAATAGAGAATATAGTGGCCTCTGCAACCCTTGGAAAATCCATAGACCTTACAAAAGTGTCTAAAGCATTGAAGAATGTTGATTTTAACCGAGAACAGTTCCCAGGACTCGTATATAAGTTGAAGAATCCGAAGACAGCCGCCTTAATATTCGGCTCAGGCAAGCTTGTATGTACTGGTGCAAAGTCAATAGAAGATTCCAAAAGGGCCATAAAAATAACAGTGGATAAGATGAGGACAATGGACCCTGAAATTCCAGAGGACTTCGAGATCAAAATACAGAATATAGTGGCCTCCGCCAACCTGGGGAAACCGCTCAACCTAGAAGCCGTGGCCCTTGGACTTGAAAACACTGAATATGAACCTGAACAGTTCCCAGGACTCGTATATCGTCTAGATGATCCTAAGGTTGTTCTCTTACTTTTTGGATCGGGTAAAGTTGTCTGCACAGGGGCTAAAAGTGCAGAGGACGCTAAACTTGGTGTTGAAAGGACAAAAGCTCGTCTCGCTGAGTTGGATCTTATTTAATGGTGATATTATTGATCAAACTTGTAGTCTTCGACCTTGATAACGTTATAATAGACGCGGAAGCAATAGATGAAATCGGAAAATTAATGGGAGTTGAAGAAAAGATAATGGAACTCACAAAAAGAGCCATGGAAGGGGAAATGGACTTCAAAGAGTCAATAGAAGAAAGAGTGAAACTACTCAAAGGAGCCAGGGTTGATGATATAAAAAAATTGGCCCACAAACTCCCATTAATGAAAGGTGCCAAGGAAACCATCCAACAACTCAAGGAGAAAGGCTACAAGATAGCCACAATAACAGGCAGTTTTGATATTATAGCAGATATAATAGGTAAAAAATTGAACCTAGATTATATAATCTGTAACAAACTACACCACAAACGCGGTATCCTAACTGGGGAAGTTAGCGGGCCCCTTGTGAAAAAAACGAAATATGAAATCCTACAGAGACTATTAGAAGATGAAGGTTTCAGTTTTGATGAATGCGTTGCCGTAGGTGATGGTGCCAATGACATATCCATGATAGAATCCGCCAAGTTGGGCATAGCATTCAATGCCAAGCCAATAGTCAAAGAAAAAGCCGATGCCATAATAGAGAAAAAGGACCTCAAAGAAATACTGCCCCTCATAGAAGAACTTGAAGAAACGGATGAGGTAAACCTTGAAGAAGTCCTCGATAAAAAAAAGGAATATGAGGATAAACTTTCAATCATCTTAAAGGAACGGGATGAACTCAACAAGGAAGCTAAAGAAAAAAAAGAGCTCCGAGACGAGCTCAACAAGAAGGTTAAAGAAAACCTGGAGTTAGCTATCGAATTCAGGGACAAGAGAAATGAAATAAATAAAATAGTTGAAGAGAACAAAAGACTCAGAGATGAAACCAACAAGAAGATCCATAAGTTAAAATGGTCATCCACAGGGAGAAAACGTCTAAAGTTAGAGAATAAGATCAAGGAGATCGATAAGATAATCGAGACACAAGTCCTAGACATGAAAAAAGAAAACGAACTAGTTAACAGGGTAAATGATCTCAGAAGAGAGCTGGCAAAGATACAAGAAGATGAAAAAACACAAAAAAAAGCCATCAAACTTAAAAAATTGTCAGAAAAATACCATGAGAATGTTGTTAAACTCTCTAAAGAAGCCCAAGAATACCATGAAAAAATGCTAGAACAATTCCAGAAAACAGACAAGATAAGAGCCAAGGCAGATGAAGCCCACAAAGAGTTCATGAAATTCAGGAAACTAGCATCAAAAAAACATGAAAAATCAAAAAAGATCCTAAAAAGGATAAAGCAAGCTAACATTGAAATAAAGAGGATTAAATCGAGGATGGATAGTGTTAACGCGGCTAAAAGCCGTAAAAGGAGGATAGTAGAAAAGAAAAGAGCAGAAGAAATATACAAATTATTCAAAGATGGTAAAAAGCTCACAAAAGACGAACTATTACTCCTACAAAGATACAGGATAATATAGAGAAATGAAATCCAAAAACAAAAAAGAGAAAATAGAAACTTGCTTCATCTGTCAGAGAAAATTCAACATAGAAGCAGATGACAACAGCCACTATCATTATGGAAAATATCCAATATGCAATTACTGCAGTGAATTTTATGGATTCTACTTATAGAATGTGATCATCATGGACGAAGTCATCATATGCGAAAAACCACGCTCATCAGAAAAAATAGCTAGAGCATTATTCCCAAATGCAAAAAAGAAAAAATATAAAAAAATATACTATTGGGTACATCAGGAAGAAGATAAAAAAACCATAATCATACCAGCAGCAGGCCACCTTTACACCCTAAAACCGAAAAACCCCAATGAAGAACTATTTTTCGACCTTGAATGGGCTCCAGTGCCCGAAGTTGATAAAAAGAAACGTTACATCCAAGATTATATAGATGCTATTGATGGTTTGGCTAAAAATGCCGATAAATACTTACATGCTTGTGATTATGACATAGAGGGGACCCTTATAGGCTACAACGTCCTCAAACACATCTGTGGGGAAGAAGCTCTCCAGAAGACCTTGAGGATGAAATTCTCCACACTAACGAGGGATGATATCATAAAAGCCTACAAGAACCCTATAGAACTTGATTATGGACAAGTAGACAGTGGAATAGCTAGGCACGTGTTAGATTTCATCTTCGGAGTCAATATCTCCCGTTCATTAATGAAATCGGTCAAAGAATCAACTAATAGGTTCATAAAACTTTCAGCAGGGAGAGTTCAAACCCCAGCCCTCTCAATATTAGTAGATAGGGAAAAAGCCATCCGAAAATTCAAACCAGAACCCTATTGGATCATAAAGGCCATCCTAGAAAATGACATAATAGCATTAAACCAAAGGGGTAAGATATTCCAGAAAAATAAAGTTAAAAGCGTGCTGGGAACATGCAAAGGAAAGGACGCCATCATAGAAGAGGTTAAAATAAACCGGATAACTAGGATGCCCCCAGCACCCTTCAATCTCGGGGGTCTTCAAGCAGAAGCATACAAGGTATTTGGTTTAAGCCCGAAGAAAACCCAGAGCATCGCCCAGAACCTCTACATTGAAGGTTATATTTCATATCCAAGAACATCATCCCAAAAACTTCCAAAAACCATAGATTATGAGAAAATCTTCAAGGGCCTCTCAAAAGATCCAAGATTTAAAGAAAAAATAACTAATCTGAAAAAGCCACTAAAACCACATGAAGGCAAAAAAGAGGATGAAGCACACCCAGCAATCCACCCAACAGGACTATTACCTGAAAAATTGGGAAAATATGAAAAAAAAGTCTATGAACTAATAGTATACAGGTTCATAAGCGTATTCGGTGAAAAAGCCCTCATAGAGTCAATGAATACAAAATTAGATATAGGTGGGGAAATTTTCAAATTTTCACGAAAAAGGGTTGTGAAGATGGGGTGGATGGAACAATACCCCTACCAGAAAATAGAAGATGAAAAATTCCCAGAATTCGAAGAAGGAGAAAAAATCCCAGTCAAAGAAGTGAAAGCAGAAGAAAGAGAGACAAAACCACCATCAAGGTACAATGAGGCTTCCCTTATAAAAGAAATGGAGAAAAGGGGCCTTGGAACCAAATCAACAAGAGCAGATATAATCTCAATACTCTATGATCGTAAGTACATCGAAGGAAAAAAGATCCAAGTAACGCCACTTGGAGAAAATATAATAAACACCCTCAAAAGATACTGTGAAAAGATAACCAGTGAAGAACTCACAAGACAATTTGAAGAAGAACTCAAAAAGATAATGAAAGGGAAAACATCAAAGGACAAAATCATCAAAAAAGCCAAAGAAGAGATCATATCAATAATAGAAGAGATAGAAAAAAATAAAGAAGAAATAGGAAAACACCTCTATAAGGCTTACCAAAAGGGGCGTATAATAGGAGAATGTCCAGAATGTAAAGGAAACCTACTACTAAAGTATTCAGATAAGACCAAAAGCAGTTTTGTTGGCTGTTCAAGGTTCCCAGAATGTAAAATAGTATACCCCCTACCTAAGGGTGCTCGCATACTGAAAAGCAAGTGTGAAAAATGTGGCCTCCCACTAATATCCTATGGAAAGCCCAGGCAGAGAGCATGCCTAGACCCAAACTGCGGCAAAGAGAAAAAAGATAAGATAGAAGTTGTGGGGAAATGTCCAAGGTGTGGAAACGATCTTGTGAAACGTTCAGGAAGATATGGTGAATTTATAGGCTGTAAAGGGTTTCCGAAATGTCGTTTCACAGCCTCGGTAGAAGAAGTTAAAGAAAAAGGATAAAATATTTATACATGAGAAGATAATCATATCCAGCGAGAAAATATTGTGAAGATCCACCATGAAACTAGAGAAAATCAAACCCCTGGTAATCATCGCAGTTTTATTCATATTAGCATTCGCTATCAGGGCAGAGGCCTATAATATAGGTGGGGTCCCAAAGGATTCTAAACAATTCTATAAAGATCAGAGTGGTCTTCCTTATTTCAGTGAAATGGACTCCTACTACAATTATAGGTTGACAATGAACTACCTACATAAAGGCATCCTAGGCGATACAAAAGTTAACGGGGAAGACTGGGATCTCCATTCATATTATCCCCCAGGGAGGTCAGTAGATTATCCACCACTTATAGCATATGTTACAAGTTTTGCCTATCATCTTGCTAACATGTTTGGTGATTATCCCCTTACTGTCGTCGCTTATTGGATAGGGGCAATCATAGGTTCGTTATGTGTAATACCAGCTTATCTTTTAACGAGGAAGATGAGTAATGATTATGGTGGGATAGTCGCGGCGATCATAATAGGACTTACACCAGTATATGTATCACATACTTATGCCGGCTTCTTTGACACTGACATGTTCAACATGATCTTACCGTTATTATTTATATGGTTCTTCGTGGAGAGTATAAGCGCTGATACATTTAAGAGGAGATTGGCATTCCTATCAGCAGCTATCATATCGATCTTGCTCTTTTCAATGGCATGGGTTGGCTACATATTCTATGTTGTACTTGTAGGAGTTTTCATAATAGTCTATTTCCTTTTAAAACATCTTATGGGCGTGGAGAGAGAATCTTATAAGAGCAGGCTTGAATGGCTAGTTAATCAAAGGGAACTTTCAATGTTCCTACTCCTCATAATCATAGGAGTTTCCCTCTTCGGGATCTTGAAAGGATTCCCAGCACTCATAGATTCAATTTCTGGACTGTTTTCGGCTGTGCAGTTGCAAGCCACCGCTCAGAGCACGGCCTATCCTAATGTTTATGTTTCAGTTTCTGAATTACAAGTACCGGCTTTCATGACGGGTAATCCATTCTTACCCAACCAAACATCAGTACTTGGGGGAGTTGGCGGATTATTACCATTTTTCTGCGGATTGCTCGGTGTTGGGGTGCTTATATGGAGGATAAGATCATTAGAAGCGCCCAGAGTGGAAGTGAAAAATGGGGGTAAACGCGCCGGTAAAAAGAGCAAATTCATCAAATATCAGCGAATCCCCAATATTGAGAAAAAGAAAGGAGAATATCTATCCTACCTATCACTAATATGTGTATGGCTCCTATTAACCGGCTATGCGGTTACAAAGGGTTTCAGGTTCGTTTCATTATTCGCCATGCCACTAGGTATATCAGCCGGGATATTCACAGGATACTTTGTAGAATACCTCCGCGATAATCTTAAAAGCACAACATCTATTGCCATCGTAGCGTTCATAGCAGGAATACTCCTAATTTACCCATTCCAAGTTTCTGTGATAACCAAAATATTGGTGGGGATAATAGCAATTGTCATAATATTGTCAATAAGGAATGAGAAATTCAGGGCCACTTCCATGATGATACTTGTCACATTGGCTATAGTCTCTGCACCTGTAAGCGGGGCTCATGCGCTAACTTCATCTGTTGTCCCAGGGACAGACGATGGAATGTGGAATTCCTTAACATGGATAAAGAATAATACCAGTAAGGATACGGTAGTAATGTCCTGGTGGGACTTCGGACACCTTTTTGCCGTGGCCGCCGACAGGCCTGTGACATTTGATGGGGGTTCGCAGAATACTCCAAGAGCATATTGGATAGGTAAGGCCCTTTTAA